>ERZ869909.1751-NODE-1751-length-16639-cov-4.186209_pt1 | contig 16639 bp, 17 predicted proteins | sample MGYA00520892_ERZ869909 | MGnify/ENA primary metagenome ERZ869909 (study PRJEB32215, sample SAMEA104723947) | bioreactor metagenome | biome: bioreactor; feature: anaerobic bioreactor; material: water | place: China | collected 2015-03-12 ...
GGTGCCGGACCCAGATCCAGCGGCGGCATGGCGGGCGCTTTCCCCGGCAGGCCGAGCCGATAGATGGCGGGCTCGGCAGGCGGTGGCTGTATCGCTGGCGAGGGCGTGGCCGGGAGCGGCTCACGTTGCTGAGAATGAGGTTGCATGGCATCCGGCACCGGCAACCGTGCCGCCCGGCCCAGCACACTGTGCAGGGCCGGGGGCTGCCAGGGCAGGGCAAGTTGCTGGCCCGCCCAGCCCCCGGGCTGTTTCAGGATATGCAGGTGAAGCTGCCACGGGGCGTCGTGGCTCAGCTTCGGTTGGCAGTGCAGGCGCAATGGCGCCGGTGAGCTGTCGCGCAGGTGGCGCTGGTCGCGCAGGATCACGACCCAGCAGCGCCCCTGCTGCCCGGCCCGGTGCAGGCGCCGCAACAGGCGCGGGTCACGCAGGGTGTCCGGCCACCAGCAGATCAGCGCGGCTACCGCATCGGAGGCGGCGGCTTCCCGGCAGGCGCGCATCAGGGTGCCTTTGACGTCATCACTGTTGAACACCAGCAAACGGGTCAGGTCGATACCGGCTTGCTGCAAGGCCTCCGCTGCGGGCCTGGCGGGCGGATTGGCCAGCACGATGAGTCCGGGGTCATCATGGTGCAGGCGTGCCAGCGCGGGCAGCAGCAGGCGCAGCAATGCCGGGCCGGGCGCCGGGGTCAGCAATTCGGTCAGCCCGGCGGCGGGCCAGCCGCCGCGATGCAGGGCCTGGTTCAGGGGGGCAAAGCCGCTGTCCAGCACTGGCTCGCTGGCCGCGTCGCCGGTCTCGCGGCCACGCCAGATATCCGCCCGATGGAGCAGGGTGTCCAGGGCAGGGCGGTTGGCTGAGGCTGTGGCTGTCGGGGGCCGGGTATCCATATACCCAGAATACTGTTCATATGGACAGTATTTCAAGCCCGATGTGTCAGTCGGTCCAGTGCCGGTAGGGGTGCTGGCTCAGGGCGCTGTTGTAGTAACGCGGGTCATCGGTGACCTCCTCGCCGAGCCAGTCCGGGGGCTGAATGGCTTCTTCTTCATGGTCCAGTTCCACTTCGGCCACCACCAGGCCGTCGTTGTCGCCATGGAACACATCCACTTCCCAGACGTGCGAGCCGAGCGGCAGGCGGTAGCGCGTCTTCTCGATGCGCCCGGCCGGGCACAGCGCCAGCAGGGCGCGGGCATCCTCTACGGGAATCGGGTATTCGAACTCGGCGCGGCGGGCACCTTCATTGCGGCCCTTGACGGTCAACCAGGCCTGATCGGCCTGGATGCGCACGCGCACCGTGGCCTCCGGGGTGTGGCTCAGGTAACCCTGGCTGAGTTCGGTGCCGGTGACGTTGGCCAGCATGTCCGTGTGGCGGACCAGGAATTTGCGTTCGATTTCAGTGGCCATGAAAACGGCTCCTGTGGTGGCTTGGCACAGTAGAAGTGTAGGGGAAGCCGGGCAGGGAGAGCCACCGAACGGCTCGCCCTGCCCGTGGGATCAGGCTTTTTGCCTGCTGAAGACCGGGAACAAGGCCGGCAGTACGAACAGCGTCAGCAATGTGGCGCTGACCAGCCCCCCAACGATGACGGTGGCCAGAGGCTTCTGGATTTCAGCACCGACGCCACTGGCCAGCAACATCGGGATCAACCCGAGTGCCGAAGTGACCGCAGTCATCAATACCGGTCGCAGGCGCGACAGGGCGCCGTCGAACACCGCCTCATCCATGCCCAGGCCGTCGGCCAGTCGCTGGTTGATGCTTTCCACCATGACCACACCATTGAGTACGGCGACGCCGAACAGGGTGATGAATCCCACTGAACTGGGCACCGACAGATACTGGCCGGACAGCCACAGCGCCACCACGCCGCCGACGATCGCCAGGGGGACATTGACCAGAATCAGCAGGGCCTGGCCGACAGAGCCGAAGGCAAAGTAAAGCAGCAAGGCGATCAGGCCGAGTGACAGGGGCACAATCATCATCAGCCGCTGCTGGGCACGCTGCTGGTTCTCGAACTGCCCGCCGATGGAGACGGCATAACCGCTGGGCAGGTCGATGTCGTCGGCCACCTGGCGATAGATATCGGCCACCACGCTGCCCATGTCCCGGCCCTGTACATTGGACTGGATCACCAGGCGTCGCTGCACATCATCGCGGCGCACCTGCGGTGGGCCGGACTCGATCTCCACGGTGGCGACGTCACCGAGGCGCACCCAGGCGCCGGTGGGTGAGAGCAGGCGCAGCTCACGAATGCGTTCCGGGGTGTCGCGGGTGTGTTCGGCCAGACGGACATAAATATCGTAACGTTCATTGCCGTTGATGATCTGTCCGGCACTCACCCCGCCCAGGCCGTCACGCACCAGCGTCATGACATCGCCGACACGCAGGCCATGACGGGACAGGCGTTGCCGGTCCGGGCGCACGACCAACTGTGCTTCACCGGCAATCTGCTCCATGGCGACATCACGGGTGCCGTCGATACCCTGCACCAGCCGCTCGATTTCCTGGCCCTTTTCGGCCAGCACATCCAGATCAGGCCCGAACAGCTTGATAGCCAGTTGTGCCCGAACACCTGACAGGAGTTCGTCCACGCGTGTGGCAATGGGCTGGGAAAAATTGAACAGCAGACCCGGGAACTGCTCCAGTTTCTCTTCCATCCTGTCCTGCAGGTCAAACCGGTTGCGGGCGCTGGTCCACTCACCGATGGGTTTCAGGCCGATGTAGATTTCGATGTTGTTCACCGGCTCCGGATCGCCACCGATTTCCGGGCGGCCGATGCGACTGACGGTGTAGGTGACTTCCGGGAAATCCATCAGCATGTTTTCAAGCACCGGCGCGACCTCCAGGGCGGTATCCAGGCTGGCGGAGGGGGCCAGTGTGACGCGCAGGTTCAGGGTGCCTTCTTCCAGTTCCGGGACGAATTCAGTCCCCAGGCGTGGCATTAGCATCAGGGCGATCAGCACCAGTGCCCCCGCAGTGATACTGACGGCACGGCGGTGCGCCAGGGCCCCGGCCAGCGCACGCCGGTAGTGGCGAAGCAGGGGAGGCATGATCAGGCTTTCCCTTGCCTTGAGCCGACCCCGGAACAACCAGGTGGCCAGCGCGGGCACGATGATCAACGCCACCAGCAACGCCGCAATCATGGCGAGAATGATGCTGACCGCCATGGGGCGAAACATTTTCGCTTCCACCCCCTGGAAGCTGAACAACGGCATGAAGACCACAAGAATGATGGTGGTTGCGAAAAATACCGGACGCGCCACTTCCCGGCTGGCCCGCCGTATCACGGCGGGTGTGTGGCGTGACGCCGGGGTGCTACAGGCATGATTGCCATGTGCATGATTGAGGTGGCGGAACAGGTTCTCGACCATGACCACCGAGCCATCCACCAGCATGCCGATGGCCACGGCCAGCCCTCCCAGCGACATCAGGTTGGCCGACAGACCCAGCCAGGCCATGATCACCAGCGCCAGGCCGATGGACACGGGTATCGAGAGCAGTACCAGTAGCGTGGCACGCAGATTCATCAGGAACAGGGCCAGCACGATCACAATCAGGACAAAGGCGATCAGCAATGCGTTCACTACTGTGCTGATGGCCTTGCCGATCAGGTCTGACTGATCGTAGAAGGGCTCCAGCGTGACCCCTTCCGGCAGCGCTTGCTGGATCAGAGGCAGACGCCGGGATATGCCTTCGATCGTGTGCTGCGTATTGGCGCCCATGCGCTTGAGCACGATACCCGATACCACTTCGCCGAGCGCCTGGGGTTCGCCGTTATCGTCGCGCCGTGTCATGGTCACTGCGCCCTGGCGAATTTCCGAGCCGAAGGCGACCTCTGCAACGTCGCTGAGGGTGACCACGGCGCCATTGACGACCTTCAATGGTGTCTCACGCAAGGCAGACAATCCGTCCTCGCCGCTCTCGAACCCGCCGACGCCACGAATCACCAGTTGTTCCTGCCCGCGGTTGAGATACCAGCCACCGGCGTTCAGGTTATTGTCATGCAGCGCCTCGACCACATCATTCTGGCTGAGCCGGTAGGCCAGCAGCCGGGCTGGGTCCAGATTGACCTGGTACTGGCGCACATCACCGCCGAAGGAGAGCACGTCGGTGACACCTTCCACCGGCATCAGCATCAGCTTCACCAGCCAGTCGTTCAGGCTGCGCAGGGCCATGCTGTCATAGCCGGATTCCGGGGTGGCCGTGAGCAGGTATTGATACACCTGGCCGAGGCCGGAGGTATTCGGTCCGATCTCCGGCGTGCCCACGCCCTCGGGAATCATGTCCCGTGCACTCTGCAAACGTTCGAATACCAGCTGCCGGGCGAAATAGATATCCGTGCCATCGCGGAACACCACGGTAATGCCGGACAGACCGGTGCGTGAAATGGAGCGAACCTCTTCCACATCCGGCAAGGCATACATCACCGCTTCAATGGGAAAGGTGATGAGCTGTTCCACTTCCTCCGCTGCCAGTCCGGGTGCTTCGGTATTGACGGTAACCTGTATATTGGTCACGTCAGGGAAGGCATCCAGACTCAGGCGCGGGATCATGAAAAACGCTGACACGACCAGTGCCAGCAGGGCGAGTGCCACCAACAGCCGGTGGGCGATCGCCAGGTCAATCAGACGATTGAACATGTGCTCTCTCCAGCAGCGTCAGTGGTTGTGCGGGTCGAAGCCGCCCTTGGCGATCTGCGACGCCACAAAAAAAGCACCCTGTGTGACCACCGTGGTGCCCGGCTCAATGCCGCTCACTTCCCGCAGCGAACCGAAGGTGCGGCCGCGAGTGACCGCCCGGGCGCGGTAATGGCCGGGGCTGTCTTCGACAAACACTTGCCAGGTGCCATCGGCATGGCGCAGCAGGGCTGTTTCCGGCACGGTCAGCACGGCTGTTTCGGTGCGAAACAGAAAACGCACTTCGGCAAACTGGCCCGGGTGCAACAAATGTTCGCGGTTGTCGATTGCCAGGTGAACGACGCGTGTGCGCGTGACCGGGTCGATGGTATGCGCCTGCTGGAGGACGGTGCCGGGTTGCGTGATCGGGCCCACCTTTATTTCTGCCGGCAGACCGGAGGGCAGTTGTGCCGGTGAGTCCGGGGGCAGGTAGGCGGCTGCCCACAGGGTGCTTTCATCAGCCAGTTCCATGAGCGGCGTACCGGCTTCGGCAAGCTGCCCCTGGCGGAAATCATCCGCCAGGACTGTGCCTGCACGGCGAGCTGTCAGGGTGTATTCCCCAGCCGGGAGCTCGTCACGAATCAGTTGCTGTAGTGCGTCATCGTCGAGGCCATAGGCCAGCAGGCGTGCCCGTGCAGTGGCCAGGGTGCTTTCGGCGGCTACAAACCGCTGTTCCCCTACTGCTGCACGGCCCAGCTTCTGCACCCGCTGCTGTTCCGAGCGGGCCACACGGTAATCGGCCTGGGCGCTGGCGACATGTTCGCTGAACAGTGTCACCAGGGGCTGGCCGACGCGGACCTGTTCGCCGAGCGCGACATGCCGACGCACGACGACCGAGGGAACACGAGGGGAAACCAGATAGCTGGTGTAATCGTTGGAGCGCAGTTCGGCTGGCGCGTAAAGCGCGTAGTCTGCCGGCCGGGCGGTCAGTGTCTCGGTGCGGATACTGGCCAGGCTGCGTTGCCGCGCGCTCAGTTCAACCACTTCGGCATCGTGATCGTGCTCATCGTCATGGTTTTCCCCGGGGTGTGCATGATCCTCGTGCGCGTTGCGGGCATTGTCTGGAGCATGTGTCTCTGGTGCATGTGCGGGCACGGTTATGGGCAGACTGGCCAGCATGCCGCTCATCAGCAGTGTCATTAAGAAATTCATGTGTGTTTACCTTCCATTACAGCGCGTTCAGCGCGTCATCAAGCTGTCCGGTCTGCAACAGCCATTCGGTATGGGTTTCGCGTTCGGCCTGGCGCAGGGCAATACCAGCGCGTATGCCATCAGCGCGTTGCTGCAATGCCTGGAGATAATCGAGGGTGCTGAGGTCGCCACGGCGCCACTGCTGTTGCAGCAAGTGGGCACTGTCGGCGATGCGGGTGCCGACCAGTGTCTGCCAGCGGGCGGCACGATGGCGGTATGCTTCCAGCGCAGCAGTGACGCCCTCTGCGGTATAGCGCTGCTGGCGACGAACAGCCTGATAATCGGCCTCTGCGGCGAGCGCGGCCTGTTCGGCGGCGCGGTGACGGGCCTTGTAGGTGTTACGCAGGTTAAGAGGGATCGACAGCGCCACACCCAGCACATCGTCTTCGCCACTGCGGCCGGCGCTGATGCCTACGGTCGGATCGGCACGCTGGCTGCGGTCGCTCAGTGCGGCGGCCTGACGTAACACTTGCCAGTCTGCATGCGCCGCCGCCACGCGGGGGTGCTGATCCAGGCGCTCTCCGGACGGGGCGCCACGCCATTGCCAGAAGGCATCAGGAATGATCACACCGCCGTCGGGCATGCCAGGCAGCAATTCACGCAGGGCGGCCTCGGCCCGACGTGCGTCGGCCTGGGCGGTGGCCGTGTCATGGAGGTTGCGGGCCAGGGCCAGCCAGGTCAGTTCGGCATCCATCTGGCTCAAGTCACCGGCGCGCTCGCGGGCTTCAAGCAGGCGGATCATGGTATCGAGCTGCTGTTCCTGCTCGGTGGCCAGATCAGCCAGGGCGCGGGTAGCTTCCCAGCGGGTGAGGGCCGCGAGAGTGGCGGCGATCTTTTCCTGCACGGCGAGGCGGTACGCCTGTTCGGCTGCGGCGCGGCTGAAGCCGGCCTGCTGCGACAAGCGGTCCCGCTTGCCCCACAGGTCGATCGTCTGGCTCAGGCCGATCTGGTAATTGTTGTCCCTGCCTTCGCGTTCATAGGCGGTGGCCAGTTCCGGGTTGTAGAGGGGCTGGCTGAGGTCATCGGCGCTGGCGTGGGCGGCTTGCAGGCGCCCGGCGGCGGCGCGGACATCGGGGTGACGGCTGACTTGCTGGCGCAGCCATTCGCCCCAGGCTGATGCAGGCTGGCCGGGGCTGTTGCCCGCGCTGGCGGGCAGCGCCAGCAGGCAAAGCCCGGCGCAGACCAGCAGCCGGGTAAACGATACAGACATGATGCGGTCTCCGAATCGGATGAAGTAAACCCTGTGGCGGCCCGTCAGAGCAGGCCGCCGTGAAACGGTGTCGGGTTTACGCGATTGGAGGGCGCAGCAGGGGAGGGATCAGGTGCGTTGCGGGGCTGGCGGTATCCTGCAGTTGCCAGGGGTACCGGGCGGGCCGGTGCGGCGCGGCCACGTTGAGCGGGGCCGGGGCATGACTCTGGCAGCAGTGGTGGTGATGGCTGGCATGGGGCTGGTCGGATTCGGATGAGGCGAAGCTGTGATCATGATGCAGCGTATAGGCGTCTGCGATCGCATGCAGGCTTTGCATGGTCAGCATGATTATCAGCAGGTATCCCAGACAGCGGCGCATGATCATCCGATGTTATCGATCCAGGTGAAAAGTGTAGCAGCTTTTTTGCTGGCTGTCGCCTGTGGCATAACGCCGCAGTGGATCAATGGCTGTCCAGGCCCAGCTGGTCGAAGGTCAGGGTCAGGTCCAGTGCCTTGAAGCGGGCCATCAGTTCAGCGGGCAGGTAAAACGCCGGATCATCCATGAAAAAATACTGGGATACACCTATACCACAACGGTAGCGGCGCCGCAGTGCGGGCAGGCGGTCGCCGAGTTGTTCGAGCTTTTCCACCAGAACCTCGAAGTGATCCCGGTGGCTGGCCTGCTGGTCCAGGCCGCTGGTCAGCAGCCAGCGATTGTCCAGGCGCCGGGCTTCGGGCGCCAGTTCGCTGTAGGGCTCGCCTTGACGCCAGCAGTCGTCCGGCGGCACGCCTGCCTGAGCCGTGATCGCTTCCGGGTCTTCCTGAAAGCCGAAAATGGCAAAATAAACATGATGTTCGAGGCGTTTCATCTGCACGCTCTCTGCTGTTTTCCCCCAAAGAACCCACTCTAACCAACTGATCTGCTGTCTGGCCAGCCGTGAACCGGGCGGATCGGGCCACAATGCGTGACCTGCATGCTATACTGCGCGCCCTTCTGGCCCCGAACCCAGCACAGAAACCCAGCACAGAGCGAGCCCTGAGTGAGCGAACACCCGCTGCTGACCGTTGAAGCCCTGGCCTGCGAGCGCGACGACCGGTTGCTGTTCCGCGATCTGGCCTTCACGGCCCGGGGCGGAGATATCTGGCAGGTGGCTGGCCCCAATGGCGCGGGCAAGACCACCCTGCTGCGTATCCTGGCCGGGCTGTTCGGGTTTTATGAGGGCACCCTGAGCTGGCATCAGGACCTGGTGTTGCGCCAGGCCATGCTGTACCTGGGGCACCGCCCGGGGCTGCGTGAAGAGCTGTCACCGCTGGAAAACCTGACCTGGCTCAGTGCCCTGCATGGCCAGCGCGACGACAATGCACTGCTGGCGGCGCTGGCTGCTGTGGGGCTGGCGGGTTTCGAGGACTTGCCCGTGGCACATCTGTCGGCGGGCCAGAAACGGCGTGTGGCGCTGGCGCGCCTGTGGTTGCCCGGCAAGCCGATCTGGATTCTGGATGAACCCTTTACCGCCATTGATGCCGAAGGCATCGCGCTGGTGGAGCAGCGTTTGCGACATCACGCTGAACAGGGCGGGCTGGTGATCTATACCTCGCATCATCGGCTGGCGGCGGATACCCGCCAGATACTGCTCGGCCGCGGTGCCGCCCGGGTGCAGCCATGAGCGGCTTCAGTGCCACCCTGCGCCGCGAGGTGTTGCTGGCATCGCGCAGCCCGGCGGACATGGTCAACCCGTTGTTCTTTTTTGTGGTGGTGGTGAGCCTGTTTCCGTTGGCGGTGCCCCCCACGCCGGGCCTGCTGGAGGCCATGGCCCCGGGCGTGGTCTGGGTGGCGGCTTTGTTGGCCGTCATGTTGTCCCTGGACGGTCTGTTTCGCAGCGATGAAGAAGCCGGTGTCCTGGATCAGCTACTGGTGGCGCCGGTGGAGTTGTATTTCACGGTGCTGGCCAAGGTGCTGGCGCACTGGCTGCTGACCGGATTGCCGCTGGTGCTGGTGGCGCCGTTGCTGGGTTATATGCTGCAACTGCCCGCCGAGGTGCTGGGCAGTCTGCTGCTGGGCCTGCTGCTGGGCACGCCGACACTGATGTTTATCGGCGCCATTGGCGCGGCCCTCACGGTGGGTTTGCGGCGAGGCAGTATGCTATTGGCATTGCTGGTGCTGCCGTTGTACATCCCGGTGCTGGTGTTCGGCGCCGGCAGCCTGGGCCGGGCACTGGAAGGTTTGCCGGTGTCGCCGGTGATGGCGGTGCTGGGCGCCATGCTGGCCATGGCCATGAGCCTGGGGCCCTTTGCAGTCGCCCTGGGGCTGCGTATCAGCAGTGGTGATTGAACGATGACCTATCGAGCGAACTGTGTGGCGAACAGTATAGAGAGCAGTGGGAGTGAGTAGCAGCATGAGTAGCGACGCCGTATCCCGTGCCGGACTGCCCGCGCATTTTTTTGTTGTCAGCCTGAGCACCGGCCTGCTGGCCCTGGTGACCTGGTTTATCTGGTCCGCACCGCCGGTGGCGCGCACGGTCTGGCTGGCAGGCGGCTGGACCGCTGGGGTGTTGTTCTATTACGGCGCCCTGCGCTATCCGCACTGGTACTGGCAGACACTGGAGCGCTGGTATCACCAGTTGGGTTCGCCGCCGCATTTTTATCGTATTGCCGGGCTGTGGCTGCCGTGGCTGGTGATTATTGCGACCGTGTTGTGTGTCGTGGGCGTGGTCTGGGGGCTGGCGTTTGCGCCGCCTCACCATGAGCAGGGCAACAGCTACCGCATCATCTACCTGCACGTGCCCGCTTCCAGTGCCGCCCTGATGGCCTATGTCGCCATGGGCGTGGCCGGACTGGTGGCGCTGGTGTGGCGCCTGAAGATGGCGGAAATCGCCATCAAGGCGATTGCGCCCTTCGGCGCCGTCATGGCGGCGGTGTCGCTGCTCAGCGGTGCCATCTGGGGGCGGCCGACCTGGGGCACCTACTGGATCTGGGACGCACGGCTGACCTCGATGCTGATCCTGTTTTTCATGTACCTGGGCGTGATTGCCCTGCAGAACGCCATTCGTGATCCGCGCCAGGCGGGGCGGGCGGCCGCCCTGCTCAGCGTGGTGGGTGTCATCAATGTGGTGATCGTGCGTTATTCCGTGGACTGGTGGCAGAGCCTGCATCAGGGCAGCTCGATGAGCATGTTCGGCACCGCCGGCAGCGCCATTCACCCGAGCATGCTGGCGCCGCTGCTGCTGTGCATGTTCGGCACCTATTTTCTGTTCGCCGTGACGGTGCTGGTGCGGGCTCGCACGGAGATCCTCTGGCGTGAACGCAAGAGCGCCTGGGTACGCGAGGAGGTGGCCTGATGCATTTCGATTCGCTGGCGGAACTCTGGCAAATGGGGGTACACGGCCCCTGGGTATGGAGCGCCTACGGCATCTGCGTGGCGTTGATTGCCCTGAATGTTGTGTGGGCGGTGCACCGGGGTCGCCGGGTGCGCCGTGATATCCGTGGTCTGATACGGCGACAGTCCCTGCAGGAGAAACAATGAATCCGGTACGCAAACAACGTCTGCTGATAATTGTCGGCGCCCTGGCGGGCGTGGCACTGGCGACAGGGCTGTTGCTGTATGCGATTTCGGAGAACCTGAACCTGTTCTACACACCGCAGCAGGTGGCTGAGGGCGAGGCCCCGGTCGGCCAGCGCATGCGTGTAGGGGGGCTGGTGGTGGAAGGTTCGGTGCGGCGTAATCAGGAGACACTGGAAAACGAGTTCGACCTGACCGACGGCATCGGCACCTTCACGGTCTATTACACCGGTATCCTGCCGGACCTGTTCCGTGAAGGGCAGGGCATCGTGGCGAACGGCACCCTGGCCAGCCACACCCGCTTCGAGGCCACGGAAGTCCTGGCCAAGCACGACGAGCAATATATGCCACCGGAAGTCATGGAAGCCCTGCAGCGGGCCGGGCATCCGGCCGCCAGCGAACCGGGGCCGGAGCCGGAAGAAGGGGTCAGCTACTGACCCTCCAGGGCTTTTCCTGAAAAGACTTGATAATCATTATCATTATGGTTAGTATCCTTCCTGAGATCAGGATTTGGATGCAGTCTATGTACGTTTGTCTCTGCAAGGGCATCACTGACGGCCAGATACGGGAAGCAGTCCACCAGGGCTGCGACAGTTTGCGCGATCTTCGTCGGGAACTCGGGGTTGGTGGTCAGTGTGGCAAGTGCGCCCGGGATGCGCGTGAGGTGCTTCGGGATACCCGTGCCCAGGCATCTGCGCAACCTTACGCAGCAGCAGCGGCCATGTCCGCATCCCGATCCAGCGGGCCGGTACTGTTTGCTCCCCAGACAGTGGCTTCTGCGCCGGCCTGATCTCACAGCAACTCCCCTGACGACGGCTCTCAGTGGCAACCCCGCTGAGAGTCGTTTTTATTTGTATTCCTGTTTTTTGTTGCCGTTGGGAATGGCCGGTTGCAGTGTTCACGCCGCGCACTGACAATACGGGCACCCCGAATTTTCTGGAGAGTCACGATGCGCGGCGACACCAAGGTGATTGAATATCTGAACAAGGCGCTCGCCAACGAGTTGATTGCCATCAACCAGTATTTTTTGCATGCGCGCATGTACAAGGACTGGGGGCTGGAGAAGCTGGCGGAGAAGGAATACGAAGAATCCATTGACGAGATGAAGCATGCTGACCAGCTGGTGCAGCGCATCCTGTTTCTGGAAGGCATTCCCAACCTGCAGGATCTGGGGCGGCTGAAAATCGGCGAGAACACCCGCGAGATGCTCGAATGTGACCTCAAGCTGGAGCATGAAGCCGTGCCGCTGCTGCGCGAGGCCATCGCTTACGCGGATTCGGTGCGCGACTATGTGTCGCGCGACGTGTTCAACAGCATCCTGGAATCCGAGGAAGAGCACATCGACTGGCTGGAAACCCAGCTGGGTCTGATCGACAAGGTGGGCCTGGAAAACTACCTGCAAAAGAACATGGCCACGGCCGAAGAGGGCTGATTCCATCCCGGCTGGCGATCTTTTGCGCGATCAGCATTTACACCCTTGACGGGGCCAGACCTATTCGGAATAATGCGCAGCCTCTCGGGGCGGTATGCCTCAGAGAGAAAGGTTTATGCACCCGTAGCTCAGTTGGATAGAGCGTCTGGCTACGAACCAGAAGGTCGGAGGTTCGAATCCTTCCGGGTGCGCCATACAGGAAAAGGCTTCCCCAACGGGAAGCCTTTTTTTGTGCCTTCAAGTCTTTGATTTTCAACGCGTGATCATTTTGGTCACCCCTTCCTGCGATTGCGCATTGTCGACAATCCCGGTACATTTCGGCGCTTCGGGCACAGGTGCCTGCGGGTCCAAAAGGCCCGATCAGCACCGGCGACCCGGCCACTTCAGGAAAGGGGTGTTCCATGAGCGAGTTGATGTCACAAGGCCTTGAACTGATGCTCACCGGTATCGGTGTGGTGTTTGCCTTTCTGATTGTGCTGGTCGTGCTGATGACCACCATGTCTGCTGTCATCAACCGCTTCTTCCCCGAGTCAGCGCCCGCGCCCGCCCCGGTTACCGAGGCGCCCCGGGCGGCAGATAACACGGTTCCCCCCCATGTGCTTGCCGTGATTCAGGAAGCCGTGCGCCAGCACCGCGCCCGGCAGCGCTGAGTCTTTCCAACCGTCAGACAGGCCGGTGACCCCGGCCGCCAGTCAGCATCAGGGATTGCATCATGAGTGATAAAAAACCGCTTGGCATAACCGATGTGGTGTTGCGAGACGCCCATCAGTCGCTGTTTGCCACCCGGTTGCGCCTCGACGACATGTTGCCGATTGCCGGCAAGCTGGACGCGGTGGGCTTCTGGTCACTGGAATCCTGGGGTGGGGCGACGTTCGATGCCTGCATCCGCTACCTCGGTGAAGACCCGTGGGAGCGCATCCGCGAACTGAAGGCCGCGATGCCCAACACACCCCAGCAAATGCTGCTGCGCGGCCAGAACCTGCTGGGCTACCGCCACTATGCAGATGACGTGGTGGACCGTTTTGTCGAGCGTGCAGCGGTCAACGGTGTTGACGTGTTCCGCGTGTTCGACGCCATGAATGACATGCGCAACATCCGCCGGGCCATCGAAGCCGTGTTGCAGCAGGGCAAGCACGCTCAGGGCACCCTGTCGTACACGGTGAGCCCGGTGCATACCCTGGACATGTGGCTGGATATGGCGCGCCAGATTGAAGACATGGGCGCCCACTCAATCTGCATCAAGGACATGGCCGGCCTGCTGCGGCCGTATACCGCCTATGAACTGGTGACGCGCCTCAAGCAGACCGTGTCGATCCCGATCCACATGCAGTGCCATGCCACCACGGGCCTGTCCACAGCGACCATCGTCAAGGCGGCCGAGGCGGGTATCGATAATGTGGATACGGCCGTCTCTTCCATGTCGATGACCTATGGCCACAGCCCCACCGAAGCTGTGGTGGCAATCCTCGAGGGCACGGACCGTGACACCGGCCTGGATATTCTGCTGCTGGAAGAAATCGCGGCTTATTTCCGTGAGGTGCGCAAGAAATACGCGAAGTTCGAAGGCAGTCTGCGCGGCGTGGATTCCCGCATCCTGGTAGCCCAGGTGCCCGGCGGCATGCTCACCAATATGGAAAGCCAGCTGCGCGAGCAGAATGCCGCAGATCGCATGGATGCCGTACTGGAAGAAATCCCGCGCGTGCGCGAAGACCTCGGCTTCATCCCCCTGGTGACCCCGACCTCACAGATTGTCGGCACCCAGGCGGTGATGAATGTGCTGGCGGGCGAGCGTTACAAGGCGCTCTCGAAAGAAACCCGTGGCGTGCTGCGCGGCGAATACGGCGCCGCCCCGGCCCCATTCAACAAGGCATTGCAGGAGCGCGCCCTGGACGGCGATTCCCCGGTGACCTGCCGCCCGGCCGACCTGCTGGATAATGAAATGGACAGCCTGGCCGACGAACTGGCCGCCCAGGCGAAAGAGAAGGGCATCACCCTGGCCGACGGCGAACGTCGCATCGACGACGTGCTGACCTACGCCCTGTTTCCGCAGATCGGCCTCAAGTTCCTGCAGAACCGGGGCAATCCCGATGCCTTCGAACCCGCTCCCACCGGCAAGGAAAGCGCACTGGTCACCACCGATAGCGGTGATGAAGTCTACACCGTGGAAGTGGAAGGCAAGGCCTACACCGTTACCGTGAGCAACGGCGGCGACATCACCGGCCTGCGCAGCCTGAACGCGGCTGATCCGGGAAGCGACACCGCGGCCCTGCCAGCGGGCGAGGGCGAGGCCGTACCCGCACCGCTGGCGGGCAATATCTTCAAGGTGCTGGTGAAGCCGGGCCAGCAGGTGAAGGAAGGCGAAAAAATCATGGTGCTGGAAGCCATGAAAATGGAAACCGATGTTTCCGCCCCGCGCGCCGGCACCATCGCCGCCGTAAATGTGAAAGAAGGCGACGCAGTGACCGTGGGCGACGCCCTGGTCCTGCTGAGCTGACGGAGGCGCTGCGGCCATGGATCAACTGGAAAAACTCTGGCACAGCACCGGCCTGTATCACATGGCGCCCGGCCAACTGCTGATGGTGCTGATCTGTCTGGGGCTGCTTTACCTGGCAATCGCCCGCAAGTTCGAACCCCTGCTGTTGCTGCCGATCGGCTTTGGCGGCCTGCTGGCCAATATCCCCGTTGCCGGGTTGGCGGAATCAGCGGTGAGCCAGGCCCTGCATCTGGGCAGCACCGAACTGATCGCCGGCATCAGCCAGTTGCTGGGCGCCGACCCGGACAGCGGCACCCGCGCCCTCTACAGCACCTACCACGCTGCCGAACCCGCCGTGCGCGCCCAGGTTCATGAATTTGCCCTGGATGCCAACTACACTGACGGCCTGCTGTATCTGGTCTATACCATCGGCCTGGCCACCGGCGTCTTCCCGCTGCTGATCTTTCTCGGCGTGGGCGCCATGACCGACTTCGGTCCGCTGCTGGCCAATCCGCGCACACTGCTGCTTGGCGCCGCCGCCCAGTTTGGCATCTTTGCCGCACTGCTCGGTGCCCTGGCGCTGAATTATGTCGGCCTGGATTTCTCCATCGCCCAGGCTGCCTCCATCGGCATCATCGGCGGCGCCGACGGGCCCACCGCCATCTACGTAACCTCGCGCCTGGCACCGGAACTGCTCGGCGCCGTGGCCGTGGCAGCCTACTCGTATATGGCTCTGGTGCCACTGATTCAGCCGCCGATCATCCGTCTGCTGACCACCGAGAAAGAACGCAGTATCCGCATGGAGCAACTGCGCCCGGTCAGCCGCCGCGAAAAGATCATGTTCCCGATCATCCTGTTGCTGCTGGTGGCGCTGGTATTGCCGGATGCGGCACCGCTGCTGGGGATGTTCTGCCTGGGTAACCTGATGAAAGAATCCGGTGTGGTCAGCCGCCTGGTGGACACCACCACCAATGCGCTGATCAATGTGGTGACCATCCTGCTGGGTCTGGCGGTAGGCGCCAAGCTGGGCGCCGAAGGCTTCCTGGTGCCGCAGACCCTGGGCATCATCGTGCTGGGCCTGGCGGCCTTCTGTATCGGTACGGCAAGTGGCGTGCTGATGGGCAAGCTGATGAGCAAGGTGTCGCGCACGCCGATCAATCCGATTATCGGCGCGGCGGGCGTCTCTGCCGTGCCGATGGCGGCGCGTGTGGCCAACAAGGTGGGGCTGGAGGCGAACAACCAGAACTTCCTGCTGATGCACGCCATGGGGCCCAATGTCGCCGGCGTGATCGGCTCGGCGGTTGCGGCCGGGGTGCTGCTCAACTTTGTAGGCTAGTTGTATAGGCGCCTCTGCAACGGGGGCGCCTTGCTGCATCCAAGTTCTAACTTCTTATCGAGCGCGGATCTCGGGCCGACCATAGATTCGGCGCAACCCGTGTGTCCGAAGCACATTCGTGCCTGTCTTGATTGGCTAGGACGATGATGAAGGGGGGAACTGATGCGGCTGGCTGACTTGTTGACCGCCTGAGAGTGGCAGCCGGAAGCAGGGGGTAATCAGAGACAGCGTCAGCTGGAGCCAGTCACCTGGCTCCAGCTGGTGGCTGGTCCGCTGTCAATCTTCTTTGGCGAGCTCGGTGTCCTGGGCGATCAATGCAATGAGCGCGTTCTGCTGGCGATGAGCGAGCTGGCGAAAGCGCTGCAGAAGCTCTCGCTCGTGAAGAGACAGCTCTGGGCTGTCGAGACGCATGCTCAGATCTTCATCCAGTGCGCCTTCCTGCAGCAGGCTCTGCTCCAATCTGGCGATGATTTCTGAGTTCATGCTGCGGTGATGATTGCGCGCTACCTCAGCGATGCGTTCGCGCATGCCATCGGGAAGCCGAACCACGAATTTGTCAGCCGTGCGGCTGGAATAAACTGCCTGTTTCATAGGGCGCATAATTAACCGGTTAGTCAGGTGGGCGTGCTGGCGTATTGCCGGGGTAGTCACCGGTCTGACAACCACCAGTACTCGCTGTTCCGTCAGCCAGGTTAAAAATTAGGAGACGGCTTCATGACGCCAATTGTACGTCGATATTCTGATTAGTAAAGTGCTCGTGCTATCAAAATGCCTTTACTGTGAACCAGTCTAATTAT
>ERZ869909.1752-NODE-1752-length-16638-cov-10.867882_pt1 | contig 16638 bp, 11 predicted proteins | sample MGYA00520892_ERZ869909 | MGnify/ENA primary metagenome ERZ869909 (study PRJEB32215, sample SAMEA104723947) | bioreactor metagenome | biome: bioreactor; feature: anaerobic bioreactor; material: water | place: China | collected 2015-03-12 ...
AGAGGTGCTGTTATCGTGATGGTACCTGTTGGTACTGCACAGGTCGGCTGGGTGACGGTTACCGAAGGGGCTGCCGGAATTTCAGTAATTGTAAAACTAGTAGTCGCTTGCTTAATACAACTGGCGACACCATAAGTATATGTTATTGTATAGGTACCCGGAGTACTGTTACCAACATTAATTTCTCCGGTATTTGGATTAATATCAAGTCCGGCAGGTGAAGAAGTATAGGTACCTCCGGGCAAACCGGTTTGACTAACTGCCACAAAGCCTGAATCAGTACAAACTGAATCTGGAACATAATTAATAGTGGCAATTCCAAAATCAAACTGTACCTGAATAGGTTCAACAAAATCATTTAATGCCGCTGTAAGTGAATTTGAATTTTTAGTTTTTATTAATAATGTTTTAAAGCTTGCCCCTAAACAAGGATCGGGCAGGCTTTGCAATATAGAAGTAATATTTACTGCTCCTTCAACAAATTGTAATGGATTATATGTTGAAGAACCAAAGGCTCCAAAAGGAATCGGAATAGAGTTTACATTTGTTCGTGCAAATATATTTGAAACATCTGTTGGTTGTAAAACATAATCATAATTTCCACTTCCCAGGTCAGTCCACAAATAGAAAAATACAGTTGCTACAGAACCGCCATTTCCATACTCTACCGTTAATAAAATGTCATTGATTGTTCTACCTCCGTGTGGACCGGCTGAATTGAATCCAAAACTATTATTGGTTGTCAAAGTATTTTGATAAAACTCAAAATCAATATAGCTGGTTCCATTTGTAGTTCTTCTATCACTTCCCACAAAAACCCATTCATTATTATTAAGGTCTGTTGAGATGTGGTACATAGCATTGTGGATATCTCCTTTATTTGTAGCAGAAGAATTTGACCATTTCCAGTCTAAAGGATTATCATTTGCCTTAGAACCTCCTGTAAAAACATTGTCTGTATTTGAGTTATACAAATCTCTAACTAAACCAGTAGTAAAAGGGTTTACCGGTGTTCCATCGTTATTCAGAACGAAACCACCAATACCCGCAGAACCCTGAACCCAGTCTCCTGTTCCCGGAGGGTTGTTTGACTGCATGTTTCCATCAATACTAAAACCTCCGGTAGGTTCTAGAACCTGCACAACTTGTGCTTCAACTGTTCCCTGAACAAACACTAGTAAAATGCAAAAAATAAATGTTTTGATTGTGTTGAAAAAAGTAAAGTTTTTCATGTGATATATCTTATGTTGTTGTCTGGTCGATTAAAATCAGTTCAAATATAAGTAGGAAATTACGTATTCATTATGAGAACTTTAACTATTAGATAAAATGACAAATTGTATCGTTGAACAACACAAAATTGCAGTTTTTACATACTTTTTTTGTAGGAAATAAAATGTCATTACTACGTAATTATACGTAGAATCAATATGTATCACGCTTTAATTTGTCAGAATATATTAAACACCAAATAACTGAACAACAACTTGAAAAGCCTGAAAACTAAACCTATATTTGCCAAAATTTTGAGAATGAATTTTGCCAAAGAAATTGCCCGCCGAAGAACTTTCGGAATCATTTCACATCCCGACGCAGGAAAAACAACTTTAACCGAAAAGCTACTGCTTTTTGGGGGAGCTATACAAGAGGCTGGTGCTGTAAAATCTAATAAAATAAAAAAAGGAGCTACCAGCGATTTTATGGAAATTGAACGCCAACGTGGAATTTCTGTGGCGACCTCTGTCCTAGCATTTGAATATAACGGGTATAAAATCAATATTCTGGACACTCCCGGTCATAAAGATTTTGCTGAAGACACCTTTAGAACTCTAACTGCCGTCGACAGTGTTATCGTTGTTGTGGACGTAGCCAAAGGAGTTGAAGAGCAAACCGAAAAACTGGTGGAAGTCTGTAGAATGAGAAATATCCCCATTATAGTTTTTATCAACAAACTGGACCGCGAGGGTAAAGATGCTTTTGAACTTTTGGACGAAATTGAGCAGAAACTAAAACTCAATGTTACACCTCTCAGTTTCCCTATTGGAATGGGTTATGACTTTAAAGGCATCTATAATATCTGGGAAAAAAACATCAACCTCTTTACCGGTGATCCCAAAAGAGATATAGAAGAAACCATCAAAATCTCTGATTTAAACTCCAATGAATTAGTAGATTTAATCGGAGAAAAGGCAGCAAACAAATTAAGAGATGAACTTGAACTGGTTAATGGTGTTTATCCCGGTTTTTCAAAAGAAGAGTATCTTTCAGGGAAGCAACAACCTGTGTTTTTTGGCTCGGCTCTCAATAATTTTGGCGTGAGGGAACTCCTGGACTGTTTTACAGAAATTGCCCCCACTCCCCGACCCAAAGAAAGTGACACCCGACTTGTTAAACCCGATGAAAAAGAATTCAGTGGTTTTGTATTTAAAATCCACGCCAATATGGATCCCAAACACCGTGACAGGCTTGCCTTTGTTAAAATTGTGTCCGGCACTTTTGAGCGAAACAAAGCCTATCTACACGTTCGAAACAATAAAAAAATAAAGTTTTCAAGTCCCAATGCTTTTTTTGCCGAAAAGAAAGAAATCGTGGATATCTCCTATCCCGGGGATATTGTGGGTCTTCACGATACCGGAAATTTTAAAATTGGAGACACTTTAACTGAAGGTGAAGTTATGCAATACAAAGGTATCCCCAGTTTTTCGCCGGAGTTTTTCAGATACATCAATAATGCAGACCCAATGAAATCCAAACAACTTGAAAAAGGTATTGACCAGTTAATGGATGAAGGGGTTGCACAGTTATTTACGTTGGAAATGAATGGCCGAAAAGTGATTGGAACCGTGGGCGCTCTTCAATTTGAAGTTATTCAGTACCGTCTTGAGCATGAATATGGTGCCAAATGCAGTTATGAAAACTTACACGTTTACAAAGCCTGCTGGGTGGATCCTAAAGACCCAAAAAGTGAAGAGTTTAAAGACTTCTTAAGAGTAAAAAATAAATTTCTTGCCAAAGACAAAAGAGGGCAATTGGTATTTTTCGCAGACTCGCAATTCACACTTCAAATGACACAGGAAAAGTATAAAAACATACTATTCCACTTTGTCTCTGAGTTTAAATAAAAAAGCCCTGTAACTATTTACAAGGCTTTCATTTTATGCTTCACCGGTAGGCCCAAAATTTAAGGGCAGTGGTGGCTGTTCAAAATCTTTAATCTCACCGTGTGCATTTTCAAATCGTTTGATATTGTCGTTTAACGCCTTCAAAAAACGCTTAGCGTGTTGGGGTGTTAAGATAATTCTCGACTTTACTTTGCTTTTGGGAGTGCCCGGCATAATAGTAACAAAATCAACCACAAATTCTGAGGCTGAATGATTGATAATTGCCAGATTGCTGTATATTCCCTGTGCGGTGGCTTCATCAAGTTCTATATTGATTTGACCTTGCTTAGGTTTATTTTGATTGTCTGCCATAATATAAAATGTTAGGAGTGAAAAAACAGATTCCCCCCAATTTAAGTTGGGGGGAATTTGTTAATTATAATTTACTTCTTGTTTTTCCTCTGTCATCTCTCTTAGTTCTTCTTTTGAACCTACCAAGAAATGGTCATACTCTCTCAAACCTGTACCTGCAGGAATCTTATGTCCAACAATAACGTTTTCTTTCAGTCCTTCCAGATAGTCAATTTTTCCGCTTACGGCTGCTTCATTCAACACTTTGGTTGTTTCTTGGAACGAGGCCGCAGAAATAAATGACTTGGTTTGAAGCGATGCCCTTGTAATACCTTGAAGAATTGGAGTAGCTGTTGCTGCAACTGCGTCACGTGCTTCCACCAATGCCTTATCAGATCGCTTCAAATTTGAGTTCTCATCTCTCAAATCTCTCGCTGAAATAATTTGACCGGCTTTAAACACTTCACTGTCACCGGCATTAACAACCACCTTCATTCCAAAGATTTTATCGTTTTCTTCGGTGAAATCATTTTTATGAACCAACTGATCTTCTAAGAAAATAGTATCACCCGGGTCATTAATCTGAACTTTACGCATCATTTGTCTTACAACCACTTCAAAATGTTTGTCATTGATTTTTACCCCTTGAAGGCGGTAAACTTCTTGAACTTCATTTACAAGATATTGCTGAACGGCTGAAGGACCTTTAATTCTTAAGATATCTTCAGGTGTTACTGAACCGTCAGAAAGTGGCATGCCTGCTTTAACATAATCATTTTCCTGAACAAGAATTTGATTGGTTAATTTTACCAGATACTTCTTCACTTCACCAAGCTTAGACTCAATAACGATTTCTCTGTTACCACGTTTGATTTTTCCGAAAGATACTACACCGTCAATTTCAGAAACAATTGCCGGGTTTGAAGGGTTACGTGCTTCAAATAATTCCGTCAATCGTGGAAGACCTCCTGTAATATCGCCTGCTTTTGCAGAACGACGCGGTATTTTTACAAGTACCTTACCGGTTTTGATCTTATCACCATCATTTACCATAATGTGAGCACCCACAGGAAGGTTGTATGATCTTACTGTATTTCCTTTAGTATCCTGAATCAAAAGGGTTGGAATCAACTTTTTGTTTCTGGATTCTGAGATTACTTTCTCTTGGAAACCGGTTTGTTCGTCAATTTCAACTTGATATGAAACCCCTTGCTCGATATCTTCATAAACAATTTTTCCGGGGAATTCTGAAATGATTACACCGTTGTATGGATCCCATTTACAGATAACATCTCCTTTAGATACTTTAGCTCCGCTTTTAACAAAAATATGTGAACCATAAGGAATGTTATTGGTACTTAAAGTGATTCCTGTTTTTTCATCCACCAGTTTTAACTCTGATGTTCTTGAAATAACAATATTTACTTCTTCACCATCAGAATTTTCACCTTTTACAGTTACTAATTCATCTATTTCGGCGATACCGTTAAACTTGGCTAGCAGTTTGTTTTCTTCAGAAACACCTCCTGCAACACCACCCACGTGGAAGGTTCTCAGTGTAAGCTGAGTACCAGGTTCACCGATAGATTGTGCAGCAATTACACCCACAGCTTCTCCTTTTTGAACCATTTTGCCGGTAGCCAGGTTTCTTCCGTAACATAGTGCACAAATGCCTTTTTCAGCTTCACAAGTAAGTGCTGATCTTACTTCAACAGCTTCCAATGGCGATTCACTTATTTTATCAGCAGTATCCTCATCGATGTGAGCGCCCGCTTCTACATAAACCTCTCTGGTAATTGGGTCAATCACATCATTTAATGCAATTCTACCAACAATTCTTTCAGAAAGCGACTCAACTACTTCGTCATTTTTCTTTAGTGCTTTTACTTCTACACCTCTCAAAGTACCACAGTCATGCTCTTGAATAATAACATCCTGTGATACGTCCACAAGTCTTCTTGTTAGGTAACCGGCGTCAGCTGTTTTAAGAGCCGTATCGGCAAGACCTTTACGTGCACCGTGTGTTGAAATAAAGTATTCAAGAATTGAAAGTCCCTCTTTAAAGTTTGAAAGAATCGGGTTTTCAATAATCTCTCCACCTCCGGCGGTTGATTTTTTAGGCTTAGCCATCAAACCACGCATACCGGTCAACTGGCGAATTTGCTCTTTTGAACCCCTTGCTCCGGAATCAAGCATCATATACACTGAGTTGAATCCTTGCTTATCTTCTCTAATTCGCTTCATAGAAAGCTCCGTCAAAGCCGCATTGGTGGATGTCCAAATGTCAATAACTTGGTTGTAACGCTCATTGTTTGTAATGAGACCCATGTTATAATTCATCATAATAGACTCAACCTGCTCGTTGGCTTCCTGAATCATTGTGTGCTTCTCAGGCGGGATAATGATATCACCTAAGCTGAATGACAATCCGCCTTTGAATGCATATTCATAACCCATGTCTTTGATATTATCCAAAAACTCTGCAGTGGTAGGCACATCAGTAATTTTTAAAATCTTACCGATAATATCACGAAGCGATTTTTTAGTCAATACCTCATTAAAGAAACCGGCTTGTACAGGCACTGCTTTGTTGAACAATACTCTACCTACAGTGGTTTCAATAATTTGATTGACCAATTCACCTTTTTCATTAAAGTCTTTGGTTCTTACTTTAATTCCGGCGTTTAGTTCAACACGCTTTTCATTGTAAGCAATTATTACTTCTTCGTCTGAATAGAAAGTCAATCCTTCACCGATAACTTTTACATCATCAGTTGATTTTTTGTGCTTGGTCATATAATACAGACCCAAAACCATATCCTGAGAAGGAACAGTAATAGGCGAACCATTGGCAGGGTTCAAGATATTATGTGATGCCAGCATCAATAACTGAGCTTCAAGAATGGCTTCCGGGCCTAATGGTAAATGCACCGCCATTTGGTCACCGTCAAAGTCGGCATTAAAAGCCGTACAAGAAAGTGGGTGCAATTGGATGGCTTTACCTTCAATCAATTTAGGCTGAAATGCTTGAATACCCAAACGGTGAAGTGTGGGGGCACGGTTGAGCAGTACCGGATGTCCTTTTAGAACGTTTTCTAAAATATCCCATACTACCGGCTCTTTTTTGTCGATTATCTTTTTAGCTGATTTTACGGTTTTTACAATACCTCTTTCAATCAGTTTTCTGATAACAAAAGGCTTGTAAAGTTCAGCGGCCATATCTTTTGGAAGGCCACACTCATACATCTTCAACTCAGGTCCCACAACAATTACAGAACGTGCTGAATAATCCACACGCTTACCTAACAGGTTTTGACGGAAACGACCTTGCTTACCTTTCAAGGAATCTGAAAGTGATTTAAGCGGTCTGTTTGCATCAGTTTTTACTGCTGATGATTTTCTGGTGTTATCAAATAATGAGTCCACAGATTCCTGAAGCATACGCTTTTCATTACGTAAAATTACTTCGGGAGCTTTTATTTCAACCAATCTTTTCAGACGGTTGTTTCTGATGATTACCCTTCTGTAAAGGTCATTCAAATCAGAAGTTGCAAAACGTCCTCCATCAAGTGGAACAAGAGGTCTAAGTTCCGGCGGTATAACCGGAATTACTTTTAGAATCATCCACTCCGGCTTGTTTTCGCGGTTCATGTTTGACTCTCTTAACGACTCTACAACCTGAAGTCTCTTAAGAGCTTCTGTTTTACGTTGCTTTGAGGTTTCGTTATTGGCTTTGTGTCTTAAATCGTAAGAAAGTGCATCTAAGTCTATGCGCTGTAACAATTCAATCAAACACTCAGCACCCATTTTAGCAATAAACTTGTTGGGATCTGAATCTTCCAGATATTGGTTTTCTTGCGGAAGCGTATCCAAAATATTTAGATATTCTTCTTCCGTAAGGAAATCCATCTTTTGAACGGGGTCGCCGTCTTCATTTTTTGCAATACCGGGTTGAATGACTACATAACGCTCATAGTAAATAATCATATCCAACTTTTTGGATGGTAATCCTAAAAGGTATCCAATTTTGTTGGGCAATGATCTAAAGTACCATATATGAGCAATGGGAACCACCAAATTGATGTGCCCCACTCTGTCACGTCTTACTTTTTTCTCGGTAACTTCTACACCACAACGGTCACAAACGATGCCTTTGTAGCGAATTCTTTTATACTTACCACAAGCACACTCATAATCTTTTACAGGACCAAAGATGCGCTCGCAAAACAATCCGTCGCGCTCAGGTTTGTGGGTGCGATAGTTGATTGTTTCAGGCTTTAAAACTTCACCCCTGGATTCTGCGAGGATTGCTTCCGGTGAAGCCAGACCGATAGAAATTTTGTTGAATTTCTGAGCCGTGTAATTATCTTTATTTTTTGCCATAATTTTTTAAATTCAAAATTTTTCCTCCCCCTAAATCCCCCTCCAAAAGAGGGGAACTTTTAAGGATCTAAGGTTGATTTATTCCGTTTATTCTTCCAAACGAATATCAAGGCCGAGACCTTTTAGCTCGTGCATCAATACATTAAACGATTCCGGTAAGCCGGGTTCCGGCATAGTTTCACCTTTAACAATGGCTTCATAGGTTTTTGCTCTACCTACCACGTCATCAGATTTAACCGTCAAAATCTCTCTAAGTGTTGACGATGCGCCATAAGCCTCCAGTGCCCAAACTTCCATCTCTCCAAAACGCTGACCACCAAACTGAGCTTTACCTCCAAGTGGCTGTTGTGTGATTAATGAGTATGGACCAATAGAACGTGCGTGCATCTTATCGTCAATCAAGTGACCCAGTTTCAACATATAAATAACCCCAACTGTTGCAGGTTGGTCAAAACGATCACCGGTACCACCATCATATAAATAGGTGTGTCCAAATCTTGGGATTCCTGCCTCATCTGTAAGTGCATTGATTTGGTCTAAAGTTGCTCCATCAAAAATAGGTGTTGCAAACTTTCTTCCCAGTTTCAATCCGGCCCAGCCTAATACGGTTTCATAGATCTGGCCAATGTTCATACGCGAGGGTACACCCAGCGGGTTAAGAACTATGTCAACTGGTGTTCCGTCTTCAAGGAAAGGCATATCTTCTTCTCTAACAATTCTGGCAACAATACCTTTATTTCCGTGACGTCCTGCCATTTTATCACCCACTTTCAGCTTTCGCTTTTTAGCAATATAAACTTTAGCAAGTTTTAAAATTCCGGCCGGAAGCTCGTCTCCTACAGAGATGGTAAACTTCTCACGTCTCAGGTTACCCTGCAGGTCGTTTTCCTTGATTTTATAATTGTGTAACAAGTCGGCAACCAAACGGTTTGTATCGTCATCGGTTGTCCAGGTTCCTTGTGTTAAATGCGTATAGTCATAAACGGCGTTCAGCATTTTAAGGGTGAATTTTTTTCCTTTCGGGAAAATTTCCTCACCCAAATCATTCATAACACCTTGAGCCGTTTTTCCTCCAACAATCGCAAAAAGTTTTTCAACGAGTACATCTTTCAACTCATTGAACTTGGCTTCATATTGCACTTCTAGTTCAGCGATATCTTCTTTGTCTTTGGCTCTTTTACGTTTGTCTTTGATAGCTCTTGAGAATAACTTTTTATCAATTACAACACCGTTAAGAGATGGCGAAGCTTTTAATGAAGCATCCTTTACATCTCCGGCTTTGTCACCAAATATGGCACGAAGTAGTTTTTCTTCAGGAGTTGGGTCGCTTTCACCTTTAGGGGTGATTTTTCCGATGAGGATATCGCCGGGTTTTACTTCGGCACCAATACGAATCATCCCGTTTTCGTCAAGGTCTTTGGTAGCCTCTTCAGAAACGTTGGGTATATCATTGGTCAATTCTTCATTACCCAATTTGGTATCTCTCACTTCCAGTGAATATTCATCAATATGGATAGAGGTGAAAACATCGTTTCTTACTACTTTTTCAGAAATTACAATAGCGTCCTCAAAGTTGTACCCTTTCCATGGCATAAATGCCACTTTCATGTTTCTACCCAAAGCAAGTTCTCCGTTTTCGGTAGCATAGCCTTGACAAAGTACCTGACCTTTTGCAACTCTGTCTCCTTTCTTAACGATAGGCTTCAAGTTAATACAGGTACCTTGGTTTGTTTTTCTAAACTTAACCAGATTATAAGTAGTAACATCGCTGTCAAATCTCACTAGATTTTCTTCTTCGGTGCGATCATACTTAATTCTGACTTGGTCTGCATCTACATATTCTACCAGTCCATCGCCTTCAGCATTAATCAAAACTCTTGAGTCACTGGCAACCTGTCTTTCAAGGCCTGTACCCACGATAGGAGCTTGAGGCATTAACAAAGGAACAGCTTGACGCATCATGTTTGATCCCATCAAAGCACGGTTTGCATCATCGTGTTCCAGGAAAGGAATCATCGATGCTGAAATGGACGAAATCTGGTTAGGCGCAACGTCGATATAGTTAACCTCGGTGGGGTCAACCAATGGGAAGTCGCCTTCCATACGAGCGATAACTCTTTCTTTTTCGATGGTTCCATCGTCAGCAATCGGGATGTTTGCTTGTGCAATTTTTTGACCTTCTTCTTCTTCTGCCGAAAGGTAAACCGGAGGTGATTTTAAATCAATTTTTCCGTTTTCAACTTTACGGTACGGAGTCTCCAGGAATCCTAGATTGTTTACTCTGGAGAAAACTCCCATAGAAGAAATCAAACCGATATTTGGACCTTCAGGAGTTTCAATAGGACAAAGTCTTCCGTAGTGAGTGTAGTGAACGTCACGCACCTCAAAACCGGCTCTTTCACGAGAAAGGCCTCCGGGTCCAAGAGCTGAAAATCTACGCTTGTGTGTGATTTCAGCAATCGGGTTAGTTTGGTCCATAAACTGTGAAAGCTGGTTGGTACCAAAGAACGAGTTGATAACCGAAGACAGGGTCTTTGCGTTAATCAAGTCGATGGGTGTAAACACCTCATTGTCTCTCACGTTCATACGCTCACGGATTGTTCTTGCCATACGTGCCAAACCTACTCCAAACTGTTGTGAAAGTTGTTCACCTACGGTTCTCACACGTCTGTTTGACAAGTGGTCAATATCATCAATCTCAGCTTTTGAGTTGATAAGCTCAATCAAATACTTGATTATGGTGATGATATCTTCCTTGGTTAAAACCTGTTTGTCCATAGGAATGTCCAAACTAAGTTTTTTGTTCATTCTGTAACGTCCCACTTCACCCAGGTTATAACGCTGGTCGCTGAAAAACAGTTTGTGGATGATACCGCGTGCTGTTTCTTCGTCGGGTGGTTCTGCATTACGCAGCTGACGATAAATGTGTTCTACCGCTTCTTTTTCAGAGTTTGTCGGGTCTTTTTGAAGGGTATTATGGATAATGGCATAGTCTGCCGATTGATTATCTTCTTTGTGAAGTAAAATAGTTTTAGTACCTGAATCCAGAATTTCTTCTAAATGTTCTTTTTCAAGAATTGTATCACGGTCTAAAATAATTTCATTTCTTTCGATAGAAACAACCTCGCCTGTATCTTCATCAACAAAATCTTCGTGCCAGGTTTTAAGAACACGTGCGGCTAGTTTTCTACCCAAATATTTTTTCAAACCGGTTTTTGAAGCTTTTACTTCTTCGGCAAGGTCAAATATTTCTAGAATGTCTTTATCTCTTTCAAATCCGATGGCACGGAATAGCGTGGTAACAGGTAATTTTTTCTTTCTATCGATATAAGCATACATTACGCTGTTGATATCGGTAGCAAATTCAATCCAGGAACCTTTGAATGGAATTACTCTGGCTGAGTAAAGTTTGGTTCCGTTTGCGTGGAAAGATTGCCCAAAAAATACACCCGGTGAACGGTGAAGCTGAGAAACAACTACACGCTCTGCACCGTTGATAACAAATGTACCGCTGGGAGTCATGTATGGAATGGTTCCCAAATACACGTCCTGAACGATGGTTTCAAAGTCTTCGTGTTCAGGGTCTGTACAATAAAGTTTTAATCTGGCTTTTAGAGGCACACTGTATGTCAACCCTCTTTCGATACACTCTTGGATGGAGTATCGCGGCGGATCGATAAAGTAGTCTAAAAATTCAAGTACAAATTGGTTGCGAGTATCTGTTATAGGGAAATTTTCCATGAAGGTTTTGTAGAGTCCTTCATTTCCTCTTTCGTCTGTCTTGGTTTCCAACTGGAAAAAATCCTGAAAGGATTTAATTTGAATATCCAGAAAATCAGGGTATTCCGGTGTATTCTTCACAGAGGAAAAATTCAATCTTTCAGTTTGAGTTGCTGACATTAATGGAATGAATTTTAATTAAAAAATATGTTGTTGGCGTAGGGTTTCAAAAAGAAACTGTTTTTTACGCAAAATGGTTTAGAGCTGTTAAGGCGCAATTTTGCACCTTAACAACCTAAACCTTAGGGTAATATTTCCCCGACAAATCGGGGGGTGTATTACTTAAGCTCTACTTCAGCTCCGGCCTCTTCTAGAGAAGCTTTTAGGCTGTCTGCCTCGTCTTTAGAAACACCTTCTTTGATGGTGTTTGGAGCACCGTCAACCATTTCTTTTGCTTCTTTAAGACCAAGACCTGTAAGCTCTTTTACAAGTTTTACAACTGCAAGTTTAGAAGCACCTGCTGATTTTAACACTACGTCAAACTCAGTTTTTTCTTCAGCGGCTTCACCACCGGCGGCAGCACCACCACCGGCAGCAACAGCAACAGCTGCAGCAGCAGGCTCGATGCCATACTCTTCTTTAAGGATTGTAGCTAACTCATTAACTTCTTTTACTGTTAAGTTAACTAATTGTTCTGCGAAATTTTTTAAATCTGCCATTTTCTATCGTTTTAAAAATTTATTTTAATATTTAATTGAATATTTGAATTGAATACTATCTTTCAGATAGTGTTTTAACAATGCCTGCAATTTTTCCGCCACCTGACTTAAGTGCAGATACAACGTTTTTAGCAGGAGATTGTAGTAATCCGATTACCTCGCCAATCATCTCATCACGTGACTTGATGTTAACTAGATCGTCCAGCAGGTTGTCACCAATGTAAACCGCTTCTTCAATAAAAGCTCCTTTTAATACAGGCTTTTCTGATTTTTTACGGAATTCTTTGATCACTTTTGCCGGAGCGTTACCGGTTTCAGAAAACATTAGAGATGTATTTCCTTTTAAAATGGTTTTTAAATCTCCAAAGTCTCTTTCAGAACTTTCCATTGCTTTTGCAAGCAAGGTATTTTTAACAACGGTTAGTTTAATTCCGGCTTTGAAGCACGCACGTCTCAAGTTTGAGGTAGTTAATGCGTCAAGTCCTGAAATATCAGTCAAATAGATATTTGAATTTTCTGCTAACTGGGTAGTTAAAACTTCTATAGCTTTTGCTTTTTCTTCTCTTGTCATAATATTAAGTATTTACTACTCAGTAAAACGTTTAGCGTCGATTGGAACTCCGGGACTCATAGTGCTTGACAAGTGTATGCTCTTGATATAAACACCCTTGGTCACAGAGGGCTTTAACTTTACCAGTGTTGTTAATAATTCCTTTGCGTTTCCGGCAATTTTCTCAGCATCAAATGATGCTTTTCCAATTGCAGCGTGTACAATTCCGTATTTATCTACTTTAAAGTCGATTTTACCGGATTTGATATCTGAAACAGCTTTAGCAATGTCCATAGTTACTGTACCTGTTTTTGGGTTTGGCATAAGACCTCTTGGTCCTAATACACGTCCTAAAGGACCTAATTTACCCATTACGCTTGGCATAGTTACTATTACATCAACATCTGTCCATCCTCCTTTAATTTTGTCGAGGTACTCGTCTAAGCCCACAAAATCAGCACCTGCTTCTTTTGCTTCGGCTTCTTTATCTGGGGTTACCAAAGCCAATACTTTTACATCTTTACCGGTTCCGTGCGGAAGTGTTACAACCCCTCTAACCATTTGGTTAGCTTTACGAGGGTCAACATTCAAACGAACGGCCAGGTCAACAGACGCATCAAAGTTTACGTTGGTAATCTCTTTTATTAAAGCAGAGGCTTCAGACAAGCTATAGGCTTTGTTAGCCTCAACTTTTGACTGAGCTTCTTTTTGCTTTTTAGTTAATTTTGCCATTATTTAAGTGCTTTACTGGTTAAAAAGGTGCATCACCTTTTACTTTTACTCCCATTGATCTTGCAGTACCTGCAACCATTTTCATGGCAGATTCAATCGTAAAAGCATTAAGGTCTTGCATTTTGTCTTCTGCAATAGTTCTGATTTGATCCCAAGATATGGTAGCAACCTTTCTGATATGAGGCTCGCCTGATCCTTTTTTGATTTTGGCGGCTTCCATAACCTGAACGGCTGCAGGAGGGGTTTTAACAACAAAATCAAATGATTTGTCTTTGTAAACAGTAATTGCCACCGGCAATACTTTTCCCTGCTTATCCTGTGTTCTAGCATTAAACTGCTTGCAGAACTCCATAATGTTTACCCCGGCAGCACCCAAGGCTGGACCAACCGGCGGAGAAGGGTTTGCGGCACCTCCTCTAACTTGAAGTTTTACAACTTTACTTATTTCTTTTGCCATTTTTTAAAATTTAGTTTTGGTATTTTCTTTAAGTTGGAAGCTAAAGTCGATACCTAAATATATAGCGTAACAGTTTTTTAAATTTTTTCAACTTGCATATAGCTTAACTCAAGTGGTGTTTTTCTTCCAAAGATTTTCACCATTACTTCAAGTTTTCTCTTTTCTTCATTTACTTTTTCAATGGTTCCGTTAAAACCGTTGAATGGCCCATCGATTACTTTTATGGTTTCTCCAATGTTGAATGGTATATTTACGTTTTCATCGGTTACCGAAAGTTCATCAACTTTACCTAACATTCTGTTTACTTCAGATTGTCTTAAAGGCACCGGGTCACCACCTTTGGTTTCACCTAAAAAGCCTATAACTCCATTGACAGATTTGATGATATGTGCTATTTCTCCGGCCAAATTTGCCTGTATCATAATGTAGCCCGGAAAATAAACACGCTCTTTGTTGATTTTTTTTCCGTTTCTAATCTGTATTACTTTTTCTGTGGGCACTAAAATTTGATCAATAGAATCACTTAGTCCTAATCGATTTACTTCATTTTCGATATAGGTCTTTACCTTATGCTCCTGCCCGCTTACCGCGCGAACAACATACCATTTTTTAGCGCTTTTTGTCTCAGTCATAATTTAGGATTTTATCCATCTAAAATATCCTGCAATAATGTCACTAAATATTGTATCAACACCCCAAATTGCAAGGGAAAGGATGATCGAAAAAACCAATACTATTACAGTAAGCCTCTGTGCTTCAGATAACGGAGTCCAGGTAACGTGGTTTTTTAATTCTTTGAACGATTCTTGAATATAGTTCAGCATTCTATCTCGTTTTTATGTTTTATTTTGCATGGGTTGAGAGACTTCCTTCGACTTCGCTCAGGATAAACTTCTCGTCTCATACTCCTTTTTCAACTTAAATTATTAATAAAATAACAATTTATCTAATTTTGCACGGGTTGAGAGACTCGAACTCCCGACACCTGGTTTTGGAGACCAGTGCTCTACCAACTGAGCTAAACCCGTATTAAAAGTTTTGCTCTTCCTAAATATTACCGGGATTAGCCAAACCCGTTGATAAATACTTAAAGGCACCCGCGCTAGGCGGATACCTTTAAGACTATCTTTTCTTAAACTATAATTAGTCTAATATCTCAGTTACCTGACCTGCGCCAACTGTTCTACCACCTTCACGGATTGCAAAACGTAAACCTACGTTCATTGCAATTGGTTGGATCAAATCAACAGTGATAGTTAAGTTGTCTCCGGGCATTACCATTTCAACTCCATCAGGAAGGCTAATGTTTCCGGTTACGTCAGTAGTTCTAACATAGAACTGAGGACGGTAGTTATTGTGGAAAGGAGTGTGACGACCACCTTCTTCTTTCTTAAGGATATATACCTCAGCTTTGAATTTTTTGTGAGGAGTTACAGATCCCGGCTTAACAATAACCATACCTCTAGAGATTTGAGTTTTGTCAATACCTCTTAAAAGGATACCTACGTTATCACCAGCTTCACCTCTGTCAAGAATCTTACGGAACATTTCTACTCCTGTAATGGTTGAAGTCAATTTTTCTGCACCCATACCAATGATTTCTACCGGATCACCTGTGTTTGCAACACCGGTTTCAATTCTACCGGTTGCAACAGTTCCACGACCGGTGATTGAGAATACATCCTCAATTGGCATCAAGAATGGCTTGTCAATATCACGCTGTGGTATTTCAATCCAAGTATCTACTGCTTCCATCAACTGCATTACAGTCTCTACCCATTTTGGCTCACCGTTAAGTGCACCTAGAGCAGAACCTTGAATTACAGGACCGTTGTCTCCGTCATACTCATAGAAAGAAAGTAGATCTCTGATTTCCATTTCAACAAGCTCTAAAAGCTCTGCGTCATCAACCATATCTACTTTATTCATAAATACTACCATTCTTGGAATCCCTACCTGACGACCTAAAAGGATATGCTCACGGGTTTGTGGCATTGGACCATCAGTGGCAGCAACTACAAGGATAGCACCGTCCATTTGGGCAGCACCGGTAACCATGTTCTTTACGTAATCCGCGTGACCAGGGCAGTCAACGTGCGCATAGTGACGGTTAGCAGTTGCATATTCTACGTGTGAAGTATTAATTGTAATACCTCTTTCTTTTTCTTCAGGAGCGTTATCAATCTGGTCGAAAGATTTTACCTCAGAAAGACCAGCATCTGCCAATACTTTAGTAATAGCAGCTGTTAAAGTTGTTTTACCGTGATCAACGTGTCCAATTGTACCTATGTTTAAGTGCGGTTTGGAACGATCAAATGTTTCCTTTGCCATGTTTAAAAATTTTAATCTTAGTTATATATTAGTGTTCAAATGTATTTACAACTTTGAGCCAACGACGGGAATTGAACCCGTGACCTCTTCCTTACCAAGGAAACGCTCTACCCCTGAGCTACGTCGGCAGGAATGGGTTTCTGGTTTCTATTTTTTGGTTTCAAGTTTATGGCTTTCTTTATTAACAAGAAACCTGAAACCTGAAACTTGAAACGTCTTAGAGCGGGAGACCGGGTTCGAACCGGCGACATTCAGCTTGGAAGGCTGACGCTCTACCAACTGAGCTACTCCCGC
>ERZ869909.1753-NODE-1753-length-16629-cov-8.918076_pt1 | contig 16629 bp, 19 predicted proteins | sample MGYA00520892_ERZ869909 | MGnify/ENA primary metagenome ERZ869909 (study PRJEB32215, sample SAMEA104723947) | bioreactor metagenome | biome: bioreactor; feature: anaerobic bioreactor; material: water | place: China | collected 2015-03-12 ...
GACGCCGTCATTCACGCCACGCTCGCGACGGAGGACCGCCGCTTCTTCGAGCACTTCGGCGTCGACGTCATCGGCACAACGCGCGCCTTGATCGAGAACCTGCGCGCCAACGATGTCGTACAGGGCGGCTCTACGCTCTCCCAGCAGCTCGCCAAAAACCTCTTCCTGTCCTCAGAACGCTCGCTCGATAGAAAGATCAAGGAAGCCTTCCTCGCGCTTCTGCTCGAAACGCGCTTCACAAAACGGGAAATTTTGAAACTCTATCTCGACCGCGCCTATCTCGGTGGCGGTGCCTTCGGCGTCGAGGCCGCGTCGCAGTTCTATTTCGGCAAGTCGGTGCGCGAAGTGAACCTCGCGGAGGCCGCCCTTCTCGCCGGTCTCTATAAAGCACCCACGAGCTACGCTCCGCACGTCAACCTCCCCGCATCGCGCGCGCGCACCAACGAAGTGCTGCAGAACCTCGTCGATGCCGGCTACTACACCGCCGCCCAGGCGCACGAAGCGCGCCTCAACCCGGCGCGGATCGTCGAGACGCGTACCGCAACGAGCCCGGACTGGTTCCTCGATTGGGCTTTCGAAGAGATCCAGCGCCTGATGGCCGGCAGGAACCAGTACGTTCTCACCGCACGCACAACCGTCGACCTCACCATGCAGAAGCAGGCGGACGAGGCCCTCGTCTCGTTTCTCAAGCAGAACGGGCGGCGTCTGCGCATGAACTCGGGCTCCATCGTCGCCATGGAGACGGACGGTGCGGTCCGCGCATTGACCGGCGGTCCCGACTACGGCGAGAGCCAGTTCAACCGCGCCACGCATGCGCGCCGGCAGCCCGGCTCCTCGTTCAAGATCTACGTCTATGCGGCGGCCCTCGAGAACGGATACAAGCCGACCTCGATGGTGCGCGATTCCTCGCGCTCCTGCGGCCGCTGGCATCCGCAGAACTATGGCGGAAGCCGCGGTGGCGGCGCGCGCATGCCGCTTGGCGTGGCACTTGCCCGCTCGCTCAACACTACTGCCGCCGAACTCTCTTTCGCGGTTGGACGCGAAAAGGTGATCGAGCTCACGCAGCGGCTCGGCATCACCGGTATTCGCAAGACGTGCTCGATGGCGCTCGGCGACTACGGCTTCCCGCCCATTCAGCACGTGGGCGCGGCCGCCGTGTTCGCCAACGGCGGCATGAGCGCCACCCCCTACGGTATTCTCGACATCGTCAACTCGCGCGGCGAACTCATCTACGATCGCGCACGTGACGAGCCGGAGCGCGAGCGCCTCGTCAGCCAGGAAGTGGCCGAAGGCCTGAACCAGATGATGCATCAGGTCGTCACGTCCGGTACCGGCCAGCGTGCCGCGCTCGATTTCACGCACGTCGTCGGCAAGACGGGCACCAGCACCGGCCCGCGCGACGTCTGGTTCCTCGGGTTTACTGGCAAATACGTCGGCGCCGTCTGGCTCGGCAACGACGACAACAGGCCAATGGCGAATGGCAACACAGGCGGACAACTCGCCGCGCCGCTCTGGGCCTCGTTCATGTCGGTCGCACATCGCAGCATGAACATCCCGACCATTCCAGGGCTCCAGCCGCATCCCGTTCAGGTCGCCGAGCAGCAACGCATCGCCGAGCTCAAGCGCACGGACCCGGCTGCGGCCGCGGCGCTGTCAGGCGCACGGCGCGCTCCATCTCTCACCATGTCCGGCCCCGCTCGCGACGCATTGAAACGGATCACATCCGAGTTGCGTAAAGCCGCCGGCGTCACAGAGCCGGAACCTGCCTCCACGCCCGGACCGTCGATTCCCACCTCCCGTGCATCGGGTGACCGCGCCGACCTCGGTCTCGGCCGCGCATCCTCTCCCACCATTCCCTGAGGCCCCATGCTTCGCTCCGGCGTCCTGCGCTCACGCTCCGCATCGAACCTGATGGGCTTCACGCTTCACAGGCTGAAGAAGCGTCTGGCCGCGATCGTCGCCTACACGGCCGACTGGGCGCTCTTTATCGGTGTCGTGCTCATCCTCGGCCTCGGCTCGAGCTGGTACATGGTCGAACGCGGCTCTCCGCTCACGACGCTGACGGCAGGTCCCTGGGTCTCGTGGGTCTCGGCCGCGCGTGTCGATTCCGATCCTTATACGCGCGCGCACGAAGCCCGCCTCGGCATCCTCCCGCTCAGCACGGAGATCGCGCAGACCTTCATCGCGCGAACCGACAGCGAGGGGCGTGCCCTCCACTCGTCATGCGATTACATCGTCGAAGGCCACGAGCTGCCCACCCATTGGTGGAGCCTCACCGTGTTCGACTCGCAGGGCCGTCTCATCCCCAACACGTTGGGCCGTTCCGCCTACACCAGCGACACCATGGCTATCCGCGGCAACGGCACGTTCCTCGCCACGCTCTCTCGCGACGCGCATCCCGGCAACTGGCTTCCGATCGGTGGCGCGGGCCGTCTCGCGCTCGTCTTCACAGTGCTCGATCACGGATCACGCTCGCTCACGCAAGGCGAAGAGGTTGTTCCCTTCCTCCCTGCCATCACGCGCAAGGAGTGCTAGAGATGCTCAAAAAACTCTGGGCCCGCGTGACAAACATCAACGTTCCGCTCGTGGCGGCCGCACTCTTCGCCAGCGCGATCCTGCATATCCTTGCGACACTCGCCACGCCGCTCTTCACGCCGTCTTCGGCTTACGATCGTCTCGCGCGCGCTCTTACTGCAAACACCATGCACCTCCTGCCGGAGGTTGCACCCGGTGCCCAGCCGCTGCCGTTCCTCTCGTCGGATGCCCGTTATGCCGTCTGCCATTTCGACACGTCCGACGGCGCCGTCTCGCTCTCAGCCGTTCTGCCGGAGCCCGGATGGATGCTGGCACTTTACTCGCCACAGGGTGAAGCGTTCTTCACATCCGTCGGCACACCGGTGCGCCGCACCGAAGTCTCGCTCATGATCGTGCCGGGGGAAGACATCTGGCGCATGGGCGCGCGCCCCACGGGCCTCGTCACGGGGCTGACCTCACGCGGGACACTCACCACGACGGTCTCGCGCGACTCGATGCTTACCATTCCGGCCAACGAGGGGATTGCCGTGCTGAGAGCGCCCGACCAGGGTGAGGCCTACCGCAACCGCACGCTCGCAGAGCTCGGCCGCGCTGTCTGCCGGCCACACAAGAGCCGCACCTCCTAACTCAGTGCTGGATGTCAGCCGTCGAGTTCGAGGAGATCGCGCTGTGTGCGCGCGCGGCTTCGCGATTTTTGCGCAGGCGCCTCGTCCTCGGTCATCCGCTCGTAGCGAACACCGGGAAAGAGAACAATCTCGGCGGGGCCCTTCGCCCCATCAGCCACGGAGCGCGGTCTCGCACTCGCCGGCAACGTTCTGAACTCCAGAATACTCGCCATCGACGTGGCTCCCTATTCCGTGCGACCTCGTTTCCTCTCGCCTGTCGGGGGCAATTCGCTCCCACGTTTCTTATCCTTTGCGGATCAGACGATTTCGCTTCTGCTTCGGTTAACGAGATCTTAACGAGCGTTCCGTCGCCGTCACGCAATTGGGGGAGCGTTGCTCGAAACCCTCACGCGTCCGTCAGCCAACCCTCAAGGCCATGTGCGCCATTGCGGGATTCCACCTCTACGATCCAGAGATCGGGATCGGTTCGCGCTTCGCGTTCAAGGTAGGCGTCGACTTCCATGTCAACACGCGCTTCGCCTTTGAAGTGGGCGACCCAGCGCCTGTCTGTCTCTGCACCCGACAGGCTCGCCGGTGCCGGGCCGAAGAGGGACGACGTGCCGTCGAGCAGATTGATCCGGATATAGATGGCGCCCGCGTCATCGTCTCCGTGACGCACGACATAGGCCTGTTGGCCCGCACTCGCGAGGCGGCGCACATAAGCCTTGACCCAGATCTCGGATTTGAGCCGCATCGCGTCCCGGTCTTGCGTTTCCGATGAGAACGGGCGGCATGTGTCTCTTCAGACTGTCACCGCTCCGCAGTGCGGAGCGCATCTCCGGCCAGCGTCGCAAGGCGCGCCAGCAACTCACCCGAGATGCGGCCCGTCTCGCGCAGGTTGCGCTCCGTTTCGAACTTTCGGATCGCACGTCTCGTCTCGTCGTTCAACCGGCCGTTGGGCACGGTCGTCATGTAACCGAGCTGGCGGAACGCGTTCTGCACGGCACGAATGACGGCCTCGGCCTCGGGTCCAGGCGCGGTGGGTCGTGTCCGATCGACGGGGGCGATTTCTGCCGAGCCCAGCACGATGTGTTGTAGCAGCGCATGGCGCGGTTCGCCGGTGAGGGGCAAGTTCGCGTCGCTTTCGTAAGCCATGATGGCGCCGCGCGTCACGAGGCCCGGCACGCCATCCACCGCGCCCGTCTCGTATCCCTTGGCCTTGAGCTCGCGCTGGATCGCCCGCGTCAGGTCGTTGCTGTCGGTTGTCCCGGCGAGCGGCCGCACGGCGCCCGTCTCGATGGCGAGGGGCGGCACGACAGCATTCGGTGCCGCCGCGGATTGTGCGGGTCGCGGCGCGCTTGCCGTCTCGACGGCGGCAGATTGACGTGCGCTTTCGATCCCTGCGATCTGCCGACCCGGCGGCTGCAGGATGAACATGTTCGTCGCGAGGGCGCCCGTCAGCAGCGTGAAGGCGAGGACACCCAGTCTGACAGAAGTCGGAGTCATTTTCGGCTTCGCTCCCGGCCCCAAGCCCCTTGGACCATGTCCCCAGTCCCCGGGAGAACGGCCCCAGTTTCGCGGACACATTTTAAGATCGCGTTAACCCAGCAGGCCATGCCGGGGCAACGCTCTCTCCGAGATCCATAAAATTCGTCTCAGATTTTCGCTTAAGTCGCTTCAATGATGTCTTAAATTGTCGCCTGTGAGGCCGGGCTTCCTCAAATCTTCTCCGGTAGCGTCGCAACCATCGGGGCCTCAAATGGCTTTCTCGAAGGTGTGTGACCGGAGTCAGCAGCATGTCCTTGTTCAGGATTGCGATCGTCCTTTCGCTCGGCGTGGCCGTCATGCCGTCAGACCGGGCGCAGCAGGAAGAGCTTTATACGCGCGCCGCCTCCGCGGCTCATTGGACGATGACATTCTGCGACCGCAACGGGCGCACGTGCGAGGTCTCGGCCGGGCTTTGGGACGCATTCCTTAAGAAGGCCGAGTTTGCCGGAAAGCTCGTCTATGACGTGGCGGTCCACACGGCAGGGCCGGAGGACGCGAGCCTCAAGGCAATCCCAGCCTCATCCGAAGGGCGCGGGACACTTAGTCCCCGGGATCTCGAACCCGACTGGCGCGGCGTGCCGCAAGAGCATGGGGTCTAATCCCACGGGCTTCATGGGCTTTCATCGGGCGCGCGGCGTCACGACACCCCGCCCGTGAGCGTTTGAACCCTTGCTAACGCCGCCACCCGGCGCCTATGTCCTCCTATCGGCACGTGAGCGCTGCGTTGCTGCAGCGCCCGGAGGACATTTGCCTATGACGCTTCAAAATCTCCAGTCCGACTTCGAGTTGCTCGACGACTGGGAGGATCGTTACCGGTACATCATCGAGCTTGGCCGCACCCTGGCGCCGATGCCGGACGCGCTCAAGACGGAGGCTACGAAGGTCCGGGGTTGCACAAGCCAAGTGTGGCTCGTGAGCGAGACCGACGATGCCTCGGACGACGCAGACCCTACGCTGCGGTTCATTGGCGACAGCGACGCCCACATCGTGCGCGGCCTGATCGCGATCCTTTTCGCGCTCTACGACGGCAAGCCCGCCAAGGACATCCTTTCCACCGAACCGGAAACCGTCTTCAACGCCCTCGGGCTCAAGGACCACCTGACGCCGCAGCGCTCGAACGGCCTCGCATCGATGGTGGAGCGCATCCGGGCGGACGCTCGCGCGGTGCTCGCGGCCGGCTGACGGCGCGTCAACTCCCTACCCTGCGTCGATCGAGGGGCGGTAATCGTTCGCGCCCCAATGGCGGACGCGCGCCGCGCGCGGTGCGGCCGGAGCGTCGCCGATCAGTCCGTAGTGTCGCGCGAGCGCGGAGAGCGCGATGCCGAGCACGAGTTTCGCCGACCGCTGCGGCCAGCGCGCGCGCCGTTCGATCTCCTCCAATCCTTTGAGATGCCCGCACACGTCGATCAGGATGCCCGAGAGTTCCGGTCCGACCGCGTCGAGCGCGCGTCGCACCCGCTCGGCGGCCGCGATCACGTTGTCGGCCTGGTCGGCAGCGTGAGCTCCGCGCCGCCCGGTGCCAGTCGAAGCGGTGACGCTCCAGCTCTGCGTGACATTCGGCGTCATCTGGGCAAACCAGAAATCGGCGCGCAACCGTTCTCCTGCGTTGAACTCGGCCTCCCCGATCAGCGGATTGCCATCGCGGTCGCGCCTGTTGAAGAGCCAGGCGAGAGGGCTTTCCGATACGTTTCGGCCGGGGCGCACGCGATCGGCAAGGGGCGCGCGGACTTTTCGCGCCCGTTTGGGGCGCGTTTCGCTCGGTGTCGGCGGTGTCATGGAAAAGGCTCCCGAATTCTTGAAGCGTCAGAATGAATTGGAACTCGTCATCGAAAGCGGCTGCCCCACCATGGCAGGCACGATCCATTCCATAAGCTCGAGCGCTCGGTCGAACACCGGATCATCGCGCTTGTCCTCGACGACGGCACACGCGTGCGCGACTGTCGTGCGGTCGCGCGCGAAAATCTGTCCCACCTGAGTGAGGCTCAAGCCGCACGCCACATGCGCGACGTACATCGCGACCTGGCGCGCGAGTGCGACAGGCGCCTTTCCACGCGAGGCCTTGGAAAGATCGGCCTTCGGTACGCCGAAGATGTCGCCGATCGCGCCTTCGATGATGCGCCGCAACCTTGCGGCTTCGCTGGCCGACGGTCTCCCCTGAGGTACCGGTGCGCCGCAGCGCCAATTCTCCCATCCGCTCGCTCGGCCGCATCCGAACCACGCTTCGACGGCGTCGCCTTCGATTGCCCGAAAGGGAGCTTGGATGGTGGACTCTCGGAGGGTCATGCGATCCTCGTGTTGGACCTTGCGGCCACCGCATTCTTTCTACGGATCATACGCGCGGATGCGTCCGGCCTGGGGTCAAACCTACCGGAGCGGTGAACGGCGAGGATAAGTCGGTGGCCTCAGCAACGCGCCGCAGCGCGCCCGGCCAATCCCCGCCTCGCACACGGCGTGGGAAAGTGTTCCTCACCCTGAGGAGACGCCTTGCCGATGCGTTCCGAATTTCGTGCCCGCATATCCGACGACGATGCGCCATGGTCCGCAGAGGAGCGTGCGTGCGAACTCGCGCACCTCGTCCCGCTCTGGCCATCGGAGATTGCGGATACCTCACAAGCAGGCCGCACCCGTCTCGTCGCAAAGCTCTATCGGGCCCTCAAGGCCGAACGACAGCGCGGTGTCAGTGGACATTGGTCCTACGACCTTGCGCGCCATGCCGCCCTCCTCTCCGCGTGGCGACGGGAGCGCGCCGCGTTGGGTCTCGGCGAGGCTGCAATTCAGCGCGACGCGCGCAAGCCCAAAAGAAAACGGGCATCGGCCCGATGAGCCGACGCCCGCAATTCGTTGCGCGGATGAGCGTCTATTTCTCGCGGCGCGTGCCGAGGCCCATCTTCTTGGCGAGGTCGGATCGCGCACGCGCGTAGTTGGGCGCAACCATCGGATAATCGTGGGGCAGGCCCCACTTCTCCCGGTACTCTTCCGGCGAGAGATTGTAATGCGTGCGGAGGTGACGCTTCAGGGATTTGAACTTCTTGCCGTCCTCCAGGCAAACGATGTGGTCGGGCATGACCGACTTCTTCACCGGCACCTTCGGCTTCAATTCCTCACGCTCGGGCTGCGGGCTCGAACCTGTCGCACGGCTCAAGGCGGCGTGCGTTTCGTTGATGAGTTGCGGCACGTTTTCCGCGCCGATCGTATTGTTGCTTACGAACGCCGACACGATCTTCGCTGTCAGCTCGACCAACTCCGGCCGGCTACCGTCTTCCATCGATCAATCCTTCCCAAGCATCCCACGCCTCTGCGCAGACGCCGAAACCTTTGCTATGCGAAGTCGAACCCAAGGCTAACGCAGTCTTCCTGCCTCATCCTCAAGCTCACTTGAATATGAACGTGCTATCGACCCTTAGGCTTGTTCTGCCGTTGAGCATTCCGGCTTTTGACGACTTTGGACAACATTCCCTGTTAGATGTCAACGACCTCCGCCTAAATCTTGGACAATGCCTAACTTCCGGGTATTTGCGCGGCGGCGCGCCAATGTGGGATTTTTCTGCCCTTCACACTTCGCGCACGCGGGATTTTCAAGCTTAAATTCCACACGCACTGGCCCATCCCTAATAAAGCCCACGCCTTTTGCACGGCAGTACCGCGAAGTCCTTGGTAAATTTTCTTTATGTCACGGGATTGTCGGCTATTGCCTCGCACCAACTTGAGGTCGCGTCAGATTGTTGCTGCGCCCCATGGCACCTTTCGGTCGGCTCAGGGCGTGCCTATTTGACAAGCTCGGCGCTCCCGGCCGAAACATGCGGGGTGCCCGAAACGCCATTTCCGGCGACTCCTTTCGCAACTCCAGTCAAAAAGGTCCCCGCCATGCATGGGCCCACTTCGCGCGTCCTCCCGTCCGCGCCACCCCAGGCCGCGCGCAAGCCTGTCACCACCACCCGCCACGGCGTCTCGCTCGTCGACGATTACGCCTGGCTGCGGGCAGCCAACTGGCAGGACGTCATGCGCGACCCGGCGATTCTGGAGCCGGAGATCCGCGCCTATCTGGAAGCGGAAAACGCCTACACGGCGGAGGCACTCGCCGATACGCGGGGCCTTCAGGACACTCTGTTCGCAGAGATGAAGGCACGCCTCAAACCCGATGACTGGACGGTGCCGAGTCCCGACGGGCCTTATGCCTACTTCTCGAATTACGTGACCGGCGGCCAGTATCCGCGCCTCTGCCGTACGCCGCGCGAGGGCGGCGCGGAAGAGGTGCTTCTCGATGGCAACGCCGAAGCAGCGGGCAAGCCCTACTGGGATCTCGGCGCGGCGACGCACAGCCCCGACCATCGCCTCCTCGCCTATGCTGTCGACGACAAGGGCTCCGAGCTTTACACGATCCGCGTGCGCGATCTCGCAACGGGGCGCGATCTTCCCGACACCATTCCTGACACGCGGGGCGACGTCGTATGGGCCAACGACGGCCAGACACTTCTCTACGTACGCCTCGACGCGCATCATCGCCCGCGCGTCGTCTATCGTCATCGTCTCGGCACACCGGCCTCCGACGACGTGCTCGTGTATACGGAAACGGACTCCGGCTTCTCGATCGCGCTCGGCAAAACGCTGTCGTCGCGTTTCCTGATCCTCGACACGCACGATCACCAGACCAGCGAAATCCATCTCATCGACGCGGACAATCCCGACCAAACGCCGATGGTCGTCGAGCCGCGGCGGCAGGGGCACGAGTACGGCGTCGATCACCACGGCGACCGCCTTTTCATCCTGACCAATTCAGACGGTGCTGAAGATTTTCGTATCTGCGAGGCGCCCGTGGCCACGCCCGGCTTCGCCAACTGGCGCGAAGTCGTGCCGCATCGCCCGGGCCGGTTGATCCTGGATACGGCCGCCTACAAGGACCACCTCGTTCGCCTCGAACGGGAGGACAGCCTGCCGCGCATCGTGATCCGCACGATTGCGGACGGCAGCGAGCACGCGATTGCATTCGATGAAGACGCCTATGCGCTCGGCATGGCCGAAGGCTACGAGTTCGACACCACGTCGCTCAGGTTCGTCTACTCGTCGATGACGACGCCTGCCGAGACCTACGACTACGACATGGCCGCCCGCACGCGCGTTCTGCGCAAGCGCCAGGAGGTGCCGTCGGGACACGAGCCGTCCCAATACATCACGCGCCGGCTGTTCGCGCCTGCCGCGGACGGCGAAACGGTTCCCGTCTCTCTGCTCTACCGTCGCGACACGCCGCTCGACGGATCGGCGCCGCTCTTCCTCTACGGCTACGGCTCCTACGGCATCTCGATCCCAGCTTCCTTTTCCACCGCGCGTCTCTCGCTCGTGGACCGGGGCTTCATCTTTGCCATCGCGCACGTGCGCGGCGGCCGGGATAAAGGCTATCGCTGGTACACCGACGGCAAGCACAAGAAGAAGGTCAACACCTTTACCGACTTCATCGCGGCCGGCGAGCATCTGGTGCAGGAAGGCTATACGCAGCGCGGGCGCATCGTCGCCAACGGCGGCTCCGCGGGCGGAATGCTGATGGGCGTGGTTGCCAACAAAGCGCCCGACCTGTTCCTCGGCATCATTGCGGATGTTCCCTTTGTCGACGTGCTCAACACCATGCTCGACAAGGACCTGCCCCTCACGCCGCCCGAGTGGCCGGAGTGGGGCAACCCAATCGAGAGCGCCGAAGATTTTGCGATCATTCGCTCCTATAGCCCTTACGACAATGTCGAGGCGAAAGCCTATCCGCACATCTTCGCCTATGGCGGCCTGACCGATCCGCGCGTCACCTACTGGGAGCCCGCGAAGTGGATCGCGAAGCTTCGTCAGCTCAACACGAGCGACAACCTCGTGCTGCTGAAGACGAACATGGAAGCAGGACACGGTGGTGCTTCGGGCCGTTACGAGCGGCTGAAGGAAGTCGCGCTCGACTATGCGTTCGCGCTCAAGATTGCGGGACGGGGCGAGGCGTGATCGGGCGCGGCAGCGCCCCCCGCGCTTTTTGCGATAACAGGTGGCGACGCGTTAGCGCGCGGAGAGCAGCTTTTGCACGTAGGCGGGCACGATCTCCGTCGCGCGACCGTAAACGGCTTCCGCGAACAGCGATTGGCCTTCGGACGGCTCCAGGTTGAGTTCCACAGTGTGCGCGCCGGACGCGCGTGCTTCTGCGACGAAGCCGGCTGCTGGATACACGTTGCCGCTCGTTCCGATGGAGATAAAGAGATCGGCCGCGGCGAGCAGTTCTCTGATGTGCTCCATGTGATAGGGCATCTCGCCGAACCACACGACATCGGGGCGCATGAGGCCCTGCTCACCGCACGCGCGGCACGTCGTGGCAAGCGAAAGATCCTCCCTGCACCGCACGCTCGTACCGCACGCCCCGCAGAGCGCGCGAAACAGCTCGCCATGCATGTGGATTAGATTGCGGCTGCCCGCCTCCTCATGCAGAGCATCCACATTCTGCGTAACGATCCACATATCGCCCAGATGTTCGCGTTCGAGGCGTGCCAGCGCCTCGTGTGCCGCGTTGGCGCGCACGTCCGCGTGGGCCCGGCGGCGGAGATTGTAGAATTCGTGCACGCGGACGGGGTTGCGCGCGAAGCCTTCGGGCGTCGCCACCTCGCGGTAGTCGTACTGAGCCCAGATACCGCCTTTGTCGCGAAACGTCGGAACGCCGGACTCTGCTGAGAGCCCGGCGCCGGTGAGGACAACGATGGAAGCGCGTTTCATGGCCTCGTTCTGACACGCAAGCCCGCGCCTGGCCAGCGGCGGCCTACTTCTTCTTGACGTCGACCTTGAAGGAGATCTCAGCCTTTTTGCGCTCGGTGCCTGCGCGCGTGATTGTCGCGCCGCACTTGTAGCTCTGCGCAAAGCCGTCGAGCTTGCACGAGCGCGTATCGACCGTGAAATCGAGGTCGCGCTTGTTCGGCAGGCGGTTGATGTCGATCGGATCGTCAACCGAAACGTCTTTGTCGATCAGCGCCAGCTTGATCTTGTGCACGCCGGGCTTCACCTCTTTGGACAGTTTCCAGTTCGGTTGCACCTCGGCCTTGTCGCTGATGACGGATGTCTGCTGGCTGGCGCCGTCGATGGTGACGCGTGCGAAAAAGTCTCCAGCGGACAACTCGTCGGCCCGGTCGAGCGCCTTGAAGCGCGTCACGGTCACGGTGATCTCGTGCTTTGCAGCCTGGGCACCGGCTTCCGTCGGCTGAAGCGCCACGGCGGCCCATGCGATTGCTGCAAACCCAGCCCCCGCCGCACAAACGCGTGCGGCTTTCTCAGAAAATGCTCTCAACATATGTCTCTCCCCAAGAAGTCGTGTGACGGGACCCAACGGCACCGCCTGGCCAGATCGCTCCGCCCGGCGGAAGCCCGAACGCGCGGCCCGCCCGGGCAAGCTATCAGGAAAGAAAAACCCGCAAAGTGCCCTCCGTATTCATCCGAAGCCGGACGTTGCTCTTCAGTGACATGACGAATGCAGCCGCTGAGGGCGCCCGAAGCCGGACGCGGGTGTCTTTGCCTGATCGCCCAAGCTGTTAGCGTCGAATCCGTTCGCCTCAGCTTTCGATCCGCTAAGCTTGCCCGCCCTCAAAAAAAGACGGGGACACAGCGTCGACCGCCTTGCTCACACCCTTATATGGGCGTGCGGCGGGCATCTTACTCTCAATGTCCCGGCCGCATGAGCTTCAGGCTGTCGAACGTTTTGGGTGCGGTTTCGACTTTGCATGATCGATCGTCGGCGATGTCTGTGCAGGTCACGAAGATGCCGTCCGGATAGGCCGACACGTTCCGGCATAGCGCCTTGAAGCGTCGCGTGCCTTCGGTCGGCGGCGGCAGGCGTTCCAGCTCATCGACGCCGCAAGACGTGTCGAGATAGAGAAGGCGGCGGATCATGTAGTCGTGTATTTCCGCAGACGCGCTGACTGGTGCGGCAAGCGCCAGCGCGACGGCCGCAAGCCGCATCCCGTCCGCTTTTGCGGATTTCGCCCGCGCTGCTCCGGCTCTCAACGCGTCATTGCTCCCCGTTCGCCTGGAAGACACCGCCTTCCGTGTCGCGCGCGACAAGACTGAGGTTCATGCGCTCGCGGCCGGCAAAGCTCAGGCGAAAGTGCGGATCCTCCGAGATGGCAATGCCGCTCTCGATGGACACGAGATCTTCGTCGCCGATCCGAACATCCACATGCTCGACGAAATGCGCAGGCGCGAACGCGTTGGTGCGGGTGTCGATCTGCATGCCGGAGAAATTGGGATGACGGATGTTGATCACGAGCTCGCTCCAATCTTCGCCACGCGTTGCGTCCTGCCCCACCCTGAACCTCGTCTTTCCGAGACCGGCCAACGCTTCGTCCATGTCCTTGAGAGATGCGGACGTGCATCCTCCGGCTGCGGCAACGAACTGGCTGGCCTCGTACAGGCGGCCGTCGTCCGTTTCGAGAACGATACGAACGTTGCTCATGTTTTCCAGCCGAACGCGCGTTTCGATGGTGCGGTCGCCGATGTTGCCACCCGCGCGATACGGCTCGCCGAAGCGAAACACCGCCGCGACGGGTGCGGGGTTCTCGTCGACGATCAATGTCAGAGTCTGCGCCTTGGCAACGACATCGCCCGCAACAAACATGCGGATCGGTACAAGCGCGGCATCGTCGGCCCGGCGCGGGGCGAACAACTTTACCGTTTCGCCACCGCTTTCGATGACGCGATCCTGATAGAGACCCGCGCGGATGCCCGCCCACGAGCTGTCGTCGGCTCGGACGGCATGAGCCGTCATGACCGCGAAGAGCAAGAGAAGCGTCGCGAACGCCAGGTTTCGGGCCGCGCGGCCGACCGCACTGTTCATAGCGCCCTCCCCTATTCGGGCTGAGCGTCGATGTAGGTGCGGATGGCCCAGATGGCCTCCTGGCTCAAGAGTCCGTCGAAGGGCGGCATCTTTACGCTGTCGCCCGTTTTCGCACCGCCCAGGACACGCGACGTGAACCACGCATCGTCCATCTCCGTCTCGCCCAGATACCGGAGATCTGGCGCCATGCCGCCGGATTTCACTTCCAGGCCGTGGCAGCGCGCGCAGTTGGAGTTATAGCCTCGCGAGCCGATCTCGATGGCGCGATCGTGCTCAGCCCCGACCTCGCGGTAGGGGTTCGTTGCTCGCCAATCGTCTCCGAGCGGCGTGAGGCCTGTGGTGTCGACAGGCTGGGGCGCTCCGTCGCCATGCGCCAGTGCCTGCTGACTTCCCGCTGCGATCAAACATATCAAAGCCAGAATAAGTGGTCGTAACGTCATTGGGCTTCCTCGTCGTCAATTGATGCGGGTTTCGTTGATCGGCTCGAGCCATATCCGCCAAGACTCGCTGCCGTTGATGTCGAGCACGTACGTGCCCGGTGTCTCGATGCGGTAGGTGGACTCGCCGCCCCCGCCGAGATGAAGATTTTGAATGACCTCGCCGTCCGCGCTCTTGAGATAGAGGACGAAGATCGCGCCATCGCTCTGGAAGCGCAGCTCCGCAGGACCATCGATTTCAAACGGGTCGGTGACGCGGCTCAGGCGGCCGGAGAAGCGCGGCGCGGAAAGGCGAGAGACTTCGCGGTCGTAGCAAGCGAGCCGTGCCGCATCGTCCGCAACATCGCGACAGGCACGCAACGCCTCGTTCGTTTCCGCCGTGGCGTCTGCGTGCGCGGCAAGCAGCGACATCGTGAGGCCGAGCCCGATTGCCGACATCCGGCTCACGCTCGACGTCGTCCGCATCATCGCGTGGCCTGCGCTGGCGTCGGGTGATCTTCCTCCCATGTCTTGGTGCCAGTCTGCCACGTATGCGGACAGCCTTTGCACCCTTCCATGTACGCATCCTGAAAGATCGCGAAGCGGATTTTCACGCCATCGAAGACAGCATTCGAAAGATCGGCCTCGTAGAACTTCGTTTCCATCGCATCGGTGTTGATGAAGCGCGCGTGGCTGAAGTTGGCGCCTTTCGCCATCGCCTTTTCCAGCGTTGCGGCGGTCAGATCGGCTTCGGAAAGGTTCGCCTTCGCCATGCGCGTGAAGGAGAGATCGGCGCCGCGCAGCGACGCCCGCATCAGCTTCACGGTGCCCATGAACGCCGTCTTCAGGTTTGCGCCGTCGAGATTGGCGCCCGAAAGATCGGCGCCTTGCAGATTGGCGTGCGTGAGGTTGGCGCGCGCAAGGTTGGCGCCTTTCAAACTCGCGCCTTCGAGGTTGGCTTGCCTGAGATCGACATGGCGCAGATCTGCGCCATCGCAATTCGTCTTCGGCGCGATCGTGCAGCCGTTCTCGACCCAAGGATCGGGGCGTTCTTCGGTGTTGTGGATGACGGGATAATCGGTTCCGGCCGCTTCAAGCGTTCCGGCCGCCATCATCGATACAACGGCAAGGACCGGCAGCACGAGGCCGGGAAGCAAACGTTTCGAATGAGCGAGCATGATCTCTCCCAGAAGCAGGCGATGCCCCTTGACAAAAAGCCAAAGGGGCAGCCGGCTCAGGTTCGTGGGTCGAAGCCGGCTGCCCAAGGTGCGCGAGCAGAATCTCTGGAGGAGAGGAAGGGAGCCGCTCGCGCTCTTGATTGCGAAAGATCAGTCGTTCGCGGCCGTGCGTTGCGGCACCTCGAACACCCAGAACGAACCGCCCTGGCTGACCTGCTTCGTCATGTCGGCCATGTCGCCGCCCCACAGCGGCACCGCGCCGCCGTAGCCCGAGGCCAGACCGATGTACTGCTTGCCATCGAGTTCCCAGGTGATGGGCTGCGAGACGACGCCCGAGCCGGTCTGGAACTTCCAGAGTTCCTTGCCGTCCTTGGCATCGAACGCCTTCACGTAGCCGTCGCTGGTTCCGGTGAGGACGAAGCCGCCCTTGGTGACGAGCGTGCCGGCCCAAAGCGGCATCTCTTCCAGGTGCTCCCAGACGATCTTGCCGTTGGTGGGATCGACAGCGCGCAGCGCACCGATGTGGGTGTCGAACAGGCGCTTGATGCGGAAGCCCTGGCCAAGATATGCGGCACCCTTCTTGTAGGTGACGTTCTCGGTCCAGTAGTCCTCGGTCCAATCGTTGGCCGGGATGTAGAACAGCTTCGTATCCTGGCTGTAGGACATCGGCATCCAGTTCGTACCGCCGAGGAACGGCGGCGTGACCTGGATCACAGCACCCTTGTCCTCACCCGCAGCCGGTGCCGGCGGACGCTGGCCTTCGACCTCGTTCGGACGGCCCGTTGCAACGTCCCAGCCCGTGGCCCACGTGATGTCGCGGACGAACGGATAGATGCCGTGCGCTGTGCCTTCCTGCTTATGGATCTTGCCGTCGCGTGCCGACAGCTTGTCGATGTCGGTGATGAAGAGGAAGCCGTTGCGGTCAGCGTGAGCGCCAGCGCGGACGGTCTGGCCGTCCTTCTCCATTTCGAACAGCGTGATCGGGTTGTTGCCCGAGTAGTCCCACGCGTCGTTCGGCGTGTGCGAGAAGAAGCCAACCGGCTCACCCGTCGACGGCTCGACGTAAACCTGGCCCGACGTGAAGAGGCTGTCGTAAGGCTTCCAGTCGCCGTTCGGACCCGAGCGGTAATGGTAGTTCCACGGCGCAGGGTTGCCGGTGCCGATGACGATGGTGTTCGTCTTGACGTCGTAGGTGGCGCTCTGCCACGGCGCGCCGCCGCCCTGATGCCAGGCCTCGACCTTCGTGCCGTCTTCGTTGTTCGGCCACGACGGCGCGGCCGGATCGCCGATGGTGCCCACTTCTTCGCCGTTCAGGCGGCGCTTGTGGCCCTCGACGAGCGGCAGCATCCAGATTTCCTTGCCCGTATCGGGATCGCGCGCATAGAGGCGGCCGACGACGCCGAACTCGTCACCCGACGAGCCGTGGATGAGCAGCGTCTTGCCCGTCTTCTGGTCCTGGATGATGTTGGGGGCGCCGGTCATCGTGTAGCCGGCGGTGTGATCTTCGAACT
>ERZ869909.1754-NODE-1754-length-16617-cov-4.404474_pt1 | contig 16617 bp, 12 predicted proteins | sample MGYA00520892_ERZ869909 | MGnify/ENA primary metagenome ERZ869909 (study PRJEB32215, sample SAMEA104723947) | bioreactor metagenome | biome: bioreactor; feature: anaerobic bioreactor; material: water | place: China | collected 2015-03-12 ...
TAGGTGCGCGTGGCGCGCGCCCGGGTTCTGCGCTGGCCAGGCGGCCGGGTGCGGGGGCGCCGCCGCGCGGGTCGCGGCGGTCCTGCATCGCGAGGGCTTCGGAGGGCTCCACGGCGAGGAAGCTGGTCCACGGCGTGACGATGGTCCATCGGGTCGCCAGCGCGACGATGGACTCGACGAGGGCGGGGGCCTCGCCCTCCTCGTCGATCTGGCGCATCAGCGAGGCGACCTTGCGGCTGGCCCAGAGGTTGCCGATGAAGCTCAGGTCTCCCATGTGGCCGTGGGCGCCGAACTGCGCGGGGAAGGTGCGCTGCCAGGTGGTGTAGGAGACGTCGACCGGTGCGCCGGGTGCGGCGCCGCGCTGGCCGGACCGTGAGGTCCGTTCGGAGGAGGCGGCCTGGCCGCGTACGGTGATGCCGGTGCTGACGCTGCCGCGGTAGCGGCCCAGGATGGTCAGCTCCTCGTTGCGGTACAGGTCCGGGATGTTGCCGGGCATGAGCTCGGTGACGACGGCGGCGCCAAAGTCGAGCTCGAGGCGGGTGAGCAGCGGTGAGGAGACGCGGTCGAAGAAGGCGCCGACGACCTGGCGGATGTCCTCGTTCGGGCGCACGTAGCCGGAGCGGCCGCTGCCGCGGCGCGCCATGCCGTCGAGCAGGCGGGTGTTGACGTCGTAGCCGACGCCAAAGGTGAAGAGGCGCAGGTCGCGGTCATCGGTGGCCTGGCTGACGAGGTTGACCAGGGCCTGGACGTTGCGCTCGCCCTCGGTGGGCAGCCCGTCGGTGACGAAGATGATGGCGTGGGTGCGGCCGTCGCCGGAGGTCTCCTGCAGGGCTCGCTCGAGGGCGCCGGAGATGTTCGTGTTGCCGCGCGCCTGGAGTGCGCGCACGAAGTCCGTGGCGGCGGCGCGGTTGGCGGCCGTTGCCGGGCGGGGTCCGTCAAAGGCGGCGGCGACGCCGGTGGCGAAGTTGATGACGTTGAAGGTGTCGTGGTCCTCGAGGCGGCTGATGCAGTCAGCGAGCATGTCGCGGGCCTGTTGCATCTTGACGCCCATCATCGAGCCGGAGGTGTCGACGACGAAGGTGACCTGGCGTGGGATGACGGCCAGCTGGCGCAGGTCCTCGGTCGGTGAGAGCGTGAGCATGAAGTAGCCGTCGCCGTCGTGCTGGTCGTCGCCGTCCCAGGTGAGCAGCGTGGCGCCGAGCGCGCCGCCGGTGAGCGTGAAGAACAGCTCGAAGTCCTCGCTGCTGGCCGCGTTGCGGGGGAGCTCCGCGCCGACTCGGCGGCGGGTGCGGTCCTCCGTCACGACGTCGATCTCGTAGTGCGGCGCGTAGACGGAGGCGATGCCCGCCTCCGAGCGCACGGTGCCGGAGACCGTGAAGGCCGGTCGGTAGCGGGAGGTCGATTCGTGGATCGGGAGGTGGTAGCGGACGGTGTCACCGGCCGCGGCCAGGACGTGGGCGAACTCGATCTCGACGACCTGGTCGCCGTGCGGCGGGATCGGGAAGATCGACGCCTGGAAGAGGGTGCCGTTGACGTACTCGAGCAGGCCGGGGTCGCGCATGCGGCGGACGATCGACTCGTAGATCTGGCGCGCCTCGCCGCGCGGGAGCACCTCACCGCGGATGCGCTCGCCGTTCATCCACATCGCGAACTCGGTCATCGTCGCGCCCTCCGGGAGCGCGAAGTAGTAGACGGCCTCGAGCTGGCTGCCGGTGTGGTTGTGGAACGTCTGGGTGACCTTCGTGCGCGCGGCGCGATCGTGGACCTCGAACTCGACCTGCTGCGCGCGCAGCTCGAGCGGCTGGAGGCGCTCGTCGCGGGGCAGCAGCATGCCCTGGGCAGACGCCGCGGCGCTCACGAGGCAGAGCAGCGTGAAGGCGACGACGGCCAGCGCCACGGGAGCCGCGGCGAGCCGCGCGACGGTCGGTCGTGCGGGCACGAGCGGCGTCGTGGGCGCGGGTCGTGCTCCGGCGTGGCTTCCGGCGGCGCTGCGTCCGGTGGTGCGACTTCCGACGGTGGGGCTTCCGACGGTGGGGCTTCCGACGGTGGGGCTTCCGACGGTGGGGCTTCCGACGGCTGCGGTGGCACGTGGGGTCGGGTCTGCAGGGTGTGCGGGGTTCATGATCGGGCACCTCGGTGCGGCAGGACGGGCGCGCTGCAGTGCGGCCCGCGAGGATGGATGGCGCGTGGGGTGGTGGAACGAGCGGCCCGGGGAATCGGTCTTTCCCCCGGGCACGATTTCCGGCTAGGCTGCCGCCCCGCTCGCGCGCCGCGTGCGCGCGCGCCCTTGACTGCTGTTCTTCTGCCTGCTGCCCCGGGAACGCTGATGGTGCCTACCCTCCATGACGAGCTGCGCGCCGTGCTTGCGCTGCAGGCGCGGAACACCGCGCCGCTCGACGAGGCGCACGCGCTGCTCCTGAGCGGCGCTGCGCTGCGCGCGTACTGCTTCGCGGCCGGTGACAACCACGCGTGGCTGGTGGAGCGCCCGGGCGAGCACTGGCGGGCGGACTCGCTGCTGGTCGAGAACTACGGGGCGTTCGAGTCGCTGGCGGCGCACACCGGCGCCCACGCGCGGCTGTACCGCGGGCTTGGTGCCCAGGATGTCGTCGCGCTGGTGCGCTACGAGGTAGACGCCGGCCGGGCGCTCGGCGCGCCGCTGCTGGGTCAGGGCGCGGTGGTGACCGGGCTCGAGCGTGACGGCCGCGCGTTGCGGTTCCTTGGTGAGCGCCCCGGCGCGTCGGGGGTCGAGGCGTTCGAGCGTCGTGTGGAGACGATGGACGAGGTCGCGACGCTGCCGGAGTGGTTCGGCTCGTTGTTGACGGTGCGTCCCGGCAACGAGCCGGTCCCGGCTGAGCGTCGCCACGCGCTCGCCGAGGACGTGCTGCGCTGGGCCGGCCGCCACCACGCCTCCGGGCGCGAGCTGGTGCATCACGCCGAGGCGTTCTACGGCTCCGGCGCGCGCGCGTTCGAGAACGCCGCTGAGCTCGCGGCTGATCACTTCGCCGCCGTCCACGACGAGCAGCCGCCGTGCGCGGCCTTCCTCGCGCGCTTCATCGACGAGCTGCGCGAGGGTCGCGCCGCGGTCGCGGAGGTCTTCCGCAGCCCCGCCGCGGTGATGGACCTGACGGGCCGCGCGACGCTCCAGGCCGCGCTCGTCGACGGCGTCGCCGCCGCGTGGGGCCAGGCCGCCGCGCACCTCGCGGTGACCCGCGCGCTGGTGGACGCCGGAGACGCCCTCGCGACCTGCGAGGCCCTGCGTGAAGCCGCCGCGCTGGAGCGTCACGCCGCAGAGGCCCTGCAGCGCTTCGTCGACGGCGACGCGCCGCGGCCCGCGCCGACGCCCACCACCCGCGAGACGTGACGGCGCGAGACGTGACGGCGCGGTGCTGGATGTGACAAGCTCCCTCGCGCGGGAGTCCCTGAATCGCGCGCGGTGTTTCGCCGTCTGACCCGGTCGCGCCTCCCGCTCTTCGCCCCCGGTCCCAGTCTCCGTCGCGTCTCCGTCCCCTGAGCCCTCCCGAGGCCCCGGCCACGCATGACCGAACCAGCACCTCCAGAGCCCGACACCCCGGGCCCCGAGAACCCGGGCCCCGAGAACCCTGGCCCCGCGAACCCTGGCCCCGAGCTCCCGGGAGCAGGGGGCGGCGCTGATCGCCCCCATGGCTACCAGTCGGTCGCCATGCTGCTCGTGCCGTGGCGGACGATCCTGCGCGCGCTGGCGATCTCTGCCGTGCTGCACGCCCTCGCGATGGCCGTCGTGTACATCGGGGGGCAGCTCGCCGGGGACACGTCGATCCGGTTCTCCGAGTCGCGTGGTGTCGCCCTGTTGTCGAGCGTCGGTCAGCGGCCGAGCCGCTACGAGGAGCTCGACGTGACGATCGAGGACCTCGACCACGAGCTGGTGGACCCCTCTGCCGACGCGGAGGGCGGCGAGGACCCGCCTGACGCGGAGCTGACCGAGGGTGAGGAGCCGGACCCGACGCTCGCCGGTGAGGACACCGAGCCCGCCGTCGACGGTGGCGCCGGCGCACCTGACGAGGCGACCGAGGACGGCGACGTCGTCGAGCCTGCCGGCCCCACACCGGAGGAGCTCGCCGAGCTGGCGGCCGCGGAGGAGGCGCTGCGCCAGGCGGAGGCCCGCCGCAGACGCCGCGAGCGCGAGCGCGAAGCCGAGCGCGTCGAGCAGGCCCGGATCGCCGAGGAGCAGCGGCAGCTCGACGAGGCAGCCCGCATCGCGGAGCTGCGCCGCACGGACCCGATGGCCCTGCCACCCGCCCAGCGTCACCCCGAGGGTACCCTCAACCCCATCGCGACGGATGTCGGGATGTGGGGGCCGGAGGGCGCGCAGCTGGTGGTGATCCTGCGCAACGACCGCCTGCGCCGCAGCCCGCACCGCGAGAGCGCGCAGCGTCTGCTGCGGGCGTTCCCGGACTGGCGCTCGCTGCTGGGTGGCGCGCCGCTGGACCCGCTCGAGGACATCGACACGCTGCTCATCGCGTCGTCCGACCCGCGGTACATCAACCGCACGTTCCTGGCGGCGGTGCACCGCATCCCGCCGCACGAGCTGGTTGAGGCGCTGTCGCTGCACGGCCTGGGCGGCGTCGACTGGGAGGACCAGCGCGGCCGGCTGATGGGGCGCCCACGCCGGACCCGTGGCATCGACCCACGCGTCTTCTACATCCCGACCGAGAACCTCTTTCTCTACAGCCGCCCGGAGTACGTCCCGGACCTGCAGCGCAACCTGCCGACGGCCCGCGGGCTGGATCGCGCGCTGGAGCAGGCGATCGGCTCGGGCGACGACGAGGCCGGCGCGAACGGCTCCGGTCAGACCGGCTCCGGTCAGGCTGGGGCGGGCGTGGCTCCCGGCGCGGAGCCCGGGGCGGCTGGCGCCGACACGCCGGGCGCAGCCGGAGGCGATCGTGCTCCGGGGGCCACCGCCGGATCGGGCGGCGGATCGGGCGCTGGCGCAGCGGCTGCTGACGCGTCACGTCCCCAGACCGTCGTCCGCACGCGGCTGCGCGCCGTGCGGGCTGACGACGAGCCGCCGCTGCGGGCTGACGGCTGGGTCCGTGGCCTGACCCAGCTGGCAGACTTTGGCGGTGCCGCGACCGACGGCCCGGCGATCGTGATCACGACCGGGACGCTGGCGCAGTTCCGGATCGACGGCATGGGCGGGGTCACGCCGCCGACGGCGCTGCACGCGTCGGTGATGGCGACCGCGAACCCGGAGGTGCAGGGCCGGATGCAGTTCGGGACCGCGCGCGAGGCGCAGGCGTTCATCGACCGCTGGCCGGCGATCCTGTCGTCGAACCGGGCGGCGCTGACGCTGACCGGGTTGTACCGGCCGCTGTCCGAGGCGCGGTGGGAGACCGACTACAACGAGGCGGTGTTCCGGTTCACGATCGAGCAGGCGACGGTGCGCCGGCTGGTCGCGACGGTGAGCCAGGTGATGCAGACGCGCTGATCGGAGCGGCGTCATTTTTCGTTGGTCCCGGGCGCCGATCGGCGGTAGGCACGGGGCAGGCGGAGCCCTGCTGGCTCCGCAGCGCACGGAACGAGCGACCTCTGGGGTTGGACATGGCTGAGAAGTCGGACAAGAAGCCGGTATGGGTGGAAGAAGAAGCCCACGCGATCCTCAAGCGCTACGGCTCGCTTGTGAAGAAGCCGATGGCGGATGTGGCGAGCGAGCTGGTGCTGCAGCACCTGTCCGAGCTGTCTGCTGACGGGCCCTCCTCGTCGCCTGCGCCGGCTGCCGAGGCAGCGGTCGAGGTGGCGGCTGTGCCTGTCGCCGTGGCCGAGGTCGCCGCCGCGCCCACGCCTGCGCCGGCACCGGAGCCGAGCGCCGAGGAGCTCGCCGCCGCGGCGGCCGCTGACGAGGCGGACGCCCGCCCGGCGCGTCGCCGCCAGCGGATCGACAACGAGGACACCACCATCCAGTACCTGGGTGGGGTCTGGCTCGTCTGAGCCGACCGGTCGCCGCTGGCGCTCGAAGGATCCCGGGATTACCCCTACCGTACGCGACGCCCCCGGCCGTCGCGTGCCCCTGTTTGATGAGCCACCATGTCGAACGACGCCGCAAAGAAGCCGACGCGCATCACGCTGGAAGCCCATGAGCTCCTCAAGGAGTTCTGTGACCGCACCGGGCGCACGCAGGTCGATGTGCTGACCGAGCTGACCATGCGCTTCATCAAGCCCGAGCTGGACCGCCTCGAGGCGTCCCGCAAGTGATCGGTCCGCGACGCGGGGCGCCCGACGCCCCCTCGTGTCGCCCGACCCGCGACCGGGAGCCGGTCGTCGGGCCGAACGCCCACAACGCACCACACGGAGCTGGTCTGTGACGACTCCTTTCCGTACCCGCATTGGCCAGGGCACCTTCCGCAAGGCCCTGGTGCTCGAGAGCCCGGACCCGACGCTGGATGACCACCTCCGCGCGATCGGCATCGAGCCGTACCGCCCGCCGGTCACCCCGGACGAGGACGACCTCATCCGGCTGCTCGAGCAGGAGCCCTGGGACCTGATCTACAAGCGCAGCCGCGTGCCGATCACCCCCCGCGTGCTCGACGCCGCGCCGAACCTGACCGCCGTGATGCTCTGCTGCATCGGCGACGACTCCGTCGACAAGGTCGCCTGCGCCGAGCGCGGCGTCCTCGTCTGCAATGACCCGGTCTCGAACGCGCGCTCGGTCACCGAGCTCGTGTTCGGCGAGATCCTGTGCCTCGCGCGGCGCGTGTTCCACGCCGTCGACGAGACCAACCAGAACGTCTTCGACAAGTCGCAGAGCCGCCGCTACGAGGTCCAGGGCAAGAAGCTGGGCATCTTCGGGCTGGGCAACATCGGCAAGCAGGTCGCGCGCATGGGCGAGCTGCTCGGCATGCAGATCCTGTTCCACGACAACCGGCCCAGCGCGCGCGAGGTCGGCGAGCTCATGGGCTGGCGCTACTTCGCCGACGGCGTCGAGCTCTTCCGGGAGGCCGACTTCCTGACGGCCCACGTCTCGGCCTACGACTACCGCGGCCGCGACAACACCGGCGTCATCACCTACGAGCACTTCGCGGCGCTCGGTGAGAAGGAGCACGACAGCCCGCGGGTCTTCATCAACCTCGCCCGCGGCAACATCCACAGCGCAGCGGACCTCCTCCGCGCGGTCGACGAGGGCCACGTGCGCCAGGCGATGGTCGACGTGTTCCCCGAAGAGCCGCGCAACAAGGAAGACGAGTGGGTCAACCCGTACGCGGAGAACCCCAACATCTTCGCGACCCCGCACATGGGCGCCGCCACGCTCGAGGCCCAGCCGCGGATCGCCCGCTACGTCGCGCACAACACCGAGCTGCTCAGCCGGTTCGGCACGCTCCGCAACTGCGTCTTCGACCCGCAGCACGTCGTGGGCGTCGAGCCCGGCAACTACGACCACGTGCTGACTGTCGTCCACAGCTCCGAGCGTGGCACGAAGAAGGCGATCGACGAGTGCATCTACAACGCGGGCGCCTCGAACATCGTCAGCGCACACCGCGACTTCGAGCGCTACGGCGTCGCGTACGAGGTCATCGCCCTCGACAAGGAGCTGACTCAGGACCAGCTCGATCAGCTGATCAGCCACGCGACCGAGGTCTCCCGGGCTGACTTCGCGATCCGCTCCATCCGTCAGATCCGCGTCCCGCACTGATCACCGGACCGGTGGGCCGCGGCCAGGCGCCCGGACCGCTGGTGCGACGACGACACGAGGCAGGTACCCATCAGGTGCCTGCCTCGTCGCGTTACGGGCGGGTGCTGCCCTGGCCGCCCTGCAGCCGACTGATCACGTCCGCATACGACGTCGTGCGCACGAGCTCCGCGAGCAGCTCCGTGTAGGTCTTCTCGAGGTCCGTGCGGTGCTGGCGCCGCGCGTGATGGAGCGCCTGCCAGATGCGGGTGTAGGCGACCTCTGCGTTGATGAAGTGGTCGACGGCGTCGAGGGTCGCGCTGAGGAGCGCGAGGCCGGCGGAGGGAGCGCTCGCGGTGAAGAGCAGCTCTGCGCCGTAGGCGTTGCGCACGCCGACGCGCGCCTGGGCCTGGTGGGCGGGGGGCTGGGTGGAGCGGCTGTGCGTGACCTGCTCGTGGCTGAGCCGGAGCGTCGCGAGGGACGGGTGCTCGCCCACGAGCCGGGCGACGAGGCCGGTGAAGAGCGCGTCGGCGAGGGTCTCCGCCTCTGCCTCGACGCAGACGGGTTCGCCCGGCTCCGGCGTGGCCGTGTGCTGGCTCGTCGTGTGCTGGCCGGTCGTGCGCTGGCCGGTCGTGCGCTCGAGCCGAGCGAGCAGGCTGACGTGCCCGCTGCCTGCGTCCTCCGTGAGCCTGTAGCTGACCAGCCGGAGGGTCTGGACGTCACCCTGGAGGACCTCGCGGACCCGGCGCGTGACGTCGCTGTGGTCGGTAGCGGTGTTGCCTGCCATGGGCGGTTCCCCTCGTCGCGTGCCCGCGCGGTGGCGCTGCGCCGTGCGCGGGTCGGGTTGTGGAGCTCCCGCGGTGGTCGCCGAGGTCACGGTGGCGCTGTCGCCGCCGGTGTGACGTGGCGGATCTCCGTGGGCCGCGCGCCTGACCGCTGGCCGGGTCAGGTTGCGCGCCTGTGGTTGGTCGTTCGTGGCGTCCAACCTGTTCAACCATAGCGATGCGCGTGATGCGGGCAAGGAGCGCCGGGGCGCGGTCGGGTCGCCCGCTGCGTCGCGCTGCCCGCTGCGTCGCGCTGCCCGCTGCGTCGCGCTGCCCGCTGCCTCGCGCCGAGGTCGCTGCGTCCGGTCGCTGCGTACGGCCGCTGCGCACAGGCGCTGACGTCCCGGCCTCGCTGTGGCATGGTGCGCGCCGATCAAGCCCGGCGGCGGCGCGCGTGACGACACGCGCCGGTTCGCCGCCGGAGCCCAGGCAGGGGAGCAGCAGATGGACCTGACGGATGTTCGCTACGAGGTGGAAGGCGCGATCGCCACGCTGACGCTGAACCGCCCGGACGCGAGGAACGCGTACTCGGAGCGGATGCTGGACGATCTCGAGGCGGCGTTCGCGGCGGCGGACGGTGATCCTGCCGTGCGTGCGCTGGTGCTCACCGGCGCCGGCAGCGCGTTCAGCGCGGGCGGCGACCTGAAGCTGATGCAGGAGCACGCCGGGATGTTCGAGGGGGACCCGGCGCGGCTGCGCGAGCGGTACCTGACGGGCATCCACCGGGTGCCGCGGATGATCGCGGCGTTCCGCAAGCCGCTGATCGCGGCGATCAACGGGCCGGCGATCGGCGCGGGGCTCGACCTCGCGTGCATGTGCGACATCCGGGTGGCGTCGTCGCGGGCGCGGTTCGGCTCGACGTTCGTCGCGCTGGGGCTGATCCCGGGCGACGGCGGCGCGTACTTCCTCGCGCGGGTCGTGGGCTTCCCGCGCGCGCTGGAGCTGGTGATGACGGGGCGGGTCTTCGACGCGATCGAGGCCGAGCGGCTGGGGCTGCTGCACGAGCTGGTGGAGCCGTCGGAGGCGCTGCCGCGGGCGCGGGCGTACGCGGAGCAGATCGCGGCGCATCCGCCGGAGGCGGTCAAGCTGGCGCGCAGCCTGGTGTACCGCTCCTGGGAGCTGAGCCAGGACCAGTCGCTGAACCTGGCGGCGACGTACCAGGGGATCGCGCAGAACATGCCGGAGCACGACGAGCGGGTGCGCGCGATGCTGGAGCGGACCGAGTCACGCTGACGGGGCGCCCCCGCCCGGGAGGCGCCGCCCGCCAGCTGAGGTGTCGTGTCGCGGCACCGGCCGCGTCTCCGCGGAGGGCTGGCTGCGTGCTGGTTGCGTGCTGGCTGCGCGCCGGCAGGCGTTCCTGGTCGGGCTGCTGCTGGCAGGCCTGCCGCTGGGCGTCAGGCCGGTTCGTCCGTTCCGGCCGGCTCCTCGGGCCAGGTCCCCGGTGCGTAGCGGCGTCGCGGGCGGAGGCGCTGCTCGATGAGCTCGACGGAGGCTGCCGGGGTGTCACACCAGCAGTGGGCGTGGCCGGGCTCCATGCTGCCGACGTCCGTGGTCAGCGCGTCGAGCTGGTAGTGGGTGAGGAACTCGCGGAGGTGGCGGTGGAAGTGCTCGGCGGTGCCGCGCGCGTCCGGTCCGAAGAAGTCCCAGTAGAAGCGGAGATCGGTCATGGGTTCGGGTGGGTGTTCAGCGCTGAACGCTTGCGCAGGGTGAGCGGTCGGTGCAGGGTCGGGGGCGTTCTCCCGCGCGGCCTCCGGGTCGCGGTCGAGCGGGCGCGGGTGGATGACGTGTTGGCGTCGCCGGGGCCGCAGCGCAAGGGGCGCGTCGTGTGGGTGGTGGAGGAGCGATGAGTCTGGAGCAGTGGGTCGAGTCGCTGGCGTCGTCGTCGCGGACGGGCAAGTCGGTGGTGGCGTTGCGCCGTCTGGAGGCTGAGCCGGCGTCGTACGGGGCGTGGGTGCCGGGGATCGCGCCGGGTGTGCGCGCGGCGCTGGAGCGGCGGGGGATCACGCAGCCGTACACGCACCAGTCGGAGGCGTGGGAGGCGGTGCTGGCGGGCCGCGACGTGGTGATCGAGACGCCGACGGCGTCGGGCAAGTCGTTGTGTTATCACGCCCCGATCGTGTCGATGGTCGACGGGGACGCGGACGGGACGGCGCTGCTGCTGTACCCGACGAAGGCGCTGTCGCAGGATCAGTGCGCGGAGCTGAACGGGCTGCTGGGCGAGGCCGGCGTGGGCGAGATCGCGCACGTGTACGACGGGGACACGCCGCAGGAGATCCGGCAGCGGGTGCGGCAGTCGTCGCGGCTGGTGCTGACGAACCCGGACATGCTGCACGCGGCGATCCTGCCGCACCACGAGCGGTGGCGGCGGTTCCTGTCGCGGCTGCGGTACGTGGTGGTGGACGAGATGCACATGTACCGCGGGGTGTTCGGGTCGCACGTGGCGAACGTGTTCCGGCGCCTGCAGCGGCTGTGTCGTCACTACGGGGCGGAGCCACGTTTCGTGTTCACGTCGGCGACGATCGCGAACCCGACGGAGCTGGCGGAGCGGCTGTGTGCGCGGTCGCCGGTGGTGCGGGTGGCGCGCTCGGGTGCGCCGCGTGGGGCGCGCCTGGTGGTGTTCTACAACCCGCCGATCGTCGACGCGGAGCAGCAGCGGCGCCAGTCGCCCGGCAGCGCGGCGCACCGGATGGTGCGGGGGGTGGTGAAGGACGGTCACTCCGCGATCGTGTTCGCGCGGTCGCGCAAGGGTGTGGAGCTGCTGACCCGTCGGCTGCGGCACTCGCTCAAGGACGATCGGCACGAGGGGCTGGCGCAGCGGGTGACGGGGTACCGCGGCGGGTACCTGCCGGAGGAGCGGCGTCGCATCGAGCGGGCGCTGCGGGCGGGTGAGATCCGGGCGGTGATCACGACGAACGCGCTGGAGCTGGGCATCGACATCGGGTCGCTCGATGTGTGCGTGATCGCGGGGTATCCGGGCACGATCGCGTCGACGTGGCAGCAGGCGGGCCGCGCGGGGCGGCGGAACCGGACGTCGGTCGTGGTGCTGGTCGCCTCGGACGAGCCGGTGGACCAGTACCTGATGCAGCACCCGGAGTTCTTCTTCGAGGCGTCGCCGGAGCACGCGCGCATTGACCCGGACAACCTGCGGATCCTCGCGGAGCACATCAAGTGCGCGGTGTTCGAGCGGCCGATGCGGTTCGACGAGGGGTTCGGCGATCTCGAGGTCGAGACGACACAGGAGATCCTGCAGTGGCTGAGCGAGGAGGCGCAGCTGCTGGTGCCGCAGTCCGGCGCGTGGCACTGGTCTGCGGACAACTACCCGGCGACGACCGTGAGCCTGCGTGACATCCCGGACGAGAACTTCGTGATCGTCGACACCGGCGGCGAGCGGCCCCGGGTGGTGGGGGAGATCGACTTCGTGGCCGCGCACAAGACGGTGCACCTGAACGCGATCTACCAGCACGACGGGCAGCTCTACGAGGTGCATCGGCTGGACTACCCGGAGCGCAAGGCGTGGATCCGGCCGGTGGACCCCGAGTACTACACCCAGGCGATCGACCAGTCGCGGGTGTTCGTGCTCGACGAGCTCGAGGATCGTCCCGGCGCGGCGGGGGCCGGCTGGGGTGAGGTGCGGGTGGCGACCCGGTTCGTGGGCTACAAGAAGCTGCGGTTCCGGACGCACGAGAACATCGGCTACGGGGAGATCCAGCTGCCGGACCTGGAGCGGCACACGACGAGCTACTGGGCGACGTTCCCGTCGTCGCTGCTCAGCGAGCTGCCGTACGACGGCGTGGCGATCGAGGGCGCGCTGCAGGGGATCGGGCGGGCGCTGCATACGGTCGGGGTGATCCACCTGATGTGCGACGCGAATGACCTGGTGCTGACGCTGGGCAGCGGCGACGGTGGGGCGTGGACGCGCGTCGGGGACCGCCCGCTGCTCGAGGCGCTGGAGCTGGCGGTGCCCGAGCCATCGGTACCGGTGGGCGGGAGCCTGCTGGCAGACCCGATGGTGTTCCTCTACGACCGCTACCCCGGCGGGGTGGGGTTCAGCGAGAAGCTGTTCGATCTGCACGAGCGGCTGCTGCAGGAGGCGCTGTCGTTGATCGAGGGGTGCGCGTGCGCGGCGGGCTGCCCGGCGTGCGTCGGGCCTCCTGGGGACGTGACCCCCGGGGCGAAGATCGCGGCGCTGGGCATCCTGCGGGCGGTGACCGCAACGACGAGTCCCGCGTAGCGCGGTCGGGAGCGTGCTGCGGGCTGCGTGCTGCGGGCTGCGGAGGAGGCCGGCCACGATGGCGCCGCGACCGTCGACAACGAACCGGGGTCTGCCGGGGCGCGCGTCCGGAGGAGCGGGTCCACGCGGGGAAGCCCCCGCGACGAGCACCCCTCGCATCAGCGGCGCATCTGTCCTATACGTGCGGCCCGACGGTGGGCACAAAGCTCGTGCCCGGGACCGAGAGCGAGGCGAACGATGGGAACGATGCAATGGCTGGGCCATCTCCGCGACTCCGTGCAGCGGGAGCGGGACATGGACTTCACCCGCGGGGTCACGTTGTCCGAGCCGGCGCGCGCCGCGACGCTGCGCGCCCTGCAGTTCTTCCAGCGCGGGCTGTCGTCGCCGGGCATGAACCTGCGGTCGAAGGTGCGGCAGGGCTGCCCGGAGGAGTACATCGAGTGCATCGACCTCTACGTGCGCGAGAAGGGGATCCACGCGGACCTGCTGGCGCGCCTGATCTGGGCGATGGGTGGTGAGCCGGGCAAGCGCAACGTGCCGGACTTCGTGTTCCGGCGGTTCCGGCGGCGCTTCGGGTGGACCGCGGAGATCATGGTCCTGCTTACCGCGGAGATGGTCATGGCCCCGGTGCTGCGCGTGATGGTGAACCACGTCGACGATCCGCTGGTGCGGGACGTGGTGAGCTCGATCCTCGCGGACCAGGCCTGGCACATCGGGTTCCACATCGACCACCTGCGGCCGGAGGTACGGGCGATGAGCGGCGTGGAGAACTTCGCGCTCCAGGCTGCTTGGGGGGCGCTGTTCACGACGACGCTGACGGTGCTGCTGGCCGAGTGCGAGCCGCTGTTCGAGTCGATCGGGTACAGCCGCCTGACGTGCTGGACGGACGCCTGGAACCTGTTCGCGCAGGTGCAGACGGGGCTCAACGGCAGCGACCACCTGAACGCGATCCTGTCGCGGGACCCGCGGATCCGGTTCGCGCTGTAGGTTCGCGCCGCACGGTCGCGTCGCGTCGCGTCGCAGCGTCGCGTCGCAGCGTCACGAGCCCGGTTCGTGGTGTCGCCTCGAACGTGCCGCGTCTGCGGCCGGCGGAGAGCCCCGTCGCCGCCACGGCTCCCGCTGCCACTGCGGTCCCTGGCGCCGCTGCGGTCCCTGGCGCCGCTGCAGTCCCTGGCGCCGCTGCGGTCCCTGGCGCCGCTGCGGTCCCTGGCGCCGCTGCGGTCCCTGGCGCCGCTGCGGTCCCTGGCGCCGCTACAATGATTGTCCGGTGCGGCACCTTGAGCTACGCTGCGCCGCGTTGTGTGCTGCCTCGCCCTGTGCGCGGGGCGCCGTGGACCCGTGCGGTGGGGAGCAGTGATGACGTTCAGGTTGAAGCTGGCTGGCTGGGTGGTGTTCGCTGGGCTGCTCGTCGCGCCTGCTGCCTGGGCGCAGGAGGACGAGGAGCCGGAGGCCACGTGCTTGGACGGTGAGCAGAACCAGGACGAGTCGGACGTGGACTGCGGCGGCGTGTGCGGCGCGAACTGCCTGGTGGGCGCCGCCTGCGGTGGGAACACGGACTGCCAGTCCGGCGCGTGCCGCAACAACATCTGCTTCAACCCGGTGCGCTGCGGGGACCGCAACCTCGACATCGGCGAGGAGTGCGACGACGGAAACCTGAACGACGGCGACGGCTGCAGCGCGCAGTGCACGATCGAGCCGGGCTGGACGTGCTCGCTGGAGTCTGGCTGCTCGTGGCTGGATACGGACGGGGACGGGCTGCCGGACTGGTTCGAGTTCGAGATCGGGACGAACCACGAGGCCGTGGACACGGACGGGGACGGCTACTCGGATACGCGTGAGTGGGCCGCCGGGTCAGACCCGCTGGACCCTGAGTCGACGCCGTTCGAGGGCAACTGCAGCACGGTGAGCGGCCAGCCGGCGGCGTGGGCCGGTCTGCTGGCGGCGCTGCTGGGTGTCCTGGCGTGGGGTCGCCGCCGCACGCGCGTCGCGCGCGGCTGAACGACCTCGTTGTCTCACGGCGCGTGGCGCACGCCGGCGCACGCGCGGTCAGGCGCGGCAGAACGACCTCGTCGTCACGGCGGCGCGGCTCACCGCGGCGCAGGCGCGGTCATGCCCGGTCAGGGTCCGGGCGCCAGCGATCGAGGTGACGTTCGAGCCAGTCGAGGACGGCGTCGGTGTCCGGCGCTTCCGGCAGCTCGCCGTCGATGATCGCCTGCCGGGCGACGTTGACAGCCCGCGACAGGACGGGGCCTCGCTCGAGGTCGAAGCGGTTGATCAGGCGCTGGCCGAACCCCTGCTCGAGGCGAGCGCTGACGTCCTCGGTCGCGGCGGCGGCGTGCAGCGCGCTGCGCGCGTCCGCGACGACGCCGGCGTGGTCCGCGCCCGGGGCGCTCAGGGCGGCGGTGAGCTCGAGGGTGGGGATCGCGAGGTCGCCGCAGTCGGCGAGCCACCGTCGGAGCCAGGTCCGGGTGCGCGGCTCCAGCAGGTCCTGCCAGCTCCTGGGCAGGGCGCAGAGGCGCCGGGTGTCCTGGCGCTCGTTGTTGCTGAACCGGAGCTCGCGCGCGAGCCAGGTCGCGTCGGCGTCGCGGACGCGCGCGGGGACCCATGAGTCGCGGGGGGCGGCGAGGTCGGGCACGTGGCCCAGCTCGCGCAGCCAGCTCCCGGTGAGCAGCAGCAGGGACCAGCGGGTGACCGGGTGCGGGCTGGTCCGCTCGAGGCGCTCACACAGCGTGTCGATGCCGCCGGGCACGTCGTGGAGGGACAGCAGGTCGGGGAGCACGACGTGCAGGGCGCGGACGTCGTGCAGCCAGCGCAGCGCGCGCGCGGCGTGGGGGGCGGCCAGCAGCTTGTCGAGCTCCATCTTCCAGCGCTCGTGCGAGATGTTCGTGAGCTCGGGGGCGGTGATGCGGGCGGCGGCGGTCGTGTCGGCGGTCGGGTGGAAGTCGAACCGAGCGGCGAAGCGGGCGATGCGCAGCAGCCGCAGCGGGTCGTCGCGGAGGATGGAGACGGTGTTGGGGACGCCGCCGCCGCCGGGCACCTCGAGCAGCCGGTTGGCGATGGCGTTCCGGCCGTTCCACGGGTCGATCAGCTGGCCGCCGGGGCCTGCTGCCATGGCGTTCATCGAGAGGTCCCGCCGCCGCAGGTCCTCGACGAGGCTCTGTCCGAACTCGACCTGCGGCTTGCGGTTGCCGCTCTCGTAGACCTCGGAGCGGAACGTCGTGATCTCGACCGGGGTGCCGTGGACGATCGTGGTGATCGTGCCGAACCGCGCGCCGATGGGGAAGGCGGGCAGGCCGGCGTCGCGGAGGATGTCGGTCGTCTCGTCCGGCGTGGCGTTGGTCGCGAGGTCGATGTCGCCGATGGTGGGCGCGTTCATCAGGACGTCGCGCACGCAGCCGCCCACGAGGAACAGCTCGCGATCGGCCCGGTGCCATGCAGCGAAGAGGACCTGGAAGCGGTCGGTGAGCTGGTGGAGGGCTGGGGCCAAGGTGGTGGTCGGGATGGGCTGTAAGCCGGGTTCTGTTCCCCTGTGAGGGGGCCGCGGTCATTCATCTAGGCGCCGCGTTGCCGCGGCGCTCGAGCGGCTCTACCCGAGGCGTAACGAGCGGGCAACTCGCTCCCTTGTGGGGACACCTCTATCTGGCCTTGCTCCGGATGGGGTTTACCTTGACGCCTCCTGTCACCAGTCGGCCGGTGAGCTCTTACCTCACCTTTTCACCCTTGCCGTCACCCGCGAGGGGCCGGACGGCGGTTCTTTTCTGTGGCACTTTCCCGGAGGTTACCCTCGGTCGCCGTTAGCGACCATCCTGCCCTGTGGAGCCCGGACTTTCCTCTCCACGCGACGAGGCGTGCAGCGACCGCGCGCCCATCCCGACCTGGCTGGAGGGATAGTCGCGGGTCGGTGGTGGCGCAAGCGGGGAATC
>ERZ869909.1755-NODE-1755-length-16614-cov-11.176695_pt1 | contig 16614 bp, 18 predicted proteins | sample MGYA00520892_ERZ869909 | MGnify/ENA primary metagenome ERZ869909 (study PRJEB32215, sample SAMEA104723947) | bioreactor metagenome | biome: bioreactor; feature: anaerobic bioreactor; material: water | place: China | collected 2015-03-12 ...
GCCGAGACGACCGGCTATCCCGGCCCGCGCGATCCGTATCTGACGCCCTACGTTGTGCCGATCTCGGATGCGGCGAACTCGGGTCTTTACAAGCGCGTCGTCGGCGCCATGGGCGCCCAGATGGGCAAGACCGACCTTGAGCTTGATCTCATCGGGCATCGCCTCGATCAACGCCCGGCGCCGGTCCTGTATGTCGGTCCGACCCGCGAGTTCGTCGTTGATCAGTTTGAGCCGCGCGTCATGACGCTGCTCGACGAAGCGCCGACGCTGAAGGCCAAAGTTGCGCGCGGCAAGCGCATGAAGAAGACGAGGAAGATGGTCGCGGGTGTGCCGCTTCGTCTCGCGCATGGCGGCTCGTCGTCGGCGCTGAAGTCTGATCCGGCCGCGCTCGCGCTCGTCGATGAATACGACGAGATGCTGAAAAATATTAAAGGCCAGGGTGATCCGCTCGGCCTCATCGAAGCGCGCGGCTTCACCTATGCCGACTTCGTTACCGTTGTCACCTCGACCCCTTCGAATGGCCTTGTCGAGACGGAGAAGTGCCCTGAAACGGGCCTTGAATTTTGGGCTGTGGCCGATCCGATGGACATCGAAAGCAGCATCTGGAAGCTCTGGCAGGAAGGGACGCGGTTTCATTGGTCGGTGCCGTGCCCGTGTTGCGGCGAGTATTTCATTCCGCGCTTCAAGGATCTTTGCTGGCCGAAGAACGCATCAGTCGCGCAGGCGGCGCGCGAGGCATACATTCAGTGTCCGCAGGGCTGTGCTGATCCGATTGTTTACAGCCAGCTTCGCGATATGAACGCACGTGGCGTGTACGTCGCTCCGGGGCAGTCCGTCTCGCCTGATGGCGTCGTGACCGGCCCGGTGCCGGACAGTCCGACCGCATCGTTCTGGGTCTCGGGTCTGTGCTCGCCGTTTGTGACGTGGGGCGAGCGCGCGCAGGCGTATCTCCTCGCTTTCGCGAGCGGTGAAACCGATAAGATCCAGACCGCGATCAACGCGGGCTTCGGCGAATGCTACGCGATGGGCGGCGGTGATCTTCCCGAATGGGAGGAGGTCAAGAAGCTCTCGCTTCCGTATCGGATGGGCGATCTGCCGGAGGGCGTGCTGTTCCTGACGTGTGGCGTTGACGTGCAGAAGAACCGGCTCGTGTACGTCGTGCGCGGCTGGGGCGCTCGGATGGAGAGCTGGCTCGTTTCATACGGTGAGCTTTGGGGTCCGACATCGGAGCTTGATGTTTGGTCCGATCTAGACGAGCTGCTTATGGCCCGCTTTGGCGGGATGCATATTCAGCGCACGTTCGTTGATGCGGGCTTTCGGCCGGGCAAGAAAGAGATTGTGCCTGAGCATCGCGTTTATGAATACGCGCGCCGTAATGCTTCGCGCGTGTTCGCAACAAAAGGCTATTTGACGCGCACCACGCCGATCTCGTCGAACACCATTGAGGTCAATTCGGACGGAGGGAAGGCGAAGTATGGCCTCGATCTCGTCCGGCTATCGACGGACTTCTTCAAGTCGTTCGTGCATGAGCGCCTGCGTTGGCCGGTTGATCAGCCGGGCGGCTGGCATCTGCCGCAGGACGTGACGGAGGACTATTGTCGTCAGATCGTCAGCGAGGCCCGCATCAAGAAGCCGAGCGGCGGAATTCAGTGGGTCGTGAAGTCGGCAAACAACCATGCGCTCGATTGCGAGGCGCTGTCCTACGCCGCAGCATACAGTCTCGGCGCGCATCGCATCAGCGACAAGGCCAAGCGTCCGACCGGAGAAGCTCCGAGAGCGCCACGGCGCGATCCTGAACGTAAGCAAGAAACGTCGTCCGGCGGGCCTACGCGGCGCGGCGGGTGGCTCGGCGGTGGTCGAGATAGGTGGTTGTGATGGCGCGCGGCGGCGGACGTTCGTCTGGTGGGTAACAACGGGGTTCTGGCCCGGCTCGCCGCGCACGTCCCTTCTATTGGCGTCTCGCCGAAGAAGTCAAGTGAGGTTCACCATGTCGGCAATCGACGATGAAATCGCGGCTATTCGAGAAGCCATTGCGATCGGCGCTCGCAAGATCGTCACGCAAACAAATGGGGTTCGAAATGAGGTCGAATACCCATCCTTCAAGGACTTGAAGGACCGTCTCGACTTCCTCGAAGGGCAATCGAAGCCGAAGCGCCGCGTCATCCTCGCGTCGTTCTGAGGGGGCACCATGGCAAAGCTGAACTTTATCGACCGCGCGATCGGTTACGTCGCGCCGGGCGTAGCTGCGCGCCGTGTCCGCAATCGCATTGCGCTCGACTTCTTGGCGCGCGGATACGGTGGCGCAAACCACGGTCGCCTCAACAACTCATGGCGCACGCCGAACAGCTCGGCTGATACGGAGATCGCGCAGGCCGCGCCGTGGCTTCGTGATCGAATGCGGGACTTGGTTCGGAATAACCCGCACGCCGCGAACGCGGTGGCGCAGCTCGTTTCCCATATCGTGGGCGACGGCATCGTCCCGCGCGCGAAGACGGGCAACGCTCGTCGCGACAAGAAGATCAATAAGCTGTTCGAGAAATTCTCGAAGGAGTGCGACGCGGGCGGGAAGCTCGATTTCTACGGCATTCAGGATCTTGTCGTTCGCGGGATGATCGAGAGCGGCGACGGCCTTGTTCAGCGCGTGATGCTTGGGCAGAACCATAAGGGCGCTGTCCCGCTTAAGCTGAAGGTTATCGAGACCGATCAGATCGACAGCACGCGCGCCTGGGCGCGCCGTGAGGACGGTTCGGCGGTGCAGGGCATCGGGTTCGACCGGAACGGCAAGCGCTCGCATTATTGGCTGTTCGACGAGCATCCGGGCAACTCACACATCAACTCGATCTCGGCGACGATCTCGCGTCCGGTTCCGGCCAAGGACATCGCTCACGCTTACGAGCTTCAGCGGGTCTCGGTTCGTGGTGTGCCTTGGGGCTCCCCGGTGATCGCATCGCTCTACAGCCTCGGCACCTATGAGGAGGCCGAGATTGTCCGCAAGAAGATCGAGAGTTGCCTCGTTGGTGTTCTCGTCGGCGCGGATGACGATGACGGGATCGGTGTTGAGCTTGATGGCGGTGATCGGCGTCCGGCTGGCGTGTATGACGCGGACGGTTTCGTTGTCGAAAAGTTTGAGCCCGGCATGTTCGCCGTGGCGAAGGGCGGGAAGGACATAAAGTTCAATTCGCCTGCCGCGACGGGATCATATGAGGCTTACAAGAAGTCCAATCTCCACACCATCGCAGCGGGTTTCCGCATCCCTTACGCGCTTCTGAGCGGCGATCTCAGTCAGGTCAACTATTCATCCACGAAAGTCGGGATGGAGGCGTTCAAGCGCCTTGTCTCGTCGGTGCAGTGGAAGATCGTCATTCCGATGATCTGCCAGCCGATCTGGGAATGGTTCTGCGAAGCGGCGTATTTGGAGAGGCTGATCGACACGCCCGACATCGATGTCGAGTGGACGCCGCCGCGCTTCGTCAGCGCTGATCCGAAGAAGGACGCCGAGGCAACGGTTGCCGAGGTTCGCGCCGGTCTCAAGAGCCCGCAGCGTGCCATCGCGGAGACGGGTTACGACCCGGACGAAGTGATCGACGACATCGAGGAATGGAACGCGAAGCTCGATGCGAAGGGCATCGTTCTCGATAGCGATCCGCGTCGAACGACGAAACAAGGTCAGGCGCATCCGCCTGACCCATCAGACAGCAACGAAAGAGAGGAGCCCGACGATGGCAAATCGGAAGGCCAGCAAGCCAAAGCAGCGTGAGGCGAGCGCGGCTATGCCCGCATTTAGCCGGAGGGCAGAGTTCCGCGCCAACAGCTTCCGCGAAGACGACAACACGATTGAGATCGTGTGGTCTACCGGAGCCGCCGTGCGGCGCTACGATTGGCGCAGCGAGAGCTATTACGAGGAAGTCCTCGACATGGCTTCCGGCTCTGTTCGCCTTGAGCGCCTGAACGGCGGCGCTCCGTTTCTCGACAGCCATAACTCTTGGACGACGCGCAGCGTAATCGGCTCGATCGTTCGTGGAACGGCGCGCATCGAAAACGGCCTCGGCGTCGCTCGCGTCCATCTTTCAAGCGCGGAGAGCGCCGCCGACACGGTTCAAAAGATCCGTGACGGCGACGTTAGCAACGTGTCGGTCGGATACATCATCCACCGGCTTCAAAAGACTTCCCCCACGGTGGAAGGCGGCCTCGCCGAATGGCGAGCCATTGATTGGGAGCCTTACGAAGTATCGGCCGTCCCGATCCCGGCAGATGCAGGCGCTCACATTCGAAGCGCGCCGAAGGAGGGTGAGCAAACCTTCCCCTGCATCATCATCGACAATCGTCAATCCGCTGTGGCGGAAAAGGAGACCCCTATGAACGAGGAAGAAATCGCAGCTCAGGAGGCGGCAGCTCGTGCCGCTGCGGCTCCGGCTCCGGCCGCTGCCCCCGTTGCTGCCCCCGCGCCCGTCGCTGAGGTGCGTGCCGCCCCCGCGCTCGATCAGGCCGCTGTTGATCGCGCTGCCAGCGAGGCCGCTGACAAGGCGGTTCGCGCCGATCGCGCGCGCGGCGCCGAGATTGTCGCCATGGCTGTTCGCTTCGGTCATCGCGAGTTCGGCGAGCAGCATCGCGATCTCGGCACGTCTGTGGACGAGTTCCGCAAGCTGCTGATGGATCACATGGCGGCCAAGCAGCAGGCCGAACAGCCGAACATTCGGAGCGTTCCCATCGGGGCCACTCTGCACGTCGGCGAGGTCGCGCCCGAAAAGCGTGCTGCCGCGATCGAGAATGCGATCCTGCATCGCATCGACCCGGCGCGGTACGATCTGACGGACGATGGCCGTGACTTCCGTGGCCTCGACATGCTCGGCATCGCTCGCGACTGCCTTGAGGTTCAGGGCGTCAGCACGCGCGGCCTTATGAGCGATGAGATCGCACAGCGCGCCCTTCTGGCGCGTGGCGGTGGCGGTCTGCACTCGACCTCCGACTTTGCCGCGATCCTGTCGAACGTCACGAACAAGTCGCTCCGCGCGGCTTACGAGGAGGCCCCGCAGACGTGGCGCCCGCTCGTTCGCATCACGTCCGTCGCGGACTTCAAGGCGAAGACCGTCGTCCAGCTCGGCGAGGCTCCGGCCCTTGAGCTTGTCAACGAGAGCGGCGAGTTCAAGCGCGGCACGATCGGCGAGGCATCGGAGAGCTACAAGATCGCCACCTACGGTAAGGTGATCGGCTTCACGCGGCAGTCGCTGATCAACGACGACCTCTCGGCGTTCGATCGTATTCCGGTCGCTTTCGGCCGGAGCGCGGCGCAGCTCGAAGGCGATCTGGTCTGGTCGCAGATCCTCGGCAACCCTACGATGGGTGACGGGACGGCTCTGTTCCATGCCGATCATAAAAACCTGCTGAGTGCCGCAGACATCGGCGTTACTGGCATCTCTGCCGCTCGCCTCGCGATGGCAAAGCAGGTTGGCCTCGATGGGAAGACGGTTCTGAACCTGAACACGTCCTTCCTGATCGTGCCGCAGGCTCTGTTGACTTCTGCGGAGCAGTTCCTGTCGCCGATCTCTCCCGCGCAGATCAGCCACACGGTGCCGGAGAGCCTGCGTCGCCTCGGCATCATCACGGATGCGCGCCTCGATAACGGCATCAACAATGCTGGCATCAAGGTCAACGTGAACGGCAGTGCCAAGGCTTGGTACACCGCCGCGTCGCCGTCGCAGATCGATGTGGTTGAGGTTGCGTACCTCAACGGCAACCAGGGCGTCTACACAGAGACGCGCACCGGCTACGACATCGATGGCATTGAGACGAAGGTTCGTCTCGACATCGGCGCGAAGACGATCGACTGGCGCGGCCTTCAGAAGAACCCTGGCGAATAGGCTGGGGCTTCGCGACACGGACACAGCGGCGGGCCTAGTGCCCGCCGTTTTCATTTTCGAACGGAGCAAAGAGCATGAAGAACTTCATTCAGAACGGAAGCGTCGTGACCGTTCCCGCGCCCGCCAATGTCTCGTCCGGTGGGGGCGTTCTCGTTGGCACGTTGTTCGGCGTCGCGGCTTATTCCGCGCTGTCCGGCGCCGACGTGGAGATCAAGACCGATGGCGTTTTCGATCTTCCGAAAACGTCGGCGCAGGCGTGGACCATCGGTGCGGCGATCTATTGGGACAATTCCAACAAGGTCTGCACCACGTCTTCGAGCGACACCACCCTGATCGGCAAGGCTATGGCTGTCGCAGCCAATCCCTCCGATACCGGCCGCGTCCGGCTCAACGGTTAGGTCGTGGCTCCCCCGTGGAAGCGGCTCGCCGCCCATGCGGGGCGGGTCGTAGATCGGCTGCATGGCGAATGCGTCGCTGTGCAGCCGATCATCAAGAGCGATTACACCGAGGCCGCACCCGATCCTAATCGGGCACCGAAGACGGTGCGCGGTGTGTTCTCGCTTGAATTCGCAACGTCGGATCTTCGCGGGCAGCGCCTCAAGGGCGAGTTCGCTGGCGTCGGCCGCGCCGTTGTCGGCGCGACGTGCCTCAAGATCACCGCCGAGGATTACGCCGCTGTCGGATACGAGATCAAGGACGGCGATCATCTGACGATGACGGAGCAGGACGACCAGCCGGTTTACACCGTTTCGGTCAACCATCCTCTCGGCACTGGCAGGCTGTTGGTCCTGACGCGAGGTGCGACGTGAGCCTTGTTTCCCTCATTCTTCGCATCGCGACCGTTCAGGCGCTTCGGAATGCGACCTTCGCGGGCGGAAACGTCCACGACAGCAAGATCGACCCGGAGACGCTGGTCGGTGGGGCGGCCGAGCCTTTCATCATCGTCGCGATCGATAGCGCGGACAGCGCGCCGACCGGACGCGATCTTCTTTGCGCGAGCGGCACAGCGCAGTTGACGCTGGATCTTGCTGTTGCCTCTCGCGTCAAGGTCGAGACGGAAGGGGAAGGCGATGAGCCGGACCTTATCGTCATTCCCCATGCGGATGGCGGCATGGAGATCACGCTTGATCTCATGGTTCGCCAGCTCCACCGCGTCCTTTGTGCGAGCCAGGGTCCGTGGCCGACGCTATGGCGCCGGATCGTGACAAAGATCGAGAAGGTTCAGGCCGATCGCGGCGCGTCTGCCGAGGACGGCGTGCGCTACGCGACGCGTCAAATCATCCTGACCTTGAACACTATCGCCGAGCCGTCTTTCTGCGCGCCCGTGGGCGTGTGGGCCGACGCGCTTGGCCTCATGCGCGATGAACCGCTGTTGCGCGACATTGCCAAGCTCTTGGAGGTGGAGATTGAAACTCCCGAACTTTCTGGCTGGGAGCGGGCGGTGGCTGACCTTGGTCTTGGGGGCAGCTATTCGCTGGGCGGTGAGGCGCTACTTGAAACGCCGCCTCAAACAGTGACGGACATCGACGTGCAGTTCGATAGCGCCGTGTGGGGCATCAATGAGCAGGCGATCGAGGATGCGCTCGGTCCCGAGCCTGATCAAACGGAGCAACCATGATCAAGCAATATCAGATCCTGACCGGCAAGCCGGTTGAGGGGCGGACGTTTGATGTCGGTGTCGTCATCGATCTTCCGTCGCAAATCGCAGACCAATATCTCGCGCTCGGCATCATCCGAGAGCATCGGGGAGAAAGCGATGCGCCTGCGGTCGTCAGCAAGCCCGCGCCGGAAGCCACCGGCACAACGGATGCCAAAGTCGATGCGTCCGAAGCGGAAAGCAAGAAGGCGGCGCCGCGATCGCGCCGGGGACGGCGCTCTGAATGAAGGCGCTCGCCAAACTCTTGCTGCGCGTCGCGGAGCTTGAGCGGCGCGTTGCGAACACGATGCGGCATGGGCCGGTCGTCGAAGTCGATCCCAAGAAGCAAGTCGTGCGTCTCGGGATCGGCGAAGACGATAATGGCCAGCCCGTGCCGGGGCCGTGGGTGCCTTATGGGCAAATCGCTGGGGCGATGAAGGTCCACACCCCGCCGTCTGTTGGTCAAAACATGACCATGTTTTCGCCGACCGGCGACTTTCGGCAAGCCGTCGCGATGCCGTTCACGTGGAGCGATGAGAACGGAAGTCCGAGCGAGAAGGGCGACGAGCACGTTGCGACGTTCGGCGACTTCAAGGCCGAGATCCGGGGCAACGAACTGGTCATCACGGTCCCGCGCATCTTCTTCAAGTGCGAGGGCTCGACGTTCGAGCTGACCGGCGGCGGGCTCAAGATGGTCGCGCCCGATTACGAGTTTGAATAGGAGGAGCCATGGCTGTCGGCATCGCTTGTAAGACCGTTGACGTTGCGGGCGGCCCGCAGATCGCGGGCGGTCAGACGAAGTTTCGGATCAAGGGGCTTCTCGCCGTTGTGCTTGGAGACCCCGTCGAGCCTCACGGCTTCCTTCTTCATGGCGCGCCGTTCATGGTTCAGGCAACGCCGAACTTTCGGATCAGCGGCATCCCGGTTTGCCGGGAGGGGCATCAGGCCAACTGCGGCCATCCCACAACTGGGCGGCCGTTCTTCCGCATCCCCTAACTTTCAACTCTGAAAAGGAGGCTCGCATGTCGAGCGCTGCAACCGCTGGCCAGTCGGCCAGGGCGACGAACCCCTATGTCGTGACGGAGAAGGCTGGCGATTGGGTCGCTGGCAAGCGCGTCAATCACGGCGACATTCTCAACCTGACCGATCGTCAGGCCGAATACGAGCTGATGCGCGGCATCATCAAGCCCGCTGGCCCGGCGGCTGCGGCCGAGGCTGACACTGGCGGTCGTCGCGCGCGGCGTCGCTGATGTTCGGCTTTCCGAACCCGTTCTTTCCGTGGACGAGCGCGCTTCCAGAACCGTCGTTCGCGTTCCGCGTCGGCGATCGCGTCGAGAAGGCGTCCGGCTACAAATGGCCGGGCGTCGTCGTCTCGGTGTTTCGGACGCGCGCCGGTCATGAACGCATCGTCGTCGAGTGCACCGTGCCCGAAGTGGCGGGCGCGCTGCACATTTACAGCCCGTCGCAGCTTGTGAAGGCGTAACGGCGCAAGGAAGCACATCATGGCAAGCCCTGTAGGGTCAGGCATTAGCCGCCATACAGGGCGGCCGGTGCATGGCTGGGAACACGTCGTTCTCTGCCTTGAGGCGATCTTCTCGACGCCGTTCGGATCGCGCGTCATGCGTCGCTGGATCGGCTCGCTGATCCCGAAGATGCTCGGCGAGAACCTTGATCCGCAGACGCTGCTGAAGTTCTTCACGGCGCTCTATGCGTCGCTCGGCTTCGAGCCGCGCTTCAGCCTTGAGCAGATCAACATCCTTTCCAATCCCGACGAGTTGCGCACCGGCCGACTGACCTTGGAATTGGTCGGTCTGTACCGGCCGCGCGCGCACCTCGGCGATTTCACCGTCGAGGGGCCGCGCTCGATCACGTTGCTCGGCGCTTTGGATAACCGACCTATCGTCGTTCAGGGGTAGCCATGAGCATCAACGCGAATAGCTTCATCGCCCCGACGCTCAACCCGGAGCATCTGCCGCTTCCTGATGCGATCGAGGTCATCGATCAGGAACAGATCTTCGCCGAGCGCATGGCCGAGTTCCAGCGCCGGGCTGATCAGGTTGGCTTCCCTTACGATGTTGGCGGGCTCGAATTCGATCCGATCGTGATCGACCAGCAGGCCCATGCTCACCGCGAGGCGCTGATGCGCGCTCGCGTAAACTCTGCAATCCGATCCGTCCTCCCGGCTTATGCGCAAGGTTCTGACCTTGATGCGATCGTGGCGCGGGCGAACGTTGAGCGTCTTGTTGTCGATCCTGGCGATCCGGTGAACGGCATCCCGCCGGTTATGGAGAGCGACAACAATCTGCTCGTCCGCTACCTCACGTCGTTCGCGGCTCCGGCTGCTGGGTCTGAGGATGGGTACATTTATCATGCGCTGTCGGCGTATCCGGTCGCACGAGACATCGCGGTCTATGGTCCGGGCACGCACAAGAAGCCGGGCCGAGCCTCGATCTACCTTCTCGGTGAGGCGTCGGCGCCAGTAACGCCGGAGATTGTGCAGATCGTTCGCGAGCGCGTAACGCGCTCGAACGTGAAGCCGCTGACTGATGAGGTCATTGTCTCTGAGGCGACGGTCAGTCCTTACGAAGTCGAGCTGAACATTCTTGTTCCGCGCGGCCCGGCTCCGACGCTCATCGCGCAGGCTGCGGAGGATGCTGTCTGGCGGGCGGCTGAGAAGCGCTTCGCTATTGGCGCCTACGTGTACGCGAATGCCCTTGAGGGCGCGGCTTACGTCGCGAATGTCCTGCGCGTGACGCGTGTCAGTCCGACCGAAGATGTCTTCGTTGGAGCAGGCGAGGCTGCGCTTTGCACCGCCGTCAAGATCAACGTCGAGGTGCAATCGTGATCCCGTATCAGGAGCACATCCTGCCGGTCTCGGAGACGCCGTTTAATCAGGCGCTCGCGGCACTATCGACGCGGCTAGAAGGCATTAATGCCCCGATCCGCGAGGTCTGGAACCCGTGGACGTGCCCGCCGCAGTTCTTGAAGTTCCTGGCGCACGCCTTTTCCGTCGATCTGTGGGTCGATGAATGGCCGGACATCCGAAAGCGCAGCATCATCGCTGATGCGATCCGAATGGCTCGTCTGAAGGGGACGCTTGATGGCGTCCACGAATATCTGAGCTATGTCGATGCAAAGGCGACGAATGTTTTGACGCCGCCGATGCGGGTCTTCTCCGGCCCGTCGCTGACGCGCGAGGCGCGTGAGGAGTGGCTTCAAGCGCTCCCGCAAGTCCGCACGTGGCGTGTGCGCGAAAAAGGCTTCAAGGGCTTCGCGCTCCACGCGGGCGGTTACGGTTTCAAGTCGTTCTTTGAGACCGGCTTTCCGATCCCCTCGACGGCGATCCAGCGACTTCGGCGCCGTGCGCGCTGGGTCGTCGGTGGCGAGGAGACTGATGTCGATGTTCAGGACTTCGGCAGCTATTTCCGGCTTCATCTTACGGGGCAGGCGGGCACGAAGGTCTTCTGCAATCGCGTCCGTCATCGCTCGTTCTTTCAGCCGTCGAGCGCGCGCGAGCGCCTTGTGACGATCCAGCCAACGCCGCGTCTGTCGTGGCGCTCGGCTACGGGTCCGACGTTGGAAGCGGTTACGAGCGAGCCGGAGCGCGTCATCGAGCATGGCCACAGGGATCGCGGCGTGTTCAACGGCCTCCCGGTCAAGTCCGGCTTCTTTCGACCGTCATCGGCGGATCTTCGCATCTTCATGCGCTTCGCTGTTCACGACGGGTCGTTCGCCCATCGTCGCCCGTCGATCCAGTTCATGGGCGTCGGGCGCTACGGCTTCCCGGCACATACGGCGCACATCGAGACTGAGGTGATTGCCAAGCGGTCACCATGGGCCGCTGGCGAGGGCATTGCGATGCCCCGTCTTCGGCACTGGGTGCCGCACGATCCAAGACCTATGCGCGACGCGCGCCGAGCGCTCGTCGCATCCAAACGTGCCAGCGATGATCTGTATATCCGCTATCCGAAGCGGAAACGGCTCATCGCGGGCGATCCATTTTTTGCAGGTGACCCCTTCGTCATCGGCAAGCCTTAGCGGAGACAACGCACCATGAGCCGTTACGTCATTTTTCGCGAATATCAGGAACAGGTCGCCGCCGATCACACGAACATTCAGGACTTCACGCGTCAAGCGTTCGACCACATCGTGAACGATGCGGTGACCAAGACGAACCGTTACGCCGGTTGCCATGTGTCGCAGTCGGCGCAGGCCGAGGTGAAGGTTGCTTCGGGTCGGCTGTATCACTACAGCGGCGCCGTGTTCAACCGATCCGTTGAGGTGACGCAGAGCGTCGTTCCGTACCTGGCGGCGGCGTCCGAGCGCATCATCGCTGTGTCCGTGATGGGCGTCGTCAACGAGACCGACGTGCAGGAGCGCGACTTCCTTCGTGACGTTCAGACGGGCGAGACGCGGCCGGAAGCGGTCGCAATGGTTCGCTCCCGCGACGCTGTGATCGTCTTTTCGCAGGGCGCGGAAAGTGCTGATCCGCAGCCGCCGCCGGTTCCGACCGAGCACGCTCTGATCGCTTACATTCGCGTCAACACGCTCGGCGTCGTGTCGATCACGATGCAGACGCAATTCGCCGTCACCTCGACGGAGAACCTTGATCTTCGTGCGCGCCTCCTTGAGGCGTTTCGCGCGTCGATCGAGCCGCGCGTTTCGGCGATTGCGTCCGATTTGTCGGCACTCAAGACGCAGGCTGAAGGCGGCTCAACGCAGACTGATCTTCTTCAGCTCTATCAGATGGTTGATGAGCTTCGCAGCCGTCTCGACGTTCCGGCGCTAGCGAATGATGTGTTCGAGGACAAGTTCGCGACCGAAGAATTTAGCGATGTCGATAACGGGTCAGGTCTCGGCTATGACGCTATTATCGACACGGGTCTGCGGTTCCCTCTGGCGAATGCGTCGATCAAGTCGCTGAACATCTTTAGCGCGAACGATCCGAACGCATCCTTGGCCCACGGGATGCTGCTGCCTCGGTTCGTGAACGAGCTAAAGATCCAGACCGGCAACTATCACTCTGGTCTTGGTATCGCTCAGTATGGCTGGCAGACGACGGAGATCGTGCAGCGCACCGTCTCGAAGACGCGCATCCGCTACGGCGGATATTGGAATTGGTACTACCCCTATTATTATGTTGGGTACAATCCATATCATTGGCATTGGCACAGCCCGTATACGACGCTGCGGTATTATCCCGTCTACACGTGGGTGCCGAGCTACTGGTATGAGACCTATGAGGAGACGTACACCGACGTCGAGACGATCGAGCATTCGATCGTCGGTGCTCTTGTCGGTCAGACGTTCCTCAACGCCAACGATATGTGGGCAACGCAACTCGGCTTCTATGTTGAGGCGAAGGCAGCGAATGAGGATGTCTGGGTCTCGCTTTGTGAGGTGACGAACGGTCAGCCTGACAAGAGCAAGGCCATCCTCGTGCAGGCGTATCCTCATGCGTCGATCGTCACGGGCTGGAACCGGATGACGATCCCGCCGACCTTCTTGGAAAGCGGCAAGCGTTACGCGCTCGTCTTCGTGTCGAACGCCAACCATCGGTTCGGCATGGCCTCCGGTCAGTCTTATCTCGACGGCACGTTCTTCTATTCGACCGATGGCGAGTATTACCTCGGCGATTTGACGAAGGATCTGATGATCCAGGTCTGGGGTGCGAAGTTCGAGAACGCGCAGGTCGCTATTGAGCTTGAAGCTCTGAACCTGGACGGCGGCATTGATAGCATCGACATCGAGGCTTCGATGGTGAAGCCGGGATCTGCCGATGTTATCTACGAGGTGCAGCCCAACGGTACTGGCGCTTGGTTGCCGCTCAACGAGACGAACGTGAGTGCGTTCGCGACGATGCCGCCTCTCTGTCGCTTCCGGGCGCGCTTCGTCGGTACGCGCGACATGCATGTGGGTGTCCGATTGACGGGCTCTGAGGTTCGCCTCGCGCGTCCGAAGACGGTCATGAAGCATGTCTCGGATGAGAAGGGGCTCACCTCTCCTTCGGATGAGATCCGCGTTCGTTATGAGCTTGAGGGCTTCGACCCCGTTGCCCACACGTTCGACTGCAAGCTTCGGGTGGGTGGATCAACGATCGAGGCTGATGTTGAGGAGTTCGTTCTCCGCAACGCCGATGCGAAGCGCTACGAGGTAACGTTCCGCTTCGATCTTGAGGCCACGACGAGTGCGTGTCGCATCATCACCGAGGCCACGACGACAGCGGCGAACAACCTGTTCCACGCAAACAAGAGCCTGCTCTGGGCACAATAGGGAGTGTCATGACGACCAAGACGAAAGCCCCGGCGAGTAAATCGCCGACCTTTGACGACGAGACCAGGTATCGGATCGAGGTCGGTCGCGTCGCGCCGTGGCGTGACATGCGCTTCCTTCCGAACAACCGATATGTGGTCAAAGGCAAGGTGGCGAAGGCGATTGCCGACGCCATTATCAATCACGAGCCCGCATAGCGCGGGATCGTTTCGCTTGAACAGAGCCCTCGCCTTTTGGCGGGGGCTTTTCCTTTTGGGGGATCGAGATGCGTCGCATCGACTTTTATCGGGTGAAGCGTCGGGACAATCTCGGCGACCCTGATTTTTGGAATAAGCGGCTCGAAGACATCGATCTTCGCCTTGCGGCCAACGAGCAGAAGTTGACCTTGATTGATCAGGTTGCGGCTCGCTCGGAAGCTGCCGCCCTGTCGCGCATCAACGATGTTCTCACGCCGCTTGCGGCTGAGGCTCAAGATCGCCTGACGCGAGTTGCGACGCTGTTCGAGGCAACGTCGGATAGCGAGGTCACACTTAGCGAAGGCCCGAAGCAATTCATCATTCCCGTAGGCCAGCGCCTTACGTTTGCGCCGCTCGCCTACGTCATCGCATTCCCGACCGGCGACCTGTCTCGTTACATGACGGGGCGCGTCGAGAGCTACAACCACAACAGCGGCGTGCTTCAGCTCGACGCTATGCGCGCAGCCGGGGAGGGCACCTTCTCCGATTGGCAGATCACGCCGATGGCGTTCGCATCGGAGCTTGAAGTGCTTGCCTCGGATGTTTCGGCCGACGCGCAGGCCGTTTCCGAGGATCGCGCGGCCGTGCTCGGTTTTCGCAACGCCGCTCAGGACGCTCGCGACGAGGCTGTTTCGGCTCGCGTCGGCTCGGAGGCGGCGCGGGATCTGACGCAGGCCCGCTACACTTCGTTCTCAGAGATGTATCGCGGCCCACTGTCGGAAGATCCGTCCGATGGCTTCGAGGGCGCGTTCTATTTCAACACGTCACAACAGATGGCGCGCATTCGTGGCGCCCTGACGTGGGCTCCGATGTTCTCGATCTCCCTCGGCGGTATCCGTCAGGGCGAGATCGTGGCGACGGCCGCGCAAACGGTGCTCGTCGTTGGTGACTTCACCTTCATGAACATTTGGAAGGACGGCGTAAAGCTTCGGCCCGGCGTTGACTTCACGTTGTCGAGCCCGAACGTCACGCTGACGACGCCCGCGACCGGCGGCGAGGTCTTTAGTTACCTCGGTTATTACGGCACGGATGCAACAGACTTCTACACAAAGGCACAGGCCGACGCTGCGTTCTATCCGAGGTCGCTGGCTAATGAGACCTTCTATTCGATCGTGGCGGCTAACGCTGCATTCTACTCGCGCGCGTCAATTGACGAAACGGTGGATGGGCTCAACACCGCAATCGAAGGAAAGCAGGCAGCATCTAGTACGCTTACGTTGTGGGCATCGATTGATCCTGCATCGAAGGCGAACGTCACCGCGACCAATCTTAAATGGCAGGGCGCGGGGTTCACCGTTTCAACAGCCGCCCCTTCGGGCGGCGCTGACGGGGACTTCTGGTTTAGGCGGGAGGCGTAATGACGATCCCTGGCATTCATGCTCGGGTCGGTGGCGTCTGGAAGGAGGCCGTCGATCAGTACATTCGCGTCGGCGGCGTGTGGAAGCGTATCGACGAGGCGTATGTCCGCGTCGGCGGCGTCTGGAAGCAGATTGCTCAGAAAGTCGTTCCCGGCTCGCAATGGTACAGCTCGCCCGGCTCATACTCGTTCACGGTTCCGGCGCACAACTCCATTTTTGGGTCTTCCTTCGGCGCGGGAGGCGGCGGCGCGGGCTGCTTTAGCAATGGCACCGTTGCGGGCGCAGCAGGTGGCTATTCTTCATTCGGCGGCATCGGCGCGTATGGGGGCGCGGGCGGTCCAGGCACGGTGGGCGGCGGCGGCGGCACGGCGTGGGGCGGCTCTACTGTCGTGACTGGGAACACGGGCGAGGCGGGTTTCTTTACGTCGTGGCCTTCCAATAGCGGATATGGCGGCGCGGGCGGTGCGTGCTACCCCGGAATGGGCGGCGGCGGCGGCGCGCGCAGCACCACCCATGGCAATCCTGGAACCTGGCCGGGCGGCGGCGGTGGTGGTGCATTCTTGCTCTCATCGGCGCGGGCGGGTGGCGGCGGCGGGGGAGGCGGTGGTTACAGCTCGATCTCCTACGCGCGCGGTGTGTACCCACGTGGCTCAAACATCACGATCATTGTTGGCCAGGGCGGCGCAGGAGGCAGTTCATTCGCCGCCGCTCTAGGCGGCAACGGTGCAAACGGCGGCGTTTACGTCTCATGGAGTTAGCATGTCTCGATATGTGGGCTTGAGCCCGTTTCAAACGCACGGGTTCGTCTGGGCGCAGGGTCCAGGCATGATCTTGTCGCCGAATGGCACAAGACTAATCCTTGGAAAGCCGACGTTCTCGTTTACCTACGACTTCATCTACTGCGAGCCGACGCTTTGCCATCGCGTCGTTGGTGACAACGAGGTGGCGCTCAACGCGATACAGATCGCCGAGGTTCAGCATTGGATCTCGGAGCAGATCGCATTGCCGCTGATCGTCAATGGTGTTGACGCCGAGGGGCGCTACCTCGCCGACGTAGCGGAGGATCAGGTTGTTCGAACCGTCAGCAACCCTCCTCCGAGCATTGGGACGTGGCGTTTCGACTTTGAGCGCGCGGAGCAATTCCCCGGCGACCATTGGCGACAGGCGATCTGCGTAGACGCTGACGGTCGCTACATCGGCAACGTCGAAGAAGGGGAGTGGGCCGCGCTCGCGGACACGCTTCCACCCCCGTC
>ERZ869909.1756-NODE-1756-length-16606-cov-5.199105_pt1 | contig 16606 bp, 13 predicted proteins | sample MGYA00520892_ERZ869909 | MGnify/ENA primary metagenome ERZ869909 (study PRJEB32215, sample SAMEA104723947) | bioreactor metagenome | biome: bioreactor; feature: anaerobic bioreactor; material: water | place: China | collected 2015-03-12 ...
ACGGCGATGGAGGTGCGCGCGCCGACCATGATCATCGACAGGATATCGCGCCCGAAATGATCGGTGCCGAACCAATGTGCAGCCCCCGGCGGTTGCAGCCGCGCGACGATATTCATGCCCTCGACCGGATAGGGCGTCCAGATCAGCGAGACCAGCGCGGCCAGCGCGAAAACCGCCGTCAGCGCGGCGCCGGTCAGCAGGGTCAGGGGAAGGCGCTTCATGCCCGTCTCCTCAGCCGCGGATCGGCGGCGGCATAGGCCAGATCGACCAGGAAAGTGACCAGGATCACCGCGAAGACCAGGAGCATCACCACCGATTCCACCACGATCAGATCGCGCTGGGTAATGGCCTGAAAGATCAGCCGGCCGAGCCCGGGCAGGAAGAACACATTCTCGATGATGATGCCGCCGGCCAGCAGGAAGGAAAACTGCAACCCGATGATGGTCAGCACCGGGATCAGCGCATTCCTGAGCGCATGGCGCACCACCGTCTGCCGCCCGCTCAAGCCCTTGGCGCGCGCGGTGCGGATGTAATCCTGCCCCAGGGTTTCGATCACCGCCGAGCGCATGACCCGCGCCAGGATCGAGGCCTGCGGCAGCGCCAGCGCCAGTGCCGGCAGGGTCAGCGCCTTGATATTGATCCAGAAACCCTGATCCCAGCCGGGAAAGCCACCGGCCGAGAACCAGCGCAGGTTGATGGAGAACAGCAACACCAGCAGCATGGCGAACCAGAAGTTTGGCACCGCGATGCCAAGCTGCGTGGCGCCCATGATGCCGGCATCCAGCCCCGAGCCGCGCCGCGCCGCCGCGATCAGCCCCACCGGAAAGGCGATCAGCGTGGACAGCACCAGCGCATAGACGGTCAGCGGCAGCGACACGCCCATGCGCGCCACCACCAGATCGCTGACCGGCACCCGGTAAGTATAGGACGTGCCGAAATCGCCGGTCAGCATGCCGCCGATCCAGCTCAGGTACCGGCTGAACAGCCCGGCATCAAGGCCCAGCTCACGGCGCAGCGCGGCGACGGTTTCGGGCTGGGCATTCATGCCCAGCATATAGGCGGCCGGGTCGCCGGGGATCACCTCGATCACGAAGAAGATCACCAGGCTGGCGACGATCAGGCTGATCGTGAGCGAGACAAGGCGTTGAAGGGCGAAGCGAAGCATGACCGGACGGGCCTTCGGGATCGGAAAACAGAGGGGAACAGCGCGGCGGGGATGACCCCCCCGCCGCTCCGGATGTCATGGCAGGGCCGCCGGATCAGACGCGGCGCACCAGCCCGATCAGCACCAGCAGGATCACGGCACCCAGCGTGGCATGCAGGATGGCGCTGATCAGGCCGCCGCCGATGCTCAGCCCCAGCGCCGGAAAGATCAGCGAGGCGACAAAGGCGCCGGCAACCCCCACCACCATATTGCCCAGCAGGCCGAAACCGGCGCGGCGCACCACCTTGGCGGCGATCCAGCCGGCGATCAGACCGACGAGCAGCGTAACAAGAAGGCTTTCAAGACCCATGATGGCTTCCTTTCCCTCGAAGGTGACGCGGCCGGACCGGCGCAGGCGCGGCCGCGCGCAATATCATGTCAGGGCAGCACCGGGCGAACTTGCCGCCCGGTGCCTGCCGGCAAGGCCGGTCAGTTGGCCCAGCGCACGCCGGTCAGGTCATTGGCCGGCACCGGGGCGTTTTCCCACAGCCCTTCGATGGCGGCATTGGCAACGCCGGTCTTGGCAAGCTGGAACAGGAAGCCCACCACATAGTCATCGGCGATATGGCGCTGGGCGCTGTGCAGCAGATTGGTGCGCGCCTCGGGCTCGGCGGTCACATCCAGCTCGGCAATGAGGGCCTGGAGCTCGGGGCTGTCATACTGGAAATAGTAATCCGGCCGGGCATAGATGCCGATATCCATGGGTTCGGTATGGCTGATGATGGTCAGGTCGAAATCCTTGCCGCGGAATACCTGCTCCAGCCACTGGGCCCATTCCAGATTGGTGATCTGGGTCTGAATGCCGACCTCGCGCAGTTGCGCGGCGACTATCTCGCCGCCACGACGCGCATAGGTCGGCGGCGGCAGCATCAGGCGCAGGGTCAGGTTTTCAACCCCGGCCTCGGCCAGCAGGGCGCGGGCGCGCTCGGGATCATGGGCCGATTGCGCGGTCAGATCCAGATAATCGGGGTTGTGCGGCGCGAAATGCGTGCCGATCGGCGTGCCATAACCGAACATGGCACCGTCGATGATGTCCTGACGGTTGATGGCATGGGCAATCGCCTGACGCACGCGCACATCCGACAGCGCCTCGTGCTGGTGGTTCATCGACAGGATGGTCTCGCCCTCGGTCGAGCCGACAATGACGTTGAAGCGCGGATCGGCCTCGAACTGGGCCAGCGTTTCGGGCGCCGGGAAATTGGGGAAGGCATCGACATCGCCGGCCATCATCGCCGCAAAGGCCGCCGAGGGGTCCGAGATGAAGCGGAAGGTCGCGCGCTCCAGCGCCGGCGCGCGGCCCCAGTAATCCGGGTTGCGCTCCAGCTCGACGCGGTCACCCTGCACCCAGCGCACGAAACGGAACGGGCCAGTGCCGATGGGGTTGGTGGCATTGGTTTCCACGCTGGCCGGCGACATGATCACCGCGTCGCCCCATGCCATGTTGAACAGGAACGAACCCTGCGGCTGGCTCAGCGTCACCTGCACGGTATAGGTGTCGAGCGCCTCAACCTCTTCGATAGCGGCGAAAAGCTGCTTCTGCGCGTTGGTGCTGTCCTCGGCGCGGGCGCGATTCAGCGTGAAGACCACGTCATCGGCGGTCAGCGGCGTGCCGTCATGGAAGGTCACATGCTGGCGAAGATAGAAAGTATAGGCCAGCCCGTCGGCCGAAAGGTGCCAGTTCCCGGCCAGACCGGGCATCACCGACCCATCGGGGCCAAAGCGGGTCAGACCCTCGAAGATGTTGGAATAAGTCACTTCCCGAATCGCCGCCGCAGCACCGCTGGTGGGATCGAGGTTGGGCGGCTCAAGCACCATGCCGACGGAAATGTCGGTGCGCTGGGCCAGCGCCGGCGAGGCGATCAGCGCCAGCACCGCAAGCCCCATTTTCAAACGGCCGATCATCGCAACACCCTCCTGTGATGTGTTTGTTTTGCCGGAAGCTTATGCAAGGCGACGCGGCGAGGAAAGGGGGCTGATGAAGAAATGTTTGTATGCATACAGTTATTTCTTTCCGCCCCACCTCTGCACCCGGCAAGCCGGGCGCGCGCGGCCCGCGGCTTGCGCAGCGCCACCCGGCACAGTTTTACCCTTCAACCCGTCCGGTGCCGCAAAAGAGACTTGCAGGAAAGGCGCGCATGGGCAAGGTTCATCTGTGAAAGACTCGTGCGCCGCGACCGGCCGCAGCCACCCCCATCAGCAGGAGCCCCCCGATGCCCAGCCCCGAACCCTGGCAGTTGAGCGCCACTGAATTGGCCGCACACACCCGATCTGGCGCGCTGAGCGCCGAAGCGGCGGTGGGCTCGGCACTGGCGCGCATGCGGGCGGTCAATCCGGGGCTCAACGCGGTGGTCGTCGATACCGGCGAGGCGGCGCTGGAACGCGCCCGCGACCTTGACCGCGCCCGCGCCGCCGGCACCCAGCCCGGCCCGCTGCATGGCGTGCCGGTGACGATCAAGATCAATGTCGACCAGACCGGGCAGGCCAGTTCCAACGGGATGGTGGCGCTCAAGGATCTGATCGCGCCCGATGACGCACCGGTGGTCAAGAACCTGCAGGACGCCGGGGCGGTGGTGATCGGGCGGACCAATACGCCCGAGATGTCGTTCCGCGCCGAAACCGACAACCCGCTGCATGGCCCGACACATAACCCCTGGGGGCGCCATGTCAGCCCTGGCGGTTCGTCGGGCGGGGCAGGTTCGGCGGTGATGGCCGGGATCGGCGCGCTGGCGCATGGCAATGATATCGGCGGCAGCCTGCGCTTTCCGGCCGCGGCCAATGGCGCGGTGACGGTCAAGCCCGGGCTGGGGCGGGTGCCGGCCTGGAACCCCAGCCAGAAAGCCGAGCGCGGCATGCTGGCGCAATCCATGTCGGTGCAGGGGCTGATTGTGCGCCACGCCCGCGACCTTCATACCGCCATGCCCGCGATGATCGCGCCCGACTGGCGCGATCCGTTCCATGTGCCGCTGCCCTGGCGCGGCGAAGCACTAGAGGGGCCGATCCGCGTGGGTTTCACCCGCGATACTTTCGGCTTCGATCTGCACCCCGAGGTCGATGCCGCGCTGGAAGCCGCGCGCGCCGCGCTCACCGATGCCGGCTACCGTGTCGAGGAAATCACCCCCCCCTGCATGCCCGAAGCCGGCGTGAGTGGCTACCGCGCGCTGCTGACCGAGGTTTCGCGCATGATGGGCCCCGATATCGAGCGCCATGGCAGCGAGACGCTCAAGGCGATCTTTGCCGAATATTTCCGCCAGTTCCCGCCGTTTTCGCAAGATGACTATCTGCAGGTCATCGCCCGGCGCAGCCATTTCGCCCGCGAATGGGCCGGGCTGACGCAGGATTACCCGCTGGTGCTGACCCCCTTCCTGCCGCAGCCGTTCTTTACCCCGGGCCGCGACGCCGAGGGTGCCGAGGGCGTGCGCGAGGCCTTGGGCGCGGCGATCTGGTCCTATGCGATGAATTTTCTGGGCCTGCCGGCGGGCAACCTGCCGGCGCGGCTGGCAGAGCTGCCGCGCGGGCCGGTGCCGATCGGGGTGCAGATCGTCGGGCGGCGCTGGCGCGAGGATCTGGTGGTGGATGCGATGATCGCCATCGAGGACCGGCTGGGCGCGCTGGCGCCAAGGCTCTGGCAGCAGATGGGGTGATCGAGGCCCGCGCGGCGGCTCAGGCGGCGGCTCAGGCTGCGGCTCAGGCTGCGGCGCGGGCATCCTTCTTGCCGGGGGTATAGTTTAGGATCGGTTGCAGCCAGCGCTCGGCTTCCGCAAGCGCCATACCCTTGCGCGCCGCATAGTCCTGCACCTGATCGCGCTCCACCCGGGCGACGCCGAAATAATAGCTCTCCGGATGGGCCAGATAGAGGCCCGAAACCGACGAGCCCGGCCACATCGCCATGCTCTCGGTCAGGGTGACGCCGGTTGCGGCCTCGGCATCGAGCAGGCGGAACAGCGTCAGTTTCTCGGTATGATCGGGCTGGGCCGGATAGCCGGGCGCCGGGCGGATGCCGCGATAGGGCTCGCCGATCAGCTCCTCGGGGGAGAAGGCCTCATCAGTGGCATAGGCCCAGAACTCGCGCCGCACCCGTTGATGCAGCAGTTCCGCCATGGCCTCGGCGAAACGATCCGCCAGCGCCTTGACCAGAATGGCGGAATAATTGTCATTGGCGCGGTCGAATGCGGCGGCGATCTCGGCCTCCTCGGGGCCGGCGGTGACCACGAAACCGCCGACATGATCCGCCCCCGCGCCCTCGGGCGCCACGAAATCGGCCAGCGCCACATTCGGCCGCCCGCCGCGCTTGGGCACCTGCTGGCGCAGCGTATGCAGGGTGGCCAGCACATCGCGCCGCTCCGACCCGGCATAGAGGCGGATATCATCGCCCGCGGCGTTGGCCGGCCAGAAGCCCAGGACGGCGCGCGGGCTGAACCAGCGCTCGGCGATGATGCGTTCCAGCATGGCCTGCGCATCGGCGAACAGCGCGCGCGCCGCGGCGCCCTGTTTGGCATCTTCCAGCACGCGGGGATAAACGCCGCGAAACTCCCAGGTCTGAAAGAAGGGCGTCCAGTCGATATAGCGGGCGATCTCGGCCAGATCCCAGTCATCGACCACCCGCGCGCCGGTGAAGCGCGGCGCCGGCGGGGTATAGGCGGCCCAGTCCAGCTTGAGCGCATTGGCCCGCGCGGCGGCGAGTGTCAACCGCTCCTTGGCGCGCTCGCCGCGTTCATGGCGCTCGGCGACCTCGGCATAATCGGCGCGGATGCCGGCCAGGTACTCGGCCTGCTGCGTGGGGTTCAGAAGCGCCCCCACCACCCCGACGGCGCGGCTGGCATCGGTGACATAGACCGCCTGCCCCCGCCCGTAGCGCGGCGCGATCTTGACCGCCGTATGCACTTTCGAGGTCGTCGCCCCGCCGATCAGCAGCGGAATGTCGAAGCCCTCGCGCTCCATCTCGGCGGCCAGATGCACCATTTCATCGAGCGAGGGCGTGATCAGCCCCGAAAGACCGATGACATCGACCCCCTCGTCGCGCGCCACCTGCAGGATCTTCTGCGGCGGCACCATCACGCCAAGGTCGATGATCTCGTAGTTGTTGCAGGCCAGCACGACGCCGACGATGTTCTTGCCGATATCATGCACATCGCCCTTCACCGTCGCCATCAGCACCTTGCCGGCCGATTGCCGCCCGCCGGCACCACCGTTGCGGCGCTTTTCTTCCTCCATATGCGGCAGCAGCACGGCAACCGCCTGTTTCATCACCCGGGCCGATTTCACCACCTGCGGCAGGAACATCTTGCCCGCGCCAAAGAGGTCGCCGACCACATTCATGCCGGCCATCAACGGCCCTTCGATGACATCGAGCGGACGGGTGGCGCTCAAGCGGGCCTCGTCGGTATCGGCCTCGATGAACTCGGTGATGCCGTTGACCAGCGCATGTTCCAGCCGCTTCTCCACCGGCCAGTCGCGCCAGGCCAGATCGCGGATCTTTTCCTCCCGCGCCCCGCCCCGGAAGCGCTCGGCCACCGCCAGCAGCCGCTCGGTGGCACTGCCGCCGGCGCGCGGCGCGCGGTTGAGCACCACATCCTCGCAGGCCTCGCGCAGTTCCGCGTCGATCTGGTCCAGCACCGCCAGTTGCCCGGCATTGACGATGCCCATGTCCATGCCGGCCTGAATGGCGTGATAAAGGAACACCGCATGCATCGCCTCGCGCACCGGCTCGTTGCCGCGAAAGCTGAACGACAGGTTCGACACCCCGCCCGAGACATGCGCATGCGGCAGGTTCGCCCTGATCCAGCGCGTGGCCTCGATGAAATCGACGCCGTAATTGTCGTGTTCCTCGATGCCGGTGGCGACGGCGAAGATATTGGGATCGAAGATGATATCCTCGGGCGGGAAGCCCACCTCCTCGACGAGGATGCGATAGGCGCGGGCGCAGATCTCGGTCTTGCGGGCGAAGGTATCGGCCTGGCCCTGCTCGTCGAAGGCCATCACCACCACCGCCGCACCATAGGCCAGACAGAGGCCGGCATGATGACGAAAGACTTCCTCGCCCTCCTTCAGGCTGATCGAATTGACCACCGATTTGCCCTGCACGCATTGCAACCCGGCCTCGATCACCTCCCATTTGGAACTGTCGATCATGACCGGCACGCGGGCGATGTCGGGCTCGGCGGCCAGCAGGTTGAGAAATTCGACCATCGCCGCACGCGAATCGATCAGCCCCTCATCCATGTTGACGTCGATGATCTGGGCGCCGTTCTCCACCTGATCGCGCGCCACTTCCAGTGCCGTGGCATAATCGCGGTTGACGATCAGTTTGCGAAACCGTGCGCTGCCCGTGACATTGGTGCGCTCGCCCACATTGACGAAGGGAATATCGGGCGTGAGCACGAAGGGCTCCAGCCCCGAAAGACGCAGATACCGGCTCATGCCACCACCCTCGGCGCATGTTCGGCCACGGCCTCGGCGATGGCGGCGATATGTTCGGGCGTGGTGCCGCAGCAGCCGCCAACCACATTCACCAGCCCCTCGCGGGCAAATTCGGCGATCTGGGCGGCGGTATCCGCCGGGCCTTCGTCGTATTCGCCAAAGGCATTGGGCAGGCCGGCATTGGGATAGGCACAAGTGAAACTTGTCGCCACGCCGGCCAGTTCGGCCAGATGCGGGCGCATCGCCGAGGCGCCCAGCGCACAGTTCAGCCCCACTGTGAAGGGGCGCGCATGCATCACCGAATGCCAGAAGGCGGTGGGCGTCTGCCCCGAAAGCGTGCGCCCCGAGGCATCGGTGATGGTGCCCGAGATCATCAGCGGCAACCGCTGGCCGGTTTCCACGAAAGCCTCGAAACAGGCAAAGATCGCCGCCTTGGCATTGAGCGTATCGAAGATCGTCTCGATCAGGATGATATCGGCGCCGCCGGCGATCAGCCCGCGCACCTGCTGGCCATAGGCCTGCCGCAGCCCGTCGAAGGTGACGGCGCGGTAGCCGGGGTCGTTGACATCGGGGCTGAGGCTGGCGGTGCGGTTGGTCGGCCCGATGGCCCCGGCCACGAACCGCGGCCGCCCGTCGATGGCGGTGGCGCGGTCAAGCGCCCGGCGCACGATGCGCGCCCCTTCGGCATTGAGGTCATGCACCGCCGCCTCCAGCCCGTAATCGGCCTGGGCGATGGTGGTGGCCGAGAAGGTATTGGTCTCGACGATATCGGCCCCGGCCATGGCATAGCGGAAATGGATCTCCTCGATCGCCTCGGGCTGGGTCAGGATCAGCAGATCATTGTTGCCCTTCTGCGGATGTTCGGAATGATGCCGGCAGGCGCAGCCCGAGCCCTGGCCGCGATAATCCTCCTCGGACAGGCCAAGCGCCTGAATCTGTGTGCCCATCGCCCCGTCGAGCACCAGAATGCGCTCGCGCGCCAAGGCCTCCAGCCGGGCCTTGGCCGGGGTTTCGGGCAGGGAAAGGGTGATGGTCATGCGCGCCTCGGAACTTGGGCCTCTGCCTTAACCAGCCACCGGCCAGAAACAAACCTCATTATTCCCATGAAAATCATGAGCGCCGCTCATTATCTTTACCGCCCCGCCAACTCCCCCGCCAACTCCCCCGCCACCGATCACCCGCTGGCGGAATTTCGGGATTGCGACGGCTGATGTCGCTTTTCGCGCGCCCGGCCCCGGCGCCGGCGCCTATAGTGGCCGGGCAAGGTGCCGCTGGAGACAGCGGAGAATTGGGAAGCCGGTGCGATTCCGGCGCTGCCCCCGCAACGGTGACGGGAGAGCGGCATGGCAAGAACCACTGAGGGATGCGGCCCACCGGCCAAGTGCCCTTGGGAAGGTGCCGTGCCCAGGCCGCTCCTGGCCCGCTCCCCAGCCCGGAAACCAGCCTTGCACCGAAGGCAACCACGGCGCCCCGCTTGCGCCATCAACATCACCAGCCCATGCGGGGAGGCATGGGCGCTGCGAGGTCAACATGCTCAGCCAAGCCGAGATTCACGCGCAGATTCAATCGCGCAAACCCGGGTTTGCCCTGTCACGCGGGCTTTATTGCGATCCCGGCGCCTATCAGGCCGATCTGGAGGCGATCTGGTATCGCGAATGGCTCTTTGCCGTGCCGGCCTGCGAACTGGCCAGGCCCGGCGCCTATGCGACCATGCAGATCGGCGCCTATCCGGTGGTGGTGATCCGTGGCAAGGACGGGCGCATCCGGGCGTTCCACAATGTCTGCCGGCACCGTGGCCAGCGGCTGTGCGCCAAGGTCAGCGGCCAGACGCAGAACCTGGTTTGCCCCTATCATCAATGGACCTATGACCTTGAGGGCAAGCTGATCTTCGCGCGCGACATGGGCGCGGATTTCAACCCCGAGGCCTATGGGCTCAAGAAGGTGCATTGCGTCGATCTGGGCGGTCTGATCTATATCTGCCTGGCCGATGTGCCGCCGCCGGTCGCCGAACTGGCCCGCACCGCGCTGAGCTACCTCGCGCCCTCGGGGCTGACGGATGCCAAGGTCGCGCATTCCTCGACCATCGTCGAGAACGGCAACTGGAAACTGGTGATCGAGAACAACCGCGAATGCTACCATTGCGGCGGCTCGCATCCCTCGCTGTGCCGCACCTTCTCGGACAATCCGCTGATTGCCGCCATGGACGGGCCGGATTCCGCCAGCCCCGAGATCCTCGCCCATTGGGAGCGCTGCGAGGCGGCGGGGCTGCCCTCGCGCTTCACCCATGATGCGGCCTTCCAGTGGCGCTTCGCCCGCATTCCGCTGCTCAACAATGCCGAAAGCTACACCATGAGCACCAGGGCCGCCGTGGCCCGGCGCATGGGCCGGATGCCGTTCAACGATGCCGGCAGCCTGCTGCTTTACCACTACCCCAACACCTGGAACCATTTCCTCGGCGATCACGCGATCACCTTCCGGGTGCTGCCGATCAGCCCCACGGAAACCGAGGTCACCACCACCTGGCTGGTGCACAAGGATGCCGTCGAGGGGCAGGATTACGACCTCAAGACCCTGACCGAGGTCTGGCTGGCCACCAATGACGAGGATCGCCAGGTGGTCGAGGAAAACCAGAAGGGTATCCTGTCGCCGGCCTATGAACCCGGCCCCTACTCGGCCATTCAGGAAGAAGGCGTGATCCAGTTCGTGGACTGGTATTGCGACGTGATGGCCAACCGGCTGGCGCCCGAACCGGCGATGGCGGCCGAGTGATGCGGGCACAGGCAAACTGGTCGGGCAAGCCCTGGAGCGATGCCGAGCCGCTGGAATGCGTCATGGTCACGCCCGAGACCGCCAGCGCCGCCACCTTCACCTTCCGCGCGCCTTCGGGTGCCTGGTTCGACTATCAGCCGGGGCAGTTCGTGACGCTCGATCTGCCCTTGCCCGGTGGCAATGTGCAGCGCACCTATACGATCTCGTCCTCGCCCTCGCGGCCCTTGTCGATCTCGGTCACGGTGAAGGCCCAGCCGGGCAGCACCGGCACACGCTGGATGCTTGATCACCTGCGCCCCGGCATGCGGCTGAAGGCTTTTGGCCCGGCGGGGATCTTCAGCTTCCACCGTGCCCCATCGGAGAAATACCTGTTCATCTCGGCCGGTTCGGGCATCACGCCGATGATGTCGATGACCACCTGGGCCTGGGATTCCGGCGCCATGCCCGACATCACCTTTGTCCATGCGGCGCGCCGGCCCTCGGATATCCTGTTCCGCGAGCGGCTGGAGCAGTTCGCCCGGCGGGTCTCGGGGCTGACGCTGCGCTTTACCGTCACCGAGCCCGACCCGTTCAGCGCCTGGCCCGGCTATCAGGGCCGGCTGAGCCAGATCATGTTGGGCCTGATGGCGCCCGATTATCTGGAACGCGAGGTGTTCTGCTGCGGGCCGGAGCCCTTCATGCAAGCGGTGCGCGAGATGCTGGCCTCGCTGGGTTTCGACATGGCGCGCTATCATCAGGAAAGCTTCGGCGCGCCGGTCCACAGCCCGGCCGAGGCGCCGGTGCTCGATGATGTCGGCCCCGACCCGCAAGCCGGTGCAGAGATCAGCTTCGCCGCCAGCGGCAAAAGCGCACGCTGCAACGAGACCGATACCGTGCTGGCGACCGCAAAGGCGGCGGGGCTCAATATCCCCTCGGGCTGCACCTTCGGGCTTTGCGGCACCTGCAAGGTGCGCAAGCTCTCGGGCGAGGTGCATATGGTCCATAACGGCGGCATCAGCGACGAGGATATCGCCGAGGGCTGGATTCTTGCCTGCTGCTCCAATCCGATTGGCAAGGTGGTGGTGGACGCCTGATGCGGCGTCCGCCCCGGTTTATTCGGCGCTGGGGAAGAAGAGCTGTTCACCGCCCACGGTGAAACTCGCGATCGCCGCCTGACCATCTTCCGAGATGATCCAATCAATGAAGGTCTGGCCCGCCTCGGCCTTCACATGGCTGTGGCGTTCGGGGTTGACCAGAATGATGCCATAGGGATTGAACAGCACCGGGTCGCCCTCGAAGACCACCTCCAGATCGCCACGGTTCTGGAAACTCAGCCAGGTGCCGCGGTCGGTCAGCGCATAGGCCGGCACCTGGGCTGCGGTGTTCAGCGTGGCGCCCATGCCCGAGCCGGTGGACAGATACCAATTCCTCGCCGGCTCCACCCCGGCCGAGGCCCAAAGCGCCATTTCGGCGACATGCGTGCCGCTGTCATCGCCGCGCGAGGCGAAAGACGCCCCGGTGGCGGCGACAGCGGCCATAGCCTCGGCAGCACTGCTGGCGGCGCGCAGGCCTGCCGGATCATCCCCCGGCCCGACGATGACGAAATCATTATACATCACATCGAAACGCTGCACGCCGTAGCCCTCGGCGACGAAGGCTTCCTCCTGCGCGCGGGCATGGACGAAAACCACATCGGCATCGCCGCGCCGCCCGGTTTCCAGCGCCTGCCCGGTGCCCTGCGACACCACACGGACCTCGATCCCCGTCTCGGCCTGAAAGATCGGCAAGATGTGCCCGAACAGGCCCGAATTCTCGGTCGAGGTGGTGGAGGCGACGGTGATGAACGCCTGGGCGCTGGCCGGCAGCGCGGCGAGGATCGCCAACCCCGAAACAGCGGACAGGATGAAGCGGCGGGTGGTTTTCATGGGTCCCTCCCTTTGGTTACCAGATCAGATCGCCGGCAAGAAAAGCTCGGGCTTCGGGGGCTTCCGGCCCGGCAAAGAAGTCGGCGGCGGGTCGATGCTCGATCAACCGGCCGCGATGCAGGAAAGCCACGTCCTGCGCCAGTCGCCGCGCCTGGCCCAGATCATGGGTGGTCATGACGATGGTGATGCCCTCGGCGGCAAAATCGCTGATCATCGCCTCGATGATGCGCGTGGCGGAAGGATCGAGCGCGGCGCAGGGCTCATCGAGAAACAGCACCTGCGGCGCCATCGCCCAGGCCCGCGCCAGCGCCAGCCGCTGCTGCTCACCACCCGACAGCAGCCGCGCAGGGCGCTCGGCCAGCGCCGCCAGCCCGAAGCGATCAAGCGTGCGCGCCACGGTGTCGCGCCGCTGGGCGCGTGGCAGGCCCATCAGCGCCAGCGGATACTCCAGATTGGCCATGACCGAGCGCCGCAGCAGCACCGGGCGCTGAAAGACCATGGCCTGCGCCCGTGCCCGCGCCTCGCCGCTGGCCCAGCGAATATGGCCGGCGCTGGGTTCGATCAACCCGTGGCAAAGCCGCAGAAAGAGGCTCTTGCCGGCGCCATTCGCACCCAGCACGATCAGCCGACGCCCCGGGGTGATGTCCAGCGTGATGCCGTCCAGCAGGGTCTGGCCGCCGGCGGCAAAACTGACACCCTGCAACCGCAGGGGCAGGATCGGCGGATCGGTCCGGGGCAAGGCCGTCATCCCAGCCGCCCCCGCGCCCATTGCCCCGCGCCCCAGGCAGCGGCGTTCAGTGCCAGCGTCAGCGCCATCAGGATGATGCCCAGCGCCACCGCCAGCCCCAGATTGCCGCGACTGGTTTCCAGCGTGATCGCGGTGGTCATGGTGCGCGTATGCCCGGCGATATTGCCGCCGACGATCAGCACCGCCCCAACCTCGGCCGAGGCGCGCCCGAAACCGGCCAGAACCCCGGTCAACAGGCTCACCCGCCCGTCCCACAGCAGCGTCGGCACCGCCTGCCAGCGGTTGGCGCCAAGGCTGCGCAACTGCTCGCGATACTCGGCCCAGAGATCCTCGGTCACCGAGCGGGTCAGCGAAACGACAATCGGCAGAATCAAGAGCGTCTGCGCCAGGATCATCGCGCTTGGCGTGAACAGGAGCGCCAGCCCCCCCAGCGGCCCCGAGCGTGACAGCAGCAGATAGACCACCAGCCCCGCCACCACCGGCGGCAGCCCCATCAGCGCGTTGAAGAGCACGATCACCGCCCCGCGCCCCGGAAAGCGCACCAGTGCCAGCACCGCCCCCAGCGGCAGGCCCAGAAGGCAGGCGATCACCACCGCGCTCAGCGTCACGCGCAGGCTGAGCCCGATGATCTGCCAAAGCGCCGCATCGCCGCCAATGATCAGCGCAAAGGCGATGGCAAAGGGGCCGTCCATGAGAATCCTCGCAATTTCTTAACGGATGGAAACAGATTTCATAGCATGATACAAACATGTAGTTATCACATGAAAACGCATCAAAATGCAGCACACATCGCCCCTGCCCTCGCCGATGTTGACCACCGCCGAGGTCGCCGATTACCTGCGTGTCAAGGAACGCACGATCTATGAGATGGTGGCGCGGCAATCGATTCCCTTCAGCCGCGCCACCGGCAAGCTGCTGTTTCCGCGCCGGCTGATCGACGCCTGGCTGGAAGCGCAAACCGAGCTGCCCGGCGGCGGCATCGCCCCCGCCATCGCCCCGGCTCCGCCGATCTATGCCGGGTCGAACGATCCGCTGCTGGATTGGGCCCTGCGGCAATCGGGCAGCGGGCTGGCGGTGCTGGCGCATGGCTCGCAACAGGGGCTGGAGGCGCTGGCCGAGGGGCGCGCGGTGATGGCCGGGCTGCATCTGCTCGATCCTGAAAGCGGGCGCTGGAATCTGGCCGCAGTGCGCGCCAACCTGCCCGGCGGGCAGCATGTGCTGATCCATTGGGCGCGGCGCAGCCAGGGGTTGATCACCGCCGCCGGCAACCCGCTGGGCATCACCGGGCTGGCCGATGCCGCACGGCGCGGGCTGCGTTTCGCCACCCGCACACCCGGCGCCGGCTCGCAGCGCCTGCTGGAGCTGTTGCTGGCGCGCGAGGGGCTGAGCATGGACGATCTGGCCTGCACCGCGCGGCCGGTGGAGACCCATGGCGATCTGGCCGCGCTGATCGAGACCGGCGAGGCCGATTGCGGGCTGGGGCTTCAGGCGGCGGCCGGGCGGCTGGGTTTCCTGCCGCTGATCACCGATGAAAGCTTCGATCTGGCGCTGCGCCGGCGCGACTATTTCGAGCCACCGGTGCAAGCCCTGCTGGCTTTCGCCCGCTCCGAAAGCTTCCGGCGGCGGGCGGCGCATCTGGGCGGCTATGACCTGTCAGACCTCGGGCGGGTGCTGTGGAACGGCGGGCCTGCGAGCGCCAACACAGCCCACAGTTGAGGGGGTTGACCATCGCGTCAGTGCTGGCCTAGGCTCGCCGCATTGGCTGACCACAGCCACGACCCGGCCGCCGGTGCGGCCATACAAGCAAAACGAGCCCCCGCATGTTCCAGCCGGTGACGGCGCGGAGAGGCCCGCCTTGACAGGGAGACCCTCATGAATCGCAGATGCCTACTTCTGGGCACGGCAGCCCTTTCGCTGGCCATGTCCACGGCGCTGCCGGCGCTGGCGCAGGAGCGCGTGCCGCCGGTCGAGATCCTGACCACGACCGAGGCCTATGACCCGATCCGCTACGAGGGGGCCTTCATCATCGCCGAGGCCTGGCGCTCGCTTGGGCTCGAAGTCACGGTGACACCGCTGGAATTCCGCACCCTGCTGGATCGTTTCTATTCCGAGCAGGATTTCGACACGGTGATCCTGGGCTGGTCGGGCCGGGTGGACCGTCTGGACCCGCAGTTCTTCCTGGGCACGCTCGACAGCCGCCAGGCCGGGCTGGGCGCCAACAATCCGGGTGGCTATGACAACCCCGATTATGACGCGCTCTATGATGCGCAGTCGCGCGAATTCGACATCGAGACCCGTCAGCAGATCGTGCATGAGATGCAGGATCTCTACATGGGCGATGTGCCGGTGGTGGTGCTGTTTCACCGCGATGAGGTGGTGGCCTATAACAACACCAGCTTCACCAATATGAACGCCATGGCCGGCGAGGGGCTCTATTCGGAATGGGTGCCGATGGAGGCCGAGCCGGTCGGCAGCCGCACCACGCTGCGCATCGGCGGCCCGCAGGAGCCCGACAACGTCAACCCACTGGCCTCGACGAGCGTCTGGGGCTGGAAATGGATGCGGCTCTATTATGACCGGCTGGTGCGTCTGTCGCCCGATGTCGAGCCGGTGCCGTGGATGGCCACCTCCGTCGAGGCCGTGGATGAGGTCACCATCGATGTGACCCTGCGCGAGGGGCTGCTGTGGCATGACGGCGAGCCGGTGACGGCCGCCGATGTGGCCTTCACCTTCGACTATTACATGGCCAGCGAATACAGCTACTTCAACGCCTATCTGGCGCCTGTCGCCTCGGTCGAGGCGCTGGATGAGCTGTCGGTGCGCTTCAACCTGACCGAGCCCTCGGCGCCCTTCGCGACCATCTCGCTCAGCCAGATCCCGATCCTGCCCAAACATCTCTGGGAAGGCATCGAGAATCCGGGCGACCTGACGCCGGACCAGATCCCCACCGTGGGTTCCGGCCCCTTCGTGTTCGATCGCTACGACCGCGGCGAATTCATGTCGCTGACCACTAACCGCGACCATTTCCATGCCGACAACATCGCCGTCGATGGGGTGGAATTCGTCATCTATGCCGATGCCGAAGGGGTCTTCACCGCGCTGCAGACCGGCCAGATCGACATGACCGCCTGGCGCATGGAGCCGGGGCAGATCCCGCTGGCCGAGGCCAACGAGGCGCTGACCGTGGTTTCGGTGCCCGATTTCGGCTATTTCCACATGACCTTCAACACCCGCCGCGAACCCTTCGATGACCGGGCCATGCGCCGGGCGCTGACCTATGCGATGGATCGCGAGCGCATGGTCAATGTGCTGCTTGACGGGCGCGGCGAGGTCGGCACCACGGTGGTCGCTCCGGTCAATGCCTTCTGGCACAACCCCTTTGTCGAGCGCTTCGAGTTCGACATGGAGGCCGCGCGCGCCGAACTGGAAGCGGCGGGCTACAGCTGGGATGCCGGCGGCGCGCTGCATCGCTGAGCCACGCACCAACCCCGGCCCCGCTTCCCTTCCGGGTGGCGGGGCCGTCCTTTCCAAGCCTTCGGGCCAGCGGGGGTGGCGATGACGCGC
>ERZ869909.1757-NODE-1757-length-16606-cov-4.094561_pt1 | contig 16606 bp, 14 predicted proteins | sample MGYA00520892_ERZ869909 | MGnify/ENA primary metagenome ERZ869909 (study PRJEB32215, sample SAMEA104723947) | bioreactor metagenome | biome: bioreactor; feature: anaerobic bioreactor; material: water | place: China | collected 2015-03-12 ...
CGATGAGCGCACCTATGACAGCGTGCTGGCCTTGCGCGCCGTCACATCCGTTGACGGCATGACGGCGGACTATTTCCCCTTCGATCACGATTTTCTGGGCCGCGTCGCCACGCGCATCATCAATGAAGTGCGCGGCGTCAACCGCGTGGTTTATGACGTGACCAGCAAGCCGCCGGGAACGATTGAGTGGGAGTAATCTCCATAGCCTGACATGGCGGGCCGGGCAGGCTAGCTTTAGCCGTGATTCGTGCGAGGACGCGTCGGGACGATGGATTTTACTCCGGGCATGGTCGATGCGCGGCTGCCCACGCCACTTTACCATCAGGTCTACCTGATACTGCGTGACAGGATACGCCGCGGCATACTGGCGTCCGGCGATGTTGTACCGGGCGAGCAGGAACTGGCGCGCCTGATGAATGTGTCGCGTATCACTATCAAGCGCGCCCTTAACGAGCTGGCATCGGAAGGCCTCGTCAGCCGCCATCGCGGGCGGGGAACAGTTGTTGCCGCGCCGGGCTTCTCGCCCATGGTGAAAGGCTCGTTCGACAATCTCATCGAATCCCTGCGCCTGATGGGGCTGGAAACCCAGATCGAACTGGTCGAGCACAGCTCGGTCAGCGCGAGCGAGGACGTGGCCGAGTCTCTTGCCCTGCCGGCCGGCGCGCCGGTGAAGCGCATCGTGCGCCTGCGCAAGCTGCAGGACGAGCCCTTCTCCCATCTCACCACCTATCTGCCGGACGCGATTGCCCGCAAGATCCCGGCCGAAGCGCTCGGCACTGAACCCATGCTCGTATTGCTGGAGAAAGCTGGAGCGGAGGTCTGCGAGGCAGAGCAATGGATCACCGCCACCAGCGCGCAGATAGCCGTTGCGTCGGCGCTGGGCGTTCCGCCCGGCTCGCCGCTCTTGTGCATTGAGCGGATCATGCGTGACCGCGATGGCGTGCCTGTCCAGCTGATCACGGCCTATTATCGCTCCGACCGCTTTCAGTACCATCTGAAAACCCGCAGAAAGCGGGCCTCTGCCGACAGCGCCTGGAAGCAGGATGGCTAGGACCGGCGCCCGAGCCGCCTGTATGGTTTTGCGTACAATATACCATTTCCCGGCTCCTGCCTTTGAGAAGCGTGCCGCGCCCTTTGTGCAACAGGGTTTGTGCAATATGCTTGGCGTATCGGAATGATGACGTTGACAGAGCCTACGGGCTTGGTGCAGCGTTGGGTGGTATTATAAGCCATACAAGTTGGCAGGAGGGGAGTTCCATGCGCACCACCGCACTCACGACTACCGCTATCATCGCTCTGGCGATGGCGGCACCGGCACAGGCACAAGACCAGGGCGAAACCGTTGCCCGCTCAGGCCCGCAGCTGGAAGTAATCACCATTACCGCCCGCAAGACCGAAGAGAACCTGCAGGAGGTTCCGATCGCGGTTTCGGCGTATACGGCGGCCGAGATTCAGCGTCGCGGCATCCGCAACGCGCAGGATCTCAGCTCAATCACGCCGGGCCTGAATGTGGAGCAGGACCAGGGGCGGCGCTTTGACCGTCCGGTGATCCGCGGCCAGTCGAACGTGCTGGGTGTACCCAATACCGCGTCATTCATCGACGGTGTGTACATCCCCGACAGCCTGTTTGCCACCGAGCTCGCCTTTGTCGACCAGATCGAGGTTATCAAGGGGCCGCAATCCGCGCTCTATGGCCGCCAGACCTTCTCCGGCGCCATCAGCTACACCACCCGCGAGCCGTCTGACGTCTTTGAAGGGCAGCTGCGCGTGACCGCTGCCGAGCATGACGAGTACAATTTCCTTGGCAGCATCAGCGGCCCGATTGTTGATGGCGTGCTGAGTGGTCAGCTCGCGCTCAACTACTACACCTATGGCGGTGAGTACCGGAACAACGCCGTCGGCGATCCGAGCTTTGGCCGCACGATTGGCCAGGAGGAGACGCGCGGTATTTCGGGCGGTCTGCGTTTCACGCCGAGCGACAATCTCAGCTTCACCCTGCGCGCCACCTACGCGGAGAATGATGACGGCCACGAGGTCATGGTGCTCCAGCGTGCATCGAACAATAACTGCTTCCTGTCCACGGCCAGCCGCTATTATTGCGGCGCGATCAATGTCGGCCCGGAAGACATCACGCTCAACCTCGATGCAGTCGGCGGCGGCGGTGTCTCGCGCGAGACCACCCGCATCAGCCTGATTTCGGAATACGATTTCGAGAACGGCTTCACGCTGACTTCGATCAGCGGGTACAATAACTCCTACGAGTCCCGTAAAGCCGATCTCGACTTCCTGCCGATTGCCGCGCTGGGCGGTTCGCTGCACGTCGATGACCGGATCGATATCGAGAGCTTCTCGCAGGAATTGCGTATCGCCTCACCCGTGGACCGGCGTTTCAGCTGGCTTGCCGGTGTCTATTACTACAATGGAGACACCTGGAACGGGCGTTACCGTTTCGCGACGGACGCGCTGCAGGATAACGGCGTGGTGGGCGTAACCAACTATGCTGCCTTCGCCCTCGCCCGGTTCGACTTCACAGACCGGCTGACGGGTACCGCAGAGGTGCGCATCGCCGAGGAAGAGCTGACGCTGACGGGCAGCGCGGCGAACTTCGATCTCAGCGCCACCTATCGCAGCACCAATCCGCGCTTCACACTGGCCTATCAGGCCAATGACTTCACGATGCTCTACGCATCGGCGGCCCGCGGTAACAAGCCCGGCGGCTTTAACGCCGATGTGCGCCTCGCGCCCGACCAGCTGTCCTACGGCGAGGAAAGCGCCTGGAATTACGAGATCGGCATCAAGAGCGATCTGTTTGACCAGCGTGTCCGCCTCAATGCGGCAGCGTTCTTTATTGACTGGACCAACCAGCAGCTGACCCAGAGCACGGTTGTGGCGGTCGGTGGTACGGCTCCGTTCATCCGCAATGTCGGTGAGCTGGAAGTGCGCGGCTTCGAGGTCGAAGGCGAGTTCCAGGTCACGGACAACTGGCGCCTGCGTGGCACGTATTCCTATGCGGAATCCGAATACACGAATGCGTTCGACCCTGACCACAACACGCTGACGGGCAATGGTGACATTACCGGCAACACTGCGCCGAATGCACCGCGCACGCAGTTCTCGGTGGGCACGCATATCTGGTGGCCGATGTTCAACGACTCGCGCGGCTTCTTCGATGCGACCTATGCGTATCGTGGCCGCAAGTTTGCTCAGGTCAGCAACTTGGCTTGGGTCGATGCGCGTGATGTTGCTAACGCCCAGCTGGGCTGGGAGCTAAACCAGCACCGCGTGATCCTGTTCGGGCGCAACCTGTTCGACAATATCGAGCCGCTCGGCGTCACGCGCTATGTCGATTTCGGCGACTCAAACCGCCGGGGCTTCCTGGGCACGTTGCCGCGTGGACGTCAGTTCGGCATCACCTACGAGATGACGTTCTGATAGGTTAGCATCGAGATCCGTCTCGCGTTCGCATTGAGGGCGCTTCCGGTGGATAGCCGGGAGCGCCCGAATGCTCCCGGCGCCCGTCTGTTGTTGCGTAGCCCGTAAGGAAGAGTTCAACCCCGTGTCTGCCCTTAGAGGACTGCGTGATCTGGCCTTCGTCCTGTTCGCGACGATGACGGTGCTGTTCTTTCTGCTGCGCCTGACGGGCGATCCGGCGATCGTGCTGGCGGGCGAGGGGGCCTCGCCTGCGCAGGTAGAGGCGATCCGCGCCGAATATGGCTTCGATGAGCCGATCCTGATCCAGTATTTCATTTATGCCGGCAAGCTGCTGACCCTGGATTTCGGGGTGTCGCTGGCTGATGGCACACCGGCGCTCGAAAAGGCGCTCATCTCCTTTCCCGCCACCCTGTTTCTCGCCTTCATGGCGCTGGGGGTGAATCTGATGATCTCCCTGCCGACCGGGCTCTGGCTGGGACAGGCCCGCAAGGGCGTAGCGCGGCGCGGCGTAAGGGGGCTCATCACCGTGATGCAGGGCTTTCCCGGCTTCGTCATCGCGTTGTTGATGATCAATATTTTCGCCGTCGCGCTGGAATGGCTGCCGACGGTCGGCTTTGGCGGGCCGGCGACCTGGATACTGCCCACCCTGTCGGTGGTGTCCTTCCTGGCGCCCAAGCTGATCCGGGTGGTCGAGGCCAATACCTATGCGGCGCTTACCTCCAACTATGTGCGCACAGCCAAGGCGAGCGGCGCGCCAGATAATGTGATCCTGTGGCGGCATGTGGCGCCGAACGCGCTTCTGGGCGCTATCGCGCTGGTGGGGGCTGAGTTCGCCTTCATGCTGACCGGCCTGGTGGTGATTGAAACCATCTTCGCCTGGCCGGGCATTGGTTGGCTGCTGGTCCAGTCCACACTCAGCCTCGACTTTCCGGTGGTTCAGGCCGTTGTCTTCCTGATGGTGCTTGGTGTGTTTGCCACCAACGCTCTGGCAGAGCAGCTTCAGGCCACGCTGGATCCGCGCATTGGCAATGCCAGGGGGGCGGGGTGATGAGCTCTCTGAAGCGCGTTCCGGCCTTAAGCATCCTTCTGGCGTTTGCGGCGCTGGTATGCCTCGTAATCATGGTGTTTGGCGACGCGCTGTCCGGCCATGACCACCGTGAGATGAATCTGGATTTGCGTCTGGCTCCGCCGCTGACCGGCGGGCATCTGCTGGGTACGGACGAGCTGGGGCGCGATGTGCTGGCCCGCCTGCTTACGGGCTTGCGCTGGTCGGTTGCTACCGCGCTCAGCGCCACTTTCATCGCCTTTGTCATCGGTACGACGTTCGGGCTGGTGGCGGCCCGCGGACAGTCGGCGCTGGGCGGCGTCATGCGCCTGCTGACTACGTTTACACAAGCCTTCCCGCCCTTCGTGCTGGCGGTGACCGTGATCGCGGTCATGGGCGATGCCGGCTTCTTCTCCATAGTGCTGACGCTGGGGCTGGTGACATGGCCGGTTTTTTCCCGCGTGGTCTACGCCGAGGCGCGCAGCCTGTTCGAGCGCGAGCATGTGCTGGCCGCCGAAATGACGGGGATGCCCGCCATCCGCCTCTTCGTGCGCCATGTCCTGCCCGGCCTTATCCCGAGCCTGTCAGTTCTCGTGGTGTTTCACTTCGCTGACATGATCGTGGCCGAGAGTGCGCTGTCCTTCCTGGGGATCGGCGCGCCGCTGGGGGCTGCGACCTGGGGCGCGATGCTGTCTGAAAGCCGGGGCTATATGCTGTCAGCGCCCTGGCTGACGCTCTCTCCGGCTCTGGCGATGGTAGCGATCATCGTCTGTGCGCATGCTTTGGGCCAGCATCTCAGGAATGCGAACCGATGAGCCAGATTGCCTCATCCCCGCCGCCCTCGCTCGGCGTCAACGGCCTGCGTATCAGTGCAGGGGACAATGTGCTCGTGCCCGGCCTCTCCCTGACCATCGGCCGGGGCGAGATACTGGGCATGGTCGGCGCGTCCGGCTCCGGCAAGACGATCTCGGCCTTCTCCCTTGCCCGGCTGCTGCCCGAGGCGCTCACGCAGACTGGCGAAATCAGCCTGGAAGGCGAGCGCATCGACCTTCTGTCCGAAGCGCAGATGCGCAAGGTCCGTGGCGGGCGCATCGGCATGGTGTTTCAGGACCCGCTATCCTCGTTCAACCCGCTGCGTACCGTGGGTTCGATACTGGTTGAATCGATCTGCCGGCATCAGGGCCTGCCCGCCAGTCAGGCGCGGGAGTTGGCCATCGAGACGCTTGCCACGATGCGGCTTCCCGGACGCACTGCGTCAGTGGATGCCTATCCGCACATGCTGTCGGGCGGCCAGCGCCAGCGCGCTATGATCGGGCTGGCGCTCGTCAACCAGCCTGCGCTGATTATCGCCGATGAGCCAACGACAGCCCTCGATCCTACTATCCAGCTGCAGATACTGGCCCTGCTGCGCCATCAGGCTTCAAGTGCGGCCTGCCTGTTCATCACCCATGATATTGGCGCTGCATCGGCCATCTGTGACCGGCTGGCCGTGATGAATGAAGGCGTGATCGTGGAGGAGGGGCCAACCGATCAGCTGCTCTCCTCGCCCGTTCATCCATTCACCCGCGAGCTGCTCTCGCATGCCCCGGGAGGCGCGCGCTTCCGATGAGCACTCCCTTGCTTCAGATACGTGATCTGGTGATCGACTACGGAAAGGGCGAGAGCCGTTTCCGGGCCCTGCATGGCTGCTCGTTCGACCTTGAACCGGGGCAGGTCATGGCGGTGGTGGGCGAGTCCGGATCGGGAAAGTCCTCGCTCGTCCGAGCGGTGGCCGGACTGGTGGCCCCTGCATCCGGCGAGCTGCTGCTGGACGGGCAGGCGCTGCCACCCTTGCGCAAGCGTCCCCCAGAGACGCGGCGTATCATCCAGATGGTCTTTCAGGACCCCGGCGCCAGCCTCAACCCGCTGCACCGCGTCCATGCCATTATCGAGGAACCCCTGTTGGTCACGGGCTATGGCGATGCGGCGCGCCGTGCGGTCCGCGTGGCCGAGCTGATGGAGATGACCCAGCTTTCCACCGACCTTGCCCGCCGCCGGCCACGCGAATTGTCGGGCGGGCAGAAGCAGCGCGTGGCGATTGCCCGCGCGCTGGCCATGGAGCCGCGCCTGCTGATCGCCGACGAAGCGCTGTCGGCGCTGGACTTCACGACGCAGGACCATGTCTCGCGCCTCCTGTCGGACCTGCGCCGCGATCTGAACCTTGCCATGCTGTTTGTCTCCCACGACATGCGCAGCGTGCGGCGCATGGCCGATGATGTATGCGTCATCGAAAAGGGCCATGTGGTCGAACAGGGGGCGGTGAGCGACGTCCTCTACAATCCAAAATCGGCCTATACGCGGCTTTTGCTCGCGGCGGCCCTCAATCCGCGCGCCGCGCTGTCCGATCCGCGCCTTGCCGAGGCGCTGGAGAACGGAGAAGCGGTATCGGAGGAGGCGCTCAAAGGCGTGATGGACATCATCCGGGGCGGCGCGCTGATGGGAGATGCACGATGAGATGGCTGCTGGCTCTCTGTGCCGTCGCCTGCCTGGCACTGGCCGCCTGCTCGGATGCAGGCAGCAGCGCCGATGACGAACAGGTATTGCGCGTCGGGGTGGCGTCTCTCCCGGCCAGTCTTGGCAATCCCTATCGCGGCAATGGCCGTCCCGGCTCGTTGCTCTGGCATGCCATTTTTGACGGGTTGACCCGGCTTGATTTCGATGGCGATCCCGAACCTGCCCTGGCGGTGGAATGGGCGCTGGTGTCACCCAATGTCTGGCGCTTCACCCTGCGCGAAGGGGTGCGTTACTCCAACGGGCGGCCTTTCGACGCCGACGCCGTGGTGGAGGTGTTTGAGTGGCTCGCGACACCGGAGGGGCGGCGCAATCTGATCGGGATTGAAATGCGTGACATCGTGGCGGTGCGCGCGATTGATGCGCTGACGGTGGAATTTGAAACCGCAAACCCCGATCCCGTTCTGCCCCGCCGTCTGGTGACGGTGAACATTGTGGAGCCTCGCGCCCTGCAGGAGATGGGGCTCGATGCCTATAGCCGCGCGCCGGTGGGCACAGGCGCGTTCGTCATGACCCGCTGGGACCAGCGCCGCCGCCATCTGACGCTGGAGCGCAACTCCGATAGCTGGCGCGCATCCTCTCTGGATCGGCTCGTCTTTCTGGAACTGCCGAGCTCGGCTGGCCGTACCCAGGCGCTTCTCTCCGGCGATGTTGATCTGGCCCTGATTGATCTGGAGGAGATGGACAGGCTGGAGCGCGGCGGGTTTCCCATTCTCTCCACGCCGTCCATGCAGGTGAAGGCCTACACATTCCGCGTCGAGGGCAGCAGCGAGAACTCGCCCATTCGTGATGTGCGGGTGCGTCAGGCGCTCAATTATGCTGTCGACAAGGGCGCGATCTCCGCGCTTCTGCCGGGCGGTGCGGTCCCCTCAGGCCAGCCAGCACCGCGCGGCGTGTTCGGCCATGATCCCTCGATTGAGCCTTACCCCCACGATCCCGAACGCGCGCGCGCTCTGCTTGCAGAAGCGGGATGGCCGGAAGGTTTCGAGCTGACGATGGAAGTGCTGACCGACGCGGCGCCGGGCGACGATCTGATGACACAAGCCGTAGCGGAGTACTGGCGTCAGGTGGGTGTGAACACCCGGCTGCGCATCGTTACCCTGCCAGAGTATCTAAACCGGCTGCTGACCAATAACTGGCGCGGCGATGCCTTTGCCCTGTCCTGGAACAGCTTTCAGTACAACGACATCACCCGCGCGATGAATGACTTTTCCTGCGGGCGTTTCGTGCCGTATTTCTGCGACGAGGCGATCACGGCAGAGTTTCAGGCCGCGCGCGTGCTCCATGACGAAGATGCCCGGCTTGAGGCGTATCACGCACTGGCGCGCGCCTACCGGGAGGCTGCGCCGTCGGTCTTCCTGGTGGAGCACCGCGACCTGTTCGCCTACGGCCCGCATGTGGAGGGCGTACAGATACGCCACCGCGTGCCGGTCTATGAAGAGATCACGCTTCAGCGCCGCTGAGGCGTACCGCCAAGCTTTGCCAGGCTGATCGCGGCGGCTAGCAGGGCGAAGACAGCGGCAAGGCCCAGTGCCAGCCGGGGCGCATTGTCGCCTGCGAAGTGAAACATGCCGCCCATCACCACAGCGCCGGCCGTTTGACCAGCAAGCCGCCCGGAGGCCAGCAGGCCGCTGGCCCCGCCGCTGCGCCCGCGCGGCGCAGCCATCAGTATGTCGCGGGCATTGGGGCTCTGGAACAGGCCAAAGCCTATACCGCAGCCTGCCAAAGCAGTGACCAGCAGGGCAGGCGGAGCCGAGGCGGGCATGAAAGCCCACGCGGCAAGGGCTGCCGCAAACACGGTCATGCCCACGCCGCCGAACAGGCCGGCAGGCACGCGCCCGGTAAGCGAACCGCTAAAGCTGGCGGCCATGCCGGTTGCTGCCGGCCAGGCCACCATCATCAGCCCTGTTTCCACCAGAGAGCGGCCGAACACGACGTGCATGAGGAAGGGCAGGGCGATCATCGTCAGCGCCTGGGCCATGAAAGCCGTTACCGCTGCGCTGGCCGCAAGGGCCATAGACCGGATACGCAACAGATCCACCGGCACGAGCGGGGCAGGGTGGGCGCGGGCGCGCCAGACCAGCGCGGACAGAAGGGTCAGCCCTGAAAGGGCCATGACCCAGCCTGCGGGGTGGCCGTGCAGTCCCTTGTCGATACCCAGGAAGAGCAACACGAAGGCCGCCGCATTGAGCGCTGCGCCCGCCCAGTCGAACCGCGCCCGGCTGGCCGTCGCGCCGGGCAGCGCCCAGACAGCGAGGGCCAGCGCGCCTAGGCCGATCGGCACGTTGAAGGCAAACAGCCAGCGCCAGTCCGCCACCGACAATATGCCGGCAGCCACGGCTGGCCCGGCAGCGGCGGATGCCGCGACTACCAGCGCGTTTAGCCCGACGCCGCGCCCCAGCATGGAGACAGGGTAGGTGTGGCGCACCAGAGCGCCATTAATGCTCATGATGGCGGCTGCGCCGATGCCCTGAAAAACCCGGGCGGCGATCAGCAGGCTGGCATCAGGTGCCAGCGCGCATAAACCGGCGCCCGCAACGAAGATGGCCAGTCCTGCCCCGTATACGCGGCGGAATCCGATGCTTTCGCCCAGCGCGGCCATGGGAAGCAGGAGCGCGAGTATGGTCAGCTGGTAGGCATTGACCGCCCAGATCATGCGTGATGGCGGCGCGTCAAAAGCGCTGACGAGGGCGGGCAGTGCAATATTAGCGATGCTGGCATCCAGCACGCACATGGCTATCGCAACAGCGATGGCCAGCGCAGACAGCTGCCGGCGTGGTGCCGGCAGTCCGTCAGCCGGCTCCCCGCCCGCGCCGGGGGCGGGGTCTGGCGGCGGTGTCAGGACTTCAGGGCGGTGCCGCGTTGCCCTCTGGCATCCGGCTTTTCGCCCAGAACGAGATACCAGGAGCGAGGCCCGTCGCGCATTTTCACCGTGGTCTCGACCACCTCGTCATCGGCAAAGCCATTTTCGCGCATGACGGCGGGGACGTCTGCGTTCAGGAAGTCATCCCAGAACGGCTCGTTATTGTTTTTGGTCTGCCAGGCGAACATGAACTTCTCGAACTCGGAGAAGTCGGCGCCCTTCACCGGCACGTCCTGGTGAACAACCACCCCGCCCGGCTTGAGAACGCGGCGGGCCTCGGCGAAAATCTTGCCGAGCATGGGGCGCGAGACCTCGTGCATCATGTTGTGGGAGATGACGAGATCGAAGCTCTCGTCCTCGAAATCCAAGCGCGCTGCGTCCATCTGGTGGAAATGCACTTTCAGGCCCATGGCCTCGGCGCGCAGATGGGCGTAGCGCAGCATGGCTGGCGCGACGTCCACCGCGTGAACCTCCGCGTCCGGGAAGCGCGCCGCATAACCAACAGACGCACCTCCCGCCGAGCAGGCAAGGTCGAGAATGCGCAAGGGCCGCATCGTGCCATAGCGTTCTTCGAGAAAATCGATCACGGCCGCTGACTTGCTGTCTTTCGCGCCGATGCCGGTGCCGGCAGAAAACGCGTTGCCGCCGCTCTCATACAGCGCGCCAGCAATGATGTCGTTGCCGCCCGCATCGCGCATATAGCCGCCCGGCTGGCCATGAATATGGGCCGCAAAGGCATCACCGGGCGCGTCAAAGTCACGGGCCAGCGACAGCGTGCCGCCAGCCGGGGCATTGCTGAAGCGCGAGGCGGCTTCCTGCATGCGCGGCAGGTCGCGCTGGATGGTTTCCTCGACACTGTTCCACATCAGCTCCTGCGCGCTGCAGCTGAGCGCGCTCCACAGCTGGTAGTAAGGATCAACAGCCATCGCCTCGCCGATCTCTGCCTGGCTATGCGGCTCTTGGCCGGTCGCTGCTTCGTGCCGCTTGGCTGCACGGGCGCGGAACACTTTTTCATTGCCCGGCTGAAGCTGCGTCAGGCGGCGCTTGAGCTGCACGACATACTGGGTGCGGGCTGCCTCGTCATGGTTGGGGCGGGCCAGAATGTCATGGGTGGCAGTGCGGTCGATGATCATCGGGCGGTCTCGCTTTGCTAGCTGGCACTCGATATGGACAACTTGTATTTAAATAAATACATCTTAGAAGATCAAGGTGCCAGATGTTTTCCGCTGACGGATCGAGTTTGTGACAGACAGAGCCGCCCATCCAGCCCTTTCGCAGCCCAGACCCGACCTTGGCAGGTCAGGGGTCATCGCGCTGATGACTCCGGCTGAAAACCCGACTGCCGAACCGGAGCTCTCGGTTCTGCTGGGGCCGGACATCAATCTGCTTTCAACGCGCATGCACATAGCTGAGCCTGACATGCACGTCCGGCTGGAGCGCTATGCCGGTGAGATGGCCCGATGGATGGCGCCCTTTGGCAATGCCCCGCTGGATGCGGCGATTTTTGCCTGCACAGGCTCCAGCTATCTTGTTCCTCCAGCGAACGCGCCGGGACGTTTTCTCGATCATACGGGCAAACATATGCCGCTTATCTCCGCCGCCAATGCGGTGAGCGATGCGGTGACGGCGCTGGGCGCACGCAGGCTGGTTCTCGTCAGCCCTTATCCGGACAGTCTTACCGCTGCGGCGGTGAAATGGTGGACGGCACAAGGTATGGACGTATGCAAGGTTTTGTCAGTGCCGCCTGCGGCATCTGGCCATCCCATCTATTCGCGCGATGCGCGTGCAATCTTGCGCACCTTGCAACTGGCCGCGCGGATGGAGGGCGATGTCGTGCTGGCGCTGGGAACAGGCGCGCCGAGCCTGCCCGCTCTGGCGGTTGCGTCGCTGGACGCAGATATCCCGATGCTGTCATCCAATCTGTGTACAGCCTGGGCAGCCAATGCCGCGCTGGGACAGCCTTCCTCACCGCTAGACTGGCTGGCCGGAGAAGCGCCTTGGCGCCAGCGGCTGCTGGATCGTTTTCCGGCCCTTATGGCCTCTCTCCAGAATTAGACCCCGCTTACCCGTCTCTCTCGAAAACAGGAATATCCCATGTCGTCGACCCCTAAAGCTCCCCGCCCGGTATTCTTTGAAGATGCGGCCAATGATCGCCTGACGGCGATCATCACGGCGCTGGCTGCAGAGGTCGCGGTGCTGTCTGAGCGGGTTCACAGCCTTGAGGCGGTGCTGGCTGGCAAGTCCGTTATCGAGCCGGGCACGATAGATGCCTTTCAGCCAACGCCTGAGCAACTGGCGGCCCGGCGCGAGCGCCATGAGGCGTTCAACCAGAGAGTTTTCTATGTGCTTCAGGAAGAGCTGGATGCGCTGCCGCCCGAATAGTGCGGCGTCACGCTGTCGCTTCGGCCCGGCGCAAACCCTCGATCATTGATGAACGCATTATATAGGCCTTGGCCTTTACCGGGTCCGATGTTACGGCTTTCAGCCCGTCGAGTATCACGCGCCGCTTTTCGGGGTCGCGCTCCTGCATGCGGCGCCGGTTGCGGTCTGCCTGCTGGAGGATTTCCTCTTCGGCCACCGGGCGGCGTTGCCGGGTATAGAGATCAAGCAGATCTTCCGATTCTCCGGCCAGGACACGTTTCAGCTTGGCGGTCAGGTTGAACACATCATGTATTCCGCCATTCATGCCCATGCCCCCGCTCGGGCTGTTTACATGGGCCGCATCGCCTGCCAGCACGACACGGCCGCGGCGGTAGTCGGACACGATACGCATATGCACCCGGTAGGGGCGTATCTCGAAGACATTATAGGGTTCATTGCGCGGCACGATGGCATTGAGTTTGCGCTGGATGCTTTCGGGCGTGAGCGCCTCCTCGATGGATTCGCCCTCTGACGGGTACAGCGAGCACCGCCAGAATTCCTTCAGCCGCAAAAGCGAAAATGTACCGCCATTGCGCCAGACATAGTTCACGTTGGAGAGGCCCGGCAGGTGCTCTTCAAACGGAAAGTCGGTGATCGCCAGAATGGTGGTTTCCGGATAGGTGAGCCCTTCCAGTGTGAGGCCAACCTGTTCACGTACCGTGCTGCGTGAGCCGTCTGCACCGATAAGGTAACGGCCTCTGATCGACAGCTCTTCGCCATCCTTGATGGCGCGCACCTGCACGGCGTCGTCGCTCTGCGTGACCGCTTCTACGCGTGCGCCCATCATTATATCGGCAAACGGTGCGCCGGCCAGCGCGTTGGCCAGTATGCGGCACAGGCGGAATTGTTCGCATTGCAGCCGGAAAGGGTGGCGGGTTTCACCTTCCAGGAGCGAAAGATCGAAGACCGCGCGGTCATGCGTCTCGTGCTGGCGGATCTGCCAGGAGCCGCAGACCAGGCCCTGATCGATCAGCGGCTTGGCGATTCCATACTCGTCCAGCATGTCCAGCGTCGGAGGGTGGAATGTCGAGGCGCGCAAGTCCTCTGGTAATGTGGGTTCAGCTTCCAGAACGACGCACGATATACCAAATGCGTTCAGGCGCAGCGCCGCCGCCAGACCGACCGGACCTGCACCGACGATAATGACCTGCGTATCAAGCTTTTGCATGAAGTCCTCTACCCCACTTGTCTGTTTCTTGATACGTTTGTGCGAGCAGTTCGGCAACCCCCACGGACTGACCAAAGCTCTGAATGAGAGATAAAATGAAAGGTGGAGGGGCGATGCAGCAGGTCCGTTGACTTGTCGGAGCGCCTCATGTCGTATTTTTAGTCATACATCTGCAGGTCCCGCCGGGACCAGCGCTGAACCCGTTTTTGAGGATCCTGCCCATGGCTCAATCCGCCTCCGGTGCCAATGACAAGCCTGCCGCCGCCACCCCGACGCTGGTGACGGCCTTCATAGATGGCGGCTTTGTGCCCGGCGGCAATGGCCATGTGATCCCCGCTTTTTATCCCGGCACCGGGCAGATCGTCTCCCAGCTGCACGAAAGTGATGAGCGCGAAGTGGATCAGGCTGTCCGCTCCGCCCGTGCCGCGTTCGATTCCGGTCCGTGGCCGCGCCTGGCCATCGAGGAACGTCAGGCGGTGCTGCAAGCCATCCACGATGCGATCCTGGCTCATGACGAGGAGCTCGCCTATCTGGAGTGCCTGAACACCGGCATCGTCATGCGCGAGGTGCGTCAGCGCCACATCCGCCGCGCGGCCTACAATTTCAAATTCTTCTCCGAAGTGATCAGCCAGCAGCCGGGAGAGGTCTGGACGCAGAACCGGGATTACCTGACCTTCGTCACACGCGAACCGGCTGGTGTCGCGGCGCTGATCGCGCCTTGGAACGCACCGCTGGCGCTGGCATCCATGAAGATCGCGGCGGCCATCGCTTTCGGCAATACATGCGTGCTCAAGCCGTCAGAACAGACGCCGCTATCGCTGGCCCGGCTTGTGGAGATCATTCATCAGGCCGGAGTACCCGCCGGTGTGGTCAATCTGGTCAATGGACGCGGGGGCGTGACGGGCGTGGCGCTGGTGGATCATCCCGGTATCGACCGGGTTGCATTCACCGGCGGCACGGCCACCGGGCGCACCATCATGCAGGCCGCCGGCAAGCGCCTGAAGCCGGCTTCGGTGGAGCTGGGCGGCAAGTCGGCAAATATCATCTTCGCCGATGCCGATCTGGAGCGCGCGCTCGATGGCGCGCTGCTGGGCATTTTCTCCAACAATGGACAGCAATGCCTCGCAGGCTCGCGCATCCTCGTGGAAGAGCCGATTTTCGATGATTTCGTCGAGGCGTTTGTAGCGCGTGCGCGCAAGCTGAAAATCGGCGATCCGATGGCCGATGATACCGAGCTTGGCCCGATCGCCTCGGCGCGCCACCGCGAGCACATATTGTCCTATGTCGACATCGCGCAAAGCCAGGGTGCAAAGCTGCTCACCGGCGGCAAGGCCATTGAGGGCGATGGCTACTTCATGGAACCGACCGCCGTGCTGGCCGCCGACAATGCCAGCCGCGTGTGTCAGGAGGAAATCTTCGGCCCGTTCGCGGCCTTCCTGAAGTTTTCCGGACGTGAGCAGGCGGCTGCGCTGGCAAACGAATCCCAGTTCGGTCTTGTCGGTTATGCCTGGACGCAGAATCTCGATACGGCGCTGTGGATCAGCCGCAATGTGCGCACCGGCCTGATGTGGGTGAATACGCCGCTGATGCGCGAGCTGCGCGCGCCGTTCGGCGGCATCAAGGATTCCGGTATTGGCCGGGATGGCGCGGCAGCCTCGCGCGATTTCTTCACTGACGAGAAGACGGTGACAATCCCTGTTGGTGATGTGCCGCTGCGCAAGCTGGGAATGGGCTGAGCTACCAGTCCAGATCCTCGCCCGTATAGCGGAAGAAACGGCCCGAATCGGCGATGGTCATCGCTGTCATCGCCTCGAACAGGCCTTGCGCGCTCTCGGCGGCAGAGACTTTCTGGCCGCCCACGCCGTGTGTGAAATCCGTGTCGACATAGCCGGGACTGAGCAGGGCGATTGTCACGCCCCGTTCTTTGAGATCATGCGCCAGTGACCGCATGGCCATGTTCAGCGCGGCCTTGCTGGTACGGTAGAAATAATTGCCGCTGCTGGTCCGGGATATCGATCCGAGGCTGCTGGAAATGGCGACGATCTTTTTCTGATCGCTAGCCAGTACATTCTCCAGCAATGCTTCCGTGACCCGCACCGGCGCCAGCAAATTCACGTCCAGAACCGCGCGCCAGGCGTCGTAGTCGAGCGAACCCAGCTGCGTGTCGCGATGGGTTATACCTGCATTATTCACCAGAATATCGATGGGCAGGCCGTCGAGTGATCCCGTCAGCGCGTCCAGTGAAGCGGCGTCGCTGACATCCAGCGTTTCGATACGAATCTGCCCGGCATACTGGCGTGAAAGCTCGCCGAGGGACGAGTTGGCTGCGCCTTCCCGGCAGGTCGCTACGACATCCCAACCCTGCTCAGCGAACACACCGGCCAGCGCCAGGCCGACACCCCGGCTGGCGCCGGTGATCAGTACACGTGGCATGGGTCTATCCGATATGGCGCCATTGCGGCCGGCTTGAGCTGTTATCGCGCGTCAGCAGCATGTGGTACTCGTACTGGTCAGGGTTATAGAGGCCCTGCTGGTGCTCGAAGGGCTGTCCGGCCTCGTCGAACACGGTACGGCGCAGGCGGATCAGAGGGGCGCCGACTCCGACCGAGAGACGGTTCGCCGCGCGGTCATCGGCGGCCACGGCGCTGATCGTCTGCTCGGCGCGCATCGCCTTGATGCCTGTCGCTTCCAGAATGCGCATGACCGGCCGGTCATCGAGCTCCTTTTCCGAAATCCGCGACGCGAACGCGGCTGGCAGAAACAGGGTCGTCAGCGACAAGGGTTTGGACTTGTAATAGCGCAGGCGCTCAATGCGCAGCGCAGGGGAGCCCGGTTTCAGGTTCAGCGCAGCGGCGGCCACCGATGGAACCGGCGCTGCGGCGTCAAACGCGATCAGCTTGGCGGTGGTGTCCAGCCCCAGCGTAATCAGGTTTTCCACCAGTCCGGCCAGGCGTTCATTGCCGCCTTCTCCGCCGGGCGGGCACGCGAATGTGCCGACGCCGTGGCGGCGCACGATCAGCGACTCGCGTTCCAGCATCTCCAGCGCGCGACGCATTGCAGAGAGCCGTGAAGCCGTCACGGTCGCGGCCATTGATGTCGGCGCCGAGCTCGACGAGCAGTGGAATGA
>ERZ869909.1758-NODE-1758-length-16594-cov-18.482049_pt1 | contig 16594 bp, 15 predicted proteins | sample MGYA00520892_ERZ869909 | MGnify/ENA primary metagenome ERZ869909 (study PRJEB32215, sample SAMEA104723947) | bioreactor metagenome | biome: bioreactor; feature: anaerobic bioreactor; material: water | place: China | collected 2015-03-12 ...
GCGGCCAGGCTTTGCCCCCAGCAGGCCGGCGTGCTCTTCACCGTTTCCCTGCTGCAGGATATCGGCGTGCTGGCCGCCATCGCGCTGGATGAGCAGGACTACCGGCAGCTCATCGTCTCCTCGGAGGGGCATGACAGCCTGGTAGCGGCGGAGCACGCGCTCTACGGATGCGATCATGCGAGCATCGGCGCCTGGCTTGCCGATAGCTGGGGGCTGCCGACCCACCTGGCCAGAGGCATTGCGTCGAGTCATGGCGATCTCGACGGCACCTCCCCTGAAGCCCTTTGCCTGCGCTTGTCGGGTCCCATCGCCGACGCCTGGCTCTCCAGGTCACCGGCGCGTGCCCTGTTCCGGCTGCTGCACCGCTTCGAGACGCTCGGCGATGCCCTCCCGGTGTCGTTGGCAAGCCTCCTTGAAGAGGTTCAGGAGAACCTCCCCGACATGGCGAAACTGCTCGATATCACGGCGCCACCGACATACGACAATCATTCCCTGCTCGAGGAGGCACAGCAGCATCTGTTCCGCCAGGCGCTGGCACTGAGCGCACGCCTGGACACCCAGGAAGCCGAGCTGGAGGCGCTTCGCCAGCGCCAGACCGAGCTCGAACAGCGCAGTCGGCGTGACGACCTGACCGGGCTTGCCAACCGGGCCTGGCTCGAGGCGCAACTGAAGGAGCGCTTTCGCCTCTGTCAGGAACAGGGACGCACCCTGTCGGTCGTGTTCATCGACCTCGACCATTTCAAGAAGCTCAACGATCGCTATGGCCACGTGCTCGGAGACCGGGTGCTGGAGAACTTTGCGGCAACGCTTCAGGAGTCGGTGCGCGAGGGGGATCTCGCCGGCCGCTATGGGGGGGAGGAGTTTCTGGTCATCCTGCCGGACGAGCGGGCAGAGGGTGCCATGGCGATGGCCGACAGGCTGACTCAGCAGCTCTCATCGCGGCCCATGGTACATGCCGACGGCGTTCCGCTGCATGTCTCGGTCTCCATCGGCATCGCCTGTCTGGACGATGCGGCATTTTGCAGCGCGCGCGAACTGATCGATGCCGCCGACCAGAGCATGTACCGGGTCAAGCGGGAGGGTCGGGACGGTACGGCGACCTTTATCGAGACCACCTGAGCGGCGGCGGGCCAGAAGCCTCGGTGTCCGGTGGCAGGTTCGCGGACTGGCCACGGGCTCAAGGTTCGCGAGGGCAGGCCGATATGTGCGTTAAGAGGAGTCTGTCATACTCTTAATAAAACCTTGGCACATCCCCGCCTTCCGCGGCTGACATGAGAGCGCCCCATGGCTATCCACGATAACGGATCTCCCCCCGGAGGGCGTCATGCCGAGCCGGCCCTGGTGCACCATCCCGCGGCGCTTGCCACCCTTGCCTTCGAGAATGCCGAGGCGGGGCTGGCCATCATCGATGCAGCGGGCCGGCTTTTGGCCGTCAACTCCTTCTTCCGCGACCTGGCGGGTATTCCACTTGATCAGGCCCTGCCTGACATGGACATTGGTCGGCTGATGCCAATCGGCTCGGCACTCTCTTGCCCACTAACGCCGTCCCGCCCGGGGCTGGGGGAGTGGCACGAGGTCTACCTGTCCGATGCCGAAGGGAACGAGGGGGAGCTTCTGCTCTCGGTGACGGCCCTGGATGGCGATGGCAGCCGACTGCTGACGCTGGTGCCACGAGGGCTGCTCACCGGCAGCATGCCCGCTCGGGATGCGCTGACCGGGCTGGGTTCGCCAGGCCTGTTCAGGGATCGGCTGAAGCACGCGATTGCCCGCGCCGAGCGTCATGAGCGCCCCCTGGCGATCCTGCTGGTGGAGCTTGACCGCCCTCCGCGACGCGCCGAGCTGGCGCGCTGGGAGCGCTGGCAGTTGCTGGAACAGGTGACCCGCCGGCTCAGGCGGGTGCTGCGCGAGGAAGACAGCCTGGCCCGGCTGGGCGAGGGACGCTGGGGAGTTATCATCGAGCACCCGCTGACGCCCCAGAGCCTGCATACCGTGGCACTGCGCCTCGAAGAGGCCATGGATGCTCCCTTCGAGCAGGAAGCCGGCAGCGCCCTGATGACGCTCTCCATCGGGATCGCTCGTTTTCCGGGGGACGCCTCGGAGGGTGGGGAGCTGATGGAGGAGGCCGCGCTGGCACTGGGGCAGTCGCGCCGCCTCGGGCCAGGTACTCATGCCTTTCGCGAACGCGGTCTCCGCAAACATATCGAGGCGCGCGAGACGCTTCTGGGGCAGCTCCAAGAGGCGCTGCTGTCACCCACAGGCCATTTCCAGCTGGTGTTTCAGCCCCAGTGTGACGCTGAAACCGGGCGCTGGCTGGGGCTCGAGGCCCTGGTGCGTTGGCCGCGGCCGCGGCATGGCATGACCTACCCCGGGGAATTGCTGCCCGCGGTAACGGAGCTGGGCGAGCAAGTGCGCCTGGATCGCTGGGTGCTGGGGCAGGTGATTGAACTGAGGGCCGCCTGGCAGGCATCAGGCTTGGGGCTGGGTTCGCTGCCGCTGAGCGTGAACCTGATGGCGGAGACCCTTGAGCAGGAAGTCTTCGATGGCTGCCCGCTGGATCACTTCCTCAAGCGCTATCCCCAGCCGCTGACGGGGCTCTGCCTGGAGCTGCCGGCGGCGGTGCTCGATGGGCTCGGCGAGAATCGCCGGCACCTGCTGAAGCGGCTGCAGCGAATGGGCGTCACCCTGGTGGCGGATGGCCTGGGGACGGCGCCGGTCTCGCTGGTCGCCCTGCCCGCTCTCGGGGTAAGCGGTGCCAAGCTGGCGCCTGCCATGATGGCCGAAATGGATCAGAGCAGGCTGGTACGCCAGGGGGCGCGAGGGTTGATCGCGGGGCTGCATGAGCTGGGGCTTGCCACGGTGGCCGTGGGGGTCGAGACGGCTGAGCAGTTCGAGCGGGTCAGGCGACTGGGGGTGGCGGGGGTTCAGGGGCATTACCTCTGCCCGCCGCTCGCCGCCGATGAGCTGGCGGCCAGGTGGAAGCAGGATCAGCCCTGACGCCTGCGCAGTGGATCACGCAGGCCGTCAGCGGGCCTCAGGCCGATGTGTTCAGCCTGCCCGGCTGGCGGCTGGTGCGGCCGGTGGGCTCGTAGAGGGTCTTGTCGGCGATCTGATGAATGAAGTCCAGCATCTTCTGGTTGTGTGAGGCGCGCATCTGCAAAAGCTCACCTACCAGGTCATTCAGGCGAGCCGTGCGCTCGGTGGCACCCAGGCAGGCTTCCCACTCCGCCTGGCAGCCGGCTTCCTCGGCAGCGGCGCTGGCGCCCGCTGTCCCTGAGGCGTAGCCCAGGCGAACCTGCACCTGCCGGCGCAGCGTCTCCATGCGTTCCAGATCGGCCAGCAGCTCCTGCTTGCGCCGGGCGAGCTGTGCCAGCGCTTCGCCATCGACCTGGCTCGCGGTGAGCAGCTCAAGCTCGCGCTCGAGAAGCTGCGTCAGCCTGGCCAGTCGGCTCCGCTGGTCGGCGAGCAAGCGCGCCAGGCTCATGCCTTGTCATGCCCCAGCAGCTCGCGCACGTTGGCGATCAGGCCATCGGCGATGCGCTCGGCATGGATCTCGAGCTTGCCTTCGCGGATGGCCTCGCGGATCTCGGCGACACGGGCGGTATCGATATCCTGGCTGGCATCGGCGGCGCCATGGCTGAGGTGCGTTCTGGCCGCTGGTCCGGCATCAGGGGTTCCTGGCTGCTGGCTGGCGCCCTTGACCTTCTGAGCCTCGTCTCGCCCCGGCGTCTGGCCGGTGCGGATCAGCGGGTTATGGTTGTCAATTTTCAAGATGGTTGCCTCTTGACCGTATGCTGTTCAGGGGTGCTTGTCCCTGTTATCGGCAGGTCGTCGAAAGACTTTAGGCATGCAGGAAAGCGGCCACGATTGCGACCCTTGGAGATCCCCGAGAGGCTAGCGGAGTGTCCGCTACAAGTCCACGGCAAGCCGCCCCTCTCCGACGACGCGGGCCTGGATGATCTCCCGCTGGCCGAAACGCACTCGGATGCTCTCTCCCAGGGCGCCGGGCTCCATGGCTTCGCCCTCACGGGTCACCCGGAAGCTGGCACCACCGGCTTCGACCACCACGCTCTGGCCGCGTTCCACCAGGGCTCTTGCCTGGAAGAACTGGGCCTGCAGCGGGGAGCCTGCACGGATGCTGCGGCGTGCCTGCTGCCCCAGCAGTGAAGAGGCGTCGCGCACGGTCAGTCGAGGAAGCTGTGCCAGATTGCCCTGGCGCTGCTCGAGGTGAGCCTGGGTCAGCAAGGTGCCCGGAGCGATGTCGACCGCGGCCACCGGGTAGCTGGCCATCACGCCGACCTCTGCCTGCAGGTAGCGGACCTGGCGGCCGCCCTCGCCGCAGCGCACTCCCACCGAGATTCTCCCCACCACCGGCGCATCGGGCCGGGCCAGAAACGGCTCGGGCGACTCGCAGCGCGGCAGGTGCGCCGAGGGTGGGTTCACCTCGATCACCACTTCCTCCGCCTCGGCCTCTTCATACAGAAACGCCTGCACCCGATGGATGAGCTCATCGTGAAGGTCGCTAGCGGCCATGGCGGGGGCGGCCAGCAGCCAGATGCACAGCAGCAGAAGCGGCCAGCGTGGCAAGAGAGGGGGAAGCAGCATGGCGACACTCTGAGGCGGGTGAAGGGCTATCGCCATTCTAGGACCCGCGCGCTGCGGGCATTCCCGGAAATGGGTGTGTAAGAGAGGGTTGTTTGTGGCTTTGGCGTGCTCCCCGGGTGGCTATTCTCCACCCTGAACCAATCCCCTTTACCGAGGATGCGCCGGGATGATCGACCAGCTCGAGGCCGCCTTCAACTATCACCAGCAGGCGCTGGGCCTGCGCCAGCAGCGCCACAAGGTGCTGGCGAGCAATATCGCCAACGCCGATACGCCGGGCTACAAGGCCCGGGACATGGACTTTTCCAGCGAGCTCAAGAAGGCCGTTGGCAAGGGTGGGAACAGCGGCCAAGGGCTCGCGCTTGCGCGCACCTCGGAGCGGCATATTGCCGGCCAGGGGGCGTCGAGCCTCCAGTCCGGGCTGCTCTACCGGGTACCCGAACAGCCGAGCCTGGATGGCAATACCGTGGACATGGACCGTGAGCGAACCGCCTTTGCGGACAACTCGGTGCGCTACCAGGCCGGGCTCACCATTCTCAACAGCCGCATTCAGGGCCTCAAGAATGCCATGCAGCCCGAGTAAGGGCGGCTTGAATAACAGGAGCACCTCGATGTCGATGTTTTCCGTTTTCGATATTGCCGGCTCGGCCATGAGTGCCCAGTCGCAGCGCATGAACGTCACCGCCAGCAACCTGGCCAACGCCGACAGCGTGGCGGGACCGGACGGTGAGGCCTATCGCGCCAAGCAGGTGCTCTTCGAGAGCCGTGCCAGCCAGGCCCATGGCGTCGGTGGCGTGGGAGTGCGTCAGGTGGTGGAGGATCTGTCCCCCATGCGCCTCGAGTATCGCCCCGAGCATCCGCTGGCCAACGAGGAGGGCTACGTGACCATGCCCAACGTCGAGCCGGTGCATGAGATGGTCAACATGATCTCCGCGTCACGCTCCTACCAGGCCAACATCGAAGTGATGAACACCAGCAAGCAGATGATGCTCAAGACCCTGACCCTGGGGGAGGGCTGATCCCATGACGAGCCCGATCGGTAGCACGGCCCTTGACACCATCAATGCCGGCGGCGCGTCGGCGGCCAACAAGCGCCAGTCTGACGAGCTGCGCAATAACTTCATGACGCTGCTGATCACGCAGCTGCAGAACCAGGACCCGCTCAACCCCCTGGAGAACAACGAGCTCACCTCTCAGCTGGCGCAGATCAACACGGTCAGCGGCATCGAGGAGCTCAACCAGACCATGGAGGGAATCACCTCCCAGATCAGCGCCGGCCAGACCATGCAGGCGGCAGGGCTGATCGGCCAGGGCGTGCTGGTGCCGGGCGACCGGGTGCTGTTGGAGCGCGACCCCGAAGGCAACGTGCACACTACGCCCTTCGGCTTCGATCTGGCGCGTTCCGCCGAGAGCGTGAAGGTCACCATCGTCGGCAGCGATGGCCAGGTGATCAACCGCTACGACCTGGGTGCGGTGGGAGCAGGTGTGGATTCCTTCACCTGGGATGGCAAGACCAGCCAGGGCGAAAGCGCCGTGCCGGGCGCCTACCGGGTGCGTATCGAGGCCACCAACGATGACAAGCCGGTCTCCGTTGAAGCGCTCAACTACGCGTTGGTGGGCGGCGTGACACCGCCCGATGACAAGGGCGGCGTCCGCCTCGACCTGGGTGCCGTCTACGGCCAGGTGAGCCTGGACCAGGTCCGCCAGATTCTCTGACTCTCTATTGATTCGCGCGGGCCGCTTGGCGGCCAGGCCACGAACGCTACAAGGTAAAGGAACACGACATGAGCTTCTCTCAAGCACTCTCCGGCCTCAACGCCCAGCAGCAGAAGCTGGGTGCCATCGGCAACAATATCGCCAACTCGCAGACAGTAGGCTTCAAGAGCTCCGGTGTGCAGTTTGCCGATGTCTTCGCCAACTCTCGTGTTGGTCTGGGCACTAAAGTATCGGCAGTGCTGCAAAACTTCAGTGCGGGTAATATCGAATCCACCAACCGTAACCTTGATCTGGCGATCGGCGGTGATGGTTTCTTTCGTTTCCAGCAGCCGAGCGGTGAAGTGGGCTACTCGCGTAACGGCCAGCTGACGATGACCGCTGAAGGCGAGCTGATCAATGCCCAGGGCGCGCGCATCATGGGCTATCAGGCCGATGCCGATGGCCGGGTTCAGGCGGGTGGTGCACCGGTTGCACTGAATGTGCCCACCGGTGATCTGCCGGCACAGCAGACAACCAACCTCGCGTTTGAGTTGAATCTCGATGCAGGTGAAGAGGTGCCAGCTGCAGGCTTTAATGTGGATAATCCTGATAGTTACAATTTTGTGACTAATGCCACTGTCTACGACTCCTTGGGTAATGCCCATAGTGTGTCGCTTTATTTTATAAAAACTGGGGATAATGCACCTGGTGGTAATAACACTTGGGAGGCAATGGCTTATTTAAATGGGCAAGAGCAAGGGCCTATTAACTTGGGATTTGATAATTCAGGGCGCCAGGATGGCGGTGCAGCCGAGGCGGTTACGTTTGATGTGGCTGGTTTCGATGGTACGAATATTTCACTAACCTTTGACTTGGATCTGACCCGCGCCACCCAGTTCGGCAACGACTCCATTGTCACCTCGGCTACTCAGGATGGCTATACCTCCGGCTCCTTGGTGGGGATCACCATCGAGGACGACGGCACCATCATGCGCAACTACTCCAACGAGCAGTCGCTCGCTGCGGGGCAGATTGCGCTGGCCAACTTCCGCAACCCGGAAGGGCTGCGTCCGGTGGGCGATAACCTCTGGGCGGCCACCCAGGCTTCCGGGCAGGAAGTGGTGGGCGCTCCGGGTACTGGGCAGCTGGGTCAGGTGGTGGCCAGCGCGGTGGAAACTTCCAACGTGGATATGGCGCGTGAACTGGTCGATATGATCGTCGCCCAGCGCGCCTACCAGGCCAACTCTCAGACCATCAAGACCCAGGATGACATCCTGCAGACGGTCATCAACCTGCGCTAAGGCATCGCGCCCAGGAGCCTGAACGATGGATCGCATCCTCTACACCGCCATGAGCGGCGCCAAGCAGACCATGGACCAGCAGGCCGTGGTCAGCCACAACCTGGCCAACGTCGATACCGCCGGCTTTCGCAGCCAGCTGCACGCGATGCGGGCGGTGCCGGTGCAGGGCGAGGCAACCCATGCGACCCGGGTCTCGGTTGCCGCCAGCACGCCGGGCAGCGACTACACGCCCGGCCATATGACCACCACCGGGCGTGAGCTCGACGTGGCGGTGCAGGGGCAGGGCTGGATCGCCGTTCAGGCGCCGGACGGCACCGAGGCCTACACCCGCCGCGGTGACATGCAGGTGGATGGCGATGGCGTGCTGCTGATCACCGGCAGGCCGGTAATCGGCGACGGTGGACCCATCATCGTGCCGCTGGGCTCCGCGCTCTCCGTAGGCGCCGATGGCACCCTCAGTGCTATCGGCGAGGGGCAGGGGCCGGAGGCGCTGGTGGACGTCGGCAGAATCAAGCTTGTGGAGCCCGGCGAGGCGGGCCTGGTGCGTGGTGACGACGGCCTGTTCCGGGCGCTACCCAACGCCGAGGGCGAGGTCGTGCCGCTGCCCCAGGCGGAGGAGGCGCGCCTGGTCAGCGGCGTGCTCGAAGGCAGCAACGTCAGCGCCATCGAGGCCATGGTGTCGATGATCGACGTGGCCCGCCGCTACGAGATGCAGATGAAGGTCATCAGCACCGCCGACGAGAACGCCCAGCGCGCCAACAATCTGCTGTCGATGCAGGGCTGATCCCTGCCGCTAGAGGAAGCAATTCATGATCAAGTCACTCTGGACCGCCAAGACCGGCCTGGAATCCCAGCAGGTCAAGCTGGACGTCATCTCCAACAACCTGGCCAACGTCAGCACCAACGGCTTCAAGCGCAGCCGCGCGGTATTCGAGGATCTGCTCTATCAGAACCTGCGCCAGCCCGGTGCCCAGAACGACGTGCAGAACCGCCTGCCCTCCGGCATGCAGGTCGGCACGGGCGTGCGCCCGGTGGCCACCGAGCGCCTGCACACCCAGGGGGGGCTAGAGCTCACCAGCAACTCCCGCGATCTGGCCATCAACGGCAACGGTTTCTTCCAGGTGCTGATGCCCGATGGCACCACCGCCTACACCCGCGACGGCAGCTTCCAGCTGGACGAGAACGGCCAGATGGTGACGGCCAACGGCTATCCGATCGAGCCGGCGATCATCATTCCCGACAACGCCCTGTCGATCTCCATCGGTGAGGACGGCATCGTCTCGGTGCGCCAGCCTGGGGTTACCCAGTCAATGGAAGTCGGCCAGATCAGCGTCTCGACCTTCGTCAATTCCACCGGGCTCGAGAGCATCGGCGGCAACCTCTACCTGGAGACCACCGCCTCCGGACCGCGTAACGAGACCATGCCCGGCATGAACGGTGCGGGCCGGCTTTTCCAGGGCTATGTGGAGACCTCCAACGTCAACGTGGTGGAGGAGATGGTCAGCATGATCCAGACCCAGCGCGCCTACGAGATCAACAGCAAGGCGATTCAGACCAGCGACGAGATGCTGGCCCGCCTGAGCCAGCTGTAAAGCCCGGCGTGGATGACCTTGTGGCGTGGATGATCTTGTGAAGAGGGGCGACCCGGGAGTGACGAAGATGCTGTCTTCGAGCATGCGTAATACGGCCATGGCCATGCTGGCGGTTGCCCTTCTGGTGCTGGCCGGCTGCGCGCAGGTGCCGAGGGCCTCGGTGGTGGGGGAGCAGGAGCAGATCAATATCAACCCTCCGCCGCCTCCCATGGCCAACGGCTCCATCTACCAGGCGCACCGAGGCTCGCGCCCGCTGTTCGAGGATCGTCGCCCGCGCATGGTGGGGGACATCCTCACCATCGTGCTGGACGAGCAGGTCAGTGCCAGCAAGAACGCCCAGTCCAACATGACTCGCAGCAGCTCGGCGGGGCTCGACCTTACGGCGCTGCCCGACGTGCTGGAGCGCCTGGCCGAGCAGGGCATCGACCTGTCTGGCAGCCTGGGTGGCAACAGCGACTTCAACGGCGGCGGCGGCTCCCAGGCCAGCAACAGCATGACCGGCACCATCACGGTGTCGGTGCTGGAGGTGATGCACAACGGCAACCTGCGGGTGCGCGGCGAGAAGCAGATCGGCATCAACCAGGGCGTGGAGTTCATCCGCTTCTCCGGGGTCATCAACCCGCGCACCATCAGCGGCCAGAACACCGTGCCGTCCACTGCGGTGGCCGATGCGCGCATCGAGTACGTGGGTAACGGCTATATCAGCGAGGCACAGCATATGGGCTGGCTGCAGCGCTTCTTCCTCAACATCTCGCCGTTCTAGGGGGCAGCATGCAGACCGTTGCCACAACATCGTCTTTTCACAGGCTCTCTCGCCGGTGTGCCAGGGGGCTTCTGGTGCTGCTGGCATGTCTGTTGGCCCTGCCGGCCCAGGCCGAGCGCATTCGCGAGCTCGCGACCTTCGCTGGCGTGCGGGACAACGTGCTGGTGGGCTATGGCCTGGTCGTGGGCCTGGATGGCACCGGGGACCAGACCATGCAGGCGCCCTTCACCGGGCAGAGCCTGACCAATATGCTCTCCCAGCTCGGTATCACCGTGCCCCCCGGCACCAACATGCAGCTGCGCAACGTGGCGGCGGTGATGATCACCGCCGACCTGCCGCCCTTCGCAAGGCCAGGCCAGCGCCTCGACATCAACGTCTCCTCGGTGGGCAATGCGCGCAGCCTGCGGGGCGGTACCCTGTTGATGACGCCGCTCAAGGGCGCCGACGGCGAGACCTATGCCATCGCCCAGGGCAACCTGCTGGTGGTCGGCGCCGGTGCCGAGGGCGGCGGCAGCTCGGTGCAGGTGAACCAGCTGGCTGGCGGCCGAATCGCCGGCGGTGCCATGGTGGAGCGGGAGGTGCCTCTGGATCTCGCCGCCAACGGTGGGCTGCTGGAGCTGGAGCTCAAGCAGTCGGATTTCGGCACCGCCCAGCGCGTGGTCAACGCCATCAATCAGGAGTTCGGCCGCCCGGTGGCCTCTGCCCGCAACGGCCGGGTGATCGCCCTCGATGGGCCGATGAACGACAACTCCCGGGTCAACTTCATGGCCCAGGTGGAGAACATTCGCGTGACGCCCACCGAGGCGCCGGCCAAGGTGGTGCTCAACTCGCGCACCGGCTCGGTGGTGATGAACAGCGCCGTGACCCTGCGCCGTGCGGCCGTGGCCCACGGCAATCTGTCGATCACCATCGATACGCGCTTCGGGGTCAGCCAGCCGGCTCCCTTCGGCCAGGGGGAGACCGTGGTGATCCCCGACACGGAGATCGCGATCGAGCAGCAGGACGCCTTTCTTCAGGTGGTGGAAGGTGCCGATCTGGTCGACGTCGTCAACGCCCTCAATGCGCTGGGGGCTACACCCCAGGACCTGATGGCCATTCTTGAAGCCCTCAAGGCCGCGGGCTCCCTGCGTGCCGATCTGGAGATCCTCTGATGAGCGTGCAGGACATGGGCGGTCAGTTTGCCCTCGACATGCAGGGGCTCAATCGGCTCAAGCACACCGCCCGTCAGGACCCGAGTCAAGGCGTGCGCGGTGCGGCGGAGCAGTTCGAGGCGCTCTTCATCCAGATGATGCTCAAGAGCATGCGCGACACCATTCCCCAGGGGGGGCTGATGGAGAGCCAGGCCACCGACTTCTATCAGTCGATGCTGGATCAGCAGTGGTCACAGGTGATGGCCTCCCGTGGCATCGGCCTGGCCGACAAGCTGGTGGCCCAGCTCGAGCGCAGCGGCATGGTGCCCGAGCAGGCCCAGCAGGGCAGCACCATCGATGAGCTGATCGCCGGCATTCCGCGCGGTGCGCCGCGGCCGCTGCAGGATGCACTGCTGGGCGAAGAGCCTGACAGCGAGACGCCGTCGGCGACGGTTCCGGAAACGCCAGGTGGGCCCAGCTCGCACAGTGCGAAGGCCGCCGAGGCCGCCCCCGCCGGCTTTATGGAGGCCCTCGAGGCCTCGCCTTCCGGATTCATGGGGGAGCTGGCCGCCCAGCCGCTGGCGGCGGCGACGTCCTCTCGTGATCCCCAGGCTCGCGATGTTCAATCCCGAGTCGCCGATGGCGCAAGGGGGCCTGGTGCACTGCCTAGGGCTCAGGCAGAGAGCCAGGCTCCCTCTCGCACCGACAGTGGCCCGGTGCCGGCCCATGTGCAGGCCTTCGTGGACAAGCTCGAGGGACCGGCCCGCGCCGCCAGCCGCCAGACGGGGGTGCCGGCAGAGCTGATTCTCGCCCAGGCGGCGCTGGAGACCGGCTGGGGGCGCCATGAGATTGCCGCCGCCGATGGCCGCAACAGCTACAACCTCTTCGGCATCAAGGCCGGCAGCCGCTGGCAGGGGCCCACCACCGAGGTGGTGACCCACGAGTACCTCAACGGCCAGCGCACCCGGATGACCGACACCTTCCGGGTTTATGGCTCCTTCGAGGCGTCGTTCACCGACTATGCGCGCCTGATCAGCGACAACCCCCGCTATGCCGGGGTGGTCAGCGCGGGCAGCGCCGAGCAGGCTGCCCGGGCGCTGCAGGCAGGGGGGTACGCCACTGACCCGGCCTACGCCGACAAGCTGATCGCGGTGATGGGTACCCTGACCGGCGCCTCTGCAGTGGCAGGCTCCGGTGGCGCGGCGCCTTCGGATTCGCTGGTGTTCCTGCGTTACTGAACGGGCGCCTGGCAAGGGGCGCCGGCTCCTAAAGAAAAATCTGCCGCGGCCGATAGTCAAGGCAACGGCCCAAGGATTATCTGACCATGAGCATCTTCTCCATCGGCCTGAGCGGCCTCAATGCCGCTCAGAGCGCCCTGAATACCACCAGCAACAACATCAGCAACGTCTACACCCCGGGCTATAACCGGGAGCTGACGATCCTGGGAGAAGGGCGCGGCGATGGCGGGGTGAGGGTCAACGATATCCAGCGCCAGTTCAACCAGTACGTGGCTAACCAGCTCAACGCAGCCACCAGCAGCTCACAGGCGCTCTCTGCCTACCAGAACCAGATCAGCCAGATAGACAACCTGCTGGCCGACCGCGACGCAGGCCTGGCACCGCTGATGCAGAACTTCTTCTCCTCGCTGGAGGACCTGGCCGGGGCCCCTTCCGACCCCGCCGCTCGCCAGGGGGTACTGGGCACCGCCCAGACCCTGACTGCCCAGTTCCGCGCCTTCGATAGCTACCTGCAGGACCTGCAGGAAGGCATCAACGGGCAGGTCCGTGATGAAATCACTCAGATCAACAACACGACCGAGCAGCTGGCGACGCTCAATCGCGAGATCGCACTCGCGCGTGCCCGCACCGGCGAAGCGCCCAACGGCTTGCTTAACCAGCGCGACCAGCTGGTCGCCGAACTGAGCGAGCGCATGGATCTGCGTTTGAATATCCAGGATGGCAAGACTTATCAGGTTAGCCTGCCCAACGGCCAGCCGCTGGTGGCCGGCACCAACCACTTCAAGCTTGAGGTAATGCCTGCCCCCAACGACCCCCAGCGGATGATCATTGGCTACAACGACTCAGGTAGTAATCTGGTACCCCTGCGTGAAGACGCCATCAAGGGTGGGACTTTGGGCGGATTGATGGCATTCCGCGCGGAAACCCTGGACAAGACCCAGAACCAGATCGGTCAGCTGGCCGTATCACTGGCCGCAGGATTCAACGAGCAGCATCGACTGGGTACTGATCTCAACGGGGATCAGGGAGCGGACCTGTTTGGTATCGGCAATCCCGTTGCTTACTCCAGTGATCGCAATAATGGCGAGGCTCGAGCCTCGATCAGCTTTGATAACGTCCGCTTGGATCAGCTGCGCGCCACCGACTACACCGTTCGAATTCTGGAGGGTAGCCCGGACTCGCAGACTGGCTTTCAGGTGATTCGCAAGGACAACGGCGAGGAGGTTGAAGCCTATTTTGATGACGATGCCGATACGCTCCGTTTCGGGGGTGTTGAGTTGTCATTTGAAAACCTTGCAAATGCTGAGGCCGGCGATGTTTTCGAAGTTCAGCCAGTCAGGCGAGCAGCGGCTGGATTTGAAAGCCTTATTGGTGACCTGGACAAGATAGCGGCGGGGAGTTTTGTCAGGCGTGGGGGTGACCTAGAAATTAGTGATTTTCGCGCTGGCGATAGCGCCTTGGCAGGTCTAACCAGCTCGAGTCAGGGGTATGTATTTGAAATTGTAACTGATGATCAGGGCTTAACTTCGGCAATGTTAGACGGTTCTCCGGGAGGCTTTACTGTCAATGGTGAAGCATATGATGGTTCATCAAGCATAGCGCCGGGTGCCCTTATTGCCTTTGATGGTGTTGAATTCACGGTTGGTCAAGTTCCAGGTAACGATGGTTCAGCTCGACTTGAGCTCAACAAAGATCCATCTGGCACCGGCGATAACCGCAATGCATTAGCCCTTCAAGGCCTCCAGGACAATATGCTGGTGGGCGGTCGCGCCTCCTTCAACCAGGCCTACGCCAGCATGGTCAGCGATGTGGGCAACAAGACCAACGTGGTGCAGGTCAACCTGGAGGCCCGCCAGGGGCTCACCGACCAGCTGCGAGCCGTGCAGCAGTCGGAGTCCGGCGTGAACCTGGATGAAGAGGCCGCCAACCTGCTGCGCTATCAGCAGTTCTACGCGGCCAATGCGCGGGTGATCGACACCGCCTCCACCATCTTCGACACCATCCTCGGCCTGCGTAGCTGATAGGGGAGACTTAACCGATGCGTATCAGCACCGTCACCATGTACGAACAGAGCATGAACTCCCTTAATCGCCAGCAGGGCGATTTCCTCAAGGTCGGCCAGCAGATCGCCACCGGGCGCCGGGTGGTCAATCCCTCCGACGATCCCCAGGCCGCCTCGCGGGCCGTGGCGGTAAGCCAGGCCAAGGCGGTGACCCAGCAGTTTGCCGATGCCCGAATCAGTGCGCGCAATACACTGGCACAGACCGAGAGCGTGCTCAACAGCGTGGGGGACGCCATCACCAGCGCCAAGACGCTGATGGTTCAGGCGTCCAGCGATACCCTGAGCGACGCCGATCGGCAGTCGGTCGCCTCGGAGCTGCGCGGCATCTACGAGACGCTGATCGGGCAGGCCAATGCCACCGACGGCAACGGACGCTACCTCTTCGGCGGGTACCAGGATGACTCGCCTCCCTTCGCTCGTACCTCAGGTGAAGGCGTCTCTGGTGTTAACTATGTTGGTGACGAGAACGCTCGAGAACAGCGCATCGATGCCTCTCGTCTGATGCCGGTGGCCGAAAATGGCAGGGCTATCTTTCAGAGCGTGCCGTCTGGGGCCGGCTATGTGGCACGGGCACAAAGAGTGGATGAGCCTACTGCCGGCGGTAGCGCGCTGGGTGTTCAGGATATATTCTTCGCCAACGCAGGCTCTGTAACGTTTTCGGGCCCGAACCGGATTGATCCCGGCGCCGATGGCTTTGGCGAGAGCCTGACCTTGACCTTCGAGGAAGAAAACGGCGAGATGCGAGTTAGGGTCGCGAATCCTGATCCAGATGGCCCCGAAAACCTGTTTGACCAGCCCTACAAGTCAGGTGAAACCATCAGCTTCGCCGGCGTCAGCATCACCCTGCAGGGAGAGCCCGGGATTGGAGACCAGATCCAGCTGCGCCCCGCCAACGCTGATGATGCCAACCAGGACCTTTTCAAGTCGCTGAAAGATGCCATCGATGTCCTCGAGATGGACCAGGAAGGCACTGCGGAGAACAAGGCACTCTTCCGTAACACCATCAATACCGTCATGCGCGAACTCGATAATAACCTGGATAACGTGCTGACCGTGCGTGCCTCCGTGGGCGCCCGCCTCAACGAGCTCGATGTGGTCGACTCCGTGGCCGGCAACCGCATGCTCAACTATGAGCAGACCCTGTCGGACCTGGTCGATCTCGACTATGCCGAGGCGATCTCCGAATACAGCCTACGCCAGGTCGGGCTGCAGGCGGCCCAGCGCGCCTTCGTGGATATCAAGAGCATGTCGCTCTTCGACTACCTGCGCTGATTCCCTCCTGCGCTGAGATCGAACCTTCCCTGATCCGGGTGCTGCCACTCTCGGCACCCGGAGTCCCTTGCCCTGGCGCACCACCGCCAGGGCTTTTTTACGCCCGCACCATGGCGACAGGACCTCGGGCAACTGAGCTTGTTATGACAGAAGGGCTTGTTACGTGAGCGGGGCGAGGGCGTCGAGCAGGTCGCGCATGAAGGCCAGGCCATTGGCGAAGAGCCCCTGCAGGAAACGGCCGATATCGGTCATCAGCACCATCATCAGCGCCAGGCCCACGGTCAACGAGGTGGGAAAGCCGATATTGAAGACCGTCAGCTGTGGCGCGGAGCGGTTGAGGATGCCCATCGACAGGTTGATGATCAACAGCGACCCCACCAGCGGCAGGGCCAGCAGCATGCCGGACATGAAGATGGTGCCGCCGTAGCGGGCCAGCATCTCGAAGCCGCCGGCGTTGAAACCACCGAGGCCCAGCGGCAGGGTGTCGAAGCTGGTGGCCAGGATCTCGAGCACGATCAGGTGGCCGTTGAGGGCCAGGAACATCAGCAGCGTGATCATGTAGAGGTAGCGCGACAGCACCACCATGTTGGTGCCGCTGCCCGGGTCGAAGAAGGTGGCAAACGCCAGGCCCATCTGCAGGCCGATAAACTCGCCGGTGGCCTGCACCACGGCGAAGGTGACGTGCATCACCAGGCCCATGGCGATACCGATCAGCATCTGCTCGACCATGATGCCGAAGCCCGCCCAGGAGACCAGCGGCACGTCGGGCAGCGAGATCACCGGGGCGATGACCATGGCCACCAGGGCGGCGAGCCCCACCTTGGCCTGGTTGGGCACGCTGGAGTGCCCCCACAGGGGCGAGGCGGCCAGGAAGGCGGTGATGCGGGCGAAGGGCCACAGGAAGGCCATGATCCAGCCCTGCAGCTGGGCGAAGGTCACCTC
>ERZ869909.1759-NODE-1759-length-16594-cov-3.480838_pt1 | contig 16594 bp, 15 predicted proteins | sample MGYA00520892_ERZ869909 | MGnify/ENA primary metagenome ERZ869909 (study PRJEB32215, sample SAMEA104723947) | bioreactor metagenome | biome: bioreactor; feature: anaerobic bioreactor; material: water | place: China | collected 2015-03-12 ...
GCGCGCGAACCGCTCGCCGTCGCCGCTCTCGGCGGCTTCGGTGAAGCGCGCGAGCAGCTTGTTGAATTCCCTGGTGTTCATCACTTCTTTCCGGTTTCCGAACTCATGGAGCGCAGGCGCATGCGGTCGACCTTGCCGGTGGCGTTGCGGGGCAGGGCATCGACGACGCGCACGGCGCGGGGGACCTTGTAGCGGGCGAGGCAGGCGCTCCATTCGGCGATCAGCGCGTCGCCGTCGACCGCGGCGCCGGCCTCCGGCACGACATAGGCGACGATGGTCTCGCCCAGCCGCTCGTCCGGCTGGCCGATGGCGGCGACCTCCAGCACGCCGGGCATGCGGTGCGCGACTTCCTCGATCTCGCGCGGGTAGACGTTGTAGCCGCCGGAGATGATCATCTCCTTCTTGCGGTCGACGACGAAGAGGAAGCCGTCCTCGTCGAGAAGGCCGATGTCGCCGGTGTGCAGCCAGCCGTCGCGGAAGGCTTCGGCCGTCAGCTCGGGCTGGCGGAAGTAGCCCTTGGCAAGCCCCGGCGAGGAGACGAGGATCTCGCCGCGCTCGCCCGGCGGCAGGTCGCGGCCCTGGCCGTCGACGATGCGCAGGCGCACGCCCCAGTAGGGCTGGCCGGCGGAGCCCGGCTTGCGCGGCGCGCCGAACAGCCGAGCGCCGCAGACCGAGGGGCTGGCCTCGGTCATGCCGTAGCCTTCGGAGATGAGGACGGAGAAGCGCTCCTCGAAGCGGGCGTGCACCTCCTGCGGCAGCGCCTGCCCGCCGGAGACGCAGGCGCGCCAGCCCGAAAGGTCGAGACCGCCGGGCAGGGGCGCCTTGGCGAGCGTCCAGTACATGGTCGGCACGCCCATGAACACGGTGACGCGGTGGCGTGCCATGGTGCGGAAGGTCTCCTCCGGGTCGAAGCGCGGGACGAGGCAGATCGAGGCGCCGACGAGGAGGAACGCCGTGTAGAGGCAGGTGTGGCCGAAGATGTGGCTGAAGGGCAGCACGCCGTAGGCGCGATCCTCAGGCGTCAGCCGCAGGAGATCGACGGCGAAGGCCTGCGCGTTCCAGAACAGGTTGTAGTGGGAGAGCTCCACGCCCTTCGGCCGGCCGGTGGAGCCGGACGAGTAGAGGATGAGCGCTGTGTCGTCGGGCCGGCAGGGCGGGCATTCGACGATGTCGCCCTCGGTCGAGACGATCGCGGCCGCATCGCCCGCGATGTCGAGCGCGGCCCACGACGCCGCGCCGGGGGAAAGGGCGCTGCCTGTCGTCACCACCGCCGCCGGCTCGCAGTCGGCGACGATGGTCTCGATCTCGGCCGCCGCCAGCAGCGGGTTGAGCGGCACCGGAATCGCGCCCGCGCGGACCGCGCCCTGATAGGCGACGACCCATTCGATGCCGTTCGGCAGGACGATCACCACCCGGTCGCCCGCGCCGATGCCGCGCGCGGCGAGCGCGCGGGCGCAGCCCGAGACCAGCCGGTCGAGCGCGGCGTAGGTGACGCTCCTGTCGCCCTCGATCAGCGCCACCGCGTCGGGGCGCAGCCGCGCATGGTGGCGGATGGAGTTGCCGATGCTGGCCATGTCAGCGGTTCTCCGCCCCGGCATCCTTGCGCCGGCCGGCGAAGCGGCCGACGAGGTCGGCCACCCACGGCACCAGGCCGCGCGGCAGGAAGATCACCACCAGCACGAGGCCGACGCCGTAGATGATGAGGCGGAAGGTCTCGGCGATGCGCAGCATCTCGGGCAGGGCGGTGGTCAGCGCCGCGCCGACCAGCGGGCCGGCGAGCGTGCCGCTGCCGCCGAGGATGACGGCGAGGATCGCGTTGAGCGAGTGGTCGACCGAGAACGGCGCCGGGCTGATGAAGCTGAGATAGTGGGCGTAGAGCGCGCCGGCGAAGCCCGCGAGCGAGGCGCTGAACACGAAGGAGAACAGCTTGTAGCGCCAGCAGGCGACGCCCGCCGCCTCGGCGAAGGTCTCGTTCTGGCGGATCGCCTGCAGGACGAGGCCGACGCGCGAGCGCACCACCGCCGTCACCAGCAGCATGACCAGCGCCAGCGCTACGAGCACGAGATAGTAGTAGTTCACCCGGCGCTCGAAGCTGATCTCGAGGCCGCCGATGGAGATCGGCTCGGGGGCGGGGATGCCGGAGGTGCCCGCCTCGCCGCCGGTGACGGGAATCCAGTTCACCAGCACGATGAAGATCACCATGTTCATGGCCAGCGTGACGATGGCGAAGTAGTGGCCCTTGACGCGCAGCGACGGGTAGCCGGCGATGATCGCGGCGACCGCGGTGGCGAGCGGCGCGACGAGCATCGCGATCCAGACCGGGAAGCCGGCGTCGAGGCTGAGCAGCGCCGAGGAATAGGCGCCGATGCCCATGAAGCCGCCCTGGGCGATGGAGACGTAGCCCGTATAGCCCTGGATGACGTTGGTGCCCTGCGCGACGATCATCCAGATGATGGCGAGCACCGCGAGGTGGATGAAGTAGTTGGCGGTGACCAGATGCGGGAAGGCCAGCGCCGCCGCGGCCACGGCCGCGAGAAGAACGATGCGGCTCATCGGGCGGCACTCCGTCTCATGAGGCCCTCCGGCTTGACCAGCAGCACGCCGATCATCAGCAGGAAGGCGATGACGTCCTTGTAGGCGGAAGAGATGAAGGCGGAGGCGAACGTCTCGGAGACGCCGAGCACGAGGCCGCCGACGATGGCGCCGGGGATGGAGCCGAGGCCGCCGAGGATGAGCACGGCGAAGCCCTTGACCACGAGGCCGCCGCTGACGCCGGGCGCGATGGCGAACAGTGCGCCGACGAGCACGCCCGCCGCGACGCCCAGCGCCGAGCTCAGCGCGAAGACGAACATCGAGACGGCATTGACGTTGATGCCCATGAGCACGGCGGCGGGGCGGTTCTGCGCCACGGCGCGCACCGCCATGCCCATCCACGTGCGCTGGATCAGGATCGTCAGGCCGATCACCAGCACCGCGGCGATGGCGAGGATGTAGACCCGCAGCTCCGGCAGCGTGACGCCGCCGACGTTGAAGACGCGGGTGAAGCCGGTCGGGATGATGATCTGGTCGACGCCGAACAGGATCAGGTTCGACTTCTCGATGATGAGCGTGAGGCCGAGCGCGATGATGAAGGCGTTGATCGGCGGCGCGTTGCGCACCGGATAGTAGGCGATGCGCTCGAGCCCGACGCCGAGAAGCGCGCCCACGGCCATGGCCGCGGCCATCGACGGGAACAGGCCGAAGCCGAGCGAGGCGATGAAGAAATAGGTGATGTATCCGCCGAACATCGCCACGCTGCCATGGGCGAAATGCGCGATGCCGAGGATGCCGAAGATGATGGTCAGGCCGAGTGCGACAAGCGTGTAGATGCTGCCGATGACGAGGCCGTTGAAGAGCTGCTGGATCAGGTCCACTAGCATTGCGCGCTCCGCGGTTGGGTTGTGCGGCGCGCGCCGCACAACCCTTCTGTCGCCTTGGGAGGTGTTATGCCGGCCGCGTCAGTCGCGGACGGTCTGGAAGTAGGCCGAGTAGGCGGCCGCGTCGGACGGCAGCTCCTCGACGAAGGCCCACTTGTCGTCGCGGAACTGGAACGCGCCGTTCGAGATGTAGGCCTGGCCCTTGGGGTCGAACATCTTGCCGTCGACCGGCAGGTAGTTCAGCACCACGCCTTCCGGCACCTCGATGTTGCGCAGCGCCTCCTTGACGGCGTCGAGGTCGTCGACGGTGCCGGCAGCCTCGAGCGCGGCCTTGAGCACGTAGACCTGGTCGTAGGCGAAGGCGCTGTTCGGCGTCGGATACTCGTTCCACTTCGCCTGATAGGCCTCGGCATAGGCCTTGGCCGTCTCGCCCAGCGCATCGGCGTTGAACTCGATGGCGAGAAGGTCCCACACGCCTTCCATGGCCTCGCTGCTGGCGACGCGCAGGAACTGCTCGGGGCTGCCGCCGGAGAAGCCGTAGCGCGGCGCGGCGATGCCGAGCTCGTGCGCCTGGCGGTGGGCGAAGGCGACCTGCTCGACATAGCCGGAGATGAAGTAGGCGTCCGGCTCCAGGCCGCGCACCTTGGTGAGCTGGGCGGTCATGTCGCGATCCTGGCCGCCGAAGGTCTCGACGGCGACGATCTCGCCGCCCTCGGCCTCGAAGGCCTCGATCAGCGCGTCGCGGTACTGGGTGAAGAGGGCGACGTCGCGCGCCGAGATGATGCCGAGCTTCTTGACGCCCTGGCTGGCGATGAAGCGGCCGGCGGCGGCGCCGGTGTAGTCGCCGGGCGGACGGGTGCGGAAGACGTTCTTGTGGCCCGCGGCCGTGATGGCGCGCGCGCCGGCCGTGCCGACCAGCATGATCGCGTCCTCGCGGCCGATGATCGAGGCGACCGCGCCGGTCGAGGCCGAGCAGCAGTAGCCCATCAGGTACTTGACGCCGTCGCGGTCGATCAGCTTGCGGGCGACGTTGGTGGCCTCGGTCGGGTCGGCCTTGTCGTCGTACTCGATGGTGGCAAGCTTGTAGGTGTCGTCGCCGACCTTGATGCCTCCGCCCGCGTTGATCTGCTCGATGGCGAGGTCGATCGCGCGCTTCTGCGGCATGCCGTAGACGGCGCCGCCGCCGGACAGGGCGTCGCTGACGCCGACCGTCAGGGTCTTCTCCTCCGCGCTCGCCGTCATCGGCGAGAGGGCGAACGCGCCCGCCAAGGCGAGCAATGCAAGTCTTCTCATGTTTCTCTCCTCCTGGAACAGGGCCCGTGCCCTCTCAGGCGCCGAGATAGGCGCTCTGAACTCGTGGATCGTTTGACATTTCCTCGGACGTGCCGGCGGTGACGACCTCGCCGGCCTCCAGCACATAGGCGCGGTCGGCGACGCGCAGCGCCATGGACACGGCCTGCTCGACGAGCAGGATGGTCACGCCGAGCTGCTTGATCTTCATCAGCGTCTCCTCGATCTCGTCCACCACCTTGGGGGCGATGCCGAGGGAGGGCTCGTCGAAGATGCACAGGCGGGGCCTGGCCATCAGGGCGCGGCCGATCGCCACCATCTCCTGCTCGCCGCCCGACAGCGTGCCCGCCATCTGCGAGGCGCGCTCGCGCAGGCGCGGGAACAGCGCCAGCACCTCCTCGATCTCGGGCGCGATGTTCTCGCGGCGGCGGCGGTAGGCGCCGAGCCGCAGGTTCTCCATCACCGTCATCTCGGGGAACATCTGCCGCCCTTCCGGGCACATGGCGATGCCGATGCGCGCGACCTCGTGGCCGGGCAGGCCGGCAATGGAGCGGCCCTCGAAGCGGATGTCGCCGCCGGTCGGCTGCATCAGCCCGCAGACCGCCTTGAGGATCGTGGATTTTCCCGCGCCGTTCGGGCCGATGAGGGCGACGCACTCGCCCGCGCCCACCTCGAAGGACACGCCGTGGACGACCTCGGCCTTGCCGTAGGCGATACGCAGATCAGTGACGGTCAGCATCGCGGCGTCCCAGATAGGCTTCGATGACGGCGGGATCGGAGCGGATCTCGGCCGGGGTGCCGTCGGCGATCTTCTGGCCGAAGTTCAGCACGACGATGCGGTCGCAGATCTCCATGATGAGGCCCATGTGGTGCTCGATGACGAGGACGCTGATGCCCCTGGCCGGCAGGCCGCGGATCACCTCGGCCAGCGCCTTGCGCTCGCTGGAGACCATGCCGGCGGCCGGCTCGTCGAGCAGGATCACCTTGGGGGCGGCCGCGATCATCACGGCGATCATCAGGAGGCGCTGGTCGGCCGCCGACAGCGTCGAGGCGAGCGCGGAGGCGCGGTGGCCGAGGCCGACCGTCTCCAGCGCATCGCGGGCCGCGGCCTCCATCTTCGCCTCCTCCTCGCGCGCCGCACGGCTGCGCAGCACGGAGGCGATGGGCGAGACCTTGCGGCGCGAGTGGCAGCCGAGCAGCACGTTCTCCAGCGCGGTGTATTCCGGGAAGGTCTGGGTCGCCTGATAGGTGCGGATCATGCCGTGCGACACGATGGCGTCGATGGGCGCGCGCGACACGTCCACGCCTTCGAGCAGCACCTGGCCGGCGGTCGGGCGGACGGTGCCGGACAGGACGTTGACGCAGGTGGACTTGCCGGAGCCGTTCGGCCCGATCAGCCCGAGAATCTCGCCCTGGCGCAGCTCGAAGGAAACGCCCCTCAAAGCCTGCACGCCGCCGTAGCGCTTGTCTATCGAAACGGCCTCCACAAGCGGCGGCGCCTTTGCGGCGCCCGCAGCCAGCGTTCGCTCCGCTGTCGCGGTTGTGACCAAGCCTGACCTCCCTCGTCTTCCCGCGTCCGTTCCGGGCCGTTGGCCGTCGACGCTTGGGATGCAAATTCATATGAAGATAATTGCATGTCAACCCGTCGATCTTTTTTTCGACCACAGAGTCGATAAAAATACCCAAAATTCGGGCTTGGCGGCGAGGGGGCGATGTCCAAGGGGGCGAGTGCAGGTCCCGAAGGGGGCGAACGCAGGCCGCGACGGCTGCGGAGCGGGGCACGGGGAAGTCTGAGCGGGGCGACGCCGACCCGCGTCCCGCCTCTGTCTGTTGGTTGTGGCTGCGGCGATGCACGTGCTTTTCAGGCGCCCGCACCGGAGGCCGACGGGCCGGGTGCCGATGTTCGTTCAGGGAGGGAGGATGATAAGCCGTCCACCTTGCGACCCGGGCTCTCCGCGCTCCGCTCTGGCGAGCCCGCCGTCGCGAAAACGCGGAGAGGGGGGCATCGCGGCGGCGCGAGCCGCGCCCGAAAGCGAGCGTCAGGGCTGGAGCGGCATGCCGAACAGGCTGGTCCGGCCGGGGCCGGTCGCCTCGGTGGAAAGGCCGTTGCGGACGAAGTCGCTGATGCCGGTGGCGATGTCCTCGACCTGCCACGATCCGTGGCGGCGATACCACTTCGTCACCCAGTTCGCCGCGCCGAGCACGCAGAAGGCGCCGAACTTGGGCTCGCAGGGCACGATGCTGCCTTCCTCGACGCCCTGCCGGATCATGTCGATGATCTGCGCCTGGAACTTGTCCCGCCGGCGGATGACGTCGGCGAGCTGCTGCGGGTTCAGCGACTTCTCCTCGAGGATGATGACGCTGTAGCTCTCGTCCGAGATCATCGAGCGTACGTAGTTCGACATGGTCTGGCAGACGCGGTCGAGCGCGTTGAGCGAGCTGTCGGTGCACACCGATTCGAGCGCCTGCTCCGACGCCGCGAGGTGGCATTCGTAGAGCAGGTCCTGCTTGTTCTTCACGTAGTAGTAAAGGGTCGGCTTGCTGATGCCGAGCGATTCGGCGATGTCGGCGAGCGACGTGCCGTGGTAGCCGTTGGTCCGGAAGGCGTAGGCCGCCTGCCGCAACAGGGCGTCCTTCTTCAGTTCGCGCTGCTCCGCCGCGGTCGGCACCGCCTTGTTCCAGGACGCCATGAAAACCCTCCGTCGTCGACCGGCCGCATGCTTGATATGATTTTTCGAACCGAAGGTCGAGAAGCTGGATGTTAGCGGTCCACAGGCCGATGCGCCAGACAGGGCACGGCATCAATTTGCCGCATCGCGGGAATTCTTTTGCCTGCCGCGCACCCGGCGGCGTGGCGGATGGAATCCGGTGCAGGGAGGAAAAGCGCCGTCAGGGAAGCGCGGAGGCCTGCGTAACCGGAGCGATCCCGCTTCCATGAACGAGTGCCGCAGCAATGCGGGGAACCGGCCAATCGGAAAAAGGGGAAGGGCGGTTGGCTGCCCTCGCGGGCAGCCTCGGCCCTGCGCCGTTCGCCGGCCGCGCTCAGCGGATCGCGGCGTGCCGGCCCGCGGCATGGCCGAGCGTCACCGCCATCAGCAGGCCGTTTCCGGAAAGATAGCCCGAGGCATCGTTCCCCGAGACGCCGCAGGCGGCCCCACCCGCAGCATAGAGGTTGGGCAGCGGCTGGCCGTCCCCGCCGATGACCCGTCCGCGGATGTCCGTGACCAGGCCGCCCTGCGTGTGGAAGAGGGCGCCCGCGACGCGCACCGCGCAATAGGGCGGCGCGAGCCGGCCTGCGCCTTCGAAGGAGCGCCCGAGCGGGTCGGTCGCCTTCCCCTCGACGAAGGAGGCGACGCTGTCGAACGTGTCGGCCAGCGCCTCGGGGTCCACCGCCATGCGGGCGGCGAGCCCGGCGACGTCGGGCGCGGTGAGGATCGCGCCCATGCCTTCGGCGCGGCGGAAATCCTCGAACTGGCGGGCGATGCCGGCGATGCGCGTGTCGAAGACGCTCCACGCGACGCCGCCCGGCTGCTTCAGCACCTCGGCCGCCTGCTCGGAATAGCCGCGCGCCTCGTTGCTGAAGCGCCTGCCTCCGGCATTGACCTGAAAGCCGCCCTCGGTGATCGTCGCCCACGAGATCAGGATGCCGACGGGATGCGCGACCGAGCCGTGGCCCTGATGGCCGCCGAGATGGCGGGTGCGGGCGCCGAGCGCCTCGCCCCACAGCAGCGCGTCGCCCTGGTTGCCGGGATGGCCGAAATAGAGCGCGTCGGCCATGGAGGCGATGTGCTTCGCCACGAGCTCCCTGTTGCCGCCATAGCCGTTGCAGGCGAGGATCAGGCGCCCGCAGCCCACCTCCTCGGCGGAGCCGTCCGGCCGCTCGAAGCGCAGGCCGAGGATGCGCCCCGCGCCGTCGGCGAACAGCTCGGTGACGTGCGCGTCGCACACCACCGGGATGCCCGCCCGCTCCACCGCCTGGCCCAGCGCGTCGATGAACGCCTCGCCGGAGCGAGACGGCAGCCCGTGCATGCGCCGCGCGGAATGGCCCGGATAGGTGAAGTCGTCCACCACGGAGAAGTCGAGGCCGTGCGCATCCGCCAGCCATTCAAGGACCGGGCCGACGCTCGCGGCCGCAAAGCTGACGATGTCGGGGTCGGGCTCGCCATGCGCCTTGCTCATGATGTCGCGCGCGAAGAGCTCCGGCGTGTCCGTGATGCCCGCGGCGGCCTGCCAGCGCGTTGCCGGGGCGGGGACGAGGCCGGCGGAGAGCGCCGTCGAGCCGCGCGGCAGCGGGTCGCGCTCGAGGACCAGCACCTCGGCGCCGTCCTCGTGCGCGGCAAGCGCGGCGATCATGCCGGCCGCGCCTGCGCCGATGACCACCACCGGCACGCCATAGTCGAAATGCCTGTGTCCGGCCTGCGTCACACGCGCCATGCGCCCCACCCCCGCTGTCATGGAGAAGATATGGATTCCTGTCTTGTCGAAAGACAATAAGCTGTATCATGAATAAAACAACATTTGATTTTTCGCCGCAGCCGTGCGTAGGTTGGCGGGACAGCGCAGCAGGGAGTCCGCCGTGCCCGAGGGTGGTGCAGAAAGCCGCAGAACGCTCTTCGACAAGGTGTTCGACGCGCACGTCGTCGTGCAGCGCGAGGACGGCCAGTGCCTGCTGTTCATCGACCGGCATTTCCTGCACGAGGGCTCGTTCCACGCCTTCAACAAGCTGAAGGAGCGCAAGGCGCAGGTGGCGCGGCCCGACCTCACCTTCGGCATCGAGGACCACTACGTGCCCACCCGCACGCGCAACCTCGAGGAGATCGACCCCGCCATCCGCGGCATGATCCAGCAGCTGCGCGACAACACCGGCCGCCATGCGCTGCGCCTGTTCGATCTCGGCGATCCGGGGCAGGGCATCGTCCATGTGGTCGGGCCCGAGCAGGGGCTGACCCTTCCGGGCCTGACGATGGTGTGCGGCGACAGCCATACCGCCACCCACGGCGCGTTCGGGGCGCTCGCCTTCGGCATCGGCGCTTCCGAGGTCGCGCACGTGCTCATCACCCAGACGCTGTGGCAGAAGAAGCCGAAGCGCATGCGCATCGCCGTCGACGGCGCGCTGGCGCCGGGCGTGTCGGCCAAGGACGTGGCGCTGTCGATCATCGCGCGCATCGGCGCGGACGGCGCCGCCGGGCACGCGATCGAATATGTCGGCTCGACCATCCGCGGCCTGTCGATGGAGGGCCGGCTGACGCTGTGCAACCTGTCGATCGAGGCCGGCGGACGCTGCGGCATGGTCGCGCCCGACGCCACGACGATCGACTATATCCGCGGCCGGCCCTATGCGCCGAAGGGCGACCTGTTCGAGAAGGCCGCGGAAGACTGGCTCGCGCTGGCCACCGACGCCGACGCCGTGTTCGACCGCGAGGTGACGCTCGACGCCTCGGAGATCGCGCCCGTCGTCACCTGGGGCACCAGCCCGGAGGATGCGGCACCCATCACCGCCTCCGTCCCCGACCCCGACAGGATCGCCGACCCCGCGCGCGCCGCGCAGGTGCGCGAGGCGCTCGACTATATGGGCATCCGCCCGGGGCAGAACCTCACCGACATCCGCATCGACCGCGTCTTCATCGGCTCCTGCACCAACAGCCGCATCGAGGACATCCGCGCCGCCGCCGCCATCCTCGCGGGCCGCAAGGCCAAGGTGCCGGGCCTCGTCTCGCCGGGCTCGCGGCAGGTGAAGCAGCAGGCCGAGCAGGAAGGGCTCGACCGCATCTTCCGCGAGGCGGGGCTCGAATGGGTGGATGCGGGCTGCTCGATGTGCGTCGGCATGAACGGCGACCTCGTGCCGCCGGGCGAGCGCTGCGCCTCGACCACGAACCGCAATTTCCGCGGGCGGCAGGGGCCGGGCTCGCGCACGCATCTGATGTCCCCGGCCATGGTCGCCGCGGCCGCCGTGACCGGCCATCTCACCGACATGCGGCTTCTGATGCGCGAAGCCGGGCAGACGGAAGGCTGAGGCTGCGACGATGAAACCGTTCAGGACGCTCGACGCCATCGCCTGTCCGCTGCCGCTGTCCAACGTCGACACCGACCAGCTGATCCCCGCCCGCTTCATGAAGCGCTCGCGCGCCGACGGCTATGGCGGCTTCCTGCTGCACGACCTGCGCTTCGACGAGGCCGGCGCCCCGAAGCCGGACTGCTCCCTGAACCGGCCGGAGCGGCAGGGCGCGCAGATCCTCGTCGCGCGGCGCAACTTCGGCAGCGGCTCGTCGCGCGAGGCGGCCGTCTATGCGCTGGTCGACTACGGCATCGCCTGCGTGATCGCGCCGTCCTTCGGCGACATCTTCGCGTCCAACGCGGTCAACAACGGCCTCTTGCCCGCCATCGTCTCCGAGGACGACGGCGAGGCGCTGCTGTCGGTTCTGGAGGGCGGTGCGCTGCGCGCCCGCGTCGATCTGGAGACGCTGACCATCGACGCCGGGGGGCTGTCGGTGCCGTTCTCGGTCGATCCGGTGTGGCGCACCCGGCTGCTCAACGGCTGGGACGACATCGACATGACGCGCAGCCATCTCGACGCCATAGCCGCCTTCATGGAGGCCGACCGGATGCGGCGGCCGTGGATGCAGCCGGCGAAGCCGGGGGCGGGCGTGTCGTGACGATGGCGTTCTCGCCCGGCCGGATCGGCTCGCTGACGCTGGCGAACCGCATCGTCATGCCGCCGATGCAACGCTACGAAGGCACGCCGGACGGGTTCGCGACCGACTATCACGTCAATCACTATGCGAGACGCGCGCGCGGCGGCGTCGGGCTCATCATCCTCGAATCCACCGCCGTCTCGCCCGAGGGGCGGCTGATGGCCGACGACGTCGGCATCTACAGCGACGCCCACGCGGCGGCGCTTTCGCGGGTCGCCTCCGCGATCGGCGCGGAGGGCGTTCCCGCGCTCGTGCAGTTGAGCCACGGCGGGCGCAAGGCGCGGCCGCATGGCGGCCTGCCGCTCCTCGCGCCGAGCGCCGTCGCCTATGACGACCGCTACGGCCTGCCGCAGGCCATGACCCCGGACGACGTCGAGAAGGTGGTGCGCGATTTCGCCGCCGCGGCGGCGCGGGCGATGGCGGCGGGGTTTGCCGGCGTCGAGCTTCATGCCGCCCACGGCTATCTCCTGCACCAGTTCCTGTCGCCGCTGAGCAACCGCCGCGACGACGACTGGGGCGGCGACGAGGAGCGCCGCGCCGCGCTGCCGGCGCGCATCGTGCGTGCGGTGCGCCGGGCGGTCGGGCCGGCTGCCGCCGTCACCATGCGCATCAGCGCCAGCGACGACGCCGAAGGCGGGCTGACGCCGGAAGCCGCCGCCCGGATGCTGTCGCGCATCGCGGGCGAGGGGCTCGACGCCGTGCACGTGTCCTGCGGCGGGCTGGTGCCGCCGGAGCGGCAGTCGGCCGCGAGGCTGCGTTCCGTCGATTGCGCCGGCATCGTTCGCGCCGCGCTGTCGATCCCGGTGATCGCCGTCGGCGGCGTCCGCAGCCTGGAGACGGTCGAGGAGCTTCTGGCCTCGGGCAAGGCCGATTTCGTGGCCATCGGCCGCCCGCTGCTGATCTATCCCGACCTTCATCGCTCGCTGTGAGGAAAGCGGTTGACACCCGGGAGGATTGGTATTCTAAATGATACAGAGAGTTGTCTTTCATATAAGACAGATTGAGGTGCAACCATGACGTCGCCGATGGAGCCGCTCAAGGCGCACCGCCTTTACCTCCTCCTGCGGGAGCAGATCCTGAACGGCGAGGTCGAGGTCGATGCGCGCCTTCCCAGCGAGCCGGCGCTGGCGCAGGAGCACGGCGTGTCGCGCGTGACCGTGCGCCGCGCGCTCGACCGGCTGGCCGGCGACGGCATGATCGAGCGCAGGCCGGGCTCGGGCACCTTCGTCAGCGGCGGCAAGACGCTCATGCCGGTCGTCGCCGATTTCTCCAATGCGCTGACGCATCTGGTCGAGATGGGCCGCAAGACCGGGGTCAGGCTCATTTCCTTCGGCTATGTCCCGGCCACGACCGCGATGGCGCAGGAACTGCATCTCGACCCGGGCGAGAAGCTGCAGCGCTCGGTGCGCGTGCGCCTGATCGACGGGCAGCCCTTCTCCTATCTCGTGACGCACGTGCCGGAGCGGATCGGCGTCTCCTATTCGGAGGCCGACCTTGCCTCCACGCCGCTGCTCGAGCTGCTGGAGCGCTCCGGGATCGTCGCGGAGAGGGCGCGCCAGACCATCGGCGCGACGCTCGCCAACCCGGACGTCGCCGCCGCGCTCGACCTCGACATAGGCGCCGCCGTGATCGCGATGACGCGCGTGGTGTTCGATCCGTCCGGCCGCGGCATCGAGCATCTGCAGGCGCTCTACAGGCCGGACCGGTACTCGTTCCATATGGAACTCGAGCGCACGGGCGACGACGGCGCCCGCCGCTGGACGCCGGCCGATGCCGTCCGGGTGTCCGGACAGAACAACGAAAAAAACAACGCCAACCGCGATTCCATCCAGAGGAGAACGAAGTCATGAAAATCCTGAATACGACACTCCATCGCAGAACGGTCCTCAAGGGCGGCGCGGCCGCGCTGGCGACCATCGCCGCGCCGGCGATCGTGCGCGGCGCGGAGCCCGCTCCGGTCAAGGTCGGCATCCTGCAGCCGGTGACAGGCGCGCTCGCCCAGGACGGCGGCTACGGCCGTCTCGGCGCCGAGTTCGCGATTGCCGACATCAACGAGGCGGGTGGCATCAAGGCGCTCGACGGCGCCAAGCTGGAGATGGTGTTCGGCGACGCGCGCTCCACGCCCGAGGCGGGCACCCAGGAAGTCGAGCGCATGCAGGAAGAGGGCGTCGTCGCCATCGTCGGCGGCTTCGCCAGCCCGATCTGCCTTGCCGCCTCGCAGGCTGCCGCCCGCTACGATCTGCCCTACATCGTCGATGTCGGCGTGAGCGACCAGATCATCAGCCGCGGCCTCGCCAACACCTTCCGCTTCGCGCCGGGCTTCGCGCTGTGCACGACGGCGGCGATCAACAACCTCATCAAGATCAACGAGGCCGCGGGCAATCCGGCGAAGACGGTCGCGCTGGTGCACGAGGACGGCCTGTTCGGCTCCGGCCTCGCCAAGCTGATGGCGGACGAATTGCCGAAGCACGGCTTCGAGATCCTCGAGATGCTGTCGGTGCCGACGCCCTCGCGCGACCTCTCCAACGTCACGCTGCGCCTGCGCTCGCTCAACCCGGACCTCGTCATCCCGAGCACCTATTACGGCGAGACCGTGCTGCTCGCCCGCACCATGCAGCAGCAGCGCGTGCGGCCGAAGGGCGTCTATGCGGTGCTGAACGGCGCGGCCTCCAACCGCCGCTTCGTCGCCGAGTTCCCGGAAGCTGCCGAGAACATCATGGACTGCAACCACTGGCACGATCCGCGCAACGAGAAGGCGATCGCGCTGCAGGAGCGGGTCGAGGCCGCCGGCAGCCCGTACAACTACAACACCCCGCTCAACTATTCCTGCGTCGGGCTGCTGGCGGACGCCATCGAGCGTGCGGGCAAGGCCGACCGCGGCGCCGTCATCGAGGCGCTGGCCGGCTCGACCTATGCCGACCACCTGATGCCCTACGGCCAGACCCGGTTCGAGAACGGCCAGAACATGGGCGCGGCCCCCGTCTCGACGCAGGTCCAGTCCGGCGACATCAAGGTGATCTTCCCGGAGGAGTTCGCCAACGCGAAGCCGAACTTCCCGTCGAACGGCTGATCGCCCCATGAAAACCGCCCGGGTTCCCTGATCGAAGGGACCCGGGCCGCTTTCGGCTTCGCGAAGCGGACGTATCCATGTATCCCCCGGTAATCATCATCGAGGCCATGCTCAACGGGCTTCTCACGGGCGCCATCTACGCGCTCGTCGCCCTCGGCCTGACGCTGGTCTACGGCGTTCTCCACATCATCAACTTCGCGCACGGAGCCACCCTTGCCGCCGCCATGTTCGCCGTGTGGGGGCTCAACGCCGCCTTCGGCGTCGACCCGTATCTGGCGATCCCGATCCTGACCCCGGTCTTCTTCGTCATCGGCTATGCGGTGCAGCGCTTCGTCATCGGCCCGGCGGCGCATGGCGACGACGGCAACATCCTCCTGATCACGCTCGGCCTGTCGATCCTCATCGAGAACGCGCTGCTCGCCTCCTTCGGCTCCGACACGCGCTCCGTCTCGACCGACATCTCCTTCTCCGTGGTCGAGGTCGGGCCGTTCCTTCTGTCCACCGCGCGGCTGGTCGGCTTCGCCGGCTCGGCCGTGGTGGCGCTGCTGTTCTGGCTGCTGATGAGCCGGACCGATACCGGCAAGGCGATCCGCGCCGTGGCGCGCGAGAAGCTGGGCGCGCGCCTCGTCGGCATCAATGTCGGGCACGTCTATGCGGTGACCTTCGGCCTCGGCTGCGCCGCGCTCGCCATTGCCGCGAGCTTCCTGATGCCGACCTTCTACGTCAATCCGCGCGTGGGCGGCGCCTTCGTCAGCATCGCCTTCACCGTGGTCGTGCTCGGCGGCATGGGCTCGGTGCCGGGCGCGATGATCGGCGGCCTCATCATCGGCATGGTCGAGAGCCTGAGCGGCCTCTATCTCGGCGAGAGCCTCGGCCAGATCGGCATCTTCATCATCTTCATCCTGGTGCTGCTCCTGCGGCCGACCGGCCTCTTCGGAGCGAAGGCATGACCGGGCGCAACTATATCTGGATCGTGGCGATCACCCTGCTTCTGGCGCTGTCGCCGCTGGCGATCGCGTCCAACACCTTCTTCAACTTCCTGATCCTGGTGCTCATCATCTCGCTCGCGGCGCAGGGGTGGAACGTGCTCGGCGGCATCGGCGGCCAGACCTCGTTCGGCCACGCCATGTTCTTCGGCATGGGCGCCTACACGACCTCGATCCTGCAGCTTCACCTCGGGGTGAACGCCTGGCTCGGTCTGGTCGTCGCGGTGGCGGCGGGCGCGCTGTTCGGGCTCGTCGTCGGCTTCCTGAGCTTCCGGGCCGGCCTGCGCGGCTCCTACTTCGCGCTGGTGACGCTCGCCTTCGCCGAGCTGATGCGCATTCTCGCCAACTCGCTGGAGTTCACCGGCGGCGCGGCCGGCCTGCTGCTCAAGCTCGATCCCGGCTTCGCCAACATGCAGTTCTCGGACCGCACGAGCTTCATGTGGCTGGCGCTCGCCTTCGTCTTCGTCAGCCTCGTCGTCACCCAGCGCCTCGCGGATTCCCGCTTCGGCGCGCATCTGGTGGCCGTGCGCGAGAACGAGGATGCCGCCCGCGCCCTCGGCGTCGACGTGCTCGCCGTCAAGCTCAAGGCCATCACCCTGTCGGGCGCGATGACGGCGGCGGCCGGCGTGCTCTACGCACAGTATTTCCTCTACATCGACGCGGCGATCGGCTTCGGCATGTGGATTTCGGTGGAGGCGCTGCTTGCGCCGATGGTCGGCGGCCGCGGCCTCGTGCTCGGCCCGCTGGTCGGCGCCTTCACGCTGCACGGGCTCGGCGAAGTCACCAAGGGCTTCGCCGGCCGCATCCCCGGCATCGACCTGATCGTGTTCGCGCTCGTCCTGATCGCGGTGGTCGCCTTCGCGTCGGAAGGCATACTCGGCCTGCTGCGCAAGTTCCGGGCGCGTCTTTTCCGGAAGGGAGGCGCCTGATGCTCGAAGTCAGCAACGCCACCATGCGCTTCGGCGGGCTCGTCGCGGTCAGCAAGGCGAACCTGTCGGTGCGGCCGGGCTCGATCACCGGCCTGATCGGCCCGAACGGCGCCGGAAAGACCACGCTCTTCGCCATCATCGCCGGCTTCCTCAAGCCGACGGAGGGCACCGTCACCTGGCTGGGCGAGGACATCACGCGCATGCAGCCGCA
>ERZ869909.1760-NODE-1760-length-16591-cov-3.563885_pt1 | contig 16591 bp, 13 predicted proteins | sample MGYA00520892_ERZ869909 | MGnify/ENA primary metagenome ERZ869909 (study PRJEB32215, sample SAMEA104723947) | bioreactor metagenome | biome: bioreactor; feature: anaerobic bioreactor; material: water | place: China | collected 2015-03-12 ...
GAAGAGCTCGTTCTGGTGAAGCGCCTGTCCGGACGGCCCGACCTCGGGCTCGGCCTTCAGCCGGTTGCTGACGAACACGAACTCCTGTGCCACGCCAAACGCGCCAGACATGAGTGCCAGGCTGATCACCAATCGCAAGTACACGTTCACCATCTGGACAACACCCCCGTCAGAACGCTCACCCTAAGATGTCCCGGTCGTTGTGCCCGGCTCAGCGCGCCCGCCTCACGCCCGCCCTGCACTCCCGAACACGTGCAGCCGGGCCCTGACGATCTCGCGGATCTCATCACGCGCAGCCCCCAGGTACTTGCGTGGATCGAACTCACCGGGCTTGTCCCGGAACATCTCGCGGATCGCGGTGGTGAAGCCCAGGCGGAGGTCGGTGTCCGTGTTGATCTTGGCGATGCCTTGCGTGACCGCCTTCCGGATGTCTTCCTCGTGGATGCCTACTGCGTCGGCCATGCTGCCACCCGCCGCGTTCAGGCGTTCGACGATGCTGCCCGGTACTCCGCTCGCACCGTGCAGTACCAGCGGGCCGGGTACCACGGCGGCGATGCGTTCGAGCCTGGCGTGGTCGATGAAGGGACGGCCCTTGCCCTTGAAGGCGCCGTGGGATGTGCCGATGGCAACGGCCAGGTAGTCTGCACCCGTCGCCTCCATGAAGCGCTGGGCCTCGTCCTCGTTGGTGAGCGCGGCGTCCTCCACGGACACGTCGATGTGGTCCTCGATTCCGCTGAGCCTGCCGATCTCGGCCTCGACGGTGATGCCCATCGCGTGAGCGGCCTCGACGACGCGGCGGGTCTCCTTGATGTTGGTTTCCTCGTCCTCGCCTGACTTGTCGATCATCACAGAGGTGAGGCCCCAGCGCAGCGCCTGCAGGCAGGACTCGTACGAGGAACCGTGGTCGAGGTGCACGGCGACCGGTACGCTCACGCCTGCCGACATCGACAGCGCGAGGTCGACAAGTTCCTTGCCGCCGTACTTGATGCTCCCCTCGGACAGGGAGACGAGCACGGGGCTGCGTTCCTGTTCTGCGGCCTCGAGGATCGCCTGAGTGGTTTCCAGGTTGCTGGTGTTGAAGGCACCGACGCCGTAGCCTCCGGCGTGTGCAGCTGCTAGGACTTCCAGGCCTGTATGCAGTGACATGCGCCGATTATAGCGCGGGCTTCAGGCTGCCTCGGCGGGCATGTCGAGCAGGGCTTCGACGAAGGCAGCCGCGTCGTACGGCTGGAGGTCGCTGGATTTCTCTCCAACCCCGATGAACTTGATGGGCAGGCCGAGCTCGCGGGCGATCGGCAGCAGGATGCCGCCCTTGGCGGTGCCGTCGAGCTTGGTGACGACCACCCCTGTCACGCCGACCGCCTCATGGAACTTGCGCGCCTGCTCCAGGCCGTTCTGGCCAGTAACGGCGTCCAGGACCAGCCAGACCTCGGCCGGCTCACCCTCGTCGGCCTTGCCGATGACGCGCTTGACCTTCTTGAGCTCCTCCATCAGGTTGTGGCGCGTGTGCAGGCGGCCGGCCGTGTCGACGAAGAGCAGGTCGATCCCGCGTGCCTTGCGCGAGCCGGCAGCGTCGAAGGCGACCGAGCCGGGGTCGCCACCCTCGGGGCCCGTGATGGTGGGTATGCCCAGGCGTTCTCCCCACACCTGCAGCTGCTCGGTCGCGGCTGCGCGAAAGGTATCACCGGCTGCGAACATGACCGTCTTGCCGTAGCCCTGGTAGTACTCGCCGAGTTTCGCGATGGTCGTTGTCTTGCCGGCGCCGTTGACACCGACGACCATCACTACCTTCCCCTTGACTTCCACCTGTCTGCGCGTCACGTCGAGCGTGAAGCCGACGCGCCTCAGCGTCTGCCTCGTCTTGTCCGGCTCGAGCTGATCAAGCAGCGCCTTCTGCAGGGCCTCCCGGAAGGTTGTGCCCCGCTCGCGCTCTGCACGCGCGTGCTTCACGACTTCGGCTGCGATGCGCGCGCCGACGTCAGCGCCGATCAGCGCGAACTCGAGGTCCTCCCAGTCCATCTCCCAGGCGCTCGCGCCAGCGGGGGCGCCCGTCAGTATGCTTCTGGTGCGGCTGAGACCCTGCTTCAGTCGATCGAGCCATGCCATTACTGCTGCTGCCCGCCCTGCTTCGCCTGGGCCTCCTGCGCGCGTCGCTCCTCGAGCTCACGCTGCGGGTTGTCGTCAGGCAGCGCAGCCGTGATGCTCTGCAGGGCCCGTCCGATCCGGTCCAGCACCCGACGCTTGCCGATGATGGTCGCGATCTCGGTCACCCCGGGTGCACTTGCGGCTCCGGTCAGCGCGGAGCGCATCGGCTGCATGACCTTGCCTATGTTCACGCCCTGCCGCTGGACGTATCCGTGCAGGAGTTCGTCCATGCTGTCGTAATCGAAGAAGTCAAGCATCGAGATCTCGCGCTCGAGGTCCTCGAGGTGGGACTGGCCTGCCTCGACCTTCCGGAGCGCCTCCTCGCTGTACTCGAAGTCGTCATCGAAGAAGTACGCTGCGCCCTCTTCGAAGTCAAGGAGCGTCTCGCAGCGCGGGCGCAGCAGGTCGACGACGTCGAGCAGGTAGTCCTCGTCCGGCCAATCCCATCCCTTCGCCCTGAACAGCGGGGCCACGCGCCCCGCCAGGTCCTCCAGGTCGATCAGTTCCTTGATGTAGCGCGCGTTGAAGTAACGCAGCTTGCGCAGGTCGAAGACCGGTCCCCCCAGCGAGATCCGGTGGTAATCGAAGTTCTCGGTCATTTCCTTCAGGCTGAAGAACTCCCGGCCGTCCGGCATGCTCCAGCCCATGTTCGCAAGGAAGTTGAGCAGCGCCTCCGGCACGATGCCCTGTGCGCGGTATGAGTCCACGCTGGTGTCCAGTTTGCGTTTGCTGATCTTGGACTTGTTCTTGTCGGGGTTGCGCAGCAGCGGCATGTGGATGAACAGGGGAAGCGGGTAGCCGAGCGCCTGGTGGAGCAACACGTGAATCGGCGTGCTGGTGATCCATTCCTCGGCACGCATCACGTGGGTGACGCCCATGGCGTGGTCGTCCACGACGACCGCGAGGTGGTAGGTGGGGTAGCCGTCGCTCTTGAGGATCACGGGGTCGCGGATCTGCGAGTTCTCGATCGTGATGTCTCCACGGAGCTCGTCCTTGAAGCTCGTGGCGCCCTCATCAGGGGTGGCGAGCCGCACGACGAACGGTTCTCCGGCGGCGGCCCGACGGTCGCTCTCTTCGCGTGGCATGCCGCGTGCGCGACCGTCGTAACCCGGATCCTTGCCAAGCCGGCGCTGCTCCTCGCGCATCGCGGTGAGTTCCGCTGCCGTCTCGAACGCCCGGTATGCCTTGCCCTCGGCCAGGAGCCTGTCGACCGCTTCCCGGTACAGGTGCAGGCGCTCGCTTTGCCGGTACGGCCCGTGCGGCCCGCCCGAGGCCGGACCCTGGTCGGGGGTCAGGCCGAGCCAGTCGAATACCTCCAGGATGCGCGCCTCGGACTCGGGATTGTAACGCTCCCTGTCCGTGTCCTCGATCCGCAGGATGAAGCTGCCGCCGCTGCGGCGGGCAAGCACGAAGTTGAACAGGCCGATGTAGGCCGTACCGACGTGCGGGTCCCCGGTTGGTGACGGAGCTATTCGGGTCACAGGTGGCATTCGGATTCCTTTCCTGAGCATCAAAGGCAACTGCTGCTGTCCGGTTTGCCCGACCGGTTGCTTATGCTGTCAGGTGGGCAATATTGGCTACTAAGCCTAACGCACCAGCACTGACGCGACCGTGACCGCGGCGACTGCCCACAGGTACGGTGAAAACACGCGGAACCGGCCGCGCCTGAGCACCACGAAAAGCCACACCAGCGCCGCATAACCGACGATGAACGACGCGACCGTCAAGATGAGCACCGGCATGAACTCTAGTCCCGCACTGCGGACCTCGGACACGCCGAGCGCTGCGACGCCGAGCGAGACCACCAGATACATCAGGAAGGAGATCCTTGCTGCCAGTTCGCTGTCGATGCCGCGCCACAGCAGCGTCGTGATCGTGGTTCCGGAGCGCGAAAGGCCCGGGATCACGGCGATCCCCTGTGCGATGCCGACCACTATGGCATCTGCGAAGCGCACGTCCCTGATGCGCGTGCGGGGCTGTTTGCCCCTGGGGGCGAACCAGAGCAGGAAGCCTGTCAGGGCGAGCATCGCGGCCACGGGCAGGGGAGCGGCCAGCGCCTCGAACGAGTCGCGGAAGAGCAGGCCGAGTATCCCGGTCGGGATGCAGCCCACCAGAACGAGCAGCGCAAGCCGCCAGCCCTCACTCTTGCGGGCCTCGGGGCTGAACAGTCCGGAAACGAACCCGCGCAGTGCGAGGGAGACATCGTTGCGCAGAGCCAGCAGCACCGCAAGCAGCGTGCCGGTGTTGGTGGCGATTCCGATCGCGAGGGCCATGTCGCCCTCCCCCTGGTTGAAGCCGACGAACCAGCTGGCGAGTGCCAGGTGTCCGGAGCTTGAAACCGGCAGGAACTCGGTGAGTCCCTGTACGATGCCGAGGACGAGGGCCCCTAGGTTGGTCAGCAAGCAGATCAAACCTTCCTGAAAGCGGGGAGCCGGAGCATACTGCTGCTCCGACTCCCAGTGTCAAGGTGCCCGGGTGACGGGCTGCGTTGCCTGGATCAGCGCTTGCTGAACTGCGGGGCGCGGCGGGCCTTCTTCAGGCCGTACTTCTTGCGTTCCACGATGCGGGCGTCGCGCGTCAGGTAGCCGCCGTCCTTGAGGGCGGGACGGAAGTTCGGGTCCACCTTCAGGAGGGCGCGGGCAACGCCGAGTTTGATCGCGTCGGCCTGGCCGCTGGGCCCGCCACCGGCGACGGTGATGAGCGCGTCATAGCGCCCTGCGGTGTTGGTGATCTTAAGGGGTTCCAGCGCCTGTACGCCCGCGAAGATGCCGCGGAAGTACTCCTGGAATTCCTTGCCGTTTACCATGATGCGGCCATTGCCGGGGCGCAGGAAGACCCGGGCGATAGCGGCCTTGCGGCGACCGGTACCGTAGTACTGCTCCATCAGCCGAGCTCCACTTCTTTGGGCTGCTGCGCCGCATGAGGATGCGCAGCACCGTTGTAAACCTTGAGACGGGTCATTATCTTGCGGCCCAGAGTGTTCTTGGGCAGCATGCCCTTTACAGCGTGTTCGATGACGCGCTCGGGATGGGTATCCAGCATGCGCCTGGCTGTGATCCGCTTCAGGCCGCTCTGGTAACCGCTGTAGCGCGTGTATACCTTCTGGTCAAGCTTGCGGCCGGTGAACTCAACCTTGTCGGCATTGACCACGACGACGAAGTCACCACCAGGCATGTTCGGTGTGAAATCGACCTTGTGCTTTCCGCGCAGCAGCTGGGCAATCTGCGTGGCGAGGCGGCCCACAGTCTGACCCTCTGCGTCCACGAGCAGCCAGTCGTGCGTTGATTCCTTTGGAAAGTACGTCTTCACTTGCTCCACGTCCTTAACTATCGGGGTTTGGTTCTGTCGGTCAGATCGGGGCCGACTGGTGTCCAAAGACCAAAGGGGATTCTAGCACACAACTGGGGGGCGTGTAAACCTCGGCTACAGCCGGGTTCCGGACGGGGCGGGCGGGATCGGCACGGTACAATCAGCCGCATGACGGTTCTCTGGCTGGACGCAGGCGGGTCGCCCGGATGAGGGCTGCAGGCGTGACATTCCGCATACTGCTCGTGGTCGTGGTCATGCTGCTGCTCCTGATCGCCGGTGGCTGGCTGGCTGTGCGCACTTCGCTTCCTCAAGTCAGCGGCGAGCTCGTGCTCGGAGGCCTGAACGGGCAGGTAACGGTGACGCGCGACGACGGCGGCGTGCCGCACATCCGTGCCGAATCCCTTGCCGATGCATATTTCGCCCTCGGCTTCGTGCACGCGCAGGACCGTCTGTGGCAGATGGAGTTCCAGCGGCGCGTTGCCGCAGGCACGCTCGCCGAGGTGGTCGGCGAGCCGGCCGTGGATACTGACCGCTTCGTGCGCACGCTCGGTGTGTACCGTGCGGCCGAGCGGGCCATCGCCCATCTCGATCCCGCGACGCTCTCTGCTCTGCGCAGTTACACGGGTGGCATCAACGCGTTCCTGACCACCCGCCGTGGGCTCCTTCCCCCGGAGTTCCTGCTGCTCGGGCATGAGCCTGCGCCGTGGAGTCCTGCCGATGTCATCGGCTGGGCGAAGATGATGGCCTGGGACCTGGCCGGCAACTGGAACGATGAACTATACCGGGCGCGGGTCGCCAGCGTCCTTGGCCCGGAACAGGCCGCGGCACTTTGGCCCGAGTATGCAGGCGGCGTACCCGTCACGATTCAGGGATCCTGGCTCGAACTGTCGGCGGGTGACCCGCCTGCAGACAGTGGTGCGCCCGGGACCGGACCGCCGGAGGAGCAACCGCAGGACGAGGACGAACAGCCCGTGACGCCGGACCCGGACGCGCAGATCGCCCTGCAGGCGTTCGACATCGGAGCGCTCCTCGCTGCCATGCCGGAGCCGTTGCCGGAAGGCTCGGGCTCCAACGCCTGGGTGCTCTCGGGCGAGCACACCGCCAGCGGCCTGCCGCTGCTTGCGAACGACCCCCATCTGGGGCTGCAGGCCCCCTCACTCTTCTACCTGGTTCATGTCGAGGCGCCCGGCCTCAACGTGATCGGCGGCTCCCTGCCCGGCACGCCTGCGGTACTGCTGGGCCGAAACTCCGAGATCGCCTGGGGCCTGACCAACACCGGTTCGGACGTCCAGGACATCTTCATCGAGCGCACACTTCCGGGCGTGGCCGAGGGCGAGCCGGGCATGTACCTCACCGAGAACGGCTTCGTCGACTTTCAGGTGCGCACCGAGGTGCTGCGCGTCAAAGGTTCACCGGACATCACGTTCACGGTCCGTGAGACGCGCAACGGCCCGGTCATCTCAGACCTGGTCACTACCGGTGGGGTGCTGCCGGACGCCCTCGCGACCGACGGCAACACTTACGTCCTGACCCTGCGCTGGACCGCGCTTGACGACGATGACCGCACGGTCCAGGCGATCCTGAACCTGAACCGTGCCGGCAGCTGGGATGAGGCGGTCACGGCACTGGAGGACTTCCACAACCCTCAGCAGAACATCATGTACGCCGATGTGGAGGGCAACATCGGTTTCATCGCTCCGGGCCGCGTCCCGATCCGACCGGTGGGAGACGGCATGAGCCCGGTGCCGGGCTGGACCGGGGAGCACACCTGGAGCGGTTACGTGCCGTTTGCCGAGGTTCCGATGGTGCTGAACCCCGAAAGCGGCATCCTGGTCAATGCCAACCAGCGGATCACGCCTGATGACTACCCGCACCACCTGAGCAGCACCTGGTCGGTGCCCTACCGGGCAGACAGGATCCATGAGCTCCTCGGGCGCGCTGCGCGCCACACTGTGCTGAGCAGCATCGCCGTCCAGGGAGACCTGACCTCGCGGATGGCGAGGGAGTTCGTCCCGCTCCTGCTGGACCTGGAGGCTGCACCCGGACTCGAAGCCCGCGTGCAGGCCGGCTTCCTGACCTGGGACGGCGAGTCATCCCCGGACCGGGCCGAGCCGCTGGTACTCGCCGCATGGCAGCGCGAGCTGCAGCGGCGCCTGCTGCAGGACACCCTCGGCCAGCTCTTCGGCGGTTTCGCCGGCCAGCGTCCCACCTTCCTGCTGGACGCACTTGCCGGCGGTGGCGACTGGTGCGTCCTGGCCTCGCCCGGAAGCAGCGATCCGTGCCGCGAGGCAGCACAGGCGGCATACTCGGCCGCTGTCGAATGGCTCAGTGACGAGTTCGGTCCGGATGAATCCGGCTGGCGCTGGGGAGATGCTCACCGCTCCACGCAGCTGCACGGCGTGCTCGGACGTACTGCGCTTGGTCCGCTCGTGAACCTGCATACGCCGACCGGTGGCGATGCATTCACGGTCAACGTTGCTTCGTTCAGGCCGTTCAGCGAGCCCGAACCGTTCGGCCAGCATCACGGTGCGGCCTACAGGGCCGTGATGGACCTGAGCGACCCCGACGGCGGCTTCTTCGTGCACTCCACCGGCCAGTCCGGCAATCCCGTGTCACCCGCCTACCGCGACCTGCAGTCGGCCTGGCGCGACAACAGGCCACTTCCCATGCGCCTGAGCCAGCCCGAGTCAGCCGTTTCCGTGCTGCGGCTGCAGCCGGCACGCTGAACTGTGACGCACATGGGGGATCCACGCCTTCTGCTCGACCAGTGGGGACCGGACTACGACGGTACCTACAACGTTGCGGATCCCGAGGGAACAGCCGACAGCAGCCGAGAGCTCGAAGCCGGCGTCGAGCTGCCCGAAGCTGACTGGCGGCCGGTGCAGCCGGGGCCGGTCGATCACATGCCGGTCACCTGGTTCCTGGACGGCAGCCGGCGCATGGAGGCGCGCGCCTACCTCGAGAGCGACAGTGGCCAGCTGAACATCGGCGGCCTGGGCAGCACGGCGGTCGGTGCGGTGCTGGTGCGGCCGGGACAGAGGGCGGTCTTCGAAGACACCGTTCAGGTGCGCCGCTGGTGCCTTCTGGGCGGGGGAGCCCAGTACACATCGATCGAACTGCCGGCCCTGCCCGGCTGGCCCGGCGCGCTGCGTTACGAGCCGCATGGCGTGCCCGATGCGGGACCGGAAGCCCTCATGCAGGGCCTCCAGACACTCATGCGTGACCAGGAGCGGCTGCTTGCGGCCCGGATCGCGGCGGCCGATCCGGATGCGTTGATTGTGCTCGACGGTCCGTTGCCCGGGCGTGGCGCGTCCCCCCACATGCTCGGTTACCTCAAGACCACTTCGGTGATGCGGCTCGATGCCGAAGCCATGAGGGTGGTGCGCAGCCTGAAGGCGGGCGAGCGCAGTCCCATCTACCGGGTCGGCGCGAGCGGCGATCCGACCGCCTTCTTCGAATGGTGGCTGCGGCTGCGGGACCCGCTGCAGTGGCAGTTCAGTCTGGCGGGCACGGTCCGGCTCCAGCTCAGCGCCGCACCTGACGCGGCCAGGCGCCTGAATCAAGCGAAGCTGCTGGCCGACTGGTCGTGCCGGCACCTTCCCGGTTTCGCCACGCTGCAGCACCAGGACCCGCGCGCGCCACAGCAGCTGCTGCCGACGCGGGCACTGGAGGCTGAGCTCAGGCGCAGGATGGGCTCGGTTGAGCTGCTGCGCCGCAGGCTCCTGACGGGGCACTTCGCCACGGTGCGGGCATGAGCGGGCGCAAGGTCGGAGTGGTCCTCGGCACCGAAGACTCGGCTCCGCTCGAGTACTGGTTCGCCGTTGCACCGGGCAGCAAGGTTCAGCTGGATGACATCGTCACCGTCGCCGTTCCCGATCCCGAGCAGCCGGATTCGAGCATCGTCTTCTATGGCGTGGTCGATCACGTCAGGCGCAGGCTTGAGGGCGTTCAGTTCGACGGGGACACGGAGCTGGTAAGCCAGGGACTTCTGCCGGCCCACGACTCCTACGCCGCCCGCGTGCGCACCACCCGGGTCGAGCCTGAGGAGTTCATCCCGCCGGGACCGGGCGACCCGGTGGCCATGGCCAGCGGCGAGCTGCTTGACCGTGCACTGTTCCACGACAGCATGCAGTACCGGCTGCCTGCGGGCGTTCTGCGCAGCGGCAACCCCAGCTACATCAACCTGGAGTTCCTCGACGGCCGCAAGGGCGGCCACGTCAACATCAGCGGGATCTCGGGCGTGGCGACGAAGACCAGCTACGCGCTGTTCCTGCTTTACAGCCTCTTCAACGCCCGCGGCGAATCCGGCGGTCCGTTGCTGCAGGACTCGGTGGCCGCGAAGGCCGTGGTGTTCAACGTCAAGGGGCGCGACCTGTTCTGGCTGGATCGTCCCAACAACCGCTACGCGGAAGAGGAGGGCAAGTGGCAGCAGAAGACCGGTTCGGCCCGCACCCGCCACGAGGCCCTCGGCCTGCCCACCGGGGCCTTCGCGAGCGTCCAGGTGCGTGCGCCGGCGGTCGACCCGCGCGGACAGCGGGGCGCAGACGTGCTGCCTGAGCCCGGAGGCGGCGCCGATGTCGCCCCGTACTGCTGGTCACTGCTGGACTTCGCGCGCGACAGGCTCCTGCCGTTCGCACTGGTGGAACGCGACGCGATGACCAACCTCGGCTTCCTTGTCGACCACATAGTCGAGCGCCTGCACGTCGCATCCCGGGGACAGAAGGGGCCCGGTTTGCTGCTGGACGACTGGACGCAGGAAGCAGCCCCGGCCAGGATGGACGCCATCGATCCGGATGATGACTTCGACGCGGACAGGCTTGCCCGATCCGGGTCGGGGCAGCGCCTGGCCGAGACGGTTCATGACCTAGTTGACTTCCTTCAGTTCCGGCTGCTGGAGGACAACGGAGGCGAGGGCGATCCCGCCTGGGTGCCTGGGCGCCAGGCGCGGGGAACGCGCGAGGCACTCATCAGGCGGCTGCGCGGCGCCGCGAAGCACCTGGACCGCCTGGTGCGCGGAGACGCGAGCGCGCGGCAGCTGAAGCGGGCACGGCCGGACATCCTGGATTCGGACAGGCAGGTTCACGTGATCGACATCCACAGCCTTCCTGCGCTCGCACAGATGTTCACCGTAGGCGTCCTGCTCAGGCAGGTGTTCGACCGCAAGGAGGCCGGAGAGGCGGGCAAGGTGTTCGTCGTGCTCGACGAGCTGAACAAGTACGCTCCTTCCGAGGGCGAGAGTCCGATCAAGGACCTGATGCTCGATATCGCGGAGCGGGGTCGCAGCCTCGGCGTGATCCTCATCGGTGCGCAGCAGACCGCCTCGGAGGTCGAACGCAGGGTGGTCGGCAACGCGGCCATCCGCGTGACCGGCCGGCTCGACACGGCTGAGGCCGAACGGGGCGAGTACCGCTACATGCCGGCGAGTTCCAGGGCAAGGACGAGCATCCTCACGCCGGGCACCATGTTCGTGTACCAGCCCGACGTGCCCGTTCCGCTGCTGGTGTCGTTCCCCTTCCCGTCCTGGGCCACGCGCGAATCGGAGGCGCGCGCCCCTGTGAGCGACGACGACTTCATGAAGGACATCAACTGATCCGTGGCCTTCAGGTTCCTGCACACCGCCGACTGGCATGCCGGTCGCCAGCTCATGGGACGCGACCGGAACCCGGAGATCGTCGCCGCTCTTGCCGAGGTGGCAGAAGCTGCGCGCCAGTACAGCGTTGACCTGGTCCTGGTGGCGGGCGACGTGTTCGACAAGCCCAACCCGTCTGCGGAGGCGGAACGCGCGGTCTACGGCTTCTTCGATGAGCTGAACGAGAGTGGCATCAGGAGCGTTGTGATCGCGGGGAACCACGACTCTCCGGGCCGGCTCGACGCCGCCTCGGGCCTTCTGCGCCTGGCCGGTGCTCACGTTGTCGGCGAGCCCCGGCCCGGCGGAGCCGGTGGCACGGTGAGCTACAACTTCGGTGGCACGGGCGTACGGGTCGCTGCGCTGCCGTTCGTATCGGAACGGCGCATCATACGCCTGGACGAGCGGCAGGACCAGGACGATGCGCAGCAGAAGCCCCTGTACCGCGAACGGATGGCCAGGTTCATCAGCAACCTGACAGCAGGCTTCGATCCCGAAGCTGTCAACCTGCTGATGCTGCACGGCACCATGGAGAACGCCCGCCTCTCGCGTTCCGAATACACGTTCCACAGCACCACCTCGTACACGCTGGGTCCCGAGATCATCCCGGCCGATGCCTCCTACCTTGCGATGGGTCACATCCACAACTCCCAGGCGATCTCCGGGCTGCCCGAGTTCCGGGGCCGCTACTCCGGCAGCCTGATCCAACTGGACTTCGGAGAGGAGGGCGACTCGAAGCACGTCTACGTATACGAGGCCGCAGCCGGCCGCCCCGTCGAACTGGTCGCGGAAGTGCCGATCCGCGCCGGCGTCCGGCTGCGGCGCGTCGCCCTCACCCCGGCTGAACTGGAGAGCCGCACGTTCGAGCTTGCCGACTTTGGTGGCTGGCTCAAGATCGTCCTCAGGCTCGACGAGCCCCGCCCCGGCCTCAAGGATGCCGTGCTGCGCACGCTGCCTAACGTCATCAGCGTCGAAACGGTGCTCGAGGGCGGCGGGTCAGAGGAGGCCGATCCGCCGGCTGCGGGTACGCTCGACCTGCCCGCGGAGTACGCCCGCTACTGGCTGGAGCAGAAGGGCCAGGAGCAGCCGGAGAGCAACCGGCGCGCCTTCGAAGAGCTGCTCGGCGTGACGTTCGGAGACGATCCGGAGTGAAACCGCTCAAGCTCATGCTGGAGGGCTTCGGAAGCTACCTGGAGCGCCATGAGCTCAGCTTCGACGGTCTGACGCTGTTCGCGATCTCGGGCCCGACCGGCGCGGGCAAGAGCCTGTTGCTGGACGCGATCACGTATGCGCTGTACGGGCAGACAGAGCGCCTCGGTGGCCGGAACCTGGACACGCTCATCAGTCCCGGCGCCGACCGGCTCGTCGTGATGCTCGAGTTCGAAGGCGCGGCGGGTCGGATCTACCGCGTGCTGCGCACCGCTGACCGGAAGGGGGAGGCCAGGGTGGTGCGCAACACGGTGGTGGAACGCCTTGATGATGACGCCGCCTGGAAGCGGATGGCCGAGTCCGAGCGGCTGCGCGATGCCGACCGGCTGCTTGAGCAGCTCGCCGGACTGGATTATGAGGCATTCACCCGCGCGGTGCTCCTGCCTCAGGGCCGCTTCGACCAGTTCCTGCACGGTGATGCCAGCAAGAGACGGGAGTTGCTGCGGTCGCTGTTGGGGCTCGAGCGGCTGGAGAGGATGCAGCTCATGGCAGCCGAGCGGGCCCGGCAGGCCAGGGCGGATGCCGATGCGATTACCGGCCTGCTTGACTCCGGGAACCTGGAGGTCGAGCCAGGTGTGATACCTGCGCTGCAGCGCAGTCTGGCGGAATGCGAGAGAAACCTCGAGGAGGCGGTCGCTTCGCGGCCCGGGCTGGAGCAGAGGCTGTCCCGCCTGGAGGCCTCGACGGCGGCATACGCGGAGCTCGCCACGGTCAGCGCGCGTCTCAAGGAGCTCGATGACGCCGCTGCCGAAGCGGACGGGCGCGAGCGGACCATCAGCCGGGCGCGGGCGGCCGAGGGACTCGCGGCGCGCCTGGACAGGGCGGCCCGACTGCGCGAGCTGGCGGGCAGGCACGCGGAGCAGCTGGCTGCACTGAAAGCAGGTGTTGAGCAGTTGGCCTTAAGACATGCTGCTGCAGCAGCTGCCGCGGCCGAAGCTTCCGGGGAGCTTGAGGGGAAGGGCGCGGACCTGCGGCAGCGGCTCGAGCGCCTGCGCGCCGCTGAACCACTGGTGGAGCGGCTCCTTCAGCTTGGGGGCGATCCCGCAGCGTCCGTTGCGGATGCACAGGACGCACGGTGGTCGGAGGCCGCACTCGAGGCGAACAGCGCCAGCCGGTCCCGGCTCGCCGAGTATGAGCGCTCGCTCGCACGCCGCGCGGCCGCAGCTCGCCGGCTCGAGCAGGCCAGAGCCGCCCTGGCGGCTGCAGCCGAGAGGCTTGACGCGTCGGAAACGCGGCTGCAGGACACGATCCGCGACGGGCAGGCCGCCGCGAGGCACAGGGACGATCTTCAGGCGCAGCACCCGCACGCCCACCTTGCGGTCCAGGCGGCTGCGATCCGCGCCGAGCTCGCGCCGGGTGACGCCTGCCCGGTATGCGGCGGCTCGTGGTCAGGCCACGAGCCCGGGCAGACCAGTGACGAAGCGCGTGCGGCGATCGAGGATGCGCGCAGGCGCTACAGGGAACTCATCGAGCGGCATGCCGAGCTCAAGGCCGAGGTCGCCGCGGCCAGTACGCGACTGGAAGCTGCGGGGGAGGCAAGGGCCGCGGCCGAGGCCTCCCTGGAAGCCGCGGATGCAGAGGCGACCGCCATGGCTGAGGGCCTGGGCGGGGGCACGCCCGCCACGATCAGGCAGCGGCTGGACTCCGAGCGGGCCTCGCTGATCGGCGCACTCGCCGGCCTCTTGCACGAGAGTGGCGTCGGAACCGACCCCGCCGCGAGCGCGCGCGAAGCGGCCCGGGCTCTTGAGCGGCTCCAGGCTGCGGCCACAGGCACGGCCGCCGCACTGGCCCGCATCGGGGCGGAGCTGGAGGGAGCCAGGGCCCGGCTGGCCGCCCGCAACGAGGCTGCTCAGGAGACCACCGGGGAGCTGACGGAGGCTGAACAGCAGCTCGGCGACTCGCTGCGCGCGGCGGGCTTCGAGGACGAACAGGCGGCACTCGACGCGCGACTCGACGCGGGAACGCTGCACAAGCTCGAGCAGGTTGCCGAGCGGCTGCGTACGGAGCATCAGGGTCTGAAGGACAGGGCCGCCGCGCTTGCCTCGGCCGCGGGTGACCATGATCCGACTGCGGAGCTGGAGGAGGCCCGGGCCGAGGCCGCGGGCCTGGCCGCCCTGGAAGGCGAGCTGCGTGAACGCGCCGGCGGGCTGCGGGCGGAGCTGGCGGGTCTTCGCAAGCGCCAGGAGCAGGCGACGGAGCTGCGGGCCAGGAGGGAGGAGCTCGAACGCCGGTACTCCACGTGGCAGGTGGTCAACCGGGACCTCTACAGCCAGAACTTCATGGATTTCCTGCTGTCTGACGTGCAGCGGCAACTGGCGCGCCGTGCCGGGGGGATGGTCCGTCAGGTCACTGAGGGCAGGCTCGACCTGCACCTGGCTGTCGATGGCAGCTTCGAGGTGAGCGACGCTGCACTGGGAGGAGAGCGCAGGCAGGCGCGCAGCCTGTCAGGCGGCGAGACGTTCGTCGTGAGCCTCGCCCTCGCCCTCGCGCTGTCCGACACCATCGCGGGCAACCAGGCGCTGCAGGCGCTCTTCCTGGACGAAGGGTTCGGCACGCTGGACGCCAGCACGCTGGATCAGGTCACCGAGGTGCTGGCCGGCCTGGTTCAGGACGGCAGGATGGTAGGAATCATCACGCACGTGACCGAGCTCTCGGAGAGGCTGCCGGCCCGCCTGAACGTCCGGCGTACGGATCGGGGAAGCACGCTGCGCTGGGATGACTGACGGGGCTCAGCCGTCCTGGTCCGGACGGTTCTCGTCCAGCTCGCGGATCTCCTCGATGAAACGGTCGACGCTGTCGAAATCGTGATACACGCTCATGAAGCGGATGTATGCGACGTCATCAAGATCCTTGAGGAACAGCAGTGACCGCCTGCCGATGTCCTCGCTGGTCAGCTCCGGGGTGTGCATGTCGTCTTCGAAGCTGTAAGCGAACGTCCGCAGCTGCTTCTCCGTCACCGGGCGCTTGTTGGTGGCCATCCTGAGCTTCTCGAGCAGCTTGTCGGGCACGAACGGTTCAGTGCGGCCCGAGCGCTTGCGGACCATGAGCGCCTCGAACTGGGCGCGCTCGTACGTGGTGATGCGCCGCTGGCAGGTCGTGCACTCCCTGCGCCTTCTGATGGCGAGCCCCTCATCCGAAGGTCGCGAGTTGATGACGCGGGTATCGGCCGCGTTGCAGTATGGGCACTTCATAAGGATCCCACCTCAGCCGACAGGGTCCCTGCGCGGCTCCCGGAACAGCCCGGACTCCCACTGCTCCTTGAAGTCGTCAAGGGCCAGGGCGTCCTGATAGGCATAGTCCTCGTGCTGGTCATCCTCATGCCATGCGGCCTCGTCCAGCTGGTCTTCGGGCCCGTCCTCATCATCGTCGTCCTCATCCGCGTAACCGGAGTAGTGAATGGCTTCCAGGTCGTCCTGCCGCATGTTGCTGTCAAGCGCAGCACGTACTTCGGGAAGGAGTGACTCGGTGGTGCGCGGCGGTGCCGGCAACTCGACCTCGAGCACCTGACCACCGACACCGGGGTCGTCCTGGTCGGCGAGGAAGCGAAGGGCGCTCACGATGCTCGCATCGTGCCTCGGATCCGAGGCTGCCCGGTTGGGCACCAGCAGGTTCGTGCGCCTGGAGCTGTGGCGCCGGTTGAACGACTCGCAGAGGCTGCCCAGCGCACCGCGGATCGCGGCCATCTGGGGCTCTACCGCGTTGCGCGGAGGGCCGATGAGAGAGATCCACAGCCTGTCAGGCGGTGCCCTGAGTGCCTGGTTCAGCACCAGGTACGTGCTGCGCAGCGTTTCCTGCAGGAGCTCCCCGAACTCGTTGTCGACCAGCTTGCGAAACGGCGTGCTGCTCTCATGGCTGGCGACGTGCACGACGCCGTCCAGGTTGCCGAAGATGCCGAAGACCTTTTCGAACGTGTTGATGACATCCATCTGTGATGACATGTCTGCCTGGACGGGGATCGCCTGACCGCCCGCCTCCTCGATCTCGGCTGCCGTGCGCGATGCCTGCTCGACGTCCCGGTCGGCACACACGACGTCCGCCCCGGCTGCGCCGAATGCCAGCGCGGCTGCACGGCCGAAGCCCAACCCGACGTTAGTGACAAGCACCACCTTAGCTGCGTCCACGCCCTCAAGGATACAGCGTTGTGCCACCCGTCACAAGCGAACTACCTACGTTGGGGCGGGCGCCGTGGTAGTTTGGTGCTTCGTATGGCCCTGGAACGCTTTTTCCGCCGCAAACGCCCGACTCGCGGCGACGATGACAACAGCCCGACCGGCCTGTGGCTCAAGTGTGTCGACTGCGGTG
>ERZ869909.1761-NODE-1761-length-16586-cov-4.201284_pt1 | contig 16586 bp, 11 predicted proteins | sample MGYA00520892_ERZ869909 | MGnify/ENA primary metagenome ERZ869909 (study PRJEB32215, sample SAMEA104723947) | bioreactor metagenome | biome: bioreactor; feature: anaerobic bioreactor; material: water | place: China | collected 2015-03-12 ...
TCCGGACGCGAAGCGCTACGACACACTGACGTATCTGGATGTGCTCAATCAGGGGCTCCAGGTGATGGACGCCACGGCCGTGAGCCTGTGCATGGGCCGGAACATGCCCATCACCGTCTTCGACATCTTTGCCGAAGGCAACCTCAAGCGCCTGTTCGAAGGGGAGCAGGTCGGCACGCTGATCAGCGGCGGCAGCGAAGACTGAACGGCAGACCCCGGCACACAAGCTGTATGCTGGTGCACAACTGAATCCAGCGTGGCCCGGGCAGTGGCCATGCCACGGAGGCCCATCGTGAAGACAGTACTCAAGGAGACCCGTGAACGCATGCAGAAGTCGTTCGATGCGTTCGAATCGAACATCGGTGGCGTGCGGACAGGCCGGGCGAACCCGGCGCAGCTGAACCGCGTCCATGTGAACTACTACGGATCCAACACACCCCTCAACCAGGTTGCCAACGTGTCCAGTCCGGACGCCCGGACGCTGGTCGTCACGCCTTTCGACAAGAGCGTGATAGCCGACGTCGAGAAGGCGATCCTGGAGAGCGACATGGGCTACAACCCGAACAACCGGGGCGATGCCATCTACATCACGGTGCCGCCGCTGAACGACGAGCGCCGCCGGGACCTGGTCAGGACAGTCAAACAGATGGCCGAAGAGGCCCGGGTGGCCGTGCGAAACGTCCGACGCGACTCGAACGACGAACTGCGGATGATGGAGCAGGAGGCCATGATCAGCGAGGACGAACTGCGCAATGGTGAGAACGACGTCCAGAAGATCACGGACGAGTTCATCCAGCGCATCGAGCAGCGCACCCGGACAAAAGAAGAAGACATCATGGCCGTCTGAGTATGAGCCCTAAGGCGGCCCGGAAGGGCTTCCCCTTCAAGCGTGTCCTGTCCGGTATCGCCGCAGCAATCATCATCGGGATAGTCGTCTGGGTCGGGCTGCCACTGCTCATTCCGGTATGGCTCGTCCTCGCCGCGATCGCCATTCATGAGTACAGCGAGATGCTGGAACTCAAGGGCATCCCGGTCCGCAAGCGCAGCCTCTGGGTGGCGGCGGTACTGACGATGATCGCCGCCCTGCCCGGCTCCTGGTTCGAGCTGGCCGGACTGCCGGCCGTCATCGGCACGGTCTCATGGCGCGAGCTGCTCGCAGTACTGTTCGCCGTCTACCTCGTCATACTCGAACTCATCAAGCCGAACCGCAACTCGCTCAACTGCGTGGTGTTCTCCCTCTTCGGCTACCTCTACATCCCGTTCCTTCTCAGCTACATCATCAGCCTGCGCTACATGCCCGACCATGGGGCCGGGATGTGGTACCTGGCGTTCCCCATGCTCGCTGTAGTGGCATCCGACGTCGGCGCGTACACGATCGGCTCGCTCTTCGGCCGCCGCAAGCTGGCTCCGCTGATAAGCCCGGGCAAGACGGTCGAGGGTGCGGTCGGGGGCCTGGTCTTCGCCGTTGCCTTCGTTGCTGGCCTGCACTGGCTGGCAACCGACGTCAGCGGGTTCACGGTTGAGCTCGGCAGCCTGTGGGTCTTCGCGATAGTGGTCGCTGCTGCCGGCCAGGCCGGCGACCTGTTCGAAAGCCTGCTCAAACGCTGGGCGGGCGTCAAGGACTCAGGGACGTTCCTGCCCGGACAGGGCGGCGTGCTCGACCGGATCGACTCGCTCATCTTCGCGATCGCGTTCTGCTACATGTTCCTCAGCCTGTTCGTCTTCCAGGTGGCATGAGACGCAACGCACCGGCACTGCTCTTCGGGGCGCTGGCAGCGCTGTTCCTGCTGTTCTTCTTCGCGTGGCCGCTGCTGGTGATCATGCAGCGCAGCCTTGGCGATACCTCGTCGCTGCTCCGGATCCTGACTGACCCGTGGTACCTGGAGCGGGCGGGTTTCACGCTGATGCAGGCGCTGCTGTCCACGTTTCTCACGCTGCTGGTGGGACTGCCTGGCGCGGTGCTGTTCGCACGCTACGATTTTCCCGGCAGGCGCCTGCTCCGAACGGCCTTCACCATCCCGTTCGTGATGCCGACCGTGGTTGCAGGCATGGGCTTCCTCGCCCTGGTCGGGCCGCGAGGACTCAGCGGCGTCAACCTGCGTGACACGCTGCTTATCATCCTGCTTGCACACGTGTTCTACAACTGTTCCCTGGTCATCCGGATCGTCGGCAGTTACCTGGAGAGCGTCGCCCCGAGGCTTCAGGAGGCTGCGACCACCCTCGGGGCGGGACCGTGGCGCACCTTCGTCCGCGTCACGCTCCCGGTCGCCCGACCAGCGATCCTGGCTGCCAGCGCGCTGGTGTTCACGCTCACGTTCACGTCGTTCGGCGTGATCGTGCTGCTGGCACCTTCATACGGCACGCTCGAGGTCGAGATCTATCGCCTGACTGCACGCCTGCTCCAGCTGGACGCGGCCGCCGTGCTGGTGCTGCTTCAGCTCGTCATCGTTCTGGCCGTGACCATCGCGTACACGCGCGCGCAGGCGCGACTGGCCGTTTCGGTCACCGGTTCTCCGGCGGCACTCGTCAGGCCCGGGCCCGTCGCCGGGCTTTGGCTCACACTGAGCCTGCTGCCACCCGGGCTCCTGACGCTCGCGCCCCTGGTCGCGCTGCTCTGGCAGACGCTGGCAACCGGTGCGGTGCAGAACTTCACCTTCCTGCTCACAGCCACGCCGACAGCAGCGTTCCCTGGGGCCGGGCGGGCGATCGTCAACTCCCTGCTCATCGCAGGCGGAAGCGCGCTCGTCGCGCTTGCAGTCGGGTTCTGCTTCGCGTACGCCGTCGTCCGCGCACGGCTGCGCTGGCTCGACGGTACCAGTCTGCTGCCGCTGGCCACGAGCGCCATCACCCTCGGCTTCGGCTACCTGATAGCATTCCCGCAGCTGACCGTCAGCCCCGTCGGCCTGGTGCTCGCGCACTCATTGATCGGATTCCCGTTCGTCGCACGCAGCATCCTGCCGGCCCTTCGAGGCATCCCGCCCGGGCTCGGCGCAGCCGCCAGCATGCTCGGTGCCTCATCCTGGACGGTGCTCAGGCGGGTGGACCTGCCCCTGCTCGTCCCGGCGCTCCTCAGCGCCGCCGCGTTCGCCTTCGCCATCAGCATGGGCGAGTTCGGCGCTTCGCTGGTCATCACACGACCGGAGTTCGCCACCATCCCCGTGGCAATCTTCGATCGGCTCGGCCGGCCGGGCGCAGCGAACTACGGCAGCGCCCTGGCCCTCTCGGTCCTGCTGATGGCGATCACAGCGGCAGTGATGCTGTTGCTCGAACGCCGCAGCAAGAGCGAATTGTGACCAGCAGGGCGGTACAATGGCCGGCATGCGCAGAGTCTCGCCAAACTTCATCACCGAGGTCATCGACCGCGATCTCAAGACCGGCCGGCACACCGAGGTAATCACCCGGTTCCCGCCGGAGCCCAACGGGTACCTGCATATCGGGCACGCCAAGGCGATCCACGTTGACCACGGCGTCGCCGCCGATTATGACGGAACCTTTCACCTGCGCATGGACGACACGAACCCGACCACGGAGGACCTTGCCTACGTCGAAGCAATCAAGCAGGACCTGGAGTGGCTCGGCGCGATCCCGGACGAGCTGACGTTCGCCTCCGACCAGTTCCAGCAGATGTATGAACACGCGCTCTCGCTGATCGAGCGGGGCCTCGCTTATGTCGACAGCCTGAGCGAGGAACAGATCCGCGAGTACCGCGGCACCGTCGGCGTGCCGGGCAGGCCAAGCCCGTACCGCGACCGGAGCATCGAGGCGAACCTCGACCTGTTCAAGAGGATGCGTGCAGGTGAGTTCGAGTCAGGTGCACACGTGTTGCGCGCCCGCATCGACATGGGCGCCGACAACATGCTCATGCGCGACCCGCTGCTGTACCGGATCCGGCACGCCCACCACTACCGCACCGGCGACGACTGGCCGATTTACCCCCTTTACGACTACGCCCATCCGCTGACGGACGCGCTCGAGGGCATCACCCACAGCCTCTGCTCGCTCGAGTTCGAGAACAACCGCGAAGTATACGACTGGGTCGTCGAACATACCACCGACGGCGCAGTGCGGCCCCGGCAGTACGAGTTCTCCCGCCTGCAGCTCGACTACACCATCCTGAGCAAGCGAAAGCTCATCCAGCTTGTGAACTCCGGCGTGGTCGACGGCTGGGACGACCCCCGCATGCCCACCATCGCGGGATTGCGGCGTCGCGGCGTCACACCCGGGGCGATCCGCGACTTCGCCGACAGGGTCGGCATCACGCGCACCAATGTCCGCACCGACTACGCGCTGCTGCAGCACAGCATCCGGGATGACCTCAACCGTTCTGCGCCGCGTGTGATGGCGGTCATCGACCCCTTGAAGGTAACGATCACGAACTTCGGGGAGGCCGCACCGCTTCAGCTGAGTGCGCCCTACTGGCCGGAGGACGTACCGCGCGAGGGCGAGCGGACGGTGACGATGTCGAAGAACCTGCTGATCGAACGTGCGGACTTCGCGGCAGAGCCACCCAAGGGCTTCAGGCGACTCTCGCCGGGCGGGCACGTGCGCCTGCGGCACGGACCCGTCATCCGCTGTGACGGGTTCGTTACCGCCGACGACGGCACGGTGACCGAACTGAGGTGCAGCTGGCTGCCTGAGACGATCAAAGCCAACCCTGAAGGCGGTATCCGCGTGCCCGGTGCAATCCACTGGCTCGACGCAGGCACGGCGCTTCCGGCCGAGTTCCGCCTCTTCGACCGGCTCTTCACGGTGCCCGACCCCGAGGCAACGGACCAGCCGTTCACGGATTTCCTGAACCCGGACTCCCTGCAGGTCCGCAGCGGCTTCCTGGAGCCTGCAGTCGCCGGTCACGACCGGGGCACGCGCTTTCAGTTCGAACGGCTGGGCTACTTCTGGCAGGACCCGGCGGCAGCGGATACGGAGCTGGTCTTCAACCGGATCGTCACGCTGAAGGACGCCTGGGCGCGCGCTCAGGCGCGTGAGCAGGCACCGGTCCAGGAAGTCTCCCAGCCGGCTGCGCCGAAGCGGTCCGGGTCCCCTGCTTCGGACGAACCGGCCTACGATGCCGCGACGCTCGAGTTCGCTGCCGCCTTCGGCCTGGATCCCTTCGAGGCGGGTCTGATCGGCCATGAGGGCGAGCTGCACGACTGGTTCAGGGCGGCCGCCCAGGCTGCGCCGGGACACGAGGCGATGGTCGGTCGCTGGCTGGTGAACGAGCTGCAGAGGGAGCTCAAGGAGACGCCGCTGTCCGAAGTCAGGGTGACTCCCGCCGGCTTCGGTGAACTGATCGCGATGATCGCCGGTGGCGTGGTGTCAGCCCGGGCCGGCAAGGACGTGCTTGCGGGCATGCTCGAGGGGGGCGAGTCACCGCGGGTGGTCACGGATCGCCTGGGCCTCGGTCAGGTCAGTGACGAGTCGGAACTGGAGGGGCTTGTTGAGCAGGTACTGGCCGAGAACCCCGGCCAGGTGGAAGCGTACCGGTCCGGCAAGACCGGCCTGGCCGGCTTCTTCGTCGGGCAGGTGATGCGGCGAAGCGGTGGCCGCGCCAACCCTCAGCTGGTGGGCGAACTCGTTAACAGAACTTTGGGACGTTTGTAGCTGTCAGGCCAGCAGAGTTACGTGAATAATGGCGTTAACTCCACGGGAAAGGGAGAATCATGACCAACACTAAGGCCGTCCACTACCAGGAACCAGCAATCAGTAAGTTCCTCTTTGCCTCGCCATACCTGGCGCCACTTTGGCTCGTCCTTCGGATCTGGCTCGGCTGGCAGTGGCTCAGCTCCGGCTGGGGAAAGGTTCAGAACCCGGCGTGGGTCGGCGAGAACGCAGGCGTTGCGGTGACCGGCTACCTCCAGGGTGCGCTGGCCCGGGCCGGCGGAGAGGCCCCGAGCGTCTCCGGCTGGTACGCCTGGATGGTCGAGACGATGTTCCTGCCCAACGCGACCCTCATGAGCTACGCCGTCGCCTTCGGCGAGGTGCTCGTCGGCATCACGCTGATCCTCGGCCTCCTGACCGGGCTCAGCGCGTTCTTCGGCGGCTTCATGAACGTCAGCTTCCTCCTCGCCGGAACACTCTCTTCCAACCCGGTCATGTTCATGGTCGCCACCTGGATCGTGCTTGGCTGGCGCATCGCCGGCTACTGGGGTCTGGACTACTGGATCCTGCCCATCGTCGGTGCTCCCCGGAAGACCGTCGACAACGACACGGAGCCGCCAGTGCCCCGCAGGAGCCAGGCCAGCCTCAGCTGAGCTTTCTTCCTGCCCGCATCCAATGAGGAAGGAGCCCGCATCGAGTTGCGGGCTCCTTCACTGTTTCAACCTATAGCCGGCTCAGCCGGCAGAATTGATTACTCAGTAGCGTGAACGGCGGGGGCCGCGGTCATCGGAACCGGGGCTGCGGTCACTGTTGCCGAAGCGGCTGTGATCGTCGTCCCGCTGGGGTGCAGCGCTGGTGACGGTTACGTTGCGGGCCTGTGGGCCCTTCTGGCCCTGACCGATCTCGAACTCGACCTCGTCACCCTCGTTCAGGTTGCGGAAGCCATCACCCATGATTGCGCTGAAGTGCACGAACAGGTCGGCACCCCCATCATCCTGGGCAATGAAGCCGAAACCCTTTTCGCCGCTGAACCACTTTACTTTACCTGTAGGCATTCTTTTTCCTATCCACCTGCAGACCTCGGCCTGCAGGCACAACAAACTTTCCGGATTCATCATCCGGCGTGCCGGTAACGCTGTCTGCGCTTTCCGAAACGAAGGTAAGTGTACACTACGCAGCTGCCGCTGTACAGGCTCTGCGCTGCAATGTCAGTCTGACAGTCCGAGTTGCCCCAGCGACGCCTCAAGAACGTCGGGGGCGAGCTCGATCACCTGTGCGCTCCGCACGTACACCAGGCGCACCCGCGGGATGACTCCCCTGATGAGCGCAACTGCACGGGTGTAAATCGCCATCTGTCCCAGGTAGAGCTCGGGCTCGACAACGCGGTCCGTCTTGTAGTCGTCCAGCCACCACTCTCCGCCCGCGTTGTAGAGCCGGTCGACCGTGCCGTGCCAGACCGTTCCGCCCAGCTGCAGCGCGATGGGCAGTTCCGACTCGTCGCTCAGGCGTTCTGAAAGGGGCGGGAGCTCCCGCCCGAGCATCCTGGCGTAGCCGTCCAGCAGGTCGGCCGCCTCCCGTGCGATGGAAGCGCGCTCCCCGTCGTCGAGCGGGAACATGGTGAGCAGCATGTTCAGGGCAGGCGAGCGGGACTCGCCGTGACGGGTCCAGTCGTACGCGATCGCCTCGTGAACCAGGGTGCCCAGGATCGTGCCGCGCGAATGGACCGTCTCCGGGTCGGCCACAGCCGCACCCGCCGACAGGGGCTCCTGGCTGTCGGCATCCACCACGGTCCCGGGGGACTGGAGCCTCCCGTACAGCCCGGACGGGCTCTGCAGCGGAGGGTAGGGACCCGAAGTGATCGCAAGCCCGGTCCACTCAGCACTCTCGAGCGGAACGCGGGACTCGGCTGTTCCACGGGCAGGGCGTGCACGCTCGGCCTCGAACGGATGGCGCGTCGCCGCTTCCGACTCGGGCCCATACCCGACCTCGTTCAGGATCCTGGTGAAGGGCCCTGCTCCCCGCGGGCTCCGGTCCCGGTGACTGCCGGTGATGATCAGGTGATCCCGCGGCCGCGACACGGCCACGTAGAACAGCCTCGCGAGTTCTTCTTCGACGCGGCCGCGTTCCTCACGCAGCAGGTCGCTGGCTTCCTTCGAGCCTGAGCCGTACACCTCGCCCGTAGACCGGTCGATCAGCAGTGTGTCGCGTTGGGGCGGGGCGCCCCGACCGGCATCAAACAGCGCTGTCAGTGGCCACTCAAGGCCCTTCGAGTTGTGGATCGTCGCAAGAACAACGCCTGATCCTGACTGTGGCACCTCCGAGATGCCTGAACGCGCGTAGCGGTCGAGTTCGTTCAGCAGCAGCTCCAGACTGCCCGGGTCCAGGCGCGAGACGCGCAGCAGCAGGGCGTCGACGTTTGCCTTCTCGCGCTCGTCAAGCAGCGCAGTGAACGGCCGGCCACGGGCCAGGTCCTCGCGCAGCAGCGTCTTGAGCGCGTGCACCGGGGGCTCGAGCACAAGTGACCTGAGGCGTCCCAGCGAGACAGCCAGTGCCTTATCGATCGCGGAAAGCGCCTCCACGGGATCGCTTGCCAGAAGCACCTGTTGGGCCTCCTCCAGGCTCAGCTGTGCGAATGGTGAGCGGAGCCAGGCGCCGAACGCCGGACCGGAAGCGTCGATCCCGGTCCTGATCGCGTTGGCGATGTCGCGGATCTCGGGCCGGGAGAAGTAATCCTTGCCGCGCATGATGATGGCGGGTACGCCTGCTTCCCTCAGGTAAGGCTGCAGCAGCTCGAGGCTCGCGTGGGATCTGGCCAGCACCGCCATGTGATGCCAGGGCACTGCAAGGTCGCTGTGAGCGGCCAGCAGCCTCTGGCACAGCAGGCGGGCCTCGAACTTCCGCAGATCGGCCACCTGGGCGCCGCCGGTAACCCAGTGCACCTGAACGCTTCCCGCTGCCTCCGCCTGCGAGCCAGCGGGGGTGACACGAGGCGCCTCAGACTCATCGAACCCCAGACCGGCTGCTGCCATGGCGCCGGTAGCCTCGTTCAGGAACTCCGTCAGTCCGCGGGCGTGCCGCCGTGTCCCGGTGAGCGGTTCGTCTACCTCTCCCGTGGCGAGCGCCCTTCTGAACACCGCGACGTCGGCATGCCGGAACGAGTAGATCGCCTGTTTCGGGTCGCCGACCACCTCGATCCGTACGCCGGCCCGACGCTCGAGCCCTTCGAAGAAGCTGCCCTGCAGCGGGTTCACGTCCTGGTACTCGTCAAGCAGAAGGTACTGATGCCGCTGCCGGATGCGCTGCAGCGCGTCTTTGTTCTCGAGCAGCTTCACCGCACGCTGCTCGACCTCGGCCGGGCCAAGCCGACGGCCGCCCAGGCGCGTGTGGTAGCTGGCCAGGGCACGGCCGTAACGGTCCAGCAGCCTCTCCAACCCGGCCTCCGGAGTGGAGAACGCACCGACCAGCGCGCGTCGTCCGAAGAGCCAGAGCGCATCCGAGAGCTCTTCCCCGGAGACCCGGCCAGGCTCCAGACTGTTGAACTCCTCCTCGAAGATCGCGGCCGCCTCGGCCTCGTCAAGCACGGTGAACCCGGGATCCAGTCCCACGAGCGGCGCGCACAGGCGGAGCATCCCGCCCATCAGCCCGTTGATCGTCGTGATGACGGCACCCGTCAGTTCGCGTTCTGCTTCCTCGAACCTTGCGCGGGTCCCCTCGCTCAGCATCACGAGTGACAGGTACGAGCCGGTCTCGAGCAGCTCGGTCAGGCCGGCCGAGACGCGCTGGTGCAGCTCGCCCGCGGCGGCCCTCGTGAAGGTCGCACCCGCTGTTCGCCGCAGGGGCACGCCTTCGGCGACGAGCGTCAGGTAGCGGGCCACGAGGCTCGTGGTCTTGCCGGTACCGGCCGAAGCGACGCGGACCCTCACCGGACGCCCTTCCTGCACATGTCGAAGACAGGGCAGTCGCCGCAGATGGTGAAGCCGGGACGGGGCTGGACGTTACCCGCGCGGAACTCCACCCAGGCTTCGAGAGCATCGTCGGCCCCGTGCGCCAGCCAGCGCTGGTCGGCGTCTGCCGAGGGGTTGCGGTGCGCCTCGACCGGTTCGCCGAGCAGCGGCCAGACGACCAGCCGAACACCGGGATCCAGCGCGCGCCGGTCGAGCAGCTGCATCCGCCTGGCAGCGTGCCGCTCGGTCCACCTCTCCCGCAGCAGCCGCGCGGCCCCACGCGGATCAAGCTCCCGGGGTCGGCTCAGGTGCCAGATCTCCGGCCTGCCATCTTCAGACCGCCTCACCGCGTCGGGCAAGGCGTCGGGCGCGTCCTCTGCGGGAATCTTCACGCGGAAGCGCAGCGAGAGAAGTGCAGGTGCGTGATCGGACAGCCACGTTGCCGCCCAGGGGAACTCGCCCGCCAGCGCGTCCAGTGCTGGTTCGTCCACGGTGCTGCCCCGCCTGAGCGCCGACCTCAGCTGTTGCCACGGCTCGGGCACATGCAGCCACTCGCCGCGCTCCCGGAAGAGGGACTCCGCCCAGGTGCGCTGCGGACATTCGGCGTAGCGCCTCAGGCTCTCCAGGTGTACACCCGCAAGCCTGACCCGTGAGGCGGGCATTTCCCAGCTTATGAGAGCGGGCTTGCTCACCTCCGTCTCGAAGCGGCTGCCGGCCGGGAGCGCTGGCAGGGGCTGACGGTCCGGTCCGGTAAGCGCCTCTTCCCGCGCGAGCTGCCCGTCCTGGGAGCTCGCGGAATGTGTCACCACCAGCTCACTCTCGGCAAGACCGAGCAGTTCAGCGGTCCTGAAGCGGGCGTTGTTCCGGAAACGCCGGGGCAGAACGGTGCCGCGAAGCTCCTCCCTGACGAAGTAGTCCTCGCGTTCCGCGAGTCCGTACGCACCCTCGACGGCTCCGGCCAGGTAGGCCTTGCGGTAGCGCCTGCCGCTCGCCAGGGCGGGGTCCAGCAGGGCAACGCCGGCCGCCTCCCTCCTGGGCAGGCGGGTCTCCCTGAGCAGCGTCAGCCACCAGGCGGAGAAACCGGCACCGCTGGCGAGCCGGGCTGCATGGCGGGCACAGAGCAGTGCCTGCTCGCGAAACTGCGCGGCGAGTTCGCTGTCCGCCGGCAGCACGCTTTCCGGCAGGAGGGCGACGACCTGCTCGGCCCAGGCCATGCCAGCTCCGGCCGGATCGAGCCGCGCCAGCCACTCGTCAAGCAGGGGTTCGAAAAGCGTAGCGCGGTCTGGTTCCCTGTCGAGCTCCTGTGCCAGCCGCCTGATGGCGGCCGTGCCGGCCAGGTTCCTCTCGAGCGCCACCCGCGCGAGCGGCTCCAGGCCGGGCAGGCTGAGCAGCGTGCCGGCCGATACGAAACCGTGGGCGTCCAGCCATGCGGCCAGCATCCGTCCGGCGGGCAACTCCGTCAGCGTGAGTGGTGACTCGTCCATGAGCGGTACGGAGTACTCGTCGGCGAGCGACAGGTAGGCGGGTGCCTGGCCCCGGGCCACGACCAGCGCCAGGTCGAGTGGATCGAGCCCTTCAGCCAGGTCGCGCTTGATCGCGCGCAGCACCCACCTGGACTCCTCTACCTCGTTCATCGCCCCGTAGCTCCGGATCCTGGCACCCGGTCCCGGCGACAGCAGGGTGATTCGTGCTCCTGCGGGTGGCTCATCGGGTGCCCGGGGCAGCGCGACCACCGTGCTGGTGCCTCTGGAAAGGCCTGCGAGCAGGCGCATGGTCAGTGGCAGCAGCTCCGGTTCGCGGTTGAAGCCGGCCACTGCTATCAGGGTGCATCTGGGATCGGCCCTGCCCGACTCTGCGAGCTCGACGGCCGCGAGCCGGTAGTCGTCATCGTCCCAACTGTCGCCCTTGAGCTCCTCATACCTGGTGAAGACGGTGGCGAGGCGCATCGTCTCCCTGTCAGTCCCGCCCAGGCGCGCTGCGTCCCGGGGGCCCAGACCGTATCGTTTCAGCTCCGCTATGCCGCCGGCGAATAGTCCCGCTTCTCCGGGCGAGGGCGGATGAGCCTGCGTCTGGACCAGTGCCTGTGCCACAAGCGCGAGGCGTTCGGTGCCCGCCACGATCGGCCTGACGCGCTGCGCCCGCATCAGCAGCCGGTAGCACAGCTGCTGTTCGGTCACGAACTCGAAGCCCGTAACGCCTCCTTCAGCGGTGACGCGCCGATAGACAGACGGCCGCTGTGCGGGAAGACCGACCCAGAGGCAACGCCCGCCGGCCTCGCTGACTTCACGCGCACGCCTGATCAGCTCTTTGGACTTGCCGCTGCCGGGTGGTCCGGCCAGGATCTCCAGGCTCACGCTAAGGAGTCTACTATCGCTTCCGCTGCAGCTCAGTCCGGAAGCTGCGCTGACAGCGCCTTCGCATCCGTGACCGGCAGGCTGCACACCCGGGCGCGGCACACCCAGGCCGTTGCCGTGGCATCCTCCGTGTGGCGGCCCTCCAGTACCGGGTAATCGGACTGGCTGACCCCTGCCCCGGCGTGGATGATCATCGCGTGCGGCAGCCACCTGTCCTGCACGGCCCTGACCAGGTCGCTATCCGGCGGGCCGCCCAGGACGATCTCGAGCGGTTCTGCGAGGTACTCGTCAAGCAGGGCCAGGCTGGCACCTCCCAGGGTTGGCTGCGCCTCCATGGTGCCGGTCGCGGCCCTGATGGTATCCGCTGCGATCCGTTCCCACCCCTGATTGTCCGTCAGCCTGCCGAGCCTGAGCAGCAGCCTCGCCGCCTGGGCCGTGTCGGCCGGGCCTCCGGCGTCGACGGACTGTCTGGGCCGGGCGACCAGCGGGCTGCTGAGGCTGCTCGTACTGTAGAGTGCGCCGTCCGTGACGAACTCGGTCGCGACACGCTCGGCCAGTGTCGAGGCAAGCTGCAGCAGCCCGGGGTCGAGAGTGGCGGTATAGAGGGCCAGCAGTCCGTTACCGAGGCCGGCCAGGTCTTCGAGTTGCGCGGCTGCATCGCTGCCGGCCTGACGCCGCGCCTCCAGCGCGAGCGGTGTGACCCGGTCCAGGGTGTCCCGGGCCGCTCTCAGCATGCCGCGGTCGGCCAGCAACCGGCCAGCGTCCGCCAGTCCCTCGATCGCCTGGCCGTTCCAACCGGCGAGCACCTTGTTGTCCACGTGCGGTGCCTCACGCTCCTGCCGGTGTTCGAGCAGAAGCCGGCGTGCCTGCTCGAGTTCTTCATCCTCGGCATCGTCCCAGGCCTCGCCCGACAGCGACAGCACGTTGCGTCCCTCGTGGTTGCCCGCCTCGGTGACGCGGAAGGCCAGTTCCGCCATCCTCGACAGGCCACTGCCGTCAAGCGCCTCCCTGAAGGACGCCGCGTCCCAGAGGTAGTACAGGCCCTCAACCCCGCCGGATTCGGCTGACATGGCGGCATGGAAGCCGCCCCCGGGTGCAGCTAGCTCCCGCTGCAACCAGCCCGCACTCAGGCGTGCGGCCCGTGCGAACCCACCTTCGCCCGTGAGCCTCCATGCGGCCGCGCAGAGGCCGAGCAGCTGGGCGTTATCGTTCAGCATCTTTTCGAAGTGCGGGACGAGCCAGGCAGCGTCCGTGCTGTAGCGCGCGAAGCCACCTCCGAGCTGATCGAAGATTCCACCGGTGCACATCCCCCTGAGGCTATCGATCGCCAGCTTGCGCGCGGACTGCTCGGGGCGAGCCAGCAGGAACCGGAGCGTGCCGAACGGAGGGAACTTCGGCGCGCCGCCGAACCCACCATGCACCGGGTCTGCGACCTGCTCAAGCCGGGCGATGGCGCGCTCCGGCAGTGCCTTGTCAAGCTCACCCGGATCCGGAGTGAACGTCCTGGTCAGATGTGCCGTCAGCTCTGCCGCTGTCGCCTCGAGGTCGCCCTGCTGGCCCTCCCATGCGCGCGTGATCGCCTGCAGCACGCGCCGGAAGGCCGGAAGCCCGTGCCTCTCGGCAGGAGGGTAGTAAGTGCCTGCGAAGAACGGTTTGCCCTCGGGCGTCAACGCTGCCGTGAGCGGCCAGCCGCCGGTTCCGGTGAGCGCCTGCAGGGCGGCCATGTACACGCTGTCGACATCGGGGCGTTCCTCCCGGTCGACCTTGACGCAAACGAAGCTGCGGTTCATCAAGTCGGCCGTGTCGGGGTCGCTGAAGCTCTCACGGGCCATGACGTGACACCAGTGACAGGCGCTGTAGCCGATGGACAGCAGGATGGGGCGGCGAAGCTCCCGCGCTTTGCGGAAGGCCTCGTCGCCCCATGGGTACCAGTCCACCGGGTTGTCTGCGTGTTGCAGCAGGTATGGACTGGTTTCTTTTGCCAGCCTGTTGGCCATGCCTTCAGGCTAGCAGCTCCGGCGTTTAGCCGGCGTCTTCTTCGTCGACCTCGTCTTCGGGAACTTCGTCTGCGGGTGACTCATCCGTCTCCGCCTCGTCCACCGCTTCCTCGTCGGTGACGGCTTCCTCGTCGACAGCTTCCTCAGCCGCGGGCGCCTCGAGCACTTCGGGGAAGGTCTCAACGTCAGCGACGGCCACGAGCGCATCGATGACTTCCATCAGCTTCTCGTTCGCGACAGCGTTCTCGGCGTTAGCGTGGAACTCCTCGAGTTCGGGTTCGCCCGGCTCGATGCGATCGGTTACGAGGATCAGGTGCTGACCGAAGTTGCTCTCGACCGGACCGACCAGCTCGCCCGCGGTGGCGCCGAAGGCGGCCTCTTCGAACGGCGCGACCATCATGCCGCGTCCGAAGCAGCCGAGTTCGCCGCCGCGCGCGCCGGAACCGGAATCGGTGCTGTGTTCAACGGCGAGTTCTGCGAAGTCGGCGCCACCCTCGAGATCGGCAAGCAGCGACTCGGCATGCTCAACGTCCTCAACGAGGATGTGCGATGCGCACACCTGCTCGTCCTGAGCGAACTCGTGGGAGTTGACCGACCACCAGGCACTGATCTCCGCGTCCGTAATCGCCATCTCGTCATACAGGCTGTCGATCAGGCGCTGGATGAGTTCGGTCTCGACGACGAGGCTGCGGAAGTGCTCGACGTTCCTGAAGCCGGCATCGGCCAGAACCGTATCGACCTGGTCTTCGGGGATGCCTGTGAGCGAGCCGCTGACTATCTCGTCGATGTCTGCTTCCTCGACCGCGATGCCGCGACGTTCCGCTTCGTTCAGCAGGACGAGGTCAGTGACGCGCTGTTCAAGGTACTCGAACTTGAGTCCGTCGAGCTCCGCGCGGATGTCGGGCGTGAGCGGCATGCCCATGCTGGACACCAGGGTGCGCACGGCTAGCTCGAAGCGGTCGTTATAGCTCTCCAGGCGTTCCTCGAGCGCGTCGACGCGGAGTACTACCGGGTTCTCGTCCTGTGCAAGCGCCGGCTGGGCAGTGATCAGCAGCAGGAATGTGGCCAGCAGCACGCTCAGGAGAGTGATTGTTGGCTTTCTGACGTGGGTTGTCTTGGCTTCTGTCACTTGGTGACCGTATCACCCGGCTTATGAGAATCTGCAGCCAGCTGCTCCAGCTGGCGGTATGCCGCGAGCTGCGATTCGTCCGGGTGAGCCGGCACGGTGACGCGCACCTCGGCGAGTTCGTCGCCATGCGCGCCTTCAGGCCCGGGCCAGCCGCGGCCACGCAGCCTGAGCACCCGCCCGGATCGCGTGCCTGGTGGCAGCGACATTACGACGTCGCCCGCCAGGGTCGGAACCGTGACGTTTCCTCCGAGGACCGCTCGGTAGTCAGGCACGTCGATGCTGACGCGGACGTTGTCGCCGTCAAGCCTGAAGACCGGATGCGGACGCACGCTAAGACGCAGGATCAGGTCGCCACCGCCCGGTGCCTGGTCCCGCAGCCGCAGGCGACTGCCGTCGCGGCTACCGGCGGGGACAGTCACCGTGAGCGACTTCCCATCGATCCGGACCGTGACCTCCCCGCCGCTGAAGGCGACCGGCATGTCGATCTCCAGCTTCGCCTCCACAGACGGCCTGATCGTCCGCTGCTGCGACCTTGCGCCCGTCTGGGTCGTGAAGAACTCTCCGCCACCCGGGAAGCCGCCGCTGGTGAAGCGGCCGCCTTCGAACGCCCCGCCGAAGAGGTTCTGGAAGAAGTCGCTGAAACCTGCGAACTCCTCGGGGCTCACGGTACGGAAGCCGGCACCACCCTGCGCCCCGTTGAAGGGCTGTCCGGCGCCGCCGGCACTGCCGTACCGGTCATAGAAGCTTCGCTTCTCGGAGTCGCTCAGGACCGTGTAGGCCTCGTTGATCTCCTTGAACCTCTCCTCAGCGGCCGGGTCGCCGGGATTCCTGTCCGGGTGGTTCCTGGCGGCCAGCTTGCGGAATGCGCTGCGGATGTCCTTCTCCGTTGCGCTGCGCTCAACGCCCAGGATGCTGTAGTAGTCCTTGAAGTCCGCCATCTCCCCTCCCTTCAGGTCTCAGTTCAATCGTTGTAGACGACGACGGATGCGGGCCTGATGAGGCGCTCACCCTCGGCGAAGCCGACCGTGACCACCTGTGCGATGGTGCCCGCCGGGTGTTCCGGCGTGGCGGGTACGGCCGTAAGCGCTTCGTGCAGCGAAGGATCGAACTCCTCACCGGCCTCGCCCAGGCGGGTGATGCCTATGCGTTGCATGTCGTCCTCCAGGTTGCGGAGTACGACCCGGACGCCGGGCAGGAGCTTGGCCTCCTCCACATCCTCATCGGCCATGGTGATGGCACGCTGAAGGTCATCGAACACCCGCAGGACCGTGCCGACCGCGGCGTCGATCCCTGCCGCCTTGGCCCGTTCGGCGTCGGCCAGCGCGCGCCGCCTGTAGTTCTCGAGGTCGGCACGGCTCCTGAGGTACCTGTCCCGGAACTCATCAGCGCTTGCCTGTGCCTCGCTCAGGCGTTCCTGGGCAGCGATCAGCTCCGCGCGAAGTACGTCGGCCTCGCCTGCAACCCCTTCGGCCCCGGATCCCGCGCTGTCACGCGCGGGATCCTGCTCGCCGTCGAACTCCTCGGTGAGCGGAGCATCCTCGGCCTCACCGTTGCTTTTGCTTCTTCT
>ERZ869909.1763-NODE-1763-length-16573-cov-4.206414_pt1 | contig 16573 bp, 23 predicted proteins | sample MGYA00520892_ERZ869909 | MGnify/ENA primary metagenome ERZ869909 (study PRJEB32215, sample SAMEA104723947) | bioreactor metagenome | biome: bioreactor; feature: anaerobic bioreactor; material: water | place: China | collected 2015-03-12 ...
TGGTACTGGACCGCCGACAACGAACTCAGGGAGTGCGTAGTCATCAACGTCCTGGACGAACAGATTGTGCTGGACGCCGAGACTGACGAAGAAGTCAGTGTCCTTCCGGCTGACGTGATGATCGAGAAACCCGTACCCTGACCACCTGAACAACCAGAACTTGTAGCCCCGCCAATCGGTGGGGCTTTCCATTGGCTGGCGCCGCCCCCGGCGGGCGGGTAAGCCCATCAGCACCAAGCCCTCTCCCAACCCTGGAGGTTGCAGACATGACAGACACCGAGCAGAACACCGAAGCAGCGGCAGCCCCGGAGGCAGCCCCCAACACCACGCCCGACACCCAGGTCGAGAACCAGCCAGCCCTGTCCCCGGAGGACATGGCCAAGGAACTCGCCAAGGTCCGCAAGGAAGCCGCCAGCTACCGAACCCGGGCCAAGGAACTGCAGGATGCAGCTGAGAAGGCCAAGACCGAAGCTGAGCGCTCCAAACTCGACGAGGTCGAACGCCTCAAGGCTGAGAAGGCCGACGCGGAGAAAGCAGTCGCCGAAGCCAAAGCAGACGCGGCCCGCGCCAGGCAACTCGCAGCCCTCACCGGCAAAGTCGCGGACGCTGAAGCAGCCCTCAAGCTGCTGGATCCCGACAAGCACCTGGACGCTAAGGGAGCCGTCAAGCTCGACGACTTCCTCACCACCTACCCATTCCTCAAACCAGCGGCCACGCCAGGTGGTGTGAGTGTCGGCGGTCAGCCCGACCCCACCGGCAAGGGCCCCCTCAAGCCCAGCGACTTCGCTGGCAAGAGCCCCGAGTGGATTGATGCGAACATGCATCGCCTCACCACGAAGAAAGGAAGTACCCCATGAGCGCAACCAACTTTGTTCCGGAGCTGTGGAGCCGCCTGCTCCTCACTGCCTTCCGGAAGAACCTCGTCTTCGCGAACCTCGTCAACCGGGATTACCAGGGCGAGATTCGCGACCAGGGCGACACCGTCCACATCACGACCCCCGGAGCAATCCAGGTGCGTGACTACAGCGGCAGCGTCACGTACGACGCTGTCACCAGCACCCAGCAGTCGCTGGTTATCGACCAGGCCAAGTACTTCGGCTTCGAAGTCAGCGACATCGACGCTGCACAGGCCAACGTCAGCCTCGAAAGCACCTACGTTGTCGAGGCCGCCCAGGCACTCGCTGACGAAGTGGACCAGAACCTCGCGGCCCTCTACACGGCCGCAGGCCTGGCCGACATCCCCATCACCCTGAGCAGCGGCGACCTGTACGCCAGCCTCGTCCTGGCCGGTCGCCGGCTCGACGAAGCCAACGTGCCCCGCACCGGCCGGTGGGTCGTGGTGTCGCCCGCTGGGTACGCGGCGCTCCTCACGAACGACAAGTTCGTCGTGCAGGCAACCGCAACCGGTGACCAGATCGTCCGCACCGGCCTCGTCGGCCAGGTCGCCGGGTTCACGGTCTACACGTCGAACAACATCGTCGAGAGCAGCTCGAACGTGCGGAAGTACCTGTACGGCTCGAACCGTGCGATCACGTTCGCGGAGCAGATCAGCAAGACCGAAACGCTCCGCCGGGAAGGCAGCTTCAATAACGCCATTCGTGGCCTCCTCGTCTTCGGCCGTCGCGTGGTGCGCCCCACCAGCCTGGGAACCATCACCGCCACGGAAAGCGCCTAATGGCACGCGACACTGTCGCCATCACGACCCTCAGTGTTGACGCCGGCACGCCCGAAGGTGCTGGCGTCAGCATCAACCCGGAAGACGGCGCTGTCCTCAGTGTGGGCGGGAACGCCCGGAAGCTCCTCATCGTGGTCGACAACGTCACGGAGGACGCGGCAGACGTCATTGTGGTCGCACCCTCCGGGAACGCGCACGCGCCCCGGAGTTCCCTGGGTGACCTCACTGTGAGCGTGGCCGCGGGGAGCCGCGGGTTCCTCATGGTGGAAAGCGCCCGGTTCGCACAGTCGAACGGGGACATCTTTCTTGACTTCAGTGCGGACGCGGAGGGCACGATCAGTGCTTACCGCCTGCCAGCGGGAGGTTGACCATGGCACGAGTGAAGAACCTTTCGACCGGGCTGGAGCATGAGGTTCCACCCGGTCACTACAGCCTGGCCTCCCCGGAGTATGAGGTGCTCGCAGCACCTCCGGCAGAGCCCACCAAGCAGCCGGAAGACGCCGGACAGTCGGAAGTGCCAGTGAACTCGGTCGCGGAGCAGGAAGCACCTCCGGCAGAGCCCACCAAAGCCAAGGGCAAGAAGTAGGAAGGAGGCAACCCCGTGCCTTACAACCCGGATGACCTGAGTGGCAGCGACCCGACGAAGCTCACCTGGGCGATCGCATGGGCACGCTTCCTCCTCGGGGACAGGACCGACCCGGAACAGTGGTCAGACACCGAGCTGGAAGCCGTGCTCATCAGCACAGCCTTCCGACACGAAGGCACGGCCTACCACCGGCCCCACCACGCAGCTGCGAGCCTGCTCGAGGCGGATCCGAACCGGCCGCTCAGCGAAAGCCTCATGAGCGCCAGCGTCCAGCATCGGGATCCACTCAGCACCGCCCGCAGCATCCGCCGCCAGAGCGCGTGGGTGGACGACCTCATCGAAGCCGCAACCGGCATCCGACCCGCCAGTGGAAGAACGCTGGAGGTGACGTGGTGACACCCGACACCATCAAGCGCTGGCTCAACGACCAGGTCACAATCACCACCCCAGCCGGGTATGACGATTGGGGGCAACCACTCCCCGGGACCCCAGTCAGTGCGGCAGCGCGGGTGGAGCACAATCACAAGCGGAGTCGCACGCCGGAGGGGGAGGAGTTCACCAGCACCACGCAGGTCGTGACCCTCGCCACAGTGAGTGTGGGCGACACTGTGACGCTCGACGGGACTGCCCGGCCTGTGCAGGCGGTGAAGCGCGCGGCAGGCCTCCACGGCGGTGTCAGCCTCACTGAGGCCATGCTGTGACCGGCGCTGTCCTCGCACACCTCCGCTCGGCCGAGCTCGTCAGCGCCACCGTGCAGCCCGGAACAGCCTGGGTTGGTCTCATCGGTGGCTGGCAAGACGCCCTCAACGCTCCACAGGTCGCCCTGATCGACCAGGCAGGCCTGGAACCATTCATGGCGCACAACACCAAGGCGCCAGCCCGGCCCGGCCTGCAAGTCCTTGTGCGCGGCCTGCCCAACACTGGCGGGCCCACGCGAGCGCAAGCACGCGCAGTCTGGGAAGCCCTCCACGAACAGGAAGGCCTCGACACGGTCCTGCTCATCAAGGCGCGGCACAGTCCCGCATTCCTCGGGTTCGACGAGGCCAACAGGCCCCGCTACACCCTCAACTTCGACACCATCCAGCAAAGGAGCTGACCATGGCTGAGTACATCGCTAAGGGCACGGTCCTGCAGCGCGGCACGGGCGACACCCCGACCGTCTTCACGACCATTGCCAACATCATGAGCATCACGCCGCCCAACATGCAGCGTGACAGCCTCGAAACCACCAAGCACAACGACGAAGACCGCTGGCGGACGTACATTCCCGGCCTGATCGACCCGGGACAGGTGACCCTCAACATCAGCTGGGACCCGAACAACGCCACGCACGACTTCCTCGACGAACTCAACAGCGCCGAAGTGGCCGCGTACAAGATCAAGTTCCCCGCGGCGATCGGCATGGAGTTCACGTTCGACGCTTTCCTGGAGTCGTTCGAGCCCGCTGGGGACGTGGATGGGCTCCTCAGTGCCACCGCGACGTACAAGGTCAGTGGCCCCATCACACTCGGCGAAACCGACTAAGCCCGCTTCGCCCCGCCCCGGCGGGGCACCTATTTTCATTGCTCGGGAGGAAACACTTATGAGGAAAGACCAGAAGAAAGTCGTGCTCAGTAACGGTGAGGAACTCACCCTGACGTTCACGTTCAACACCATCATCGACTTCGAGGAAGCGACCGGGGTGAACCTCATGCAGGCCGGCGGGTTCAGCGGCCGGAGTCCGAAGGACGTCCGAGCGCTCGTCTGGGCACTCGCTCGGCCGGAGCATCCAGACCTGACTGAGAGTGACGTTGGCGCGAAGCTCGGCCTGGGTGACCTGGCAACTGTCATGACAGCCCTGGCGGACCTGATGGGCAGTGAAGCGAAAGAGGGTGTTGAGGGAAAGCCCCAAGCGGAGACAGCCCGCAAGCGGTAAGTGTCTGGGAGTTCGAAGCGTTCGCCCTCACAACCCTGGGCATCACCGGCACTGACTTCTGGAACTTGAGTCCAGCCCGGTTCTCCCGGCTTGCGAAAGCCTGGTCACGAAGGGATCGGGCTCGACAGGAGCACGCCGATCGCCGGGCCGCGTTGATCGCGACAGTCGTTTACAACCGGCCCGGTGTGAAGCGGCCGAAGCGCGTGTCAGACTTCATGCCGCGGGCAAGTGGTGAGCGGCAACCAGTGCGGGTGCAGACGGTGGATGAGCAGCTCAGGGTGATGCAGCAGTGGGTCGCCATGACCCGCCGCCCTCGCTGATCAGAAGGGCACACCGTCCAAGTAGACCGCAACAGTGCCATCCTCAAGCTTCTGGAACACGACGACGTACTCCGGCTGGCCGAAGCCTTCCCGCCCATGCACGCTGACACTGACAATCCCAGACCGACCAGTTGCTAGCGCCGTGAACACCGCAAGCCCGGTATCTCGGACTTCCTCTGCTGGCAGCATGGTGGTCGTCAGCTTCACAACACCGTGAATCCCATAATTGGGGATCTCCACGGTGGTTGCAGAGCCGAGACCCTCTCCATAGACGCCATACATAGTCCCTGCAAGGTCCTGGCCAGCTGAGAACATTACACCTGTCAAAACGAGCAGTACAAGCAGAAGCTTTTTCATGCCGCAACCCTACCAGACCATCCAGAAGGGAGGAGTGACCAGTGGCCACCACCATCGACACGCTCGCAGTCAGGTTCGAAGCTGAAGGCCAAAGCTTCGACCGGGAAATGAACAACATGTTCGGGCCAGGCAGCACAGTGGCTCGCCTCGGCACGATCGTGGCCGGTGCGGCAGTCGCCGCAGGAGCAGCCATCACAACGATGGTCACCAAAGGCCTCAGCGAGTTCAACGATTTCGAACACAGCATGGCAGGTGCCTTCCGAAACATTGGCGACACCAGCGCCGACATGGAAGCAGAACTCATCGGTGGTGTCCGAAACATCGCCACTGAGTACGGGATCGGCGCCACCGAGATCGCCGCAGCCCTCGCCGAATACGCTTACGCCGGCCTGGAAGTCGAAGACGCCCTGTGGAGCGTCGAGATGGCCACCAGAGGCGCCATCGCAGCCGACAGTGACCTCATGGACACCCTCAACAAGATGGAGGGCATCTGGGCCGCCTTCAAAGGCCAAGGCTACGAAGTTGAAGACGTCATGGACGTCCTCACAGCAGTCACCAGCAACGCCGTCGGCGGGTTCGAATCACTCTCCGACGCGATTGTTGGAGCAGCCGCGCCCGCGATGAACTCCGGACTCAGCCTTGAGGAGCTCGGCGCATCAATCGGTGCTCTCACCTGGCTCGGAGTGCCAGCGGCAGAGGCCAGCACTCGCATCCGCACCGCGCTGCAGGAGCTCAACGATACCGGCACCAAGGTCGGTGAGCGCTTCGTGAACGTCGCCGGCGTCAGCTTCAAACAGTTCATCGAGGCTGGGGGCACCCTCCAGGAAGCCCTGGAACTCCTGAACAACGATCTTGACGAAGGCGAAGACATCAGCCAGATGTTCGGCAGCAGTATCGCCGGTAACGCCGTCAGCATGTTCGCAGCTGGCGAAGGCGCAGATTACTACATTCAGATTCTTGGCGCTCTCCAAGACAGTGCTGGCGCAACCGACGAAGCCTTCGAGCGGATGAGTGACACCAACAAATCCAGCATGGACCGCATCAAGGCCAACATGGGAGAGATCTGGCTGGTCATTGGTGAACGGTTCGCCCCGGCGTTCCGCATGGCTCTGGACGCAGTCGAGAAGAGCATGCCGGCAATTCGGGAGATCGTCACAACCGTCTTCGACGGCATTGCCGCGGGCGTGACTTGGGTGCAGGGACAGTTCGACAAGTTCGGCAACGAGAACGACCGCGTGTGGAACGCCGTGGTCAGTGCAGCGCAAGCAGCCAGTGACACGCTCGCCGCAGTCTTCGACCTCCTCGCCGCCCTCTGGACCGTCATTCTCAAGCCGGTATGGGACGCCATCAGCCCAGCCATCGCCATCATCTTCGACGCAGTTGTCGATGTCATCACGGGCGCCTGGACAGTCATTCGCGGCATCTTCGAAGTCATCACCGGAGTCCTCACTGGCGACTGGCAGCGCGCATGGGAAGGCATGCAGACGATGATGGAAGGCGTCTGGACCGCAGTGAGCGGCATTGTCGAGGGCGCCTGGGAAGTCCTGGAAGTCATCTTCAACGCCATCATGACCTTCATCGCGGGGCCCTTGGCCACAGCTTGGAACGAGTTCAGCATGATGATGATGCGAGTCTGGGGCACCGTCAGGCAGCACGTCAAACAAGCATGGGACAAGATTCAGGATCTGCTGCACGCAGGCATTCAGTGGGTGAACAACATGTTCGTCGCTGGCTGGGCCACCATGCACACCGCTGTCGTCGGTGTGTGGGACAACCTGCGGGAGAACATCTTCCTGGCCTGGGCGTTCCTGCAGACCATGCTCGAAAACGCCATCGAGTGGATCGAGACGATCTTCACGGACGCGTGGAAGAAACTGAAGGACGATGTTCAGGAAGTCTGGGACGGCATCAGGGAGGCGGTCCGTTCGCAGTGGGACCGTGTCCTGACTGTGCTTGAGGGCGCGATCGAGTTCGTTGCTGGGGTGTTCAGCGCGGTGTGGGAAGCCCTGAGTGGGACTCTGGCCTCCGTCTGGGAAACGATCACGGGCACAGTCACGGAGCAGTGGGCAGCAGCCGAAGCAGCCCTCAACAAGGCTGTCGAATGGTTGAAAAGCGTGTTCGAGCCCGGCTGGGAAGCAGTGCAGAACACCGTCACGACCGTCTGGACGGCCATTGAAACCCTCCTGAACGCCGGAGCGGTTTGGCTTCGCACCACGTTTGGTGGCGCTTGGGAAGACTTCAAGAGCCTGCTCACTTCACTCTGGGACGACCTTCAAGCCATGGTCGCGGACGCATGGGAAGCGGTCGAAGGCATCCTCCTGGCTGGTCTGGACTGGCTCAAGGACACGTTCGAACCAGCATGGGACAGCCTGCGCGGTTTCTTCACTGACCTCTGGGAAGCGGTCGAAGCACTGATCACAGGCGCATGGGGCAGGATCGTCACCTGGCTTACGGAGACATGGAACTCCCTGGCAGGCATCGCGACCACGGCCTGGAGTGCAGTTGTTGATGCCATTCTCGGTGTATTCGACGGGATGGTAAGCGCCCTGCAAGGCGTCTGGGACGGCGTGGTGGAGACCGTGCGGAACGCAGTGAACAGCGCAATCGAAATGATCAACAGCGTCATTGAGATGTGGAACGGCCTCAGCTTCAGCGTGCCATCGATCACGATTCCCGGCGTTGACGTGGGCCTCTTCGAGATTCCGGAGACCACCATCGGCGGGCAGGAAATCCACGTTCCGCAGATCCCCACCATCCCCATGCTCGCCACCGGCGGCATTGTCGACGACGCAACCCTCGCCATCATCGGTGAGAGCGGACCTGAAGCCGTCATTCCCTTGGATCAGCTCGACCAATTCACCAGTGATGGCTCCGGAGGCGACAGTCAGACGATCATTGTTGAGCTCGACAGTCGCACCCTCCTCAGGGCGCTCGCACCGAAGCTGGTGGATGAGATCAGAATCAAGACCGGCTTGGTAGGTATCTGATGCGCGTCTGGACTCGCAGCAGGGCCACTGGCGACTGGGTTCAGCGTGAGCTGGTCCAAGACGCTTGGATGGCGGACCAGAGCATCAACGAGCGGGGCACCGCGACCATCGCGATCAACGACCCGACCGGGGTGCTGCGCTTCGAGCGTGGTCAAGGCGTGTGGCTTGAAACCCGGGACGGCATGGTCGTGTTCCGGGGCTTCATTGAGCGGCCGACCGGGCAGCGCCTCGCGCCGGGTGGGCACCGACGCCACAACCTGGAATGCGTGGACCTCCACTACCTCGCTGACAAGCGCAGAGTCTTGGGCGCGTGGACGCACACGCCCATCGGGCAGATCGTCCGAGACATCATCACGGACATTCTCAGTGCGGAGGGCATCACCCCGGGCGATATTCACGACGGACCAACCCTCCGCGCCTTCACAACGAACTACCAGTCAGCAGGCCTCGTCATCTCCGACCTTGCAACCAGGGCCGGGTACTGGTGGCACATCAACGCTGACTTCAGCCTGGATTTCGGCCCGCCGAACGCGACCGAGGCGACACCAACCAGGTTCGACAGCACCATCGTCACGATGGACAGCACCATCACCACGTTCGATGAGCAGAGCAGTCCCACCCTGACGCCCGATCTTGCGCTTGCTGACAGCATCAGCATCACCGGCACCGGCGCGCACTACAGAAACCAGCAGTGGATCCGCGGCGGTCGGGACCGAACTGACATCCAGATTGAGGAGTTCGCGGGCGACGGAGTCCGCAGGAGCTTCACAGTCGGATTTCCCGTCGCCATCGAGCCGACCGTGGAAGTTGACCGTGGAGGCGGTTGGCAAGCTGAGACGGTCGGCGTGGCCGGCCTGCAAGAGGGCAGGCAGTGGACGTGGGCGAACCAGTCGCACACACTGACGCAGAACACTGGCGAGCCAATCCTCAGCCCCACAGACCGCCTCAGAGTCACTTACACCGGCGAGTTCAACATCGTCGCCATGACCGCCCTGCACACTGAGATTCAAGCTCGACAACTCATCGAGGGCGGCAGCGGCATTGTCGAGCACGTCCTGGACGATCGGCTCATCACGGGTCGGGAGGAGGCGTTCGAGCGAGCCAGCAGCCTCCTGAGCGTCTACGGCGCCGACGCAAGGTTAATCAGGTTCAGGACGCGCAGTCGGGCGTTCAAAGCGGGCCTCCTCGCCCATGTGGACCTGCCAGAGGCTGGCCTGACCAACACTACAGCGCTTGTGCAGGGCGTGGACTGGCACAGTCAGCAGGGGGAACTCCGGGCGACTGTGACGCTCGTCAGTGGCCCCAGTGACGGCACGTGGGCGCAGTTCTTCGCTCGGCTCATCGGCAGGATTGACAGTGCCACCGCTGAACGCGCAGCTGAGGTGGACATCATCACGATCCCACTGACGTTCGAGAAGGACTGGTTGCAGAACGAGCGGCCGAACATCTTCTTCGAAGCGTTCCCAGGAGCGGGCGTGTTCCCTGGCGCGTTGCTGGTGCCAAGTTTCGAGCGGCACGAACGAGTCCTGTTCATGGGCTGGCTCAAGGACGGTGTTGAGCACGGTCGGAAACTCCCCACGCAGCAGACCGGGCTCGAGACCGACGAGATCACCACGGTGGTCGTGCTCGGCGCTCCGGAAGCTGTGGGCTCTTGGGATGCGCTCGCGTGGTTCGGCGGGCCAACCGCGACCATGCAAGTCGGCACAGGCACGGAGCTCGCCCGCATCCCCATCACACTCGACAAGACAGACGTGGAACAGATTCAGGTCACCAGGATTGACCGGAAAGGCTGGTAGTAACGTGCCTTACAACCGCACAACATGGGTGGACGGGAGCGAGCCGGCCATCACCGCCGCCAGGCTCAACAAGCTCGAAGAAGGTGTTGAGGATGCGCACGCTGGCGAGCTAGACGAAGGCGCCGTCAACACCGCCGTGCTGGCTGACGGCGCGGTCACCAGCCCGAAACTGGCCGACGGGGCCGGAACGACAGACAAGATCGGGAATCAGGCAGTCACTGAACCGAAACTCGGGGACCAGGCAGTCACACACCGCACCGTCGACCACCGGGTCACCACCGAGAACGTGAGTGGCAACCGCACGCTCGCAGCTGGAGACGCTGGCAAGACACTCCTCATCACCGCGGCCGCGACCATCACCATTCCCACCGGCTTGCCCGCTGGTTTTATCTGCATGCTCATCCGCACCGGTGGCGGCAACGTCGCGATCACCGGGGCGACTGGTGTGACGCTACTGAATCCCGAGCCGGGTGGCGGCCTCATGCGAGCGGGAGCAGCCTGCACGATCATTCACGCGGGCTCGAACCAGGTTGTGCTCATGGGGCACCTCGAATGAGGGCCGCCTGATGTTCTTGCAACGCTACGCACCCGCTGGCAGCCGAACACGGGGTTTCCACGCAACCGGCGGCACAGTCATCGATTTTGACGGCATCCGAGTGCACAGGTTCACATGGAGCAACCAGTTCCACGTTCTCAGAGGCTCCGCAGAAGTCGAGGTGTTCGTGCTGGGGCCAGGAGAGCGCGGAGGGTGGCGTGGCGGCCTTGGTGGCCAACTCATTCAGGAGTCGATGCATCTGTCACCCGGAACGTACGTGGTCGACATCCGCAATCAGCCACCGCCCGGCCAGCCTGGCTTTGGCTTCAGTCGCTTCGCACATCTTGAGGCACGGCACAGTCCGCACCCGATAGGAAGTTCAGCTCACCACGTCAGCGGGCAGAACATCGAAATCTGGTACGAGGGCGGCGGTTCTGGGCCAGTGGCTGGTGGTGCAGCTGTGGGTGGAGGAGGCGGACGCGGAGGTCACGGTGCTGACGGGACCATCCTGAACCTGTGGGGACAGCAGATACGTGTTGGAGCCGGCGGGGGTGGAGGAGCGCGGCGCCGCTTCGGTCCGGCAGGCCAAACCCAACTCGGTGGGCAGGGCGGCGCCGGTGGTGGCGGCACAGGGGGCGCACCCCTCGGCCCCAACGGAGGCAACGCAACCGGTTACGGCAACGGTGGGGGTGGGGCAGGCGGAAACCTCCTGGGGGAGCCCAATCAATCCGTCGGAGTCGCCGGGGAGGGCAGCATCGGGTTCGTCGTGGTCCGCTACCCACTGGAACTCTTGGAGGCAGCATGAGCAACGTCATCGAGCTGGAACGCGTGAACCTTGGAGCAGCCCCGAACGACGGGCAGGGCGACACTCTCAGGGATGCTGGCGCGAAACTGAACGAGAACGCTGAACGAATCGAGAATCGCTTCGAAGCGATCGGTGATGGCCAACCGGGACCGCCGGGGCCACCCGGCGGTCCCGGACCCGTAGGTCCAGCTGGCCCACCTGGAGCGGGCGCCAGAATCGACCTGGTTGTGGACACTGTTGAGGATCTGCCGGTCGCAGTGGATCCCGGCAGCATCGTGATTGTCAAGCCGAACACCATGTACATGTGGGATGAGGTGGACGGCTGGTTTGTTGCTGGCACGGTGAACGTCGTGAGCGGCCCAGAAGGCCCGGAAGGCCCAGAAGGACCACAGGGGCTGCAAGGGGATGAGGGACCAGAAGGTCCACGGGGCCCAGAAGGCCCAGAAGGACCACAGGGCCCAGAAGGCCCAGAAGGACCACAAGGGGATGAGGGCCCAGCCGGGTCGGATGCGACCGTGACCGCTGGTGCTGGCCTCACCAAGACAGGTGACGAGCTCAGCATCGATGAGGAAGGGGTCGTCACTGGAATGCTGGCGGACGGGGCTGTCACGCCTGGTAAAACGCAGCGGTTGCAGCAGCGGACGGAAACGGCGAACCAGACATTGGTAATAGGGGACATTGACGCGCGAGTTGAAATCAACTCATCCTCAGCCCGGACAGTGACGGTGCCGACAAACGCGGCAGTGGCTTACCCGGTTGGCACGTGCATTGAGATTGTCAGATGGGGCACAGGGGCTGTGACGATTACTCCGGCAGGTGGCGTGACCATCCTCAGTCCAGACAACGAAGCCGGGCCACGAGACATTGCCGCTCGGTACGGAGTTGCGCACTTGTACAAGCGGGGTGCAGACGAATGGCATCTTACTGGAGACTTGGAATGATTAGCGGCATGAGAGTCCGCAGGAGGTCGAGCGCTGGAGGTCGCGACAAGAGCTACAAGTACTACCAACTGGTGGTTCTCACCCCCGGCCAGACCACCGTCTTCTATCTTGCTCAGCTGGGTTTGATTCACCCCGGAGCGCCCGACGGAATCCCGACAGGTGGGACAATCACGGCGAGCGCACAATCGGGTAATAACCCGGCGTCCGCCGCCTTTGATGACACGGGCTTCAGCTGGGGAGGCTTCGCCCCGCCCCAGTGGGTAAGGTACGAGTTCCCCGTCCCAATCGCACTGACCGCGTACTTTCTGCGAGCACTGGACGGGTTCAACGGAGAGTTCTACACCCCGCGCTCGTGGAGGTTCGAGGCGAGCAACGACGCCGTGACTTGGGAAGAGCTCCACGCGGAGACAGTTGCTAGCTGGGAAGGTGGGCAGGTGCGGACTTACCCGCTCTGAAACACTCCACGGCCGCCTATGCACAAGCCCTCTCAGTTCCTAGGAGGACACCATGACAAACCAGGAAATGCTCGAAACCATCAACGCCCTGACCGCCCTCGCGGAAGACTTCACGAGGGCCACGAACAGCCTCCGCGCTCTCACCGTCAGGAATGAGGTCAGGGGATTCTACCAGCACCTCACCACCAGCATCGAAGTGGATGATGGGGACGGCGGCACACGTACGCTTGACCCTGACACCGACCGGGACGTGATTCTCCCCGGCACCAGATTCACGCTAGGAGAAGTTCTCGACTGGTCGTTCAGCCTCTCCGAACTCATGAATTACATCGAGGCTGACCCGGGCGTACAGGCTGAAACCCCGGGTGTGCAGCGCCGCATGTTCGGCTTCGTCACTCCCGCCAGCACCGTCTGACTACCGGTTACGGGACTGTCGTCATCCCAGCGTGCGCACCTCGAACCGGTCCTCCCCCAAAGGAAACACCTTGAAGTGAACGGTGAAGAGATCCCGCCCATTAGGCCCGTGCCAGTACTTCACAATCATTTCGATCTGGTCGAAAGGGGCCAGCAAGTAATTGGCCCCTGCATCTGGGCCTGTGCCCGGTGGCCCGTACTCGCCTGCCACCAGTGACTGAAGTGGTAAGGCTTCGCCACTCTGAAGCACTCTGCGCCTCGCATCGCCTAGTGGAACAGCTACCTCCTTCTTTCCTACCCAGCCCCGAGCTTCAGCTTCGGCTATCAGAACCGGGCCACTACTCAGGTTGGTGAGCACAAAGTGCGATGAAGCAGCGGTCCGTGGTTGAAGCGACGTCTGGTGTTCGATCGGGATTGGTGGTTGTAGCACGAGGTTCGGGGTGATCTCCCGTTCGTGGCTAGCCCAAGCGGCCTTGGACATCTTGCCGGTCAGGAAGACGTACCAGCCTGTGATGCCGGCCAGTACCACTGTGGTGGCTGCTTGAACGGTTGATAACCAGATTGGCGTGTCCATAACGGATCGTACCGCCCCGCCAAGTGCGGGGCTTCTCTTTGCCCATAGGGAGGTGCTTGTGACCGCGAACCAGAAGATTGCCCAGTCCGCCCTGCTTGCGGCGCAGGGTCGCATGCCATCGGTGGCTCTCGACCCGGGCTGGTGCCTGCGAGTCGTGCGGCTCATTGTGGAGCACGCCCTGTTCGAGAACCGCTATGAAATGTATAGCAGGTGGCTGGTCGCAGGCACCACAGCACGACCCGGCACGGATGCCGAGCGCGTACGGGCAGCCCGAGCTAACCCCTTCGCATCAGACTTCGAAGCCAGCATGAAGCAGCTCGGCCTGACCGTGCCCATGTTCGAGCGGGAACCAGGCGACCTGGTGTTCAACCACAAACTCGCGAGTCCGTACGGCCACGTTGCCGTACTCATGACCCGTGATCTCGCACTGGAAAACATCAACCCGCGCAGCAGACCCACCGGCATCCGCCTACCAGTTGCCAACCTTGTCCTGACCCCGGTCGAATCAGTCGAGTGGACGTTGTGCGCTCGCCTGCCAGACCCTGACCCCAACTGATCTTCCTCAGAACTTGCTGGAGGTGGTGCTGTGGCCCGTCGTGTCCCCCTCACCCTGTGGCGCTGGTTGCAGCGGCGACTGTCGAGGCGCGTCACGCGCAGCGGCAGAGGCAGGAGGTGATCCAGCGATCTCAACTGTTCGTCTCACCCCGGGTAACGGGGAACCTTGGAGGTTCACGATGCAACTGATTCGACGCGCCGGTCTGATGACCGGCTTTCTTCTGGCGCCTGGCTTGGCGTTCGCGCAGGCTGACACTAGCCTGCCCGCGCCCTTCCTGGAAGCCTGGCCCGTCCTTGGCCTCCTGCTCGGCACTACGAGCGTCCTGCTCGCAGCCGAAGTGGTCAAGAGCGCCGTGCAGTGGCTCAAGGTTCGCCTGCAACGCCAGATGATGGACGTCCCGCACTGGATGATCCACGGCATGAACCTCATCCTGTCTGCCGGTGTCGGCTGGCTCTTCATCGCCGAAGGCCGCCTCGACGGTGATCCTGTCTTCGGCAGCATTGGCTGGCCCATCAACTGGCTCATCTTCACCGCCGCCGTCTTCTGGCGCGCCGGTGGCAAGCGAGACGAAGAGATCGAGCAGGCGCACGAGATCGCGAGGGCGCGCCGATGAGCCAGGAGCCGAAGTCCTGGATTGACACGCTTCGCGAGATGGCGCTCAAGGAGTGGATCCTGCCGCGCCTGCGGGAGGCATTCCCGGATGGCGTACCGACGGAAGCACTCGAAGCTGTCCTGGCGGATGTGAACAACGTGTTCGAGGGCAAGCCGGTCGCGTGGTTCAACCTGCGCAGGTTGATTCTGAGCGTCACGAATGAGGCCCTGGCGAAGCTTGGAGGCCGGGCATGAAGCGCCTCATCCCCCTGCTCGCCCTGCTGGCCGTGGTCCTCACCGGCTGCCTGCCGGGCCTGGGCACTCTCTCGGCCGTGCCGGTCGTCGTGGAGACTCCGCACGTGGCCACAGCGGTGTTCACGCCGAACTCGGATGTGATCGACGTGATTGTCAACTTCGCTGGTGGCGAGATCGTGCTGGTTCAGGCGGAGGACCCGGCTTGGCAGTGTCAGCCGTTCCGTGCCGGGTGGGACTGCTTCGTCACTGGTCAGGATGATTCTGCCGTGCCCAGGGTCGTGCATGCGGCTGGTGTGCCGGTCAGGTTCACGGTTCACGCGACCGCCCCCGGGCGTGTTGTGGCCAGCGCGCACTGGAAAGCAGTCCGATAACTGAGTCCGGCGTTGCTGCGTTCTAATCCTCCGCAGCTTGTAAGTCCGGAGTGTTTACTTGGCCTGCGGTCCTCCCAGCGCAGGCATCCTGCTGGTCGCCCTTGAGTAAGGCGGCCAGCAATCTATCTTGCATACGAATATTCTGCCCCCGGCCCCGGTTCAAGCCCGCCCCCTGCGATTGCAGTGAGGCGCACAGGAGAGCACAGTGACTGACCCGCACAATGAGACCGACAAGGTCCGGCGCCTCATGCACGCCGTCTTCGGCAACGGCCATGACGGCCTCGTTCAACGCCAGGACCGAGTGGAGGGCCACATGTTCACGAACCAGCGAACGGGCGAGCCCGGCCTGGTCCGGAAAGTGAAAGACCACGATGAAGTGCTGATTGGCATTCGCGCGCAGATGCGGGCATTGTCGTGGCTTCTCGGATTGTTCGGCACTGGTGCTATCCTCTGGTTCTTCAGGTGGGTGTTCGGCCCAATCGGTTAACCACGTCCAAATCTGACCCATGCCCTGAGGTTCGCCGGGCGCGCATACCCTATTCGTACCCTTGATTCCCTTGCCGCCAGGTGAACGCCTCGCTGAGGCCTCGGGAGATGCAGGCCGTCTAGGACGGGACAAGGGTCAGCTCCCCGGAGGCGTGGCGAGGCCTCAGGCGGGGTCTAGCTTGTATGGCATTCAGAAGGTCAGGGGTTCGAATCCCCTCAGCTCCACCAGAAACACCGTCGGGCACGGTAGTTTTAGAATCGGCCTCCGTTAGAGCGGGGGCCGGTTCGCTTTTGTTGCGCAGATGTTGCGCAACGCCTCCGGCAACTGTCAGTTAGACATGCTCGCCTCCTTGCGTAACCGCATGGCTTCAGCCTCCAGGTGTGCGGCTCTCTGAAGGGCAGCAGCCCGCTGCATATCCACGTCAGTGTGCTGGTAGGTGTTCTTCGTTATCTTCACGTCCGCGTGTCCCATGAGGTCACTGGCTACCTTGTCGCCAACTGAGCTGGTCAGGAGGCTTGTCGCGAATGTGTGCCGGAGGTTGTACAGGCTGACGCCTTCAGGGTTGATGCCTGCGATCGTCAGGACGCGGGGCAGGTCGCGACGGTTCAGTCGCCAGGGTGCCAGGGGCTTGCCATCCATGTTGACGAATACGTGGCCGCTGGCATCGAGTCTCAGGCTCTGCTGCTGATTGTGGTGCGCCCTGAGGGCTTCCAGCAGGCCCGGCGGCGCGAATACCAAGCGGTTGCTACTACGCGTCTTAGGCAGGCTGACAACGCGCTCCCCAGCAGGGCCTTTGGTTACTGCCTTGCTGATCTTGATGGTGCCGTCTTCGAGGTTCACGTCTGGCCAAGTGATGGCGCAGGCTTCGCCGGGGCGGACGCCAGTCTCGGCAAGGAACCTGTAGAGGATGCCGTAGTAACTGGTGCCGGTGGCTTCGATGAATCGCACCAGCT
>ERZ869909.1764-NODE-1764-length-16569-cov-8.726898_pt1 | contig 16569 bp, 13 predicted proteins | sample MGYA00520892_ERZ869909 | MGnify/ENA primary metagenome ERZ869909 (study PRJEB32215, sample SAMEA104723947) | bioreactor metagenome | biome: bioreactor; feature: anaerobic bioreactor; material: water | place: China | collected 2015-03-12 ...
GCCTCGTCGGCTTCGCGACGCTGGCTGGTGTGGTGGTGAACAACAACATCCTGCTGGTTGGTTTCGTGCGCGAGCAGATCGCCGCGGGCGTGCGCATGAGCGAGGCAGCGGTCGAGGCCGCCCGGCAACGCTTCCGCCCGATCATGATTACCTCGCTTACCACGGTTGCCGGTCTGTTGCCGTTGATGCTGGAGACCAGCACCCAGGCCCAGTTGTTGGTACCGCTGGTGGTCAGCCTTGCCTTCGGGCTGGTGACCGCCACGGTTTCATCCCTGTATCTGGTGCCGGCCTTCTTTGCGATTCTCGATGACCTCGGCTTGGGCCGCGCCCCGGCGGATGCTGAAAGGGCCTCGGCTGCACCTGCCACGCGACTGGCGCAGCCGCTTGGTAGTGGATGATGTCTATGGCGTATTACAAGAGTTTCTTGCGCAGCGGACGTTTAGACCTCAGGGCCACATTGGTGGCACTCGCGACTGTCCCAACGTAGCTGGGGATCCTCTCCGTTGGCGTCGAAAAAGGTACGAATGCCATCTATTGCCCCGACATAGACGAGGGGGGGCTTCATGATCGCAAAACCGATCGCTGACTTCGCCAATCGTCTTGTCGTCAGCTGGGACGCAGGCGGCTTGCACGGCTGCCGTACTGAGGCCGAACCCAAGAAGGGCGAGGCTGATTGGGTGAGTTCGGGGTCAGATACGGGGGTTATCACAACTTTTGATCGTACTTTTTACCTATGGTGGCGAGAAGTTTTTCGGGCTAGTTTCGCTCTAGGTTCAGATGTTGGCAGCACGATTCGATGCGGCTTTGTTGAGTTTGCCCTGGTGGCGCATCCAACGGTCTGGGTTCTCCGCGTGAGTTGCCTCTATCGCTTCAGATAAGGGCATGCGGTAAGCCAGAGCGATAAGGACGGCTCCCACCCATTTCGGTTGGAGCGTTGTGTGTGCTGAAGTGCTGCATGATTTTCTGTAGGTTGTGTCTGCGTAACAATGGCATATGCATGTTTGGGTGTAGATTCCAACGCGTTACGGGAGGACTTCGATGTGTGCTGCGACTGACACTCCACCGCACTGCCTGTGGAAAGACGCGATGTCACTCTCCGACCAGAGTGTGGATGTTCGCTCTTTGCTGCAAAGCATGCCCGTGCTGACCGGGATTGGTTCTGCATCGATGAGAGTCATTGCTCAGGCCGCTGAGGTACGCCGCTATATGCCTCGAGATGAGGTTTTCGGTCTTGGATCGACTCCGACCGGGCTTTTTTTGTAGTGGCAGGCTGTGTTCAGCTTATGACTCCCAGTGCGGAGGGAAGAAAACGGGTAGTCGAGTTGTTCGAACCGGGTGAAATGTTCGGTGAGATCGGAGTGCTCAGACAGAAGCCGTTTCATATGTGTGCGCTGGCAGCAGATCCGACGATGCTCATCCATGTCGATAGAAAGACTGTGCTCGCGGTATTGGACTACGACATGGTTTTGACGAGGCGGTTGTTGGATTCGATGGCATTCCGTACGCAGAGGTTGATCGACTCGATTGGAGTCTCCGCACCGGTGTCGGTTGACGCCCGCGTTGCGGCTTATTTGCTTGAACGTCTCGAGACCAGAGGTTCCTGCGAAGGACCGATTTTGTTACCCGCACCGAAGGCGACCATCGCTTCGATGCTCAATACAAGCCCTGAGAGTTTTTCGCGATCTCTTCGGCGCTTGATCGATATGGGTCTTGTAAGAATCGGTGGCCGGCGCGTCCACGTCTTGGACCGGATGAAGCTGGTGACTGTCGCTCAGCGGGCGGCAGCAGATTGAGTTTTTTCTGCCACGAGCTCGTCGGATCGATTCGGAAAACGGCAGTTATGCCACCACATCCAACCCAGCCCTTGGTGGGGAGATCGGCGAGCGAGTGCATACCCCTGAGAGATTTCGACGGTGATGAATACCTCGTTTCTGCTGTGGGTCCAGTCTCTAGGAAGGGATCTTGGTCTTAAGTACTAGGCCCTTTTGTCATGCTTAATACCTATGGACCGAGTAGGGCCTTGAGACTAGGCTAATTGCATTCTGCCGGAGGATGTCTGCACGAACCCCCAGCCCGGTCTGTCAAGTGACTTGACTTTTTTCAGCGCCGTAGCCAGAGCTTCCTAGCCGCATCAGGCTTCGGCGCAATCGATGAACTAACGGAGGTGTGTGATGCAAATCATGGTGGCATATGACGACTCCCGTAACGCTAAGCTGGCCTTGACCCAGGTTGTCTCGATGTTCGGGAAGCTGAACCCGATTATTCTCCTTGTCGGCGTCGTAGAGAACCCCGGCGATTACACCGACGCCAATGAGACGCTCTTCAACCAGGAGAAAGACGAGCTGAAACAGGGTATCGACAAGGCCCTCGATTTTTGCAAAAAGGAAGGTTTAGTCGCTCAGGCGATCATCGCCGAGGGGGATGCTCGCAAGATGATTCTCGCTGCGACGAAAAAGCACATGCCGGACATCCTTGTCGTCGCGCGCCACAGTCATCAGCCGGACGCCGGTTTCATAGCCAAGTCCCTCACCTATTTCATCGACGAAGTCGATTACATGACCTTCGGTAGCGTTAGCGCCTTTCTTGCGCGCCGCGTCGAGTGCCCGCTGCTGATCCTGCCTAGCTGACGAGGCTCGCGGCAGTATCGAGTTCGTGTCGTCATCGCTACGTAACGATTTTTCCGCTCTTCAGAGGCAACAAAAATGGTAGTCGCTGATCTATTCAAGTATCGCAACCCGGAAATCCGGGCGCTACATCTCACGTGGATCGCATTCTTCATCTGCTTCTACGTTTGGTTCAACATGGCGCCGCTGGCGTCGAGCATGCTCAGAAGTGTCGACTGGCTGACCCGCGACGACATCAGACTGTTCGCGATCTGTAACGTCGCACTTACGATCCCTGCGCGCATTCTGGTGGGTATGGCTCTCGATCGTTTTGGCCCTCGGCGGGTTTTTTCGGTGCTGATGGTGACAATGGCGATACCCGCGTTGTTCTTTGCTTTTGGTACCACCAAGGCGCAGTTGTTGGTCTCGCGTCTGGTGCTGTCCAGTGTTGGCGCAAGCTTCGTGGTTGGCATCCACATGACCGCGCTGTGGTTCAAACCCCGTAACATCGGGTTCGCCGAAGGTTTTTATGCGGGCTGGGGTAACTTCGGATCAGCCGCTGCGGCAATGACGCTTCCCACGATCGCGCTCACAATGTTCGGCGGCGACGAGGGCTGGCGCTACGCAATCGCGATGAGCGCGGTCGTCATGATGGCCTACGGTGTCTTCTATTGGTTTGCGATCACAGATGGCCCGCACCCCGACTCCCACCGCAAGCCGCGTAAGGCTACGGCGCTTGAGGTCAGTACCTGGGGCGACATGATCAAGCTGATTCTCTGGACCATACCGCTGCTGGGAGTGCTGTCCATTTTGGTATGGCGGATCCAGACCATGGGTTACATCGACCAGACCTTCGCCAACATCCTTTACCTGGTGATTACCGCTGGAGTGGTCTACCAGATCGTGCAGATTCTGCGGGTCAATGTCCCGATCCTGAAAAAGGGCGTGCCGGAAGACGACAAATATCCCTTCAACAGTGTCGCTGCGCTTAACAGCACCTACTTCGCCAACTTTGGCGCAGAGCTGGCCGTAGTGTCCATGCTGCCCATGTTCTTTGAAATGACATGGGGTCTGACGCCGACCACTGCCGGTCTCATCGCCGCCTCCTTCGCCTTCGTAAACTTGGTGGCGCGTCCGCTTGGCGGCATGGTGTCGGATCGCATGGGTAATCGTCGCTTCGTGATGCTGAGCTACATGTTTGGTATCGGCGTCGGTTTCGTACTCATGGGTCTGCTCGACGAAACGTGGCCGCTCGTGGTCGCTATTGCCATCACCATCGCCTGCTCGGTGTTCGTCCAGGGTGCCGAGGGGGCGACCTTCGGAATCATTCCCTCGATCAAACGTCGAGTCACCGGGCAGATATCAGGTATGGCAGGCGCCTACGGCAACGTGGGGGCGGTGGTCTATCTGACCATCTTTACCTTCACCACGCCTACTCAATTTTTCTACATCATCGCATCCGGAGCCTTCCTTAGCTGGCTGATCTGCCTGGTGTGGCTAAAGGAGCCTGAGGGTGCATTCGGGGATGAGTATTACGAATCCTCGGTGGATCGTCAGATTGCGCTTGAGGAGCAGCAGGCGTCGCAAGGAACGGCCCCGGCTGCGAAGAATACCTGAGACTCCATCCCCCCCGTGCTTCAGCGGGGGGATCGCTTATCCGGGATGGTAGTTCTTTGTGATTAGTATCTAACCCAAAAGAGCTAGTTTCAACACTCCTGCTCTTGGCGAATGGTCCGGTCACATCCAAAACCCTAAGATCACACCATTGGCGAATCTCTCTGCGAACAGGTCCTTTCCAGCCAGCAAGTCGATACGTCATCGCATACCAGAACACGGGAGAAACAATGAAAACTCAAGCGGCTCAGGCGCCCCAGCAAAAAGGGGCCAACATCGAGACCTGGGATCCGGAAGATAAGCAGTTCTGGGAAAGCCAGGGCAAGCGTATCGCCAACCGGAACCTGTGGATCTCCATTTCCAATCTGTTGTGCGGCTTTGCCGTGTGGTTGATGTGGGGCATCATCACCGTGCAGATGCTCAATCTCGGTTTCCCCTTCACTCCCACCGAGTTGTTCACCCTGACTGCAATTGCCGGTCTCACTGGCGCCACCTTGCGAATCCCGGCCTCGTTCATGATCCGCATGGCGGGTGGCCGCAACACCATCTTCCTCACCACGGCAATGTTGCTGATCCCGGCCTTCGGGTCCGGAATCGCGCTTCAGAGCCAGGACACACCGCTGTGGGTTTTCCAGTTGCTCGCTTTTCTCTCCGGTATCGGCGGCGGTAACTTTGCCGCCTCAATGAGCAACATCAGCACCTTCTTCCCCAAGAGCAAACAAGGTCTCGCGCTTGGTCTGAATGCAGGACTCGGCAACTTCGGCGTCACCACCATGCAGATCCTGATTCCGGCGGTGATGACGGTCGGCATGTTCGGCTGGTTGGGCGCTGGCGCGCCGATGGAGCTGATGCGTGACAGCGGTACGCTCATTGGCCGTATTCCGGCAGGCACCGACACCTGGATTCAGAACGCAGGCTACGTCTGGGTTGCCATCCTGGTGCCGCTGGTCATTGCCGCTTGGTTCGGCATGAACAACCTCAAACCGATTTCGCCGGATGCATCGCATCCGGTCAGCGCCTTCGGTACGGTCATCGGCCTCTATCTGATTGGTTTCCTCACAGCCGGCATCGGCCTCTACCTCTACCTGCCGGCGCCCACCGGTTTGGGTGTGCTCAACATGTGGGTAACGATGGCCTTGATCATCGTCGTCACGCTGGTTCTGATGCGCCTGATGCCAGGCAAGATTGGTCAGAGTTCGGCGCGCCAGTTCGCGATCTTCAAGGACAAGCACACCTGGTCGATGACCATTCTCTACATCCTCACCTTCGGCTCGTTTATCGGTTTCTCGATGGCTCTACCCTTGTCGATCACGGTCATCTTCGGTTCCAGCATGGTCGAGGTGGACGGCGTGATGCAGCGGGTCGCCAACCCCAATGCCCCGTCGGCACTGACCTACGCCTGGATCGGACCCTTTGTCGGCGCCCTGATCCGCCCGTTCGGCGGCTGGCTCTCCGACAAGATCGGCGGCTCCATCGTGACCCAGTGGATTGCCGCGGTCATGGTGGTCGCCTCCTTCGGTGTCGGCTATGTCATGTTCCTGGCCTACAACTCGGCCACCCCCGAAAGCTATTTCTTCATGTTCCTGTTGTTGTTCATCGTGATCTTTGCCGCCACCGGCATTGGCAACGGCTCGACCTTCCGCACCATCGGCGTGATCTACAACCGAGAACAGGCCGGACCCGTACTAGGTTGGACATCGGCGGTGGGTGCTTATGGCTCCTTTGTAGCGCCGATCATCATCGGTGATCAGATCCGCGGTGGCACTCCGGAGAACGCGATGTACGGTTTCGCGATCTTCTATGCTCTGTGCATGATTCTCAACTGGTGGTTCTATCTGCGCAAGAACGCTTACGTCAAGAACCCCTGATCCCCTGATCCTTATCCGGTGCGGCGCTGAACGCCGCACCCGCTCCAACGAGGAGGCAACACCATGAGTCATTTTCTCGACAGACTGACGTACTTCAAGCAGCCCCGCGAATCCTTTTCCGGCGAGCACGGTGTCACCACTGGTGAAGACCGCACTTGGGAGGATGCCTATCGTAACCGCTGGGCGCATGACAAGATCGTGCGCTCCACGCACGGTGTGAACTGTACTGGCTCCTGCTCCTGGAAGATTTATGTCAAAGGTGGGGTTGTCACTTGGGAAACCCAGCAAACCGACTACCCGCGCACCCGCGACGACCTGCCCAACCACGAGCCCCGTGGCTGTGCGCGGGGTGCCAGTTACAGCTGGTATCTGTACAGCGCCAACCGCCTCAAGTACCCACTGATTCGTGGGCGCCTGCTCAAGCACTGGCGGGTCGCCCGGTCAGTGACGAAGACTGCGGTAGACGCGTGGGCGCATGTAGTTGAGAACGACGCCATGCGACGTGACTACCAGAGCCGTCGAGGCTTGGGTGGATTCGTGCGCTCGAGCTGGGACGAGGTAAACGAGATCATCGCCGCAGCTAACGTCTACACAATCAAAAAATATGGTCCCGACCGGGTCATTGGTTTTTCACCGATCCCGGCTATGTCCATGGTCAGCTACGCTGCGGGTAGTCGCTACCTGAGCCTGATAGGCGGCGTCTGCATGAGTTTCTATGACTGGTACTGCGATTTGCCGCCATCAAGCCCTCAGATCTGGGGCGAGCAAACCGATGTTCCCGAGAGTGCCGATTGGTACAATTCCAACTTCATCATCGCTTGGGGCTCTAACGTACCGCAGACGCGTACCCCAGATGCGCACTTCTTCACTGAAGTACGCTACAAGGGGGCGAAGACTGTTGCGGTCACGCCCGACTATTCCGAGGTCGCCAAGCTCGCTGACATCTGGATGCATCCGAAGCAGGGTACCGATGCTGCCGTGGCGATGGCCATGGGCCATGTCATTCTCAAGGAGTTCTATTTCGACCGACGTAGCGAATACTTCGACGACTATGTCCGTCGTTATACCGACATGCCTTTGCTGGTGATGCTCCGGGAGCAGGTCTTGTCCGATGGCCGAACCGTACTCACTCCAGATCGCTATGTTCGCGCATCGGATTTCGATGACAACCTAGACGCTTCCAACAATCCCGACTGGAAAACGGTTGCGATCGACAACAACGGCGACGTGGTATTGCCAAATGGTTCGATTGGTTTCCGCTGGGGTAAGGACGGTCGCGACGACATCGGTCGCTGGAACCTCGAGCAGAAGGATGGCCGCAACGGAAAAGACATCAAACTGCGTTTGTCGCTGCTTGAAGAGGCGGGGCACAAAGATAGCGCCAAGATCGGATTCCCATACTTTGGCGGCATCAAGAACGAGCATTTCCCCTCCAACGAGGGAGAAGATGTTTTGGTGCGCACGGTACCGGTGACCCGGATGACTCTGGGTGGAAAGGAAACCATCGTGGCGACTGTGTTCGATCTGCAGGTTGCGCAATATGGCGTGGCGCGGGGTATCGAAGGCGAGAACGCTGCTACCAGCTTTGATGACGATGTCCCCTATACCCCGGCCTGGCAGGAAAAGATCACCGGGGTGCCCCGCGAACAGTTGATCACCGTGGCTCGCCAGTTCGCCGACAACGCCGACAAGACCCATGGACGCTCGATGATCATCATCGGGGCGGCGATGAACCACTGGTATCACAGCGACATGAACTACCGCGGTGTCATCAACATGTTGATGATGTGCGGTTGTATCGGCCAGAGTGGTGGTGGTTGGGCGCACTATGTTGGTCAAGAGAAACTGCGTCCGCAAACCGGTTGGACTGCGCTAGCTTTCGCGCTTGACTGGATCCGTCCGCCACGACAGCAAAACTCCACCAGTTTCTTCTACGCCCACACCGATCAGTGGAGATACGAAAAACTCGGCGTTGAGGAGGTGCTCTCGCCCCTTGCCGACCGCAGTGAGTACGGAGGTAGCTTGATCGACTACAACGTCCGCGCCGAACGCATGGGTTGGTTGCCGTCCGCCCCACAACTAAAAACCAACCCCTTGCAGTTGGTTAAGGACGCAGCGGATAGTGGCATCGACCCGAAGGACTATGTCGTGACCGGTTTGAAGAATGGTTCGATCGAAATGAGCTGCACCGATCCGGATCATCCCAACAACTGGCCGCGCAACCTGTTCATCTGGCGCTCCAATCTCCTTGGTTCGAGTGGCAAGGGTCACGAATACTTCCTTAAGCATTTGCTTGGCACCAGCAACGGTGTTCAGGGCAAGGATCTCGGTGCTCAGGATGCAAAACCGACAGAGGTCAAGTGGCATGAAAAGGCACCGGAAGGCAAGCTTGACCTGCTTGTGACGCTCGACTTCCGCATGAGCACCACCTGCCTGTATTCTGACATTGTGTTGCCGACCGCTTCCTGGTACGAGAAAAACGATCTCAACACCAGCGACATGCATCCCTTCATACATCCGCTGTCTGCAGCCGTGGATCCGGTGTGGCAATCCCGCAGCGACTGGGAGATCTACAAGGGGTTCGCGCAGAAGTTCAGCGAGGTCTGCGTGGGGCATCTCGGCGTCGAGAAGGAGGTTGTGCTGACTCCTCTAATGCACGACACGCCGGCCGAACTTGCACAAGCAATAGGCGTCAAGGACTGGAAAAAAGGCGAATGCGACTTGGTTCCGGGAGTGACGGCGCCTTCCATCGCCGTGGTCGAACGTGATTACCCGAATGTGTTCAAACGATTCACCTCGCTCGGGCCGCTGATGAGCAAGGTTGGCAACGGCGGTAAGGGTATTGCGTGGAACACAGAAACCGAAGTTGAGCAATTGGGCAGCCTTAACGGTCGTGTAAGGGATGAGGGGGCGACCAAAGGTTTGCCGCGTATCGTCACAGACATTGACGCCACAGAAGTCGTGCTGTCGCTCGCGCCGGAAACCAACGGCCATGTCGCGGTCAAAGCTTGGGAGGCGCTGTCCAAGATCACGGGTCGCGATCATACCCACCTCGCCCTGCATCGCGAGGACGAGAAGATTCGCTTCCGCGATATCCAAGCCCAGCCTCGCAAGATCATCAGTTCTCCGACCTGGAGCGGTCTCGAGAGCGAGAAGGTCTCTTACAACGCGGGCTATACCAACGTGCACGAGCTGATCCCATGGCGCACGCTGACCGGTCGTCAGCAGTTCTATATGGACCATCCGTGGATGCTCGCCTTCGGTGAAGGATTCAGCAGCTATCGGCCGCCGATCGACATGAAGGCGACCCCAAGCATGCACAAGAAACACTCCAACGGAAACCCGGAGATCTTGCTGAACTTCATCACGCCGCATCAGAAATGGGGCATCCATTCCACTTACACCGACAATCTGCACATGCTGACATTGTCGCGCGGCGGGCCGATCATCTGGTTGAGCGAGGACGACGCCCGCAAGATCGGCGTTGAGGACAACGACTGGGTTGAGTTGTTCAACGTCAATGGCGCAATCGCCGCACGCGCGGTGGTCAGCCAAAGGGTTAACCCCGGCATGGTGCTGATGTATCACGCCCAGGAAAAGATCATCAACACCCCGGGCTCGGAGTTGACTGGCGTGCGCGGAGGGATCCACAACTCGGTCACCCGCATCGTGGTCAAGCCCACGCACATGATCGGTGGTTACGCCCAGTTCAGCTATGGTTTCAACTACTACGGAACAATCGGTACCAACCGCGACGAGTTCGTGGTGGTCCGTAAGATGAACAAGGTTGACTGGCTGGACACGCCTGTGGGCGAGGAACTGGTCAAACCCACTCAGGCCATGGGAGAAACGCTATGAAAATCCGTGCTCAGATCGGCATGGTGCTGAACCTTGACAAGTGCATCGGCTGCCACACCTGCTCGGTCACCTGCAAGAACGTATGGACTAGCCGGCCGGGTGTCGAGTACGCCTGGTTCAACAACGTCGAAACCAAACCGGGTATTGGTTATCCCAAGGAATGGGAGAACCAGGACAAGTGGAATGGCGGCTGGGTGCGACGGGCCGACGGCAAGATCGAACCGCGCCAGGGCGGCAAGTGGAAGACGCTGATGCGTATCTTCGCTAACCCGAACCTGCCGGAAATCGATGACTACTACGAACCCTTCACCTTTGATTACGATCATCTGCACTCGGCACCGGACATGAGGGCTTCACCGACAGCGCGGCCACGCAGTCTCATCACCGGCAAACAGATGGACAAGATCGTATGGGGTCCGAACTGGGAAGAAATTCTCGGGGGCGAGTTCTCAAAGCGCGGCAAGGACAAGAACTTCGACGAAATCCAGAAGGATATCTACGGGCAGTTCGAGAATACCTTCATGATGTACCTGCCGCGCCTGTGTGAGCACTGTCTAAACCCGGCCTGCGTTGCCAGTTGCCCGTCCGGCTCGATTTACAAGCGTGAGGAAGACGGCATCGTTCTGATCGATCAGGATAAGTGCCGTGGCTGGCGGATGTGTGTCTCCGGTTGTCCCTATAAGAAGATTTACTACAACTGGAAGAGCGGCAAGGCCGAGAAATGCATATTCTGTTATCCGCGCATCGAAGCCGGTCAACCAACCGTTTGCTCTGAGACCTGTGTCGGCCGCATTCGATATCTCGGGGTTCTGCTTTACGACGCTGACCGTATCGAGGCCGCTGCCAGCGTCACTCAGGACCGCGATCTCTATCAAGCGCAACTCGACATCTTCCTCGATCCGAACGACCCGAAGGTGATCGAGCAGGCTCGCAAGGATGGCATCCCTGAGGCGTGGTTGTCTGCCGCCCGTAACAGTCCGGTCTACAAGATGGCGGTGGACTGGAAAGTTGCGCTACCGCTTCATCCGGAATATCGCACCCTGCCTATGGTGTGGTATGTGCCGCCCCTGTCGCCGATCTCCGCTGCAGCCAACGCTGGTCAGATCGGAACCAATGGCGAGATCCCAGATGTCGAGCAGTTGCGGATTCCCGTCAAATACCTTGCCAACTTGCTGACTGCTGGTGACACCGCACCAGTGGTGAGCGCGCTTGAGCGCATGCTCGCAATGCGTGCTTACCAGCGAGACAAACATGTCGAGCAGCGCGAAAACCTGAAGGTGCTTGAGCAGGTCGGCTTGACTGTAGACGAGGTCGAGGACATGTATCACGTTATGGCAATCGCAAACTACGAGGATCGGTTCGTTATTCCCACAACGCACCGGGAATATGCCGAGAACGCGTTCAACGTGCGCGGCAGTTGCGGCTTCTCGTTCGGTAACGGATGCTCGGAAGGGCAGAGCGGCGTAAGTCTGTTCGGCGCCGAACGCAAGCGTACGATTCCTATCAAGGCGGAGGTGTGAAGATGAGCGCTTCACATAGGCCCAGTGGTATTGGCCAGACTTTAAGAGCGCTTGCGCACTTGCTCGAATACCCGGACGAGTCGCGTCGCGCAGCATTACCTGCGGTGGCTGAGGCACTTTGTGCCGAGGCCGCGCTCAGCGAGAGCGGGCAACAAAAGATTCTTGGTTTGATTGAGGCGCTGCAGTCTGGCGACGCGTTCGATGTTGAGGCGACCTACGTCGAAGTATTCGATCGTGGGCGTTCGACCTCGTTGCACCTGTTCGAGCATGTCCACGGTGATTCCCGAGACCGCGGTTCAGCGATGGTCGATCTGATCAAGACATATGAACAACGGGGGTTGTTTCTTGACGATAGTGAGTTGCCAGACTTTCTCCCGGTGGTGCTGGAGTTCGCCTCCACGCTGCCCTGCAAAGACGCGATTTCTTTCATCGGAGAGTTTGCGCATATTCTCAACGCGATCCACTCTGCTTTGGTCAAACGCAAGGCCCCTTATTCCTGCGTAGTTGCGAGCCTCATCGAACTTGCAGGTGAAACGGTCGAACTGGTGCAACTGAAGGAAGAGGCACCGATCGACGAAACATGGGAAGAGCCCGAACCTTTTTCCGGATGTTCGTCAGGTGGACAGTCGCGTCCGGACATACCCAAACCGATCCAGGTTCTTCGCAGGAGCACCCGGACCCATATCGGAGAAGAGAAATGAGCGCCTTCGAACTTTTTCTGTTCCAGTATTACCCCTACATCTGCCTCAGTGTTTTTATTGTGGGTAGTCTGATTCGTTTTGATCGTGACCAATACACTTGGAAGAGCGATTCGTCGCAGCTCCTGCGCGCACGTCAGCTGCGCTGGGGCAGCAACCTTTTCCACATCGGGATTCTGTTCTTGTTCTTTGGCCACTTTGTGGGCATGCTGACACCTCACTCGGTTTACTCGGTGTTCATCAGCGCGGAAACCAAAAAGGCCATCGCGGTGACCGCAGGGGGGTTGTTCGGCTTCGTGACCTTCATTGGCCTGTCCATGCTGCTGCATCGCCGCTTGTTTGATCCGCGCATTCGTCTGACAAGCCGCACCTCGGACATGGCCATTCTGATCATCCTCTGGGTTCAGCTCTTGGTGGGCATGTTCTCTCTCGGCGGAGGCAGCCCTGAGGCCATGAAGGCTCTCGCGGATGGTGCGCAACGCATCATGACCTTCCGCCCCATTGATCAGGAGGCTCTGGCTGGGATTTCCCTGGCGGTTAAGTTCCACATCCTGCTCGGAGCGACTATCTTCCTGCTCTTCCCATTCACGCGTCTCGTGCATGTCTGGAGCGGTGTGGCTTCGCTCTTCTACGTGCTTCGGCCGTATCAGATCGTTCGCAGCCGTCGTCTAGCTGTTCCCGAAAATCAGAATCTGCCGGGCAATCAAACCGGTAAGGTGTAAAACCGCGGTTACTGGAGAGAACGATGAGTGCAACAGGCAGTGTTGGCGGACCGACCATCGCACGTGTCAATGGGCTAGCGGTTAACCGAGCCGACGAGGTTCTGAGCGAGGCAGAACGGCGCCAGCGTGCCTGCACGGAGTTGCTGCGCCAACGGGCGCAGCAACTCGGGCTGTTGCATGTAGATGATTCAGTGCCGGAAGATGGCGTTTTGAGCGAAACCGCGTGCGACGCGATTGATGCACTCATCTCCCGCGAGGTGAATGCCCCCGAACCATCCGATGTCGACTGTCAGCGCTTTTATCAGGCGAATCCTGGTCGTTTCCGCAAGGGGGAGCGCGCTGAACTGCGCCATGTCCTCTTCGCGGTGACACCGGGGGTGGATGTGGCTGCGTTGCGCAGTCGTGCCGAACGCACCTTGCTGGATGTGCGTTGTCATGATGGCAAGTCCAACAGTGGATTTGCCGAGGCGGCTCGTACGCTGTCGAACTGCCCTAGCGCAACGCAGGGTGGTTCGCTCGGATGGGTGACCCGGCAGAACTGCGTTGAAGAGTTCGCGCGGGAAGTGTTCGGCAGTGACGAGGTCGGTGTGTTGCCACGTTTGGTGGCCACCCGTTTTGGTTTGCATGTCGTGGAAGTGTTGGGGCGTGATCCGGGTGAGGTGCCGGACTTTGAGCAAGTGGCGGGTGCGGTGCGAGCAACGCTGCAGCGTCAGAGTTTCGCCACTGCCATGCGCCAGTATCTGAGCCTGCTCGCAGCCGAAGCAAAGGTTGAAGGTGTGGAATTGGATGTTGCCGAGTCACCATTGGTGCAGTGAGGTTCGGTTCTCGTAGTGCGCGAACATAGCTTGAACTCCAGTGTCTGACGGCGGTGAATGCTGGAGCAATCATGCACGAAAAGCTCGTTGTGATCTGGAACGACCTTAACCGGAGTCTTGGGAGAAAGATTCTCGGTATATTGGTGCTTTTCTTTCTAGTCGCACTCTTCGCGATAGGCTTGACACTTTTCGTGTCATGGCAACTCAAGGGGGCCTCGGCGGCAACCAACGACGCGGGGAGCTTGAGAATGCGTACCCACCTCATCGGTTATCACATTGCGCGCAGCACCGATGGGATACGCGACCCGGTTCGTTTTTCGGACACTCTTGCCGACTACGTTGAACAATTCGACGCGACGCTGACCACCCTTATTCAGGGTGATCGTTCGCGGCCATTGTTCATCCCTCAAGATCGAGGCATACCTGAAGGTTTTGACGCACTGAGGGCTAAATGGGTGAATCAGTTGAGTCCGAAGCTGAACTTACTCATAAACGAACCGGAGGTCGATCGGCTGCGCGAGGTCCTTTCAGACTTCGAACTGTTTGCGCCGTCCTTTGTTCGCGCCATAAATGATCTGGTCAACGAGATGGAGATGAGCTACGAGCACAGCACCAACGTGCTTCAGGCGACCCAAATCTTGCTCGTTCTCCTCGCTGTGATCGGGACACTGACGTTGATCCGTTTCCTTGAGGCACAGGTCATCAAGCCGGTCACATTGCTGAGCGAAGGTATGCGTCGCATGGAGTCAGAGGATCTAGGCGTTCGGATCGAGGTGGAGAGTGACGACGAGTTCGGACGTCTGGCCATGGGCTTCAATCGTGCGGCTGCAAATCTCCAGGATCTCTATGCAACGCTCGAGGAGCGTGTCGCGACTAAAACAAAGTCACTCACGCTCAGGAACCGCGAGCTGAAGATTCTATACAGCGTTGCTGGTTTTCTGCATGAACCCTCGGACATCGACTCCCTTTGCAAGGGTTTTCTGCAGAGAGTTCAGAAAATACTGGGAGCGGACGCCTGCGCCATACGGCTTTTCGACAGTCGGTCGGAGAACCTGTGCATGACCTACTATGAGGGGTTGAGTGAAGAATTCGTTGAACGTGAGGCTTTGTTGAGTTGCAGTCAATGCCTATGCAATGATGCAGCCGAACAGCGGATCAGTTTCATTACCAATCTTGATGACGCGGTTATGCCAAGTGCGCTGAATACCTGTCGTCGTGCCGGCTTTACCCGAATTAGCGCTTCTCCGATCTCGGTTGGTAAACGACCGATCGGCATGTTCAATCTTTTCTTCCGGGGAGAGTCTCCGCTCGAGCAGTCCGATCGTATGATGCTTTCGGCACTGGGGGAGCAGCTAGGTTTGGCCATTGACAGTCTCAGACTTCAGGCGCGAGAACGTGAACTCGCCGTCTCGGAAGAGCGCAATCTTTTGGCACGCGAGCTCCACGACTCCATTGCTCAGGGATTGGCGTTTACGAACCTTCAGGTCCAAATGCTGGAGGCAGCGATTAAGAGACACGATGTTTCATTGTTGGAATCCGCCGCCCAGATGATTCGGCAAGGCGTGCAGGAAAGCTACGAGGATTTACGCGAACTGATGGTCCACTTCCGCGCACGAGTTGGACATCTTGATCTGGACTCCGCCATCGCATCGGCACTGAAGCGTCTTTCCGAGCAAACTGGTCTGGTAACCAGCTTTGATGCCCGAGGTGGTGGCGCTCCGCTCGACCCTGAAACCGAGACTCAACTTCTTTACATCGTGCAGGAGTCGCTTTCAAACATCCGCAAGCACGCTCGGGCGCGGCGTGTCATTGTTGAACTGCATCGGAATCCGGAAGGTTTGGTGATCATCGTCCGAGATGACGGTATTGGTTTTGACAGTGAAGCGAAAGGTTTTGACGAAACTCAGGGACACATGGGTCTTGAGATCATGCGCGAGCGGGCGTTGCGCATCGGAGCGAGGGTGTCAGTTGTGAGCCGTCCCAAGGAAGGAACGGAAGTTCGCCTGAGCCTCCCTCGTCAAGTCAAGGAAGCCGCATGACACGAAGCATCCGCATCCTTCTGGTGGATGATCACGCCCTGTTCAGGAGTGGTATTCGCTCGCTATTGCAGTGTTATCCGGAATTCGAGATCGTCGGTGAAGCCGGTGATGGGGTGGACGGGGTAAAAAGGGCAGCACAACTGGAGCCTGATGTGGTTCTGCTCGACCTCAACATGCCCGGATTGTCCGGTTGCGAGACAGCACGAATGATTGTCGAAGAGAACCCGGCTTGTCATGTGTTGATGCTTACGGTATCCGAAGAAGCCGAAGATCTGTTCGATGCGCTCAGGGCTGGCGCTTGCGGTTATCTTTTGAAAAACATTGAGGCCGAAACCCTGGTGTCGGCTGTTCGCGCTGCAGCAAAAGGTGAGTCGGCGATCTCGCCGAACATGGTCGATAAGTTGGTTTCAGGTATACGCGGATCCGATGCACAAGCGAAGCCCTCGTTGAGCGCCAAACTACCATCGAAGGGTGATGCTGAGGTCTTGACAAAGCGCGAATCGGAAATACTCGGGTGTCTCGCAAAGGGGCTCAGCAACAAGGAAATTGCAAGAGAGCTCGATATTTCCGAAAGCACGGTCAAGATTCATGTGCAGAATTTGTTGCGTAAACTGGGCTTATCAAGCCGTGTGCAGGCTGCTGTCTATGCGGTAGAGCGCGGATTATGAGTATGGGGGTCCCTTGATGACCCTGACACTGACCATGCCAAGCCTCGTCGGCTTCGCGACGCTGGCTGGTGTGGTGGTGAACAACAAAACATCCTGCTGGTTGGTTTCGTGCGCGAGCAGGTCGCCGCAGGCGTGCGCGTGAGCGAGGCAGCGGTCGAGGCCGC
>ERZ869909.1765-NODE-1765-length-16568-cov-287.385301_pt1 | contig 16568 bp, 11 predicted proteins | sample MGYA00520892_ERZ869909 | MGnify/ENA primary metagenome ERZ869909 (study PRJEB32215, sample SAMEA104723947) | bioreactor metagenome | biome: bioreactor; feature: anaerobic bioreactor; material: water | place: China | collected 2015-03-12 ...
CCATTGACCGTCACTCTGATCACTGCCCTGCTTCTGACCGGGCTCGCTTTCAACGAGGCGCGCGAAACCGAGACCCTCCGGATGCAAAACCAGTACGAACGGGAAGCGAACAGCCTCGCCGGCAGCATCGAGCGCCGGCTCGCGTCGCAGCTCGACCTGTTGTTCGCGCTCGAGCGCTTCGCCACACTGAGCCTGGGATTCAGTCGTGACGACTTCCGTGCCTTCACCGAGGGCATGCTGAAAAGGTACGAAGGCACGCAGAACTACACCTGGAACCCCCTGGTAACCGACCAGGATCGACGCAGCTTCGAAGCGAGGATCCGTTTTGTCTACTACCCCGATTACCACATCCAGGATCGCCTGGCGACGACACCACCCACTCTGACGCCAGCTCAGCCAGCGCCCGAATACCTGCCAATCCTGTACGTCGAGCCTCGAGCGGGAAACGAAGCCATCATCGGCCTGAACCCGCTGTCGATTCCCGCCTCGCGCGAGGCGATCGAACGCTCCCGCACAAGCGGAGAGCCGGCGGCATCAGCGCCCTTCATACTCACACAGGAGACAGGGGAGCAGATCGGAGTCGTCATCTATCAGGCGATCCGACAAACCCGATCCGGAGATGACGAGACAGTGGGTTTGATCAGTACCGCCCTGAGAATAGACGACTTGCTCGCAAGCGCGCTGGCCACCGACCACGAAACGCGGGCCGTTGAGCATTGCCTGCTTGACCTCAGCGGCCGCTCGCCCATGCGTCTCAGTGGAGCGGCGAACTGCAACGCGCGGACCTGGCACGAAGCGAATCCGTTTTACTCGACACGAGCGCTCACATTTGCAGGGCGGGACTGGGAGATTCGGCTCAGAGCAACCGAGGCGTTCGCTCAGGCACATGCTAGCCGCACCGGCTGGGCAGTCGTCATGGTCGGCCTGTTCACGACCAGCGTACTTGTGGCATTCGTGATGGTGACAACCGGGCACAATCGCCGCATTCAACGCCTGGTGAAACAGCGCACCGCAGAACTGGCCGACACGACAAGCAATCTGGAAAGACAGAAGGAGGCACTTAACCGCGCCCAGAGCATTGCACGCATGGGCAGCCTGGAGATCCAGCCCAGTTCGGCCACAGTGAGCTGTTCGGATGGCTTACGGCAGCTGCTGACCCTGCCAGCGTCCGCGAGCTTCCCGCTGGAGTCTCTTCTCGAGGCGATTCACGAAGACGATCGCCGCGAGTTGCATCGAGCGGTGCTGCGCCTGCAGGAGAGCCCGGAGCCGATCGCGCTGGATTGTCGCACTGTCGGAAACCATCCTCGAACCGTACACTTTGTGTTCGACAGCGAGTGGCAATACGGTGTATCGATCCTCGTCCGCGCGACGGCGCAGGATGTCACCGTGGCACGCGAGCGCGAACGCGAAATCCAGCTGCTGGCCCATTTCGACCCACTGACGGGGCTGCCCAACCGAACGCAGTGGATGCAGAAGGCCAATCATGCGCTCAACAATGCCAGGCGTCGTCACGACTCGCTCGCCGTTCTATTCCTCGATCTGGACCGTTTCAAAACGATCAACGATTCGCTCGGGCATCATGTGGGCGACCAGCTCTTGTGCGAAGTCGCGGCATCGCTCGGCGCGCAGTTGCGCGATGAGGACGTGCTTGCAAGGCTCGGGGGCGACGAGTTCGTGATTCTTTTGCCTCGGGTACAGCATCCGGGAGACGCCGCCAGCGTTGCCAGAAAGCTACTCACGGTCCTCGACAAACCCTTCGACATCAACGGCCACGAGTTGAGGCTTTCGGTCAGCATCGGTATCGCGCAGTATCCCGCTGACGGCGAGGACGTCAATACACTGCTCAAGCATGCCGATACCGCGATGTACAGCGCCAAGAGCGCTGGCCGGGGCAACTTCCAGTTTTTCATCGCCGAGATGAATGAACACGCCATCGAGCGGCTCAAGCTCGAGAGCGGCATCAGGCGAGCGATAGAGGCTGAGGAGTTTCTGCTTCACTACCAGCCGCAGTTCGACGGTCCGTCACGACGACTCGTCGGTGTCGAAGCCCTGCTTCGCTGGCAGCACCCGGAACTCGGGATGGTCGGCCCGGACCGATTCATCCCGGTGGCAGAGGACACAGGCCTGATCGCCGTGCTCGGCGAATGGGTACTACGAAAGGCGTGCGAGCAACAGGTGCGTTGGCGGCATGCTCGTCAGGAGAATCTGCAGGTGGCGATCAACATCTCTCCGCTGCAGTTGCGCCGTCCCGACTTCATCGACAAGGTCAAGCACATCATCGCCGAAACCGGCGCGAACCCTCAATTCATCGAACTCGAAATCACCGAGAGCGCACTCACGCAGCCCACCATGGAGTTGGTGGCAAGGCTCAACGAACTGGTCGACACCGGCGTCACGCTGGCGCTCGACGATTTCGGCACAGGCTATTCGAGCCTCGCCATCCTCAGAAAGCTGCCGATCGACCGGCTGAAGCTCGACCGCTCCTTCGTCCAGGATCTACCGGGGGATGCGGAGGATGCCGCAATCGCCTCAGCCGCGCTTTCGATCGCACGCGACCTGTCGATGGAAGTGGTCGCCGAGGGCGTCGAAACAGAGGCGCAGTTCGCCTACCTCCTCGAACGGGGGTGCCACATCATGCAGGGCTACCTGTTCTCAAAACCGATGTCGGTCGAGGCGTTCGACGAGAGCTTTCCTCCCGGTCGCCGCCTCGAGCCATGACTTGTCGGGCTGACCGCCTACCGCGTCAGACGTCCTTCTTTGTGAATACCAGTTTGCGCTGCTCGACATCCACGCGAATGCGATCCTTGGCCGCAAACTGGCCCTCGAGAATCGCTTTCGCGAGCGGGTTCTCGATGCGCTCCTGAATTGCACGCTTGAGCGGTCGGGCACCAAAAATCGGATCGAAACCCGCATCGGCTATCTCGGCCAACGCGGCGTCGCTGACCTCGAGGGCCATCTCCATTCTGGCCAGACGCTTCTCGAGGTACTGCAGCTGGATCCGGGCAATCCCGGCGATGTGCTTCTCGTCGAGCGAGTGGAATACCACCACTTCGTCGATACGGTTGATGAACTCCGGCCGGAAGAAGGTCTTCACCTCAGCCATCACCGCCAGCTTGATCACCCCGTAATCATCCCCTGCCATCTGCTGAATCATCTGGCTGCCGAGGTTTGAAGTCATCACGATCACGGTGTTCTTGAAGTCCACCGTGCGCCCCTGGCCATCGGTCATGCGACCGTCGTCAAGCACCTGCAGCAGCACGTTGAACACGTCCGGATGGGCCTTCTCGACCTCATCGAACAGAATCACGCTGTATGGTTTGCGCCGCACCTGTTCGGTCAGGTACCCGCCCTCTTCGTAACCGACGTAGCCCGGAGGCGCGCCGATAAGCCGTGCCACCGAGTGCTTCTCCATGAACTCGCTCATGTCGATGCGGATGAGATGCTCCTCGGAGTCGAACAGGAACTCGGCCAGCGTCTTGCACAGTTCGGTCTTGCCAACCCCGGTCGGACCGAGAAAGAGGAAGGAACCGTAAGGCCGGTTCTCGTCCGACAGACCGGCACGCGAGCGACGGATCGCATCGGAGACCAGCGTCACCGCTTCATCCTGCCCGACGACCCGGGCATGCAGGCGCTCCTCCATCTTCAGAAGCTTGTCCCGCTCACCCTGCATCATCTTGGAGACAGGGATGCCGGTGGCACGCGAAACCACCTCGGCGATCTCCTCGGTGCCCACCTGTGTGCGCAGCAGCTTGTTCGGGGAGGCGGTTTCGCCCGCCTGTTCGGCCACCTTCAGTTGCGCCTCAAGCTGCGGCAGTTTGCCGTACTGGAGCTCGGCCAGCTTGTCGTACTGCCCCTTGCGTTGCATCTCGGCCATCTGCGCACGCAGCCTGTCGATTTCTTCTTTGATGTGCGCAGAACCTTCGACACGCGCCTTTTCGACCTTGAGAATCTCCTCGAAATCGTTGTACTCGCGCTGCAACTTGACCAGCTCGTCCTCGATCAGCTGCAGGCGCTTCTGAGATGCCTCGTCCTTCTCCTTGTTTACCGCCTCGCGCTCGATTTTGAGCTGGATCATCCGGCGGTCGAGCTTGTCCATGACCTCGGGTTTCGAGTCGATCTCCATCTTGATTCGGGCGGCCGCCTCGTCGATAAGGTCGATCGCCTTGTCCGGCAGGAAACGGTCGGTGATGTAGCGATGCGACAACTCCGCCGCGGCGACGATCGCCGGGTCGGTGATCTGCACGCCGTGGTGGATCTCGTACTTTTCCTGCAAACCGCGCAGGATCGCAATGGTGGATTCGACGCTCGGCTCGTCTACCAGAACCTTCTGGAAGCGGCGTTCCAACGCGGCGTCCTTCTCGATGTACTTGCGGTACTCATCCAGCGTGGTCGCCCCGACGCAGTGCAGTTCGCCCCTCGCGAGCGCCGGCTTGAGCATGTTGCCCGCATCCATAGCACCCTCGGCCTTGCCGGCGCCAACCATGGTGTGCAGCTCATCGATGAAGACGATGATGCGCCCTTCTTCCTGAGCGATGTCCTTGAGCACCGCCTTTAGCCGCTCCTCGAACTCACCGCGGTACTTTGCGCCGGCAAGCAACGCGGCCATGTCGAGCGATAGCACCTTCTTACCTTTCAGCGTGTCAGGCACAGCGCCATCCACGATACGCTGGGCGAGGCCTTCGACGATCGCAGTCTTGCCCACCCCCGGCTCGCCGATCAACACCGGGTTGTTCTTGGTGCGTCGCTGCAGGATCTGAATCGCCCGACGAATCTCGTCGTCACGCCCGATCACCGGGTCGAGCTTGCCCATGCGTGCGCGCTCGGTCAGGTCGAGGCAGTACTTGGCAAGGGCCTCGCGCTGCCCCTCGGCCTCCTGGCTGGAGACGTTCTGGCCGCCCCGCACCGCGTCGACCGCGGCTTCGAGCGCGCGTCGCTGCAAGCCGTGCTCGCGTGCGAGCCGTCCGGTCTCGCCCTTGTCCTCGGCAAGCACCAGGAGAAAGAGCTCGCTGGCGATGAACTGGTCGCCACGCTTCTGCGCTTCACGATCGGTGAGGTTGAGCAGGTTCGTCAGGTCGCGACCAATCTGCACTTCGCCGCCATGCCCCTCCACCTTCGGCAGACGGTCGATCGCGGTCTTGAGAGCTTGCTTGAGCGGCGCGATATTCACACCGGCGCGCGACAACAGTGAGCTGGTGCCGCCATCACTCTGATCGAGCATCGCCACGAGCAGGTGCTGCGGTTCGATGAACTGGTTGTCGTTTCCAAGCGCGACGCTCTGGGCGTCCTGAAGATTTTGCATGAAACGGGTGGTAAGTTTGTCGAGGCGCATTTCAACCGTCCTGTGAATGATTCCATTGGCTTGGAAATGGGGGCGCACACCCGAATGTCAACCCATCAACACCCGTTCATCCAGGCGAATTCGCTAATTTCCCCGAAACGCACCATCTATGTGCTATTTTTCCCCAGGGCGCTGCCTGAGCCGAAGCATCAGATCGCCTGGACGGACTTTGGCATGGCAGTCGCGACCTCTGTTCCAGGCACATTCTCATGAGAGGGAGGAAACCATGGCTGGCAAGCAGGAACAGCAGCTGAACGAGCTGCATCGCAAGAACCTCGAGGCGGCGATGCGCCTGGCGCAGATGTCGATCGAGAATTCCCAGCGCATCATGGAGATGCAGGTCGCGACAGCAAAAAGCCTGTTCGAAGAAGGCGTGAACAACGCCAAGGCATTGAGCAGCGCCAAGGACCCCCAGGCAATGGTCGAGCTGCGCACCCAGTTCGCGCAGAACGCCACCGAAAAAATGCTCGCGTGCGCAAGAGAGATGGCTGAACTCACCAGTCAGACCCAGACTGAAATAGGCAAGCTGGTCGGACAGCAGCTCACCAGTGGCAGCCAGGACGTGTTCGAAGCGATGCAAAAGCTCTTCCAGGGCATGCCGATCACTGACCAGAACGCGATGACTGCCATGCAGACCGCGATGGACACCACCCGCAAAGCCTTTGAACAAATGAGCAAGGCCTCGACAGACGCCTTCCAGCTGTTCAACCAGGCATCCAGTGGGCGCGGTCGCAAGTAACCGGCTCACAAGCCCACAATCAAGAACGGCGCCCGAGGCGCCGTTTTCAATTCCACCTGACGGCTGCGCCAGCCTCAGCGTCTTGCCTCGATGTCCTCCCAGCGCGCCGCGGCGCTGTCGTCACTATCGCGCGCATCCACCCAACGCGAGCCCTCAGGCGTCTCTTCCTTCTTCCAGAACGGTGCCCGCGTCTTCAGGTAGTCCATGATGAATTCGCACGCGGCGAACGCTTCACCTCGGTGAGCGCCAGCCACGCCGACAAAGACAATACGGTCACCCGGCTCCAGCCGACCGTGACGGTGGATGACCTTCACCGCGTCGACTCGCCAGCGACCACGTGCCTCGGCGACGATTTCCTCCAACGCCTTTTCGGTCATGCCCGGGTAGTGTTCCAGCGTCATCGCCGAAACCGAGTTGCCATCATTGTCGCTTCTGACCAGCCCGGTGAAGGTCGCGACCGCACCTATTTCGGTCCGACCAGCCGACAGGGCGGCGATCTCCGCGCCAACGTCGAAATCTTCAGTCTGTACGCTAACCGACATCGCTCAACCTCCCGTGACCGGCGGGAAAAACGCCACCTCGTCGCCAGGGGCGACGGTTTCCCCCGACTGGACCATACGCTGGTTGCGCGCTGCACGAACATTGCGCCCGGGCGAAAGCACCGCCCAATCGCCCCCTCGATCGGCAAGAAAACACTGCAACTCGCCGATCGTGCCAACCCCCGACGGCAGGGCCATGGATTCGTCGGAAAGGCCTACGGCGTCTCGCAATGCAGCGAAATAGAGAATACGTACGGTCATGGCATCAACCCATCAGTTCGCTATAAGGAATGAAACGCACACGCTCTCCACGACTGATCGGCGTGGAGGGTGGCACTTCGACAAGTCCATCGGCCCACACGATTGACGACAAGGCAGCCGGCCCCTGATGGTCGAACAGTTCGACCTTGCCATCGCCGTTGCGTCGACCGCGCAGAAACTCTCGTCGTCGGTCCGGTCTCGGCCAGTCGAACGCTGCTTCAAGCACCTGCCCCTTGGGCATCACATCGGTCAAACCCTGGGTGGCGTGCACGAACGGACGCACCATCATGAGGCAGGTCACGAAACTCGATACCGGATTGCCTGGCAAACCAATGAAGGCGGCGCCGCCGACGCGGCCATAGGCCAGCGGCTTGCCCGGTTTCATCGCGATCTTCCAGATCTCGAGCTTCCCCTCCGCCTCGACGGCCGGCTTGACATGGTCTTCTTCTCCGACCGACACGCCGCCGCTGGTCACGATCAGGTCATGCCCCTGCGCGGCGTTGCGCAATGCCTTGCGGGTGTCTTCGAGGCGGTCGGGAACGACGCCAAGATCGGTGACATCGCAACCGAGTTGCTCGAGCAAGGCCCTCAACTGGAAACGGTTTGAATTGTAGACGCCACCGGGCGGCAGCGGCTCGCCGGGCATCACCAACTCACTGCCGGTGGAAAACAGCGCGACCCGCAGCCGACGGAAGACCGGCAGCTGGGCGAGCCCCACCGAGGCGGCGAGGCCAAGCGCCTGCGGCGTCAGGCGGCCCCCCTGGTAGAGCAACACCTTGCCCGCGGCAATCTCGCTGCCAGCCGCACGCACGGCCTCGCCCACGTGAGGCACATGATTCACGATCACGTGTTCATCGGCTGTTTCACACAGTTCCTGCATCACCACCGCGTCAGCACCCGGTGGCAGGGGAGCGCCGGTGAAGATTCTTGCGGCAGAGCCAGGAGCGAGTTCATGGCCTACGCTTCCGGCCGGTATGCGCTGCGACACAGGCAAACGCATGCCGGCCTCGGGCACGTCGGCCGCGCGCAACGCATAGCCATCCATCGAGGACGTGTCGAGCGCAGGCACCGAAATCGGAGAACGCTGGTCGGCGCCCAGCACACGACCGGCAGCGACCATGGTGTCACACATCTCGGTTTCGCGTACCGGCTCGGCCTTGGCGAGCAGCGCCGCGAGCGCGTCTTCAAAGGAAAGCATGTCCTGATTCATTGATGATTCCCGGCGTAATCGAGTATGAAAGCCGCGACCGCCTCGGCGTCGTCGATAGGCAACAAGGGCAACGGGCATTCGGTGATGTCGTTGGTCGCGACCGCGACCACGTGAGGATTCTCGGACCACAACGGCGGTTTGCCATTGACCTCACGATAGACCTCGACCTTTGGAACGGCCGCTGCCTTAAAGCCCTCGATAAGCACCACATCGTTACCGGCGAGCATTTCGAGCTGTGTTTCGAGCGGGGGTTCCGCTTCATCGCGCAGTTCGTTCATCAACACCCAGCGCTGGGACGAGAGCATCAGGACCTGGGTCGCCCCCGCCTCACGATGACGGAAAGAGTCCTTGCCCGGACGATCGAGATCAAAGCCATGGTGGGCATGCTTGATCACCGCCACCCTCAGACCGCGCGCGGTCAGACAGGGAATGACCTTCTCGATGAGCGTCGTCTTTCCCGAATTCGACCAACCGGCAATTCCGAAGACAATCATGGTTTGTGTTCAAGAACCTGAATTCTGCAGTCTACAGCATCAATCGACGCTCAGGCATGGCACTCAGATCGACGCCAGCCAGGCCACCGCCTCGTCCTCGACCCTGGTACGACGCATCGGCGGCAGACTGCGCCAGACAATCTTGCCGTAGGGTCGGTCTATCATCCGTGGATCGCAGATGCAAAGCAGGCCACGGTCACCTTCGCTGCGAATCAGTCGCCCCGCCCCCTGCTTCATGTTGATCACGGTGCGTGGCAACTGATAGTGCATGAATGGATTGCGGCCGGTCTTCTGCAGATACTCGACCCGGGCCGCCAACACCGGATCGTCCGGTGGCGCAAAAGGCAGCTTGTCGATGATGACCAGCGACAGGGCGTCGCCGGGCACGTCCACACCCTCCCAGAAGCTCTGACTCGCGACCAGCACCGCATTGCCCAGACGCCGGAAGCGGTCGAGCAATTCACTGCGCGAACCTTCGCCCTGCAGCAGCACTGGCAACGCTGCCTCCCGCTCGGCCAGGCCCTCGACGAGCAGGGCGTGGATCTGGCGCATCGCCCGCAAAGAGGTGCACAACACGAACGCCCGCCCCCGAGACGCGACGATCAACGGCAGCGCCACGCGCGCCACCTCGGCCGGATAGTCCGGGCTGTTGGGATTGGGCATCCCGGTTGGAGCGTACAGCACCGCTTGCTCGCCGTAATCGAACGGGCTGCCCCACACATGGGACTCGGGTTCGGGCTCCAGACCGGTCAGCCCCATCTCGTTGCAGTAGTGGCGAAAATCGCTTCCCACCGCCAGCGTGGCCGAAGTAAACACCCACGCCTTCGGTTGCGCCTGTACCTGACGCCGGAACAATTGAGAGACATGGAGCGGCGTCGTATTGAGCGCGGCCGACTGGAGAAAAACCTCCACCCAGCGCACACGCTCTTCGCCATCGGCACTGTCCAGCCAGCGCGCCATACGCTCCCGCATCTCGGCGCACCTGCGCAGACAGTTGCCCAGCCCCTCCGAGCGTTCGGCCTGGGTGTCGAGCACCGCCGCGAACTGCTCCAAGCCTTCATCGAGCGCCTCGACCGCGGCCTCGAAGCCCTCTCTTTCAAGTGCCTGGGCATGCGACAGACGCTCGGATTCACCGCCGAACACCAGACGGAGATCGCGCGCCACCTTCTCGAGTGAACGCGAAGCGTCGATAAGTTCGCGACAATCCCGCGCCGCCGCGAGTGTCTCGGCCCGGGTATCGCGCGCAAGTTCAAGACACTGCGCGGTCGATACCGTCTCGCCGAAGAACAGGGTGGCCACCTCCGGCAATTGGTGGGCCTCATCGAAGATCACGGCATTGCACGACGGCAGCAACTCCCCCAGGCCCTCGTCACGCAGAACGACATCAGCAAAGAACAGGTGATGATTAACGACCACGACGTCGGCGTCCAGCGCATTGCGCCGTGCTGTCATCACGAAGCAATCCTTTGCATTGGGACACTCCTGCCCGAGGCAGTTGTCCCGCGTCGACGTCGCCGCCAGCCAGGCGCCCGAGTCCTCGCGCACCTCGGTGCATTCGGCCTTGTCGCCGGTCTGCGTGGTCTGCGCGAAACGCACGATGGCGCGCAGATCGGCGGCATCCTGTGGCGTCGTGAAACGGCCCTCGGTCGCATTGCGCTCGAGGTGATAGTGACAGACGTAATTCGCTCGGCCCTTCAAGAGCGCGATCGACACCGAGACTTTGAGCGCCGACCGCACGATTGGCAGGTCACGGTTGAAAAGCTGATCCTGAAGCGTCTTGGTACCGGTCGAAACGATCACCTTGCCACCGCTGAGCAGGGCCGGCACGAGATAGGCAAAGGTCTTGCCGGTGCCCGTACCAGCCTCGACGACGAGCACCCGATTCTCCGCCAGTGCGCGGGCGATCGCCTGCGCCATTTCGGTCTGCTGCGGCCTTGGGCGAAAGCCATCACTGGCTTTCGCCAACGGACCATCGGCGGAGAACGCCTGGTCAACACTGGTCATCGACAACCCTTGATCTTTGGCAACGCGCAATGTTAACACCGACATGGAACGTCGGTTGCCGCTCCCGCCCTGCAAAAAGATTCAAGGCCTGCCAGCTTCCCGCCGTTACCCTTGATGTGCTGTTTAGCGCATCCTCCCGCGGTCACATGGAAACCATCATGTCCAGACGTACAAGCTCCGTCAGAACTCAACTCTCGGTCCTGGTCATCGCAACCTGTGGCCTTTTCCTGCTCGCCATCGCAGGCGCGCTCTGGCAACTGCAGGTCGGACAGGGAAAGCTACTGCGATTCATCGACGCCGAGCTTACCGTCGAACGCGATATCACCCGCGCCTACGCACAAGGCTTGCAGATGGGTCAGGCACTTCGCAACATCCTGCTTGATCCCGAGAACCCACAGGCGTACACAAACTTCGAAAACGCGCAGCGCGGGTTCGACGAAATCCTCGACCGGGTTCGACCTGGAGCGAGCCTGCTTTCCCAGGGCCAGACAACCTACGCGCAGCTGACCACGGTGCGAGCGCGTTGGGCACCACATCAGGCCGGCGTCATCGAAGCGGTTCGCGCTGGCAATCTGCAGGGTGCGCGGAGCATGCTCGTCGAAACCGAGACTCCGGCATGGCGCGAAATGCGCGGCTTGCTGCTCGACGAGATCGCGCATCTCGAGCGGGCTTCAGGCGACGTACGCAACAGCGTCACCTCCGACCTCAGGCGAGCCAACCTGCTTGTCACAGCGCTTGCAGCACTCGCACTCCTCGTCTGCATCGTCATCTCGGTCTTCGTACTACGCCATCTGCTTGCCCAGTTGGGGGGCGAACCGGCCTACGCTTCCGACGTCGCACGTCGAATCGCCACCGGCCAACTGGATCAGGCGGTCCGAACCCGCAAGGGAGACGGGGACAGCTTGCTCGCCGCCATGGAAAGCATGCAGAAGGGGCTGTCGACCACCATCGGTGACATTCGTCGCCATGCTCAGGAGGTCGGTGCAGCCATCGACGGCATGCGCGACAATCAGCAGCGTATCGCGGATGCCTCGCTCAAGCAGACCGACGCCAGCAGCAGCATCGCTGCAGCTGTTGAGGAACTTACCACGAGCCTGGGTGAAGTTGCCGCCCATGCCGACGAAGCGGACCGGCTCACGGGCGGCACCCACGACGAGGTCGAGGCTAGCATCACAGTCATTCATGAGACCAGCGACACGATGAACCGCATCGCCGACCGGATGCGTCGTTCGGCAGAAGTCATGAACGATCTGGGACAGAGTGCAGACGGCATCACGCGTATCGTCCAGGTCATCCGCGACGTTGCCGAGCAGACCAATCTGCTTGCTCTCAACGCCGCGATCGAAGCCGCACGTGCGGGTGAACAGGGTCGGGGTTTCGCTGTCGTCGCTGACGAAGTTCGCAAACTCGCCGAGCGCACCGCCCAATCCACTCAAGAAATCACTGACATGATCGAGCGCGTCCAGTCCAACGCCAAACACGCTGTCAGCGGCATGGAAGAAGGCCGACAACTGATCGAGGTCGGAACATCCCACGCCGAGCGCGCGCGGCAGGCAATCGCAGGTCTGGAAGACAGCGCACGGCGTGTGCGCGAAGTCGTCGCGTCGATCAACCACGCCTTGCGCGAACAACGCGAAGCCAGTACCGAGATTGCACAAAACGTTGAACAGATCGCACGCAGTAGCGACGCAAACCACGCCGCAACCCGTGATTCGCTAGAACGCGCACAGTCGCTGGCCGGACTGGCAAAGGATCTCACTGCGACCGTGGCGCGATTCCGGCTTTAACCTGTCGTTCTCAACACTGCCGCCAGCACGCGGCAGTTTCGCACCTCAATCGACACGATGCGCCTCCGCGAGGTAATCGCGGCTGCGCATCTCTATGAGCCTGCTCACCGTGCGCACGAACTCGTGGGCGTTGTGCCCCTCGGTGTAGAGCTCATGCGCCTCGACCTCGGCACTCATGATGAGTTTGACGCGGTGGTCGTAAAGTACGTCGACCAGCCAGGTGAAGCGCCGCGCCTCCGACGCGTTTGCCACACCCATCTTCGGCACGCCGGACAAAAGCACCGTGTGGTGCTCGCGGGCGATCTCAAGATAGTCGTTCTGCGAGCGCGGACCACCGCACAGGGTTTCGAAGGTAAACCAGATCACCCCAGGCGCATGCCCCACCACCGGCAAAGTGCGTTCGAGCACTTCAACCGTGCCGGCCTCGAGTTCGCTGGCGGCGAGGCGCCGGAAATCCTCACGCATCTTGCGGGCGGCCTCATCGTCGGCAGGCACGAGGTAGATTTCCATCTTCTCCAGCGTGCGAAGACGATAGTCGGTGCCATGATCGATCTCGATCACATCGAAACGGCGCTTCATCATCTCGATGGTCGGGATGAAGTTGATGCGCTGCAGGCCGTTCGGATAAAGCCCGTCGGGCGGATAGTTGGAGGTCATCACGAAGATGACGCCCCGCGTGAACAAGGCGTCGAGCAGGCGACCGAGGATCATCGCGTCCGCGATGTCCGAAACATGGAACTCGTCGAAGCACAGCAGTCGCGTCTGCCGGGCGATCCGGTCGGCGACCTTCTGCAGTGGATCGACCTCGTTTTTCAGCAACTTCAGTTCGTTATGCACCTCGTGCATGAAGGCGTGGAAGTGCACACGACGCTTGCGCTGATAGGGCACGGCGTCGAAGAAGCAATCCATGAGGAAACTCTTGCCCCGCCCTACGCCGCCCCAGAAATACACGCTCCGCGGCATCTTGGGTCGCGAGAAGAGCTTGCGCAGGGTGCCACGCCGCGCGACCTTGAAACCGACGAGTTCGGTGTATAGCACCTGAAGGCGCTGCGCAGCGGCCCTTTGCGCGGGGTCGGACTTGAATCCGCGAGACTTGAGCTGCGCCTCGTAGGCTTCGATCATGCCGAGTTCCGGCACATTCAGGACTTGATGAGGCATGGAATGGCTCGAACCATAAAAATGGCATCCGTCCCGAAACGCATGCCAAACCAAAACAGGCGAGGGGTGAAGCGCAGAACATTCCGCTTCACCCCTCGCAGACCCGGCGCGCGCTACGGCCAAGCGCGCCGGGTTAAACCGACTGACGCCGTCGGATCAGGCGTGCAGCGGCCGCTTGAGCACCGCCAGACCTGCCTCGTGCACAACCTCGGACATGGTCGGGTGGGCGTGACAGATGCGAGCCAGATCCTCGCTGCTACCGGCGAACTCCATCGCGACCACCGCCTCGGCAATCATCTCGGAGGCGTTGGCACCGACAATGTGAACACCGAGGATGCGATCGGTCTTGGCGTCGGCGAGCATCTTCACGAAACCCTCGGGCGCCGCCATGCCCATCGCGCGACCGTTGAAAGCGAACGGAATCTTGCCGGCGCGGTAATCGACACCCTCGTCCTTGAGTTGCTGCTCGGTCTTGCCGACCCAGGCGATCTCGGGACTGGTGTAAATGACCCAGGGCACGGTGTTGAAATCGCAGTGTCCGGCCTGCCCGGCCATTACCTCGGCGACCATCACGCCTTCTTCCATTGCCTTGTGCGCGAGCATCGGACCCCGTACGACGTCACCCACGGCCCAGACACCCGGCAGATTGGTACGGCAGTGGCCGTCCACGTCGATCATGCCGCGCTCGTTGAGTTTGAGACCGACCGCTTCGGCATTGAGTCCATCGGTGTTGGGAACGCGGCCCACCGACACGATAAGACGATCGGCGTCCAGTTTCTGCTCGGCACCACTCTTGTCGGTGTAGACGATCGAGACGCCTTTCTTGGTGACCTTCACGTCGCCAATGCTCACGCCGAGGTTGATATTCAGGCCCTGTTTGGTGAAGATCTTCAGCGTTTCCTTGGCAACATCCTTGTCCGCCAGGGCAAGGAACTCCGGCATCGCTTCGAGTACGGTCACTTCCGCGCCGAGACGACGCCAGACCGAACCCATCTCGAGACCGATTACACCGGCGCCGATAACCGCGAGCTTCTTCGGCACTGCGTTGATGTCGAGCGCGCCAATGTTGTCACAGACGATCTTGTTGTCGACCGGGATGTTGGGCAGATGCCGGGCCTTCGAACCGGTGGCGATGATCACCTGCTTGGCCACCACGGTCTCGTCACCGACCTTGACCTCCCAGCCGTTGGCGGCCTGAGCGACGAAACTGCCGTGACCGTTCAGCAGGGTGACCTTGTTCTTCTTGAACAGCCCCTTGATACCGCCGGTAAGCTGGTCAACGATGCCGTTCTTGCGCGCGAGCATCTTGGCCACGTCAATCTTGGGCGTACCGACCGTGATGCCCTGATCGGGGAAGGCATGACCGGCCTCCTCGAACATGTGCGAGGTGTGCAGCAAGGCCTTGGACGGAATGCAGCCTACGTTCAGGCAGGTGCCACCGAGTCGCGGCTCCCCCTTGGGGTCGGCGTAGGGGTTGGATTCGCAGCAGGCGGTCTTGAAACCAAGCTGCGCGGCGCGGATGGCGGCGACATAACCGCCGGGGCCGCCGCCGATGACGAGGACGTCAAATTCTTTGGACATGTGGATCTCCGTGTCTGAAGGATGCGAACTGATCTTGGCGCCGGGTGCCGACCTCCCCCGCACGCCATCCGGGCGCGGGTGGAGGTCGGTATCGGCATTCGATCAGACGTCGAGGATCAGGCGCGCCGGATCTTCGAGCGCTTCCTTCATGGTCACCAGACCGAGCACCGCTTCGCGACCATCGATGATTCGGTGATCGTAGGACATCGCGAGGTAGTTGATCGGACGGATCACGATCTGGCCGTTCTCTACCACCGGACGGTCCTTGGTGGCATGGATGCCGAGGATGGCCGACTGCGGCGGATTGATGATCGGAGTCGACAGCATCGAGCCGAACACGCCACCGTTGGAGATCGAGAAGGTGCCGCCGGTGAGCTCTTCCATGGACAGCTTGCCGTCCTTGGCCTTGGCACCGAATTCCGCGATCTTCTTCTCGATATCGGCGATCGACATCTGGTCGGCATCACGGATGATCGGTACGACGAGGCCGCGCGGCGAACCAACGGCGATGCCGATGTCGATGTAGCCGTGATAGACGATGTCGTTCCCGTCCACCGAGGCGTTCAGGATCGGGAATTTCTTCAGCGCGGCAACCGCGGCCTTGACGAAGAAACCCATGAAGCCAAGGCGCACACCGTGAGCCTTCTCGAACTTGTCACCGTACTGCTTGCGCATGGCCATGATCGGAGCCATGTTGACCTCGTTGAACGTGGTCAGGATGGCGTTCTCGTTCTTGGACTGCAGCAGGCGCTCGGCGATGCGCGCACGCAGACGCGTCATCGGCACGCGCTCTTCCGGGCGGTCGCCGGAGAGTTGAACCGCCGGAGCCGCGGCAGCCGCCCTGGCGGCCGGTTGTGCGGCAACTGCATCTTCCTTGGTGACCCGGCCACCGCGGCCGCTGCCTGAGACATCGCTGGCAGACATGCCCTTCTCTTCAAGGATCTTGCGTGCGGCCGGACTGGCAGCACCCGCAGCAGCGGCAGGAGCCGGTGCGGCCGGCGGCGGCGTGATCGCCGGCACCGGCTCCGCGACCGGCTTCGAATCGCCGGAAGCCGCCTTCGCCTCGGTGTCGATCTGGGCGATCAATTCACCGGAGGTGACGGTATCGCCGTCACTCTTGATGATCTTGACCAGCACACCGTCGGCAGGCGCCGGGGTCTCGAGCACGACCTTGTCGGTCTCGATGTCGATCAGGTTCTCGTCGCGCGAGACGGCCTCGCCTTCCTTCTTGTGCCAGGTGCCCAGGGTGGCTTCAGACACTGATTCGGACAGCTGCGGTACTTTCACTTCGATCAGCATGGAGTTCTCTCCCCTCTGTCTTGCTGTTGTGTTGTGTTCTCAATCCTTGATCGGACCGAATGCGTTTTCGATGACTTCCTTCTGCTGCTGGTTGCGCTTGGCTGGGCGTGGTTGCTTCGCGTGTTCTGGCAGGTCGCCTATGCTGAGGTGGCGGATGG
>ERZ869909.1766-NODE-1766-length-16543-cov-4.705818_pt1 | contig 16543 bp, 12 predicted proteins | sample MGYA00520892_ERZ869909 | MGnify/ENA primary metagenome ERZ869909 (study PRJEB32215, sample SAMEA104723947) | bioreactor metagenome | biome: bioreactor; feature: anaerobic bioreactor; material: water | place: China | collected 2015-03-12 ...
CCGCTCCGGCTCCGGCGCCCGCTCCGGCTCCGGAAGACCTCGACGCCGCCGCTGACGAGTTCGCCGAGCTCGCCGCAGACATGTCCTTCGACTACGGCTTCGACGAGGAGCGCACCGCCAGCTGGTTCGCCGCCGGCGAGGACGAGGAGGAGATCGTCGGCCTCCAGATCAAGGAGCTCACGCCCACCACGGCAGACATCAACCGTCGCCAGAACCGGGCCTTCACGATCCTCGTGCCGCTGGTCATCATCGGCATCGTGATCGGCGCCTGGTTCCTCGTGCGCGCCGGCAAGCAGGCCACTGACGAGGCACCGCAGGCTCCCGCCACCGAGCAGCCCGCGCCCGAGCAGCCCGCGCCCGAGCAGCCCGCGCCCGAGCAGACCGCGCCCACCGACGAACAACCCGAGCAGCCGGCGCAGCCCGACGAGGCCGCCGCCCCCGCACAGGACGGTGAGGCCGCCGACGGCGCGGAAGCCGCTGAGGGTACGCCAGACGCGGAAGCCGCAGAGGGCACGGAAGACGCCGAAGCGACCGAGGGCCAACCGACCGGCGAGTAGCCCGGTCTGACCCGCCCGCCGCGCCCGATCAGCCGCCGCGCCCGATCAGCCGCCGCGCCCTCGCGCCGCCCCGCACCACCGGACCGGCGCGTCACGCCACCCCCCCACGAGCCCAGCGCCCGGCTTCCCTCGAAGCCACCGCCGCCGCGCCCGCCATCCGCTCTTGACCTCGCCGCGCCTTTGCGCTCATGCTGCACTGCGTCAAGACCCGGCGAGGACGGTGAACCCCATGCGCAACCTGCTCAAACAGGGACTCAAGCGGCTCGTGGAGCGCGACGACAGACGCGCCCGCGGCCCCCATCAGGCCGTCGTCATCGCCGTCGCGGCCCAGAAGGGCGGCGTCGGCAAGACGACCACGACCGTCAACCTGGGCGCCGCGCTCGCGGCCCTGGGCAAGCGCGTGCTCGTCATCGACCTCGACGCCCAGGGGCATGTCGAGCGCTCGCTGAGCAGCCAGGTCAAGCCCGGCGGCGGCCGCCTGTCCTCGATCCTCGAGGCAGACCCCTCCGGCGACGTGCTCGACGCCGCAACCCGCACGACCATCGCGGGGCTCGACATCACGCCGGCGGACGCTCGGCTGCGCGAGAGCGAGAACCTCCTCACGACGCGCATGGGCAAGGAGTTCATCCTGCGCGACGCCCTCGCCGTCACGCGCACCTGGTACGACGTCATCCTGCTCGACTGCCCGCCCAACCTGGGCAACCTGACGCTCAACGCCCTCGTCGCGGCTGACCGCGTGCTGGTCCCCTGCGACCCCACGCCGCTGGCGATGCAGGGCGTCGAGGCGCTCATCGACACCTGCGCCGCCATCTCCGAGCGGCTCAACCCGGCCATCGACGTGCTGGGCGTGGTCGTCACGCGCTTCGACGGCCGCAACCAGACGCTCAACGACCAGATCATCGGTGAGATGACCGAGGCGTGGGGCGACGCGCTGTTCCCCGCGCGGATCGGCATCAACACGAGCCTCGCGCGCGCGCAGGCCGAGGGCGCGGACATCTTCACGTTCGCCCCGAAGAGCCGCGGCGCGAAGGACTACGCCGAGCTTGCGCAGCAGGTGGCTGCGCGCCTGGGCTGGGCGGCTGCCGCTTGACGGGCCTGCGGGGGGTATCGCCGGCCGAGGTGTCTGCCGGGACGTCTGCCGGGGCTCGCGCCCGGGCCTGCGTCGTCGTCTGGGTGGTCATCTGGGTGGTTGTCGCGGCCCTCCTCGCTGGCTGCGCCGGGCGTGCGGAGGTCGTCCGCGGGGCTGACGCTGGCGGGCGTGGCCTCCCGGGCGCTGGCGTGGACGTCGTGCACGGCTCGCCGGGTGATGCACGATCGGCGGTGATCGTGCGTGGTGTCGACGTCCCGGAGACGGCTCAGGAGGGGGTGCTGCGGGCGTTCGAGCTGGCGCGCCGCACGCTCGATGAGCTGGGTGACGAGCAGGGTGAGGACTGGGAGTACTACGAGCCGCCGGCGGCGATCAGCCCGCAGCGCGCGGCGTGGTACGGGGTGGACGAGGCGATCAACCTCGCGACGATCGCGGCGACGCCGTCGCCTCCGCCGCGGCTGGTGTCCGTGGAGCGGCAGCGGGCGGCGCGGGAGGGGCGGCAGGTGCCGCCCGGGCACCTGCGGCTGTACGTGCCGGGGCTCCGGGAGCGGTTCGACATCCAGCTCTACGGGCTGGACGGGCGGATGCGTCCGGAGGCGGTGCGCCAGGCGTCGCAGGCGCTGCGCGACCGTCGCTCGGGGATCGCCCGCTCGGTGAGCCCTCGGCTGCTGGCGATGATGTACCTCGTTGGTCAGCACTACGACGCGGAGCTCGAGGTCGTGAGCGGGTACCGGGTGCGCGGCGTGAACGCATCGCGCGGGTCGCGGCACGGCAGCGCAGAGGCGTGCGACTTCCGGGTGCCCGGCGTGAGCGTGCGCGCGCTGTCAGCGCAGCTGGAGTCAATGTTCGCGAAGCTGGGCTCAGGCTACTACCCGCGCTCGGGCTTCGTGCACATGGACGCGCGCGACGTGAGCTTCTACTGGATCGACAACTCCGGTCCGGGCCAGCGCTCGCGGACGCGCGCCCGCTCGGTGACGAACCGGGTCGACCCGCGCGGCGACACCACCCTGCGCTCGATCCACATCACGGAAGAGGAACTCTACCAGCTCCCGCCGGCGCGGTAGGGGCGGGGGGCTCAGGGGCTCACATCGAGCGTCGCGGCATCCGGCGCAGCGGGATCGAGCACGAGCCAGGCGGCAAGGGCATCAACGCTCGCGTCGATGAGCGTGGGCGACCGAAGGGCGCATTCCCAAACAGTCGCAACCCTCCAGCCTGCGGCCAGCAGAGCAGCGGCCTTCTCGCGGTCCCGGGCGATGTTCCCCTCGAACTTCGCGCGCCAGAACTCCGGTCGGGTGGCGGGAGTCGTGGTGTAGCGGCAGCCGGGATGTCGGTGCCAGAAACATCCGTGGACGAAGACCGCCGCGCGGTAGCGGGGCAGGATCATGTCCGGGCTTCCGGGGAGCGTTCCCACGTGCAGGCGAAAGCGATAGCCACGGGCGTGCAGCGCTCTGCGGAGCAGCAACTCCGGCTTCGTGTCCTTGCCTCTGATCCCGGACATCATGCGGGAGCGGGTCGGTGGATCGACGATATCGGCCATCAGAGCGAACGTCCTCGCATCGGTCGATCGAGGTGGTATAGAGGGCCGCCACCTCGAAGTTTCGGAGCGATCCCGTGAGTAGCACATTCGGAGTCGTGGATCTGTTCGCGGGTCCCGGTGGATTGGGAGAGGGGTTCGCGTCGGTGACGAATCGCGCTGGCGCGCGCTTTCAAATCGGCATCTCGGTCGAGAAGGAAGCGTCGGCGCACCGCACGTTGACGCTTCGAGCGTTCCTGCGGGAGTACGGCGCGAAGCACGGAGCGCTACCGCGTGAGTTCATCCGGTTCCACGCTGAGGGCGGTACAGAGCCGGATTGGTCGGACATCGATCCCGGGGCATGGCTGCATGCAACCGAAGAAGCCCGTTGCCTCGAACTGGGCACCGAGCGAGCGACGGATGCGGTGGCAGAATCAATCGCTTCAGTGACGCGGTCGTCGGACGACACCGTGCTCATCGGGGGCCCTCCGTGCCAGGCGTACTCCCTGGTTGGAAGGGCCCGTTCGCGCGGCATGGTCGGTTACGTGCCGGAAGAGGATCACCGCCACTACCTCTTTCGAGAGTACATCCGGGTACTGGACCGCTTGCGGCCAGCGATCTTCTTCATGGAGAACGTCAAGGGCATGCTCTCGTCGATGGTCGCGAGCCGGCAGGTGTTCGAGATGCTGCTCGAGGACCTGTCGTCACTTGGGCACCGTGGCCAGGACCTCTACGAACTCCGTGCGATTCGAATCGTATCAGGACGCGCGGTGCTGCGCGAACCACGAGTTCCAGCGGATTTCGTCGTGCGCGCCGAGCAGTTCGGCGTGCCGCAGCGCCGCCATCGGGTGATCATCGTCGGGGTTCGCCGCGACTTCGTCGACAAGGCAGCTGCAGCGTCGGTCGCGATTCCTGGTCAAGCCGAGACCGTCCAGACAACGATCGGGCGGCTTCCGCCACTACGCAGCGGGTTGAGCCGTGGCCAGGATGGCGCGACGGAGTGGGCAGCAGTCGTCACGCGCGCTCTGGGGCTGGTTCAGGATGTCGCCCGGGCGACCGGTGACACCAGGTTGGTTGACCTCGCCCGGACCCACGTCGAGCGCGCGCGTACCGGACTTCCGGCCGAGCGCTGCGCGAGCCGACTGCCAGACCACTACGGACCTTCCGTCAGTGCCCTTGAACAGTGGCTGGTCAAGCCGGAGCTCCGGGCCATCGCCCAGCACGAGACGCGTGGTCACATCGCGGGGGATCTTGAGCGCTACTGTTTCGCCGCGCTGTATGGTGCTGCGCATGGTGTCAGCCCGAAGGCTTCGGACTTCCCCGATGAGTTCACGCCCGCCCACAGGAACTGGACGACGGGGGTTTTCGCGGACCGGTTCCGCGTACAACTCGCCAACGCGGCTGCCACGACCATCACGAGTCACATATCGAAGGACGGGCACTACTTCATCCATCCAGATCCGCTGCAGTGCCGCAGTCTTACCGTCCGTGAGGTAGCGCGGTTGCAGACGTTCCCTGACGACTACCTGTTCCTTGGCAACCGTACGAGTCAGTACGTGCAGGTTGGCAACGCCGTGCCACCGTTCCTTGCACGTACTCTTGCTCAGCTGGCGCTCGGGTGTCTGACCGGCGAGGATGCCAAGGCTTCCGGTGCTTCAGTCCGCAGCAGCCTTGCGAAGCCGGTCCAGCTCGCGCTGAAGAGCTGACTGGTCGCTCAGACGTTGCAGGAGATGGTTGATGGCATTGCGCTCTGCACGAGCGAGTCGGACGTTGTCCGCCCGGAGCTTGTCCAGGGCGACGAGCGCCGTGGGCGACAGTAGTCGCAGCCGCTTCGCAGCCGCTTGAATCACGTCCGCCGCCTCGACGACCGTCAGGGGCCGGTCACGTTCGCCCGCCGCTGGGACCGGGTCGGAGGGCTCCGGAGCTGCTCGGGTTGGCGTAGCCGCGTACTTCGCTGCTCGCGACTTCGTGGCGCGAGCGGTGCTCGGTTCGTCCAACTCGAACACCGCCGTGATGAAGGCATCCAGCTCATCGGGCGGCAGCTCCGCCAGGCTGACGATCTCGTTGCGTACACGGATGCGCAGGACGGCTCGTCGCGTGCGAGCCTCGAGTCCGCCGGGGTGCGTCGTGCTGGCGCGATGCCACACCTCGGCGATCGCCCTCGCCAGCGTGTGGTCTCCGCCGATGCTCGTTCGCTCCGTGATCTGAACCAGAGCGTCCTCGGTGAGTCCTCGCACGAGACCCCAGCGATCAGGATGCTCTGCGCCACGATCGAGCGCGACCGCTCGCAGCCAGAGACGCTGGAAGGTGTTCCGGATGCCACCAATGTAGCGCTCTGCCAGCTTGCCATAGCGCCAGTGGACGATGTCCGGTGCGAGGACACAGCCGACGAAGCTCCAGAAGTCGTCACGCAGGGCCTCGCCGCTCTGCAGCAGCGCATGGGTCGCCAGCCAGGCGGCCGTGTGCGTGTCGAAGCTGGCCGTGTCGGCCTTGTCCGAGGTCCCGAATCCGTGGTCCGTCGCCAGGGTGACCAAGTGTGTCCGGAACGCGGCCAGTTCGGGAGCCGAAATCGGGCGGCCGCCGGTCGCGGCAAAGCGGATCGCCTCGGGCAGGTCGGTTGGGTCGAAGCCCTTCCAGCGGTCCACGCCACGCTCGAGGAACTGTTGAACGGCGAGCGCTGCTCTCGGGCTGGCGAACCGTGGCAGGAGTATGATCATCTACACGTCTCCCAATCGCGCGAGGGCCATCAGTGACGCACGAAAGACACCGGGCTGGGTCTCGAGAAGGGACTTCACGTGAACGATCCTCTGATCCGGAAACGCGCGATTGAGCCAAGTCTCTGCTTGAGCTCCCAATGAACCTTGCACGGGTCTATAGTCGCTGTCGTGCGCGAGCACGTACCGTTCGCAGACCTGGCTGATCACCTCTCCGAGCAGAACCTGGAGCGTCGCGGAGTCTTCTTCGATCAGCCTGTCATGGATGCCTTGCGCGCCGCGGTTCAGGTACAGACGCACCGCTCCGTGAAAGTCCCGTTCCCAGTGGTCAGGTGACCAGTGCAGGTACCACGGTGCGTTCGCCGCAAGCCGGCCACCGAGCAGCTCCTTGAGGTCAACTGCTTCGATCGGGAACCGCGGCTCGTCACCTTCGATGCGGACGCGCTGGATGTCCGACCACAATCGGGAACCTGCCACCCGTGGGGACAGCGAAGAACCGCCGGTCGTCGCCAACGCAAGCGTGACATCCGTGCGCAGCTCGAGCTGTTCCGACAGTTCGGTGCCGGGAACGCAGAACTCGATGTGCTGGCGAGGAGCGCTGGTGTCGATGAGCTGCCGTTCGCGGAAGATGACCCGTCGCGGAAACGCCCCCGGACCGGTGCCGACGCGACCGGTCAAGGCGAGCGCGAGCTGGTCGGGCGGGAGCGCGAGCTCGGACGCAGCTGCATCCGGAACGACGTTGAATTCGCGCCGGCATCGGACCGTTGCTGCGGCGTCCCACCGAGGCAGGTAGTCGCCTGCGGTCTCCCAGTTGACGCCATCGAGTGAAAGCTCCCACGGACCGGCCTGCAGCGCGTCGTCCGAGAGCGTCAGGAACGGGTAGGCGATGCGGCGGCTCATGGGCTGGACTCCGTCGCGACGGAGGCGACGAGCGTCACGGCGTACTCGTCGGGCATGCGCACGCGGATCTCGAAGGTGCCTTCCTGGCCGTCCAGCTCGAAACGGGTGCCCGGCTGGTGGGCGCCCGACGCATTCGTGATCCCGATAACCTCCGGTTCCGCGAATCCGTCCAGCTGGCGCGCGGTGCCGCCATCGACGCTGACGGCAGCTTCAACATCGAGGGAGACGCCGCTGCGTACCTTGTCCTGGGTGACGACGACCGTGAACACGGCGACTCGCTCGCCATCGACGAGCTCGAGGTTGCGGAAATCCGGCTTGCTGACGCGAGCAACACGCGGGCGAGAGGTGGACCGTGTCCCGGATGACTTGCGCCGACCGGCTGCGTCGCCACCGACGTTCTTCAGCGCGGCTCCAAGGCGATCGGCGATTCGAGCCAGAGAGGGTCCGGACGCATTGGAGCGCGCCGGGTTCGTCTGTGCGTTGCCCATCTCCGAGGCGATCTTGCGCAGCTGCTTGATCGCGACGTTGACGTAAGTCTTTTCGTTCCCCTTCGGTAGACTCTCGGGCGCCCAGTCGTCATGGGCTGGTGGCTCGGAATCGGCGAATGCCTGCTCGACACGCTGGTCGTCGGAAACACGGAACACGCCAGCCCACGAGGCGCCCTCATGAGGTGCTGGTTGTCCTTCGAGGTACTTCACGACGAGTTCGACCGGTCGCATCAGCGCGATGTGGTGGGCACGGACCGGGAAGAGCGAACCCGCCGGGTCCGCCACGAGTCTATTCGGCGGGACTCTGAGGCCTCTCTCGATCGCAAGAGTGCCGAGGTGCGTGATGGGTCGCCCGCAGGAGATTGGTCGGACGTCGTTGCCCTGCTCGTTGCGTACAGCGACCATGGCCTTGCAGAACAGGTCGAGTGGCGGACAGCTCTCCGGTGCCGGGATCTCGAGTACCTCTCCGTCGACCTCGACGCGGCAGTCGAAGCGCTTGCGAGGATCGGAGCTCTGCATCATCCGCGGCCAGAAGTACCACAGCAGAGACTCGATGATACGATGGCCGGTGTCCCGGAGGTCATGCTCGCCGCTCTCCGACGCTTCGTCGTCGGCCAACGCGTCGATGATCATGATCGAGGTTCCGGTGCGGTTGGGCCCACGATCGGGGAAGCCGACCAGGCTTGCCAGCCGAGCGGCTTCGGGGCCCGTCAACGGGTCGACGATCCCATCCTGCGGATCGGCCGTGCCCCACCAGTGACGACCGGTGTAGCGTCGCGCCATCCCTCCCTCGGCTACCTCGAAGGAGCTGCCGATGTGGCACCCGATCAGACGGCGGCCTGATTCGTCCGTACCGACCGGGTGGGTGTCGACGAGAATCGTCCGGCATGCGCTCGCGCGGTACAAGGCGACCTTGCCGAACCCGTACGTACCACCGCCGTGATCGGTGTTTCGTGGTACTCCGATGTTCCGCAGGAAATCGATGAAGTCGGTGTCTTCGGTCCCCACCGGTATGCGGTCCGAGCGAGTCGGTCCGCCGAGACCGGTGGTGCGGAAATCGCAGATCTCGAGGACGACCACTGCATCACGACGCCTCGCTGCGGCGAACTTCCCGATCGTGTCATGCGACTCAGGGAGGTCTCCGAGAGCTACGTTCCACAGGGTCTCAGCCTGGTCGGGTGTCAGCCGTCGCAGGCGGATCAGGATCTCGGGACCGTCACCCAGCTTGGCTGCGTCCGCGATGTTCTGGACCGACTCCCGCACGAGCGTCTGCACCGTGTCGAGCGTTGGGGCGCCAAGGAGCCGGATGAAGTTGTCACCGATGTTGCCGGTCGAGCCGAACGGCTCGGAGTAGCAGTCGAGTCGTTCCTGGGTCATGAGGTCATGTCCGTGAGCAGCTGATGAAGTCGCTCGTCCGGCAGCAGGTACTCGTCGGCAACGGCGAGGTCGATCTGGTACGTTACGTCCGACACCCCCGGCGTCAGCATGCCTTGAGCGAGGTCGACACGGGTCAGCCTCGGAAACGCGTCGCGGACCTCATACAGCGACAGTCCGTGCAGTTGGAACGCACGGGTGTTCCACCGATGGCCGTCCACATCGGGGCAGTCACAAGCCGTCAGAAGCCGCTGCAATGCTGCTCGATCGTCGCACGCGGCGAGGGCGCGGTTGCCAAGGCTGGCGACGGTGTGTTCGCCGCTACCGGTGGGCTCCAGCACGACGTGCAGCAAGTGGAGTCTTCCGCCGTCAGGTGGGTGCAGCTGGTCCAGGCCGTTGATGGTGACCTTGCTCGATGCCAGCCGCGTCGACGCCTTGACCTCGAGCGCAAGCCCGCCGACGCGAAAGTCATGCCGATCCCCGGCGGGGCCGGACCATGCCGCCCAGCTCGACGGCGCGATGTCGAGCATCGCATTCAGAACGAGGAGCTCGCCGACCAGGCCAGCCATCTTGCGAACATCCACAGCCCCTTGCCGTTCCGGATCGAGCAGCGCACGGAACTCCGCGACGGTGCTCTCGACCGCGTCGGAGCAGCGCCGACCCCGCGCAACGCGGGCGATGATCTCGTCGGCGACGTCCGCGAAGACCGGCTCCAGGTGCGGGATGCCGCACGTCACGTCGAGGAAGCGCACGTCCCGGCCGCCCATGACGAACGTCGATACCTGAACGCGAAGGCCGGAGCTTCCCGCAGGCGTCGGCGCCTTCTCGTCCGACCCGAGTGGCAGCAGCAACCGTGCCTCACCACCCGCGCCCAGCGCGACACGCAGCGGGCCGTCCGGAGTGCTTACATCCAGCGTCTTCGACGCGACCGCCAGGCCGGAGGACGTTGGCGCAGCAGCACGAAGCACCGCCCACTGGAGGGACGCGCCCAAACTCATCGAACTATCTGACACCTGCCGCCTCCAGCATCGCCGCCTCTTCCTCCTCGATCGCCCCGACGTCCTCCTGGGAGTCGCCGCGAAGCTCGAGAGAAACGAAACTTCCTCCTTCGCTCACCGAGCCGGGGAATACGATTCCGATACCGAGGACGTCGTGAGAGGCGTCCAACGCCACTCGCAGCCCGCCCACGCGGTCGGGAGCCGATGCCGCCGAGATCGCATACAACAGCAGCAGCGGGACGTTACCTGCGACACGAGCCCGACGCTCCTTCAGCCGGTCCCACGAGTCGAGCTCCGCGACCGTGTCGCCGCAGTCCAACAGGACGTCTCGCCGCGACATCAGCGCCTTGATGTCCGCAACCGGGCCATCATCGCGCAGCTTCGACCGGTTCACCATCCGTACGTGCCCTGCAGCACCCAGTGGTCTAGCAGAGCGGACTTCGCGGTTCGCGCGCGACGACTCCACGACGCCGACGTTCCAGACCGCTAGTCGCGGGTCTGATGACTCGATGAATGGGACCAACAGTTCGGGCCGAAGGTCTCCGTGTGTCGCCTCCACGCGGTAGGTCTTGAGGAAACGGAGGATCAAGGACCGCGGAACACCCGTCCAGAGCAGCTTGTCTCCCAAGCCAGCGCTCCTCGGCGTCGACTTCTCGGCAAGGTCCAACAGCTCGGCCCCAACGGTCCAGTTGTTGTTGAGCAGCTCCAGGTCCCTGTGGTTGAACCGGATGGTCTGTCGATGCGTCCCCCAATACGAAACGGCACAACGGCGTGCCGCACGCATCTTGGACGCCGCTGTGATGGCCATCCCCGGGATCGCCCTGATGCGAACCGCAACCTCCATCGGTGTCTTGTCTTCGCTCGTGTACCTCGCAATATCAGCGCGGATCTCGTCCTCGATCGAGGCCAGCGAGCGGAACTGCAGCCTCAGGTCTTCCGGCATCCAGATGCGCGGCAGATCCTCGTAGCGCGGTCGGTAGCCGAACCAGCGACCCATCTGCAGCAGGGTGTCATACTGCTTTGCCGTGCGGAGGAAGTAGCTCACCATGAGTCCCTCCAGCGTCAGTCCGCGCGACAGAATGGAGCCGCCAACGACGACGTAGATGCGTCCCTCCTTCGTGTAGTCGATTCGGTCATCGCTCGCGCCGTTCTCGACCGGAAACTCGAGTCGCTCCAGCACCTCGGGGACGTGCGCGAGGAGCTCGTCAACGGCGACAGAAGGCGCCGCCGTCGTGCCCGCCGGCAGGCGCGAGCACTCGGCCTCCCACAGGTCCGCGAGTCGCCGCGACACGGGCGACGACGCGTCGCGAAGCTCGGCGCGGTGCACATCGATCCAGCCTTCGAGGACGCTGCTGAAGCCGCTGTGGACATCCCGGAAGATCGATGTGTGAACGAGCATGGTCATGTGCTCGCCGCCGTCGCCGCGGGCGCACCGCGCCGCGCAGCACGCGAGAAAGTACAGGAGCGCCGTCTCAAGGCTCGGCGTCACATCCGGTGCGAAGTCATGGCGGTGATCTCGCCCGATCGGCTGCAGCTGGCGGATCTCGTTCTCCGGAATGATTCGGATCATGTCGAGCCCGTCATCCACTTCGTCGAGGTTGTCCGCGTCCTGTGGAAGCGTGCCGAAGAGCTTTCTCGTGCCAAAGTAACGCTCCGGCTCCGGCAGCGCCGTGATGAAATCACGCGGGTACAGGTCGTCGAGGTCGGTGTCGTCGTTCGGGTAGGGGTCTATCAGCACGTTGGCGAACGGCGTCGCCGTGTAGCCGACGTACGACACCGAAGGCAGGCTCTTCAGGATCTCCCGGATTCGCTGGTTGATCGCGCTGACGTCCATCTCGCCACGGGCCTGGTTCACGCTAGCCTGGTCGCATTCATCGTCGATCACGAGCACCCGCAGGCGCGCGAGCTCGGCGGGCAGCGTTCCTTCGATGGACGCCTGGAGCTCGCGTAGCGGCGACACGTTCTTCTTCACGATCGCCAGCTGCGCCTTGTCCGAGTGGGACAGCAGGCCCCCGTGCGCGGGTACACGAAAGTCCTTGTCGACGTCGTTCGAAGTCAGCAGCTGCCACGCCGCCTTGTTGCGGCAAACCAGATCCTTGTAGATCCGCAACTGCGTCTGGTAGCGGAGCTTGTTCGTCAGACCTGCCAGCACGATGACCGTGTTGTAGCCGGCGTCGAGCGCCTTGGCGATCACCGCGGTCATGTTCGCCGTCTTGCCCGACTGGACGTGACCGACCACCAGGCCGCGGCACTGGAACTGTGCCTTCTGCAGGTCGCCAGGGTTCTCCAGCAGCGAGACGACCTCGTTGGAGGCCTGGTCGATACCGTCAATCTCTTCGGTGGCCCACCCTCGTGTCCCGGCCAGATAGCTTCGAAGTCTCGGCCAATGTCGGTCGCCTTCCTTGGGCCCGAAGTACCACGGCTTGCGCTTCTCCAGTACGGAGTGGAGATGAAGAATCTCGACGGAACGGACCTGCTGTTCAGCGATCGCTCGCGCTTCTTCGATCTCTGCGGCCAGTGAACTCGCGGTACCCGGCGCTATGATGTCCAGTTCCCTGCGAACCTGCTCGGTGGCAGCTGCGACGCTGTCGCAGACCGTGGCGGCGCGGATGATCATCTGGACGAGAGATATCACTTGAGGAGTCGGCACAAGTCCCCCATTTCGTTCACAAGTGTCTGCGATGACGCTTCGTGTTGAATCACGGCGCCGAGTCAAGCACGCGACCACTCGGCGGTCAAGCGAGCCACTCGGCGCGCGTAGCGCGTCGGTTCGGCAGACTCCAGCCGAAGCCGGCATCGATGTGGCGCGTGGGGAACTGTGGGCCTGGCAACACGCCGCGCGGCCGTCAACGCCGTCAATCGACGGGGGCGGTCAGGTCCGGGAAGTCCATCGACAGGCCGCCGGCCTCTGCCCAGGCGCGGGCGTTGGCGCGGTGGCGCTGCGCCTCGTCGTAGTCGCAGCGCTCGTACGCGGTCTGGGCGCGGTGCTCATGGATCTCCGCGACCAGCGCGTACGCCGCGCCGCGGCGGCCCAGGTCCTCGGCGCGCTGCAGCAGCAGGTTCGAGCTCGCCTCGTTGCGCAGCTGACGGTCCAGCACCCCGGCCAGCGCGTAGAGCTGCGCCGCGTCGAGGTCTCGGCCCAGCGTGCGCAGCAGCTCCGCCGCGTTGAGCAGGTCGCTCCGGCCCTCCAGCACCAGCTGCAGGCCCATGCCACCGCCAATCTCGTTCGCCATCTCCAGCTTCCGCATCCCCAGCGCCGCCAGCGTCGCCGCCGTGTCGTCGAACCGACCCGTCGCCATCAACAGCGAGACCGACTCGCGCAGCGCGCGCGCCGCCTCGATTGGCCGATCCGCCGCCTCGAGCACGCCCGCTGCCCGCTGCAGCATGTCCGCACGCACGGAGTCCGACACCGTGTCGAACCCCTCGAACGCCCGCGTCAGCGACTGCAGCGCCTCCTGCAGCATGCCCACACGCACACGGATCTCCGCGCCGATCAGCCGCAGGCTCACCCGCTGCACGTCGGACAGGCCGCTCGCCTGCGACTCCAGCTCGTCGAGCACCAGCAGCGCCGCCTCGGACTGCTCGCGCGCCACCTGCGTGAACGCGAGGTGGATCAGCGTGAAGTACCGCAGCCGCCGGTCCGCGCGCGCGTCAGCGTTCAGCAGGATCTGCCGCATCAGCGTGTCCGCCTCGTCGAAGTCGCCCGAGGCCCGCAGCGCGCGCGCCAGCGACAGCCGCTCGATGTCCAGCGCCTCCGCCGGCAGGTGCCGCTGCGCGACGCGCAGGAACTCCCGGCTGTCGCTGATCCACTGCTCCAGCAGGCCGGCCTCCTGGTCCAGGTAGCCGCGGATGCTCAGCGCGTTGAGCAGCGAGATCGCGTCGTCCGCGTCGCGCGCCTCCGCGATGTCGTGGTTCATCAGCCGCAGCGCCTCGCTCGTCCGGCCAATCGAGTGGTAGCGCAGCGCCAGGTGCTCCCGCAGGTGGTAGCGCACCGTCGGGTCGAAGGTCTCGCGACGCAGCGTCGTCTCCAGCAGGTAGACCGCCACCGCGTGGTCGCCGCGCAGCCCCAGCGCCGTCGCCACGAACGACGGCACCAGCTGCCGGCTCAGGGCGGTCACGTCACCGCCGGTGTCCAGCGCCAGGCCGCCGGGCAGGATGCCCACGGTGTTGTCCGGGTTCGGGGCGCTGCCCCACGCCGTCGCGTTGTAGATCAGCTGCTGCCCGTCGACCTGCCCGAAGACCAGCGTCCCGAACCCGTCGCGGGGCAGCGTCTCCTCGGCCGTGATCGCCGCGTCCCACGGCCGCGGGTCGATGAAGCGGTTCAGCGGCTGCACCTGGATGTTCGTGAGCCGGTACTCCGCGAGGTACTCGGGCAGGGCGCCGGCCAGCGGCGGCAGGTCCCAGTCCGGGCCCGCCGGCTGCGCCGCCCCGCCGCTGGGCGCGAGCTCCGCGAACAGCAGCGTCACGGCCTCGGAGACCCGGTCGCCCGTCGTCTGCACCCACGCCGCAGGCTGCCCGACCGCGACCGGCACGTCCGCGTGCTCGATCCGCGCCGTCGCATGATCGCGCTCGACACCCGTCACCCGCAGCAGCGCGCCGATCGCGTCGCCGAACCGCGGCTCGTCGAGGTCCACGTTCGCGCGGTTGAGCACGAAGTAGACGTCACCCACTGCGACGCCCACGTCCTCACCGGCAGACAGCGTCACCCGGTTGCCCTCGACGCGCGCCACGTGCATCAGCAGCTTCGTGTCCATCAGCTCCGAGCGGTCCGCCGTGGGCACGACCCGCAGCGTGCTCACGCGCGGCGTCGAGCGCACGGCCCACTCCACCGCCCGCAGCTCGCCGTCGACACGCACCAGCCGCCCCATGCCCAGGATCGGGCGGCTGCCGGCGTTCTCCGGCCAGCGCTCGGGCGTCAGGTGGAACCAGCGCTCGTCCCCGAACTCGCTCAGGTCCCCGTCCACGACCACCCGCCCGTCATCCGTCGCCCGGATGTGCGGCCACGCGATGCCGTCAGGCTCGAGCTGCGGGCGCGTGGCCTGCTGGCCGCCGCCGCAGGCCGGCGCGAGCAGGCCCAGCAGCAGCACCGCGAACAGCAGCGGCAGCGCTCGGCGCGCTGACGACGGGCCGCGACGCGCAGACAGGGACGACGGCGTCGCACCCGGCAGCGGCGACGCGCGGAGGGCTGTGCTGGCCGCCGCGGGTGAGGCGGCGTGCCGGCCAGCGGGTGGTACTGGGTGTGCTGCGGTGGGAAGCGAGCTGTTCACAGGCGGGCGGGGGCGAGGAGGATGAAAGCAGGGTCGGGTCCGGGGGGCGCGTCGTCTGCGGGGCGGCTGCCCGAGGGCCCTGCCGGCGTGCCGCCGGCGTTCGGACCGAGCCGGCTGGCAGATACGGCGTCGGCAGATACGGCGTGGGCGGGGAGGGAGCAAAACGACGACGGCGCGCTACGAAGTGCTCACTCCGCCAGCGCGCCGCAACCTGCAGCCGGTGGACCCGGGGTCACACTTCGAGGATTTCCTTTTCCTTGTCGGCGAGGACGTCGTCGATCTTCCTGATCGCCGCGTCGGTCAGCTCCTGAACCTTCGCCGTGCCCCGGTGCATTTCGTCTTCGCTGATCTCCTTGTCCTTCTCGAGGGACTTGACGAGATCGTTGGCGTCGCGGCGCGCGTTGCGCACGGCGATGCGCGCGTCCTCTGCTGCCTTGCGGGCGGCCTTCGCCAGCTCCTGGCGGCGCTCCTGGGTCAGCGCCGGGATCGGCAGCCGGATCAGCGAGCCGTCGTTCGACGGGCTCAGGCCCAGGTCGGACATGTTGATGGCGCGCTCGATCGGGCCGATCAGCGACTTGTCCCAGGGGGTGATCGTCAGCAGGCGAGGCTCCGGCACCTTGATCGACGCGGCCTGGCTCAGCGGCGTGGGCTGGCCGTAGTAGTCGACCGTGATGCCCTCGAGGATCGACGGGTTGGCGCGGCCGGTCCGAATGCGCGCCAGCTCGCGCCGCAGGCGCGTGATGGCCTTGTCGGAGCCGGACTCGAGGTCTTCGTAGATCTCGTTCAGCATGGCTGGATTCTCCGTGGTGACCGCGCGCACACGACGTTGGAGCGGCGGCGAGGTGCGATGCCGGTAGCGGGCTCGGGGGGGAACTTCAACCTTCTCGACCGATCAGGGTGCCCACGTCCTCGCCGATCGCGACGCGCTTCATGTTCCCGTCGACGTTCATGTTGAACACGATGATCGGCAGGTTGTTCTCCTTGCACAGCGCGACGGCGGTCGAGTCCATGACCTTGAGGTCGTCTGCCAGGACGCGGTCGTAGGTCAGCGTGCGGTAGAGGCGGGCGGACGGGTCGCGGACCGGGTCAGCCGAGTAGACGCCGTCGACCTTGGTGGCCTTGCAGATCACGTCGGCGTGGATCTCCATGGCGCGCAGGCAGGCGGCCATGTCCGTCGTGAAGTACGGGTTGCCGGTGCCCGCCGCGAAGATGACGACCCGCCCCTTCTCGAGGTGTCGCATGGCGCGGCGGCGGATGTACGGCTCGGCGATCTCCTGCATCGCGATGGCGGACAGCACGCGCGTCTGCAGGCCCTCCTTCTCGAGGGCGTCCTGCAGGGCGAGGGCGTTGATGACGGTGGCCATCATGCCCATGTAGTCGGCGGACGCGCGGTCCATGCCCTTCGCGCTGGCGGCGACGCCGCGAAAGATGTTGCCGCCGCCGTTGACGATCGCGATCTCGACGCCCAGCTCCTGCAGCTCGCGCACCTGGCCGGCGAGGTTGCGGATCACGTCCGGGTTGATCCCGGTGCCATCGGGTCCAGCGAGCGCCTCTCCGGAGAGCTTGAGCATCATGCGGCGGTAGGTGGGGCGTGCCATGGCAGGTCTCCGTGCGGCGTTCGCGAGGGGTAGGGGGCGGCTCCGGG
>ERZ869909.1767-NODE-1767-length-16534-cov-4.155678_pt1 | contig 16534 bp, 12 predicted proteins | sample MGYA00520892_ERZ869909 | MGnify/ENA primary metagenome ERZ869909 (study PRJEB32215, sample SAMEA104723947) | bioreactor metagenome | biome: bioreactor; feature: anaerobic bioreactor; material: water | place: China | collected 2015-03-12 ...
GGTTGCGGCCCGGCCGCTCACTCTTGTCACGCAGATCGAAATTGCCGAAGCCGGACAATTTTACCTGAACATTGTTTTCCAGGGCATGGCGGATTTCCTCGAAGAACATCTCCACCATTTCCTTGGCTTCACGCTTGTTCAGGCCGAGTTCAGTAAACAGGCGTTCTGCCATGTCCGCCTTGGTCAGCGCTGCCATCCACAAGCCCTCATCTGAAGCCCTCGAATCACTCTCGCAATGTTGCATTAAATTCTTGTTTTAGCTGAGATAGCACCCCCGAAACAAGGTCGCTGATTTCAGCCTCCCCTAGCGTGCGTGAACGGTCCTGGAAGGTCAAGCCCAAGGCCAGACTCTTGTGACCTTTTTCGATCTTATCTCCCTGATATACATCGAAAAGTGCGACCTCGCGCAGACGCGCATCACAGGCCGCACGGACCGCCGCCAGCACCGCGCCTGCGGGCACCTCGGCAGGCATGACCAGCGCCAGGTCACGGCGCACCGAAGGATACTCGGACAGATCAGAGAACTTCGGCACCGATACCTCCTCGATCACCGACTTTCTCAGCTCGAAAAGGTAAATGTCCGCAGGCAGGTCCAGCTTCACCGCCAGCGCCGGATGCAGCTTGCCGATCCAGCCTGCCTCCACATCGTCACGCAGGATGCGGGCACTCTGCCCCGGATGCAGCACCTGGTGCTCCGCCGCTTCGAAGCGGTATCCGGCCAGACCACCCGCCACACTGAGCAGCGCCTCGACGTCGCCCTTGATGTCGAGGAAATCGACCTTGCGACCCGGCTCGTCGAAGTGCAGCGGCCGCGCACTGCCGAACACCAGCCCGGCCAGCATCGGCTCCTGCAGCAGACCCCCCTGCTCGCCCGCGCCGGGGACAAAACGCAGCCCCTGCTCGAACAGCCGCAGGCGCGCCGTCTGCCGGTTCAGGTTGCGCTGTGCCGCCGTCAGCAGCCCGGCCCAAAGTGTCGTGCGCATTACCGCCAGCTCGCTGGAAATCGGGTTGGCCAGCGCCAGCGGACTCACTTGCGGGTCCAGCGCGGCCTGCATCGCCGGGTCCACAAAGGTATAGGTAATCGCTTCCAGATAGCCGCGACCCGTCAGCACATCAGACAACCGCCGTGCCGGCAGCAGGGTTTCCGGCTGGCTTGCCGCGCCGCCCTGAATCGCAGGCAAGCGGCTGGGCAAACGGTCATAACCATAGACCCGGGCCAGTTCTTCAATCAGGTCCTGCTCGATGGCCATGTCGAAACGCCAGCTCGGCGGCAAGACACGCCAGGCGCCCGTGCCGGTCGCCGTCACCTGCATGCCCAGGCGAGCCAGAATGTCACTGATCTCATCATCGGCCAGCGCCAGACCCAGCAGCCCTTCGACCCGGGCGGCGGTCAGCTCGATCGCCACCGGTTGCGGCAACGCCTGCTCGGCCAGCGCCTCGGTCACCGGACCTGGCTGCCCGCCCGCGATGTCGATGATCAACGCCGTGGCCCGCTCCATGGCTTCGGCCTGCAGCGCCGGATCCACACCGCGCTCGAAGCGGTGCGAGGAATCGGTATGCAGCCCATAGCTGCGCGCCTTGCCCGCCACCGCCAGCGGCGCAAAAAAGGCACATTCCAGGAAGATATCCACGGTCGCATCGGTGACACCGGACCCGGCACCGCCCATGATCCCGGCCATGGCCAGAGGACCACTGGCATCAGCAATCACCAGGGTATCGTCACGCAGCGTCACCGTTTGTTCGTCCAGCAGCGTCAGGCTCTCGCCCTGGCGCGCCTGGCGCACCTCGATGCCCTGCTGCAAACGGGCCAGGTCAAATGCGTGCAACGGCTGCCCCAGTTCCAGCAGCACGTAATTGGTCACGTCCACCACGGGGTCGATCGGCCGCAACCCGGCGCGGCGCAACCGCTCCACCATCCACAAGGGCGTGGTCGCGGTCGGATCAATGCCACGAATCACTCGGCCCAGATAGCGCGGGCACGCTTCCGGGGCCGCCACGGACACCGGGAAAGTATCGTCGATCACCGGCGTCACCGGCGCTATGGCGGGTGGCGTAAAGGGTACCTTGTTCAGCACGCTGACTTCGCGGGCAATGCCGCGCACGCTCAGGCAGTCGGCCCGGTTCGGCGTCAGATCCACTTCAATGATGCTGTCATCCAGTTGCAGGTAGGCGCGGATGTCCTCGCCCACCGGCGCATCCGCCGGCAGCTCCAGCAACCCGTCAACCAGATCTTCCAGGCCCAGTTCCGAGGCACCGCAGAGCATGCCCAGCGACGGCTCGCCACGCAGCTTGGCCTTCTTGATACGGAAATCACCGGGCAACTCGGCCCCTACGCGGGCAAACGGCACTTTCAATCCGGCGCGCACATTCGGCGCACCACATACCACCGGAAAGGTCTCGCTGCCGTCGCTGACCTCACACAGGGTCAGCTTTTCGGCATCCGGGTGCGGGCGCGTGCTCAGCACTTCGCCCACCACCACACCGGAAAACGGCGCTGCCGCAGGCGCTACGCCATCGACTTCCAGGCCCGCCATGCTCAACTGATGCGCCAGCGCATCCGTATCCAGATTCGGGTTGGCCCATTCGCGCAGCCAGCTTTCGATAATCAGCATCTTTGTTTATCCCCTAGCGGCGGTTGGTCAACGGAACTGGGCCAGAAAACGCGCGTCATTCTCGAAGAACATGCGCAGATCCTTGACGCCATAGCGCAGCATCGCCAGTCGCTCCACCCCCATACCGAAAGCAAAACCGCTGTAACGGCTGGCGTCCACACCACCGTGCGCCAGCACGGTCGGGTGCACCATGCCGCAGCCCATCACTTCCAGCCAGCCGGTCTGTTTGCACACCCGGCAGCCCTGGCCGCCGCAATGGGTACAGCCGATATCCACCTCAGCCGAGGGCTCGGTGAACGGGAAATAGGACGGCCGGAAACGCACGGCCAGATCGTCCACTTCAAAAAAAGCGCGCAGGAAAGCAGCCACGGTGCCGCGCAGATCGGCGAAGGTAATGCCCTCGTCCACCAGCAGCCCTTCCACCTGATGGAACATCGGCGTATGGGTCAGATCCGAGTCGCAGCGGTAAACGCGCCCCGGCGCAATAATGCGGAACGGTGGCTGGCCCTGCTCCATCACGCGGATCTGTACCGGCGAAGTGTGCGTGCGCAGCAGATGGCCATCAGGAAAATAAAACGTATCGTGCATCGCCCGGGCCGGGTGATGACCGGGAATATTCAGCGCCTCGAAATTGTGGAAATCATCTTCCACTTCCGGGCCTTCCGACACGGTGTACCCCAGGCCAGCAAAGAAGTCCTCGATACGACGGCGGGTGCGCGTCACCGGATGCAGGCCGCCCGGCAGTTCGCCCCGCCCCGGCAAGGTGACATCAATGCGCTCACCGGCTAGCTTTTCCGCCAGCGCCGCATCGTTCATCTCCGCCTTGCGTGACTCCAGCGCCGCCTGCACCTGATCGCGCGCCTCATTGATCAGCGCACCGGCTTGCGGCCGCTCTTCCGCAGACAGCTTGCCGAGCGTCTTCAGCAGCGCACTGATCTCGCCCTTCTTGCCCAGGTACTGCACCCGCACTTCGTCGAGTGCCCGCAGGTCGGCAGCCCCGGCCACAGCATCCAGCGCCTGCCGGGTCAATGCATCAAGGTTTTCCATGTTCTCTCCAAAACAAAACGGGGGAAGAGCGCGAGCTCTTCCCCCGTTGGTACCTGCGGGGCAAAACCCTCAGGCTGTCATGCAGTCGCTGTCAGCGTGTGCAGACGCTCAGGCGGCGAGGCTCGCTTTGGCCTTTTCAGCCAGCGCGCCAAACGCCACCGCATCACGCACGGCCAGATCAGCCAGCACTTTACGGTCGATGTCTACAGATGCTTTTTTCAGACCGTTGATCATGCGGCTGTAGCTCAGGCCGTTGGCCCGGGCACCGGCGTTGATACGCACGATCCACAGACGTCGGAACTGACGCTTGCGCGCCTTGCGGTCACGGTAGGCATACTGGCCAGCCTTGGTCACCGCCTGCACCGCTACGCGGTACACACGGCTACGGGCGCCATAATAGCCCTTGGCCAGTTTCAGAATTTTCTTGTGCCGGCGACGGGCCTGCACACCACGCTTTACTCGAGCCATTTCAGTTCTCCAAAAACCGTTTCAGTTATCCAGCGTTGTTTGCAGGCGTCTTCAGACGCCCGGCAGCATGCGCTTCACCAGCGCGATATCAGAGGCGTGTACCTCGGACTTCGGCCGGAGCTGACGAATCCGCTTGGCGGACTTCTTCGTCAGGATGTGGTTTTTGAATGCCTGCTTGCGCTTGAAACCGGAGGCGGTTTTCTTGAAACGCTTGGCGGCCCCGCGATTTGATTTGATCTTTGGCATGATTGCTCTCGATACCTTGTTTGGGTTTGCGTTACATCTGGCTCAAGTGTCCGGAAATCCGATCACTTGTTCTTCTTCAGGGGCGAAAGGACCATGATCATCTGACGGCCTTCCATATTCGGTCGTTGTTCGACCTGCCCCACTTCCGCGAGATCCGCTTCCACACGCTGGAGCAGTTCGAGCCCCAGGTTCTGGTGCGCCATCTCCCGACCACGGAACCGTACGGTTACCTTGGCCTTGTCGCCGGACTCCAGAAAACGGATCAGATTACGCAGTTTGACCTGGTAATCGCCGTCGTCGGTGCCCGGCCGGAATTTCATTTCCTTGACCTGCGTCTGGCGCTGCTTCTTGCGCCCTTCCTTCTGCTTCTGCTTCAGGTCGAACAGATGCTTGCCGTAGTCCATCATGCGACAGACAGGCGGCTCGGCATCCGGAGATATTTCCACCAGATCAAGATCTTTCGCCTGGGCGGCTGCAAGCGCCTCTTCCAGACTGACGATACCCACCTGCTCACCTTCATCATCGATAAGGCGAACCTGGCTTTCCTGAATCTGATCGTTTATGCGGGCGCGTTTGTCGCCCTTGCCACCACCTTTAATGTTGGCTACCTCCGGTCTGTTCTCGTCTGTCGAAATCCCGAACCTGCGGATTTCGACCCCCAGCCTATCGAGGCTGATCGCGCATTGTATAGACCGCCCCGGGGCGATACAAGCCCTGCACGGCGGTCTAATCGCTTGTTCCAGAACGAAAAAGCCACCGGGCTGTGCCGCGGTGGCTTTCGTTCAATCTGGTAGGCACGAGTGGATTCGAACCACCGACCCCCACCATGTCAAGGTGGTGCTCTAACCAACTGAGCTACGTGCCTGCTGAGAGGCGGCTATTCTACCCACTGCCGTCGCCCTGTCAAAGCCTTTGTGTCAAAGCCTTTGTGCAGACGCCACCCGTGCCTCGAACACCTCCAGGTCGCGCACAAAGGCTGCCTGGATGTCACTGACCAGACGCCCCAGATCATCGGCCGTATCCGGATCAGGCACCACGCGGTCGCTGACCATGCGCATGCCCAGCCGCACCATGAAGTTGTCCAGCGCTTCAAAGGTGCCCGTGGCGGTGATTTCCGCCTCGCCACGCGGATTCTGGCTGAAGTTCACCTCACCGACGATGCCCCGGCCGCTGTTGCCCTGGGTGGCCACCGACATGAAGTCCGTCGCCAGCTGGTCGATCGAGCGTGGCAACACGAAGTTGATCACCCCGGCGGGCATCATCCCCAGCGCCCGGCCGCTGGTGCGCACCGTCGGGGTATGCACCATCTGCCCGGACACCCGGGCGTTATCACCCTCCGGGCGATAATGGATATAGCCCTGCATGCCGGTCACGTCCGCCACGATCCCGAGCAGTTCCACCCGCGCCTGCACATCGACCGTCAGGCGCCGCTCGGTCTCGTCCAGCAGCGGCCGGGCCTCCGGCACGGCACGGCCGTGGCGGGTGGCCACGGGTTGGCCGTCCCGCACCAGCATGGACAGCGTGGCACGCTGGGTGCGGCTGTCCACGGTCACGGCCAGCACCTGGCCGTACTCATCATGCACCGCGATATCCAGCGACATGATCGAGCCCAGCCGATCCAGGTAACGGCGCAATGCCGGGTAGTTCCGGGCCAGCCGCTCGGAGTGGATGTGTGCAGCCGCCTCCACCGGGCGGTCCCGGTCACCGGGGTTGCCGCGCACCAGCAGCGACTCGATCTCCCCGATCCCGGACAGCAACTCGGCAATCGCCGGGTAGGCCGCCCACAGGGGGGCCAGCACGTCGACCTCATGCTCGGACAACTGCGGATTGATCTCCCGCACACGCTCGCGGTAATAGCCGGCATTCGGGCCGGTATCGAAATCCGGCTCACCCTCGACCATCAGTTGCAGCAGATTGCGCGACGCTTCGATCACGGCGGGCCAGCGCATCTCACCCACGCCCACCCGCACATCCCCGCTCAGCAGATAATGGCGGCCGCGGCGGGCATCGATTTCCCGCGCCTGCACCCGCGCCTCCATATCGCCCATGGGCAGGGCCCGGGTGCTGGTCGATGCCAGCGCGCCGCGCCCCTGGGAGGACATCGGACGAATCCGGTAGCGGCCCTGCTCCATCACCCCCTCCACCCGGATCAGCCGGTCCTCGCCCTGCTCCTCCGGCAACATGCCATAGAAGCCACGCAGGTCGAAGCGCTCCAGGGAGCGGCGCAGGGCATCCATGAAATCCCGGGTTTCCGCATGGTAGTGAGTGTGGTGGATCAGGGTCTCGCGCAAATCGGCGTAGGCGCGCATGCGCGTGACCGCCGCCTCGGCGTCCCCTTCCCCGGTCAGGGAAACAGGGGGCCGCCAGCCACGATCAATGATCTCGTCGTCTACCTGGGGGGCCGCCATCACGGAGGCCGCCCACATCACACCAGCCAATGCGGCTGGCCACATCCTCTGAGCGCGCGACATGTCTCGTCTCCCGTTCGCACGATATTGTTATGATTCCCTGTGCAGTGCCTTGTGCAGCGCTCTTGCATTGTGCGGCGAGGGACGAACGGGCAACCATGACCGATCAGCCACAAAAAGCGGCCGATCGGTCAAGGGGCCGGGCGGTGAATCTGCCCCATGACCGCCGGTGCCGGAGCACGGCGGCGGCGGAACGCCTCCGGAATGGTCAGCTCATAGGTCACGCCACTGGGGCTGAGCAACGCAGCCCGGCCACGCTGGCTGCTGAAGTACAGCCGCGAGCCATCCGGCGTAAAGTCCGGGCCGGTCAGTTCGCTGCCGCCACCCGGTATCTGCAACAGGATCTTGGCCGGCTGGTTCGGAATCATCACCATCAGGCGCATCAGATCGCCGTCCTCGGCCACGATCACATCTCCGGCCGGGCTCACCACCAGATTATCGACATCATCAAAGGGCTCACCCACGCCGATCAGCTGGTCGTTGTCGAACACCACTTCCAGCAGATCGTTGTCCACGTCCAGCGCCAGCACCCGGTTGTCACCCTTGCAGGCGAAGAACACCACCGCGCGCAGCGGGTGCGCAGCCCCCATCACCGGCGGCCGCAAACCTTCCGGCAGTTCCTGAATCCACAGCCCCTCGCCGCCCCGGAAACGGGTGCCGGGCGCTTCAGTGCCCGTCGCCGCCAACACTTCCGGGCGCACGGTTTCCTGGGGGCGATGCGGATCAATCACCGGTACCCAGCGCACGCGGTTGACCCGCCGTGCCTGCTCGGCATCCTCCTGATAGCCTCCGTTCTCAAACCCCTCGACTTCCAGCACTTCCAGAATGCCGTTGTCCAGATCCAGTGCCGGCTTGCCGGTCATCGACGTGACGATGCCGAAAGAACGGAAGCGATAGAAACGCCCGTCTCCCCGATCCTCGGTGAGATAAACCGTGCGAGTCTGCCAGTCCACCGCCGCCGCTTCATGACGGAACACCCCCAGTGCCGGACGTACCTGCGCCTGGGAGGGGGTACCCAGCGGATTGCACTCATACACCAGACCATCCGACACCTCTTCACAGGACAACCAGGTGCCCCACGGCGTCGGCCCGCCAGCACAGTTGGTGCGCGTATTGCGCAGAATGCTGTAGGCCCGGGTCAGGTTACCGTTGGCATCAAAACGCAAGGCGCCCACGCCGCCATTGATCGGTGTTTCACTGTTGGACACATAGACCCAGCCACCGTCTTCCTCCACCGGGAACACAGCGCCGCCGTCCGGGAAGGTATGCCAGTTGTAGCCGGTCAACCCGAGCGGGTCCGGCAAACGCGTCACCGGGTTTTCCAGGTGACGTGCCACGCGGCGAATACTGAATCCTTCGGGGATCAGAATGCCGTCGACATCGCTCTGCATCAGCGGGCCTATCTCCGCGAGCGGGCCGGGTGCCAGCGGCAGTTCCGCCGCCAGAGGCTCCGGTGTACCCGGCGGCAATACCGGAAAGCCAGGCTCTCCCTCGACCGGTGCGGAGGATGATCCGCCACCACATGCGCCGAGCACGGAGGCCCCGGCCCCATAGAACATCGCCTGAATCAGTTTGCGACGCGTCAGTGAAATCGATTGCATGGCATCAACCCCGAAAGTTCAATTCGGCGCCATGCTCTACAGCGGCTGTTACGGAATGATGATGCGCTACAAATGTGCAACAAAATGATCATCGTGCTGTTACGTATTCGAGGGTGGCTGTCTTTTTCCTGAAAGATTGCACCGCGACACTCCCTGCCATCGTGATCACACACCGCTTTCAGGATTGTCGCCATGTCTGCCTCGCGTTTCGTATTGCTGTTTCTATCTGCCCTCTTCGCACTTCTGCTCAGCGCCTGCGGTGGTAGCAGCAGTAACAATGCTGCGCCGGAAACGCCGCGCGACGACGATCCCGAGATCGAACAGCCCGGCCCGGAAGCCTGTAGCGACGACGACTTCATGCTGCTACCGGACACCGGCCGCTCGCCCGCCGACGGCGCTACGGACGTGCCGCTCAACAGCAGCCTGTTGCTGCGCTTCAACGCACCGGTTGATCCGGCCAGTGTCAGCGACAGCAGCATCATGCTGAGCGGACCGGGCGCGCCCTTGCTGGACTTCGACATTCAGGGCAGCACCGTGACCGCAACGCCCGCCATGACACTGCAACCGGATACGGAATACACCCTGACGCTGACCAGCGCCCTGCGTGACCAGTGTGATACGCCGCGCGCGCTGCGCGAGACCGATGCCGGAGCCAGCCGGTTCACCACGGGCAACAGCCTGGACCACAGCCAGCCACGCCTGACCGATCTGAACCCTGCCGATGGCGAATTTCTGGCCCGCGCGGGCGAACCGCTGACCCTGACGTTTTCCAAACCGATCGCACCGGGCAGCACGCTGGGCAGCATTTTTCTGATCCAGGAAGGCAATAATCTGCCGGTTGCGGGCACGCTGGATATCGACGGCGAGACCGTGCGCTTCGTACCCGAGCGCCCGCTGCCACAACAGACCTGGTTCCGTTTGAGCGTGACCACCAATCTGCGTGACCTGACCGGCAACGCACTGGAAGCACCGGTGCAGGCCCGCTTCCGCACGGGCGGTTTGCTGGTGCAATTGAATGAAGAAGTACTGCGTCAGATTCCCGGTCTGGGCGACGGCTTTGATCTGGTCGCCGGGCAACTGTTCAGCGCTCTGGGCATCAACCAGAGCGACGATGGGCTTGGTGGCCTCGACAACTTGCTGGTCCTGACGCTGCCCATCATCAGCCCGCTCAGCCAGCTGGATCCCGCAGGCATTCCGGACGGCACCACCACGCTGGTGGCCATCTGCAATCCCGCCACACCGGGCGAGCGCTGCACCCTGTCGCTGGAACTGAACGTCAATCCGCTGGCGCTGACCGATTTTGCCCGCGCTGTGGCCGACGGTGATCCGGCGGAAGCGCTGCAACAGATTGCCAACGCCCTGATTACCTCCGAAGGTCTGCTCGGTCTGGAGCTGTCGTTGCTGGAACCGGGTTTTGAGGCGCTGTTGCCCGGCCCGCTGGGCGATGCCGTGGCCGAAGTGCTGGCACAGGTTCAGCAAGGTCTGGCGGCAGTACCACTGAGCGTGTTGTCAGAACTGCTCGGTCAGGGTACTGAACCCTTGCTGCGCATCGGGCTGCTGAACGGCTCACTGTTGTCACTGGGCAGCGCAGACGGTTTGAGCAATGCACCAGCGGGCATCCTTGCAGCGCTCCTCGTGGCACTCGCCGGTGATTTTTCCCAGGGCTTCAGTCTGGATGGTTTGCCGCTGGGCCCGCTGGGTGATCTGCTACCGTTCTGACCCGGTGTGGCACTTTGCCACCTTGGGTCAGGCACGCTGATATGTGATACTTCTCCCGGTGTTCACGCGACGGGTTCACGCCCCCATGAGGCCTGAACAGATATAAACCAGTCGGTATAGCTACTGGGAGACTGAAGTGGCTGAGCTTGATCCGGTCCTGCTGTCACGCATCCAATTCGCCTTCGTGGTGTCCTTCCACGCCATCTTCCCCGTTTTCACCATTGGTCTTGCTTCCTACATCGCCTTTCTGGAAACCCGGCTGTTCGTCACCGGCAAGAAAGTCTATGAAGAGCTGGCGCATTTCTGGACCAAAATCTTTGCCGTGGTATTCGGCATGGGTGTGGTGTCCGGCATTGTCATGGCGTTCCAGTTCGGCACCAACTGGAGTGTCTTCTCCTATGCAGCGTCCAACTTCCTGGGCCCGGTGCTGAGTTACGAAGTGGTCACTGCCTTCTTCCTGGAAGCCGCCTTCCTCGGCATCCTGCTGTTCGGTCGCCATCGCGTGCCGCCCGGCATGCATCTGTTCTCGGCCTTTATGGTCGCGATCGGCACCTTTATTTCTTCATTCTGGATCCTGTCCGCCAACAGCTGGATGCAGACGCCCGCCGGGGTCGAACTGGTCAACGGCCACTTCAACATGACCTCCTGGGGCGAAGCGATCTTCAACCCGTCCTTCGGTTGGCGCTTTGCCCACTTTGCCCTGGCCGCGTTCCTGACCGGCGGCTTTGTGGTACTGGCCATGTCCGCCTGGTATCTGCTCAAGGGCAAGGCGGTGGAAAGCAGCCGCAAGGCACTGGGCAGCACCGTGCTGCTGCTCGCCGTGCTGGCACCGCTGCAGATGTTCGTGGGTGACATGCATGGGCTCGACACCCTGGAGCATCAACCGGTGAAAGTGGCGGCGATGGAGGGCGCCTGGGAAACCCGGGAGGGTCTGCCCCTGCTGCTGTTCGCCATACCGAGCCAGTCCCAGGAGCGAAACTTCCTTGAAATCGGCATCCCGAAACTGGCGAGTCTGATCCTGACTCACAGCCTCGATGGCGAAGTCAAAGGCCTGAAGGAGTGGGCGCCGGAGGACCGGCCGCATGTGTTCACCGTGTTCTGGAGTTTCCGCGTCATGGTGGGCATCGGGCTGATCCTGATCGCGGTCGCACTCACCGGAGCCTTCCTGCACTGGCGCGGCAAGCTGTTCGAAAGCCGCTGGTACCTGCGCATCGCATCGATGATGGCACCTCTGCCCTTCATTGCCGTACTGGCGGGCTGGTTCGTGACCGAAGCCGGGCGGCAACCCTGGCTGGTGTACGGCCTGCTGCGGGTCGAAGACGGCATCACCCCGTCGCTGACCGGCTGGATGGTGCTGCTCACCCTGATCGGTTACATCCTGGTGTACGCCGCCATCTTCGCCGCCGGGCTCTATTACCTGAGCCGCATCATGCGCGCAGGCCCGCACGCTTACCCGATCAAGGCCGACGATGGCACCGGCCGGCCCAAGCGGCCCTTCTCCGCCGTGGACACCGCCATCGACGATGACCTCGACCAGAAAGCACCTCACAGGAGCTGAGCCATGGAATTGATCGATCTGACATTGATCTGGGTGGGCATCGTCTCCTTCGCCATCTTCATGTACGTAATCATGGACGGCTTTGATCTGGGGGTGGGCATCCTGTTTCCCTTTGCCCCCGGCGACCAGGCCCGCGATGACATGATGAACTCGGTAGCGCCGGTCTGGGACGGCAACGAAACCTGGCTGATCCTCGGCGGCGCCGGCCTGCTGGCGGCCTTCCCGCTGATGTACGCCGTGATGCTGCCCGCCCTGTATATCGGTGTATTCCTGATGCTGGCCGGGCTGATCTTCCGTGGCGTAGCGTTCGAGTTCCGCTTCAAGGCACGCGGCAACCGGCACCTGTGGGATTACTCGTTCAATCTCGGTTCCACCGTGGCCGCCTTTGCCCAGGGCGCCGTGGTCGGCGCCTACATCCAGGGCTTCAACACCGAAAACATGCAGTATGTCGGCGGCGCCTTCGACTGGCTCACGCCGTTCACCGTGATGACCGGCCTCGGCGTAGTGGTGGGTTATGCCCTGCTTGGCGTCACCTGGACCATCATCAAAACCGAGGGTGAAGTACAGGACTGGGCTTACCGCCTGGCCCCGAAACTGCTCGGCGCACTGATGCTGTTCTTCCTGATTGTCAGCATCTGGACCCCGCTGGCCCATGAACGCGTCATGGCCCGCTGGATCGACAACATCAGCGTGCTGTGGATATTCCCGGCATTGACCCTGGTGGTCGCCGTCACCGCCCTGCGCGCGCTGATGCAGCGCAAGGAAGTGGTCCCCTTCCTCTGCACGTTGCTGATCTTTGCCCTGTTCCTGCTCGGCATGGCGATCAGCAAATGGCCCTATGCGGTCCCGCCGACCTACACCTTCCACGAAGCCGCATCAGACCCGGGTTCACAGCTGTTCCTGCTGCTCGGCTTCCTGTTCGTGATCCCCATTGTGCTGGGCTATACCGCCTGGACCTACTGGGTGTTCCGCGGCAAGGTGTCCGGCAAACACGGCTACGGCCACTGAGCCGGCACTGAGCCGGTTCAGCTGACCCGGCCATCACGGCGCCCCGCAATCCGGGGCGCCATACTGCGTGACCTGCCCCACGACCCGAGAGACCTGCATGGAGCCGGCCCTGCTCGCCGCACGCCATAATCAGGAGGCACAACGCTGGCGCCCCGCCGGGCAACGGCTGCGCGCCCTGGTCCCGACCTCCTGGCATCTGGCCCTGACCGCCTGCGTGCTGGCCGAGGCCAGTGCCCTGACTGGCTTCCTCTGGCTGCTCGCCACCACCCTGGCCGCTGTTGTGGTCGCACCCCATATGCCCAGCGCCAGCATCTTTATCGCTCTGGCCCTGCTGGCACTGACCCGCGCTGGCCTGCTGTACCTGCGGGAAAAAGTCGCCAGCCAGCTTGGCCTGCGCCTGACCCATCAGTTGCGGCAGACCCTGACCCGACGCGCCATGGACCCGGCCTGGCGTCAGCGCCGCGCCGAAGGCAGCGGCCAGCTCGCCACCCGCCTGGGCGAGCAACTCGACCTGCTGCAACCTTACTACGCCAACTACCTGCCAGCGGTCTACGCCGCCGTGATCCAGCCGCTGCTGATTCTGGTGGTCGTGTTCAGCCAGAACTGGCTGGCGGGCGCCCTGCTGCTGTTCGCAGCGCCGATGATCCCCCTGTTCATGGCCATCATCGGCATGGGTGTGGCCACCCTGGCAGAGCAGCAACAGCAGCAACTGGCGCGTCTGGGCGACCACTTCCTGGACCGGTTGCGCGCCCTGCCGCTGCTGCGCCTGAGCGGCGCCGTGGAACGGGCTGTGGAAGAAGTCGGCAGCGCCACCGATCAATGGCGCCAGGCCGCCATGCGGGTACTGCGCGTCGCCTTCCTGTCGTCCGCCGTGCTGGAATTCTTTGCCTCCGTGGCGATCGCCAGCGTCGCCATCTATGTCGGCATGGCCCTGCTCGGGTTCCTCACCTGGGGCCCCGCCGCCAGCATCACCGCCAGCGCCGCCCTGGTGATTCTGCTGCTGGCGCCGGAGTACTTCGCCCCCCTGCGCAACCTTGGCCAGCACTACCACGACCGGGGCGCCGCCCTGGCCGCCATGGCCGACCTGATGCCGCTGCTGGACGACACCCGGATCGAACCGGACATCGGCGCCGCGCCGGTGGCCAGCCGCTGGGACCAGCCCCCGGCGGTCTCACTGCACAACCTGACCTTGCGCGCACCGGGCCGTGAGGCTTCGCCCGAAGGCCCGATACTGCGCGAAGCCATCGAGCTGAGCGTCGCCCCCGGTGAATGGCTGACCATCACCGGCCCCTCCGGCGCCGGCAAAAGCACCCTCGCCGCTCTGCTCGCCGGGTTCCGCGATGCCGGTGACGCGGTGCAGCTGAACGGCATCCCCATGCGCACCCTGCCCCCGGCCACACTGCGCGCCAATCTCGCCTGGCTGGACCAGCAACCACGACTGTCCGCAGGCAGCCTGCGCAGCAATATCGCCCCCGGTGACCTGCCGCCCGGGCCATTACACGATCTGCTAAGCGAGTGCGCCCTGGACGCCGTCGTCGCCGCCTTGCCCGACGGCCTGGATACCCGCCTGGGCGAAGACGGCGCCGGATTGTCCGGCGGCGAACGCCAGCGTGTCGCCCTGGCCCGCGCCCTGCTGCCCCGGCCAAGCCTGCTGATTCTGGATGAACCCACCGCCAGCCTCGACGACGACACCGAAGCCGCCATCCTGCGCGCCCTGCGCGCCCGCGCTGGAGACACCACCATCATCCTGTTCGCCCACAGCACCCAGGCCGCCGACGCCGCCGACCGCCATATCGCCCTGAGCGACCTCGGCCACCCACCGGGAGGTGAGCCATGACGCGCCGCGCTCACCCCACTGACCGCACCAGCCACTGGCGCTTCCTGTTCAGCCTGGATGCGGGCCACCGCCTCTGGAGCCTGGCCGCCGTCGCTCTGGCCCTGCTCGCCGCCGGCGCCGCCGTCGCCCTGGTGGCCAGCGCTGGCTGGCTGATCACCGCCAGCGCCCTGGCCGGGCTGGCCGCCGCCGCAGGCGCCGCCATCACCCTGGAAATTTTTGCCCCTGGCGCCGCCATCCGCGGCTTCGCCGTGCTGCGCACCGTCAGCCGCTACGGCGAGAGGCTGCTGGCCCACGAGGCGATTTTCCGCATCATGGCGCGCCTGCGACAAACCCTGTTTGCCCGCGTGGCCGCACGCCCCTTCGAAGCCCTGCTGGCACAACGCCGCGCCAGCACCCAGACACGCCTGATGCAAGACGTGCAGGCACTGGAAAACGTCCACGCCGGTCTGCTCCTGCCGACCCTGTCCGCCGTCATCGCCACCCTCGGCCTGGCCCTGGTCGCCGGACTGCTCGCCGGGCCTGCCTTCGCGCTGTTGATCAGCCTGCTGCTCGCCACCCTGGCCCTGACCTGCACCGCCTGGGCCCGCCTGCAGCGCCAGCGCCACCTGCGCCACGCCCTGCATCGCCAACGCAACCGGCGTGACCTGCTGCACCTGCTCGACAGCCACCGGGAACTGCATTTTGCCGATCCCGACGACCGCCAATTGCAGCGCTGGCTGCGCCGCGAAGCCGACGACGCCCTGGCGCAGCACCACCTGCACCAGCGCGCCGCCCTCGGCGAAGCCCTGTTGCAACTCGCCCTGGGCACCACCCTGCTGATCGCCCTGTGGCTGGCCAGCCGCCTGCTGCTGGCAGGCCACCCCAGCGCCCCGCAACTGGCCCTGCTCCTGATCGGCCTGCTCGCCCTCGGCGGCCTCTGGGCCGGGCTCGCCCGCGCCTGGCAACAGCTCCCCTTCACCCACGCCGCCATCCGCCGCCTGCTCCCAACCCCGGATGTCCCCGATACCCCCAACGCCCCCCTGGGCCGGGCAGAGCGCAGCGAACCCCGGGACACCACCTGGACCCTGCACCAGGTCACCCTGCGCCGTGGCATCGCTACCCGCCCTTTACTCCAGAACCAGGACCTCACCCTGCACCCCGGCGACGTCCTGCACCTGACCGGCCCCAGCGGCCAGGGCAAAAGCAGCATCGCCAGCCTCCTCTGCGGCCTGCTGCCCGCCGAATCCGGCCAGATCACCTTCATGGGACAACCGCTGGAAACGCTGCCGGAAGCCGAACGCCTGGCCCGCATCGCCCTGATGCCGCAGGACGCCCCACTGCTGTCAGCCACCCTGCGCGACAACCTCCGACTCGCCAATCCACAGGTGGATGACCGCACCCTGTGCGAAGCGCTGAACGCCGTAGGGCTCGGCTACCTGCTGCCAGACACCGACCCCGAAACCGGCCTCGACACCTGGGTCGGCCTGAACGGCCGCGCGCTTTCCGGCGGCGAAACCCGCCGCATCGCCCTGATCCGCACCCTGCTGCAACGCAGTGACGCCGTCATCCTGGACGAACCCTGGCGCGGCCTGGACGCCACCACCCGCGCCCGCGCCGCCGCCTGGGTCCGCGAGCAGCAACATGGTCGTACGCTGATTATTCTTGATCATGAGGTTCGGGAGCGGCAGGAGGGGGATCGGGAGTTCGGGCTCTGAGGCTCGCGGGCTTCGGCGGCTTTACTTCGTAGCCCGGCCTCGGGGAGGGGTACTCCCTTCCAGAAGCCGCCGTGAACCCATCCATGGGGGCTTGCGTTCGGCTTCCTGCCTCACACACTTCTGGAAGGGAGTACCCCTCCCCGAGGCCTCAGTTCGGTGCCAACGGCCAGGACGCCACCTGGTAGCAGGTAGCAGGTAGCAGGTAGTAACAGGATGGAGCAACCAGACCCTCAGTTGGCTGGAAGTTGTTAACCGGGCTGCGCGTGATGGCCCTCG
>ERZ869909.1768-NODE-1768-length-16531-cov-4.022912_pt1 | contig 16531 bp, 17 predicted proteins | sample MGYA00520892_ERZ869909 | MGnify/ENA primary metagenome ERZ869909 (study PRJEB32215, sample SAMEA104723947) | bioreactor metagenome | biome: bioreactor; feature: anaerobic bioreactor; material: water | place: China | collected 2015-03-12 ...
GGTGCGCTATTTCCTGCTGCGCGAGGTGCCGTTCGGCCAGGACGGCAACTACAGCCACGAGGCCATCGTCAACCGCAGCAATGCCGACCTCGCCAACGACCTCGGCAACCTCGCCCAGCGCTCGCTGTCGATGATCGCCAAGAATTGCGGCGGCGTGGTGCCGCAAAAGGGCGAGTTGCAGGAGGCCGACCGCGCCATCCTCCGGCAGGCCGAGGAGGCGTTGGCGACCGCGCGCGAGGCGATGAAGGTGCAGGCGATCCACACCGGCCTCGCCGCCATCTTCGCCGTGGTCGCCGAGGCCAACCGCTACTTCGCGGGCCAGGAGCCGTGGGCGCTGAAGAAGAGCGACCCGGCGCGCATGGAGACCGTGCTGTGGGTGACGGCCGAGACCGTGCGCCGCGTCGGCATCCTGGTCCAGCCCTATGTACCGGGATCGGCTGGCAGGCTGCTCGACCTTCTCGCCGTGCCGGAAGGCGCGCGCGACTTCGCCCATGTCGCCGACGCGCACGAACTGGCCCCCGGCACGGCGCTGCCCGCGCCGCAGGGCGTGTTCCCGCGCTATGTCGAGCAGGAAACGGCGGGCTGACGGGCGCGGTCATGCTGGTCGACAGCCATTGCCATCTCGACTTTCCCGACTTCGCGCAGGAGCGCGACGCCGTCGTGGCGCGGGCGCTCGCCGCCGGGGTCGGGCGCATGGTGACGATCTCGACGCGGGTGCGCCGCTTTGCCGAGATCCTCGCCATCGCGGAAGCCTATACGGAAGTCTACTGCTCGGTCGGCACCCACCCGCACAATGCCGACGAGGAGCTCGACGTCACGATGCAAGACCTCGTGCGGCTGGCCGCGCATCCCAAGGTGGTGGCGATCGGCGAGGCGGGCCTCGACTATTTCTACGACAACGCGCCGCGCGAAGCGCAGGCGACGGGCCTGCGCACCCACATCGCGGCGGCGCGCGTCACCGGCCTGCCGCTGGTCATCCATTCGCGCGACGCCGACGACGACATGGCGGCGATCCTGCGCGAGGAGACCGAAAAAGGCGCCTTTCCCTTCGTGCTGCACTGCTTCTCCTCCGGCCGGACGCTGGCCGAGGCCGGCGTCGCGCTGGGCGGCTACGTCTCCTTCTCCGGCATCCTGACCTTCAAGCGCTCCGAGGCCCTGCGCGACATCGCCCGCGACCTGCCGCGCGAGCGGCTTCTGGTCGAGACCGACGCGCCCTATCTCGCGCCGCAATCGCGGCGCGGCAAGCGCAACGAGCCGTCCTACGTCGTGGAGACGGCAAGGGTGCTGGCCGACACGATCGGCGTTTCCGAAGACGAGATCGCGCGGCTGACCACCGACAATTTCTTCCGCCTGTTCTCCAAGATACGGCGCGATGGCTGACCGGCTGCGCCTGACCATCACCGGCTGCGGCTCGTCGCCCGGCACGCCGCGCATCATCGGCGACTGGGGCGCCTGCGATCCCCAGAACCCGAAGAACCGCCGCCGCCGCGCCGCGGCCATCGTCGAACGCATTTCGGCTGAGGGCGAGGTGACGCGGGTGGCGATCGACACCGGCCCCGACTTCCGCGACCAGATGCTCGACGCCGCCGCCGCGCATCTCGACGGCGTGGTCTACACCCACGCCCATGCCGACCACATCCACGGCATAGACGACCTGCGCGGCTATTTCCTCGCCCAGCGCCGCCGCATCGACATCTTCGCCGACGAGGCGACGCTGGCGCGGCTGCGCGACGCTTTCGGCTATTGCTTCGAGACGCCGCCCGGCAGCGCCTATCCGCCGATCGTCGAGCCGCATGCGATCGAGCACGGCGCGGCCTTCACGGTGGACGGCGCGGGCGGGCCGCTGACGTTCGAGCCGCTGCCGCAGATCCATGGCGACATCGTCACGCTGGGCTTCCGCATCGGCCCCGTCGCCTATTGCCCCGACGTCAGCGACTTTCCGGCCGAGACGGCGGCGAGGCTTTCCGGTCTGGACGTGCTGGTGGTCGACGCGCTGCAATACCGGCCGCATCCGAGCCATTTCTCGCTGTCACAGGCGCTGGGCTGGATCGCCGAGCTCAAGCCGAAGCGCGCGATCCTGACGCATATGCACATCCCGCTCGACTATGAGGCGGTGATGGCCGAGACGCCCGACCATGTCGAGCCGGCCTATGACGGCTTGCAGGTGGAACTGCCGCTGTAGCGTGCGCGCACGCCGCGCTCAGCCGCCCGGCACGATCATGCGGCGCGAAACCGAACCCGCAGGGTTCGCAAGAGGCGACCGCCCGTCGCCGATCGTTCGGCGCGCCCTCCGCAGCGAAGCGGCCGCAGGCTGCGTCAGCGTGAGGAGAAAGGAATGGTGCCCCCGGCAGGATTCGAACCCGCGACCCCCTGATTACAAATAGGATTATTATCCTACAACTCTGCGTTGATTAACGCAAATAATGGTTCGCGGACAGCCACTTACGCGACAACCTGGATCAACGTGCGTCGATCGAAAACGGTCGCCGCACGGTGCTCCACCCGGTGTTCGCGAAGGAAATAATCGAATGGCTGTCCTGCATCTAACGGAGTCCCGCATTCGGGACCTCGACCTCGGCTCCGGCATCTGGCGCGACTCGGAGGTCAAGGGCCTCCTCGTCGTCTGCCATGCCACCACGAAGACCTACGCGGCGCAAGGCGATGTCCGCAGGAACGGCCGGCACATCCGGACCGTGCGGGTGAAGATCGACCGCGTCGACCGGATCGGCTTGCGCGAAGCCCGCAACAGGGCGCGAGCGATCATGTCGCAGATCCAGTCCGGCGTGGACCCGACCGCCGGACCGAAGGAGAGCGGCATCACGCTCTTGCAGGCGCTCGGCGAGCACCTTCAGGAGAAGCCCTTCAGGGATGCCACGGTCGAGAGCTACCGCTACAACATCGAGCACTATCTCGCCCGCTACAAGAACCGGGCCGTGGCCGACCTTTCCCGCTCGGAGGTGCGGGACATCTACCAGCATCTGCGTAGCGCGAAGGGCCAGCCGACCGCGACCGGCGTGATGCGCACCCTGCGGGCGGTGATCAACACGGCGGTGCGCCTCGACGAGACGCTGACGTCCAATCCCGTCGCGTTTCTTCGCCTGCCCGTGGGCAAGAGCCGGCAGGTGGATGAGATCGACCTTGCCGATTGGTGGGAGAGGACGGAGGCGCTGTCGCCGATCCGCCGTGACCTGCACCGCGCCATGCTTCTGACCGGCGCCCGGCGTGCTTCGATCCTGAATGTGAGGCGCAAGGATGTGGACCTCGATCGAAGCGTGCTGATCTTCAACCACATGAAGACCGGCGGCAGGATGCTGTTCCCGATGGGCACGTTCCTGCGTGCGATGATCCGTGAGCGGCTGGAAGACGACCTTCCCCTCGACAATTCCTGGCTCTGGCCGTCGCCGCTCTCCGGCAAGGGCTGCACCACCGAGCCGAAGGAGCGCAAGCGCGGCCTGCCCAGCCCGCACGAATACCGCCACCATGCCCGCACCATGTATATCGCCGCCGGCGTGCCCTATGCCGAGAGCGCGCTGCTTCTCGGCCAGCGTCTTCCGGGAGCCTCAGGCGGTTACGTCCATGCCGAGCACCTTGTCGAGCATCTGCGGCCGTATGCGCAGGCTTTGGAGAACCGGATTGTTTCCGCCCGCAAGACGACCCTGCTGCTGCCGGAGGATCGCGATGCCGCGTAACGGCAAAGGCCAGCGCCCGAGGCCGCACGCGCCTGTTCCCTTGCAGCGGCAGAGGCCGGCGAAGAAGCAGGGGCCCGTCACGATGGAGGCGGTCGAGGCCCTGGTCAGATGGTATCTCGACACGCATTGGTTCACGCCGTGGTTCGATACCGAGGCGGCAGCCGCCTATCTCCGGCGCGAGCCCGGAACGCTCAAGGGCTGGCGGTCGAAGGGCGAAGGCCCGCGCTTCCATACCGTGAACGGCCAGCTCATTCGCTACCATGTCGACGATCTCGATGCCTTCGTGCGCGGCGGCAGGCGCAAGAAGCGTGTCCCCGCATGGCTTATGGACAAGGTGGCCGAGCGGGCGGCGGACAGGCTTTTGCCCGCTGTCAAGCCCCCTCGTGACGCGGCGCGATAATGATAGTCCTCTTTGCTCTTGATCGGTGATTATTAGACGACGCGCGCTTTTCGAGGAACCGAAACGGCGAAGCGCGTGACCGGGGAAGCCCGGTCCTCCTCAGACAGAAACCACGTCTGAAACCGGCCCGGCGGCGCTGCCGTCCGGCCCAAAGGAGGTCTTTGCCATGCAGGCAACCCTTACGAAGGAAGATGTCGAGGACGCCATGCGCCGCGTGCTCGATGCCCACCGCAGCAGTCCCTGGTACGACACGGACGCTGCCGCCACCTATCTCTCGTCCACGCCCGGAACCCTGCGGGTCTGGCGCTCGCTCGGCACAGGGCCGCGCTATCATATCGTCCACGGCAAGGTCGTTCGCTACCACGTCGACGACCTCGACGCCTTCGTGCGCGGGGAGGACGGTCGATGAGCGATCTCATGGAAAATGCAAACGGGCGCGCCGAGGGGATCGGCGCGCCCGCAGGAGCTTTGGAGAAGACCGTCGAGTTCGACATCGACAATGTTGAGGATACCGCTCCCCAGGTTGTCGAAACGCCGTCGAAGCATGATCCCGAGGCCCTGAACGCCCATGCCGCCGCCGGGCACGACCTGATCCCGATTGAGGGGAAGGCGGCCTTGGCAAAAGGCTGGCCTTCGATGCCCGCACTCTCGCTCGACAAGGCGAAGGCGCGCATGGCGGCGGGTAGGAACGTCGGCGTTCGCCTGCGCGATACGGACCTCGTGATCGATGTCGATCCTCGGCATTTCGACGAGGACGACGATCCGCTGGCGCGGCTCGTCATCGACTTCGGCTTGGCCAACGCGCCGTTCGTTATGACGGGTGGCGGCGGACGGCACCTGTATTTCAGGAAGCCGGCCGAGATCGAGATCGCGGGCAAGCTCGCGGGGTACGGCGGTATCGAGTTCAAGTCGAAGGTCGGTCAGGTCGTGGCGGCGGGATCGATTCATCCCGACACCGGTTGTCCGTATCGACTCGACGATGATGCGCTTGCCATGTCGTTCTCGGAAGCACCCGAGGCGACCACGGCTCTCCTGGACGCGATCGGGAGGCGTTCCATGGAGGCGTCGGCCGATGCCGGCGCGGTCGATGAGGGGCGTCTTGCCGAATGGCTCGGCCACATCGACGTGACCGAGTACCGTGACGAGCTGACGTGGCGCGGGCTGATGATGGCCTGTCATCATGCGACGGGTGGCGCGGGCCTCGACGCCTTCATCGACTGGAGCACCTCGGACCCCGACTATGGGGAGCACGGCGATATTATCCGTCGTCGCTGGAACTCACTGGACGTGAAGCCCGGCGCGATTACGGCGCGAACGCTGATTGCCGCGTTGCCGAGGGAGATGCGTAGGGAGGCCACCGAGCTTCTCGGCCGTGCGAACGCCGAGGACGACTTCCCTGTCGATGATGAGGACGCCGGCGAGGAGTCGGACAATGTTTGGGACGGCTGGGTCTTCGTCGCGGAGGCCATGCAGTTCATCAGGCGGGAGGACGGACGGAAGTATCGCACCGACCAGTGGAAGGCGCTCTATGCCGGTCTCTATCCCGATGGCGATATTCTCAACGCGGTCTGGAAGTCGCGCATTCCGATCAGGAAGTTCGAGCGCCTGATTTATCTGCCCGAGGCGCCAGAGTTTCCCTACGGTCCCTCGCGTGTCTTCTATAATATCTGGCGCAAGTCCGGTGTCGAGCCGCTGCTTGGCGATGTGAAGCCATTCCTCGATCACATGGCGTTCCTGTTTCCCAATGAGGGGGACCGCGAACTGGTGCTCGACTATCTGGCGCTGCTCACGCAGAAGCCTGCCGACAAGATCCACTTCGCGCTGCTGATCCGTGGCGTGCAGGGAACCGGCAAGAGCTGGATCGGCAATCTGATGGAGCGGATCATCGGCACGCCGAACGTCGTGCGGCCGTCGAACGACGAGGTCATCTCGAAGTGGACGCGCTGGATGGAAGGCGCGCAGCTTGCGATCGTCGAGGAGTTGATGACGCTTGGTCGGCTTGAGGTCGCGAACCGTCTCAAGCCGGTCATCACCGACCCGACGATCAGGATCGAGGAGAAGAACTGCTCCATCTACTCGCTCCCGAACAAGCTCAACTTCCTGTGCTTCACCAATCACGAGGACGCGCTGAAGATCGAGCATGGCGACAGGCGTTGGCTGGTCGTCTTCTCGCCTGCGATCAAGAAGGACGCCGACTATTACGAGCGGCTGTTCGGCTACCTGGAGAACGGCGGTGCGGCTTTCGTGAAGCACTGGCTGTTGCAGCGCCAGATCGTCCTGAACGGCCACGGGGTCGCGCCGCCCACGTCGGGCAAGGAAACCATGCGGCGGATGTCGATGGGCGATGCCGAGGCGTTCCTGCTGGAGCTCTATGAAGGCGGCGACGCACCCTTCGACTTCGACCTCGTGCGGGTGGACGACCTCGTCGAAGCGGTCCCTTCGGCGCTGCGCGGCAAGGCCAATCTGCGCTCGCGGCTGTCGAAGTTCCTGAAGGACGAGCTGGGAGGCGTGGCGCATACTCGCCATACCAAGCGCCATCCCAATCGGCCGGCTTGGCAGCTCTGGTCGCTGCGCAATCACGACATATGGGAGAATATCGGAGCCTCGGGCAGGATCGACGCCTACGTCAACCACTACGCTATCGATACGACTCGTTGATTGATTGCGTGGACGTAGACAAGGGAGACAGCCGGAGGGCGGCATCGTCGTCCACCGGCTGTCGCAATAGAATCATGCGCTTAAGCGTCGGTAGACAAGGTAGACAATACTTTTCTCTATTCTGTCCGTCAGGACGAGAGATAGAGCCGGTGGAAGGATCGGCTCGGCTGCCGGTCGCCGTATAAGAACCCGGAGATGGCCGAAATCACCGTCTGCCTGTCTACCGTCCAGGCATGAAGCGACCGCAACGACGTGGCCGAAGGCGGCGCTCGCCTCGCAGACCACGCAGTCCTCGCGCGTGCGAGGCAGTCGGGTGGTCGAGAGAGCGCAGAGCGTGGTGGTAGGGGGTGCTCGACGGCGGCAAGGTGATGGCGAACGAGGCGAAGAGGCACCGAATGCGTCGGCGGCGTGCCTGAGCGCCACGGCGGAGCCTCGGTGCCAGAGCATTGAACACTGGATAGGAGGGCCTGAGTCCCAAAGGTGAGTCGGATCAAGGGCTTGGTCGACGACAGCCTCGAAAGCACCGGGCCAGGCACCGGAAAAGCCCTTTCATGCGAACAACCCACTTCCCATCGAGAACGGGCCGGCGTTCTGGGGTTGCCGCCGGCTCATTGACCCCTCCTGTATGGAAACAAGGTCGGGGGCTCGATCTCCAAAATTTTGCGAAGTGAATTCGATGGCGTCCCGCGAGTTCCGCACACCGCATCGTCGCAATCAGGCAATCAAGAAGAAGGCGGAAAGCCGTGGGTGACAGGAAAGGTGAGGCTCGGGCGGTGCGCCGCCCCGCCATGGATCGGCGGTGGTCGCCCGCGATCGAGGCGAGGGTGCTGGACATCGTGTCGCGCACCGGCTCGCCGAAGATGGCGGCGGAGGCGACCGGCGTGTCCGTCGCCACGATCCACGACCACCGTCGCCGCGACGCCGACTTCGGTGCTCGCTACGGCGCCGCGATGGACACGGCGTTCCATCAGGTTTTGTCGAAGGCTTTCGAGCGCTCCCTTGCCGACGAGGAGCCTTCGGATCGGCTGATCGAGGTATTGCTGAAGTTCCGCTGGCCCGAGCGGCTGAACGGCTTCCTCGCCTTCACGGCGGATGGAGGCTCCGCAGCGTCGGCGCCGGCTGGTCTTGATCCGAGGATCATCGCCAAGATGGAGCCGGGGGATCGAGCGCTGTTGATTGATTTGCTTGGCAAGTATCTGGTCGTCGAGGTGGAGGCCAAGACCGATGGCGCGCTCGTTCCCATCAACTGATGTCGCCATCGTCATGTTGCGCGACCTCGTGGCCGCCGAAACCTTAGTATCCTCGCTTGCGGCCACCGCGCCGGTCGCCGTGGCCGAAGCTGGCGGAGCGTTGGTGCTCGTTGCCGAGCGCGGCCGTCGCACCGGCGCATGGTTCTGGTCGATCGCACCGATCGAGGACTCTTTGTGGGAGAAATTGGCCAACGAGCATCAGGCGAGGCACCGCGCGAATGCTGGGGAGGATTGATCCATCAGAAAATCGAATATTGGGCCATGGTCCGATATTTATCAGCCTTATTGAAGTGTTGCGGGCAAGCAACTCACCTGTTCCGATATGTTCGGAACATGCCGAAAAGCCGCCCCATGTGAGTAAACTCTTTTGGACAGGAAGCATTTTCGCGATCATTCAATTGCTCCGGCCCGATTGTGGGCGCTTGAGGAGCAAAGCCATGAGCAACAAGCTTATCGTTGTTACCGCCGACCATCGGCGGCGTGCCTATGCCGCCATGAGGCAGTGGGGCGACCTGGATCGCGATGACAGCATTTTGGAGGGTGCTTGCGAAGCGCGATACCTCAGTCCGGTGGAGATCGAGGGCGCGGCGTATACGCTTGCGGTACTGGAGGACTTTCGTACGAACCGCGGTCCCGTGGTCGCCGACTTCTTGCCCGCGCTGCTTGCGGAGAGCGCAGGCGGTCCCGAAAACTTGGCGATGGAATACGGCATCACCATCCCGATCAGCGCCACGGTTCGCCGTAACGCTCGCCGCGAGGCCATTCGGAGCCTTGCAAAGGCTTGCTGAGAACAATGGCGCTCGATGCGTCTCGAAAGCTGCATCCTGATCGCGTCCGAGCCGATGTTGATCGGCTCGGACCGCGATGGCGGTGACGAAAGGCGGCTGTGCCGCGCCTGTTTCGCTCCTGAGCCTTCGCGTGACGCGGTAGCGAAGGAGATGGACATGGCGGTCAAGAAGTTGGCCCTTGCGAACCGAAAGGGCGTCGGCAAGCTCGCGGAGCGGCTGATTGTCGAGCATCCTGACTGGACCTACGCGGCGGTCGCCGCCGAGGTTAACCGGCTGGTCGAGGGCGCCGCAGCCACCGAGAAGTCGGTCAGGTGGTACGCGAGCCGGATGCGAAGGCGCGGGGAGGACGTCCCGCTCAAGCGGCGGGCGGGAGGTCGCCCGCGAGAAGCCGCTTCCTGATCAGCTTGCGGACGCGGTACCATTTGCCCTGCTCGAAGCTCAGGCTGCGATACCAGGCGGCGTGCTCCTCCATGAACGCCCATTCCTCGGGGTCGTCGGGATGGTCCCGCATCACCGCCTCGGCCATGGCTTCGATCTCCGCGCGAGGAACGAGGCGCGGCAGGACCGAGCCCTCGACCACGGCCCAGCCGATGCCGATCACGATGGGCGACAGCGCCGCCGCAATCGCCAGCCATTTCAGGGTGAGCCAGAGCCAATCCAAGAAGTTCACCTGATTAGGAACAATTCGTTCCTATCTCAGATAACACATCGTTCGTGGACGTGGAGCGGGTCATCGGAACAATTTGTTCCTATGTTGCCGTTTGCGTCGAATCTACGCCGTAGGGCTGAAGAGCTTGGAATATCTAACGCTGAAGTCGCGCGCCGCGTCGGTCTCAGCGAGCGTCGCTATGCGAACTATGTCAGCGGCAAGCGTGAGCCGGACTTGGCAACGCTTGTCAGAATTGCAGAAGTTCTTGGAACGTCGCCGAATTCTTTGCTTATCGCTCCAGCGAACAATCAGAGTTTATCTGCAAAAGACCTTTTACAAGATCGGTTGAGGATTGCGGCAAGCCGCATGGACGAGCGGGTCTTAGAAATAACTGTCGTACAGGCAGAGGCGGTGGCGTCAGTGGATAGTTGGGGAAGTCGTCCCAACACGCCAACGATGTAAGGCGTGATTATCCATCAAGCGCTTTTATCGAGGAGCACGCCACCTGGTTTCGATCTAAGAACCTTGAGAAAGGTAAGCGGCACGGGGCGCGGAAGCCGATCAGGCAAAGGCTGGGGCCTTCTACATCTGCGCGATCATCCGCATAGGTAGGCACGCTGGACTAGTGACGTGCCTTTATCTGCGCACGGAGCGTTTTTGCTCTTGCACCAAAGGCAGGGTCGATCTGCCGGGCTGCTTCGAGACGTCCCAGCAGCGGTCCTGCAACCTTTGCCACCTCCTTGCCAGATCGGGCCTTGATGAGTTCATCGAAGCCGACTTTGATCTTGAGGTGAAGTTTGTTGGGGATGCGCTCACCTGTCGGGGAGTTGCAGACACCGGTTATGATTTTCGGCGTGCCCGCAGCGAAATGCTTCATCTTGTGCGATTTCAGGCCAAATCCTGAAATGATCTGGTGAGCTTCGTACAAAACGGATCGCCCGGCTGCTTCTCCGCTCATTGTGATGTCGTCCACGTAAGCCGTCATCGTGAGGCTGTGCCGGACCGCAAGCTCGGCGAGCGCATCGAACATCGGCTTAAACGCATAGTAGGCGATGATCGGGCTGGCGCTGCTTCCGGTCGCCAAATGGGCATTAAACGTGAGGAGGTCGGCCAGAATTCCCGCCACATCGCGCCTGCATTGCAACGTCCCTTCAAAGAACCGAAAAATGGCTTCGCGGGGCACGGATGCGAAGAACTTCTTTACATCGATCTTGATCGTAGGAGCGCTCATGTCGTGCGCCCTCGCATTCGTGAGGTAGGACTTCCCTTTGACGGCGGAGTGCAGATAGTCAGGGACCTGGACACGCGATAGCAGCTTGTGAATGCGTGTGTGTATCTTCTGCAAATCCCGCTTGGGTTCTTGAACCGGGCGCTCCTTGTTTCCTTGACGGATGCTGAAGAGCTTGAAGTTTCCGGCATCTGCGGAAAGCCGATCAAGATCCGCAACCGTCACCTTGAAGCCTTCCGTCGACAGGCGGCGTGCGAGGTCGGCTTTGGAGGAGATTGCAAACAGCCAGCAATCCCTGATTACGAGTTGCCGCTTCTGCGTCCTTGCTGTCATCTCACCGCATCCGTCGCATCGTGAGGTTGCGTTGTCTCCTCCAACCATTCCAGCATCTTGAGAACCTTATCGGCCACATAGACGCGAGGTCGCTCGGAAATATCGTTCGACTCGGTGCGCTCAGCGAAAAGAAGCAGAGATGAAAGCGGAATCTTAAAATACGCAGAATACCGCTCAAGAACATCAATGCTTGGTTTCTTGCCGCCTTCCTTTTCAAGCTCAGAAATAAATGACTTCGAGAGTCCAAGGCGTTCGGCAAGATCGACCTGAGAAAGCCGATGATATTGCCTGATCAGTTTGAGCGCTCGATGATACATTGCATTCCGGTCTCTAAAGTATAGTGGGGATTTTGCTTAGAGGTCGCCAAACGTCTGTCTCACCGCCCTAATGATCCGAACCGTCCAGTAGACGATCTGGAACGCAGCAATGAGGGTGTACCGATTGACGAGCTTGCGGCCGAGGCCTCGCACACGTCTCCTGGCACTGGCAGTCTTCCGTTCGTCGCTTGGGGGATCAGTCGTTGTCGACATGATCATTTCCTTTCTCACCGACCGGCCTGGTCACGGACTATTCCGTGATTGCAGACGGGCGGCGCCTTCGAGAAAGGACATCTCGAACAGAAGGACCCCTAAGCACCCCAGCGTGTATCGAAGCCTTCCGATACACGCCTATCCTCGGCGGGCGGCTCGCGGGCACAGCGGATCGTGCGGCACGAGGGCGTCCCCTAGAATTGGAGGGCTCTTGCGAACCCCAAGGACGGATCGCTCCGTCCGGTGGAGAGGCATGATGTCCAACCAAGCGTGAATGCACCTTTGCCTGATTCGGTGTCGCGGGTCAATTAAGTTCGCTGGTAGAGAACTTAATTTGCAAATGCCCTGTTGCCTTGGGTAGGTCATTGTGGACGATTTGCCTGTCAAGTGCTGCCCGACCGGATAAGAATGCGGGTCTCAGGGGATGAGAAGCCAAAAGCCCCTAGACGCGGGAGCGTCGCCTCTTGAGCAAAGCCTGCGGAAAATCTAGCCTCTTCTCAAAAGTGGAAAGGGGCAAGTTTGGCTTCGGAAAATGCAAGCGAGCGCGAGAAGCGCGAGGACATAATTGAAGTTGTCCAGATGTTGGAAGGCCTCAGCCCTGTCCAGGTGGAGGTGGTTCGCTCAATCATCAAGCGTTTTGCAGATGAGCAGGAAAGCAAACTCGTCCGCGACGACTTCTTGACGCTGGCATCATTCGAATACTTCACGATGAGACTCGCCGCCCACCATGCTTACAGTTCGAGCGTGCTGAAAAAGGAGAACTTCGAGCACATCCTGGAGCAGGCATTCCGCAGATCCGGCGTCGAAACCGTGCGGGCAAAAAGCATGACCGTACGAGGGGCGGACCTCACTGTGGGCGGTGTCACGCTCTCGCTCAAGACCGAGGCCTCGCAGGGCCTCCGCACCGGATCGATAACCATCTCCAAGCTGATGGAGGCCGCATGGATCAAGCAGGTCACCGAAAGGGAGGATATTCCTGGCTTCATAGCTTCAATGGTCATGCCCCACTTTGGCAATTACGATCGCATCTTCATCCTGCGGTCTTACGCGGCGACAGGGCGCGACGGCTTTATCCGATACGACCTACGAGAGATACCTAAGGATTTGCTTGAGAGGATCGGAGACCTTACGGCAGCGGACTTTTCACCACTCACCAAAACTCGCACGACATCGGCCGGCGTGACGCTCAATGGACGCGCGGCGTTCAGGTTCAGGTTGGACGGGAGTGACGACAAGCTTACCGTTACCAACCTCGACATTGAGCTATGCCCGCTCCATGCTTGGTGGAGCCTTGCGAAGCCTGACTAGATCGCTAGAGCGAGCTGGGCGCTCGCGCGGCTTTCCCTGCGGGGACGCGCAGCTCCCGCAGCATCTGAGGCGACGGCATCGGCGATCAGCGAACTAACCAGAGGCGGGACGGCGTCGCCTATCTGCCGGTACTTGAAGGACAAGGTGCCGAGGAAGTGGTAGTCGGCGGGGAAGCCTTGGATCAGGGCCATCTCGCGAACCGTCAGCAGCCTATCCTGCTCGGGGTGGGAGTAGCGGCCATTGCCCGGATGACTGCACTCCCGCGTCACGGTCGGCGCAACTCTGTCCCAAGCTAGGCGGCCGTAGACATCGGGAAAAGACCCTGGGTCCTTCACGTTCATGCTCGGGATGCGCAGGTGTCCTAGCTCGTCGGGTATATCTGTCCAGCTTCCACCATCTCGCGGTATAGCCCTCATCCGCGCGAGGGAACGGTCGTTCATGCTCGGGCATAGGTGCATCGGGTCGTCGGGGTGGCTCTCGCCGGCATCGACCGGCGGCAGGTGAGCTATGGCGTCTCGGACGCTTCGATGACGTGCGACGCGCGGCAAATCGAGTTCAAAAATACCACCGAGCTTTGCCACGATGAGAGACCGAAGGCGACTCTGCGGCAGGCCGAACTCCTTCAGGTCATGCACCTCGGCAAACACATCGTAACCCAGCTCCGTCAGCCTCCGGTGCAGGCTCTGGAAGTGGTGGCGGTGCTTCCCACGAAGGAGTTCCTTCACATTCTCGATGATGAGATATTTCGGACGCCACGCCTCCGCGAAGAGCGCTGAGCGTTCGACGAGTTGATTGCGGGGGTCGTCTTGCACGTGATTGCGGGACTGCTTTTGGCTGAACCCAGTGCAAGGCGCGCAGGAGATTAGTACGTCCACATCAGGCGGCGAGAACCCGAAGTGCCCGGCAACCTCTTCGGGCGTGACCTTGGAAAGGTCGGCGCTCATGGGTCGGAGGCCTATGTTGTGGGCGTATGTGTCGTTACAGCTTGTTGCCCCGATCCCATGGCTCGGTTTGGCAACCTCCAGATCGGCGGCGCCTATCATGACGAACCTGCCGTCGCGGGCAAATCCGCACGACATTCCGCCTGATCCCGAGAAGAGGTCGACTACATTTAACTTCATGCTCTCCAAGCTATCGCGACTCGTTCAAAGATGGAGCGCCATGATAGAAAATTTCCCAGGCCGCGCGAAGGCGTAAAGCGAGATGGACGTATTCGACCCACAGAAGAGAAGCGAGGTCATGTCCCGAGTGCGGGGCAAGGACACCAAGCCGGAGCTGCGGGTCCGCTCCTACCTGCACGCGGCCGGTCTCCGATACATCCTCCACGACAAGCGGCTGCCGGGCAAACCGGACCTGAGCTTCCCGTCTCGAAGGGTGGCCTTGTTCGTGCATGGTTGCTTCTGGCATGGCCATGAGGGATGCAAGAGGGCTACCATCCCGGCGACACGACCAGAGTTCTGGCGGGCAAAGATCGAAGGCAATAGGCAACGCGATTTGCGGGATCAGGAGGCGCTAGAAGCACTTGGTTGGCAGGTGCGGGTTCTCTGGCAATGCTCGATCACAGACGCCTCTCTGAGCGACTTGGCCCAAGAGATAGTAGGCGTTCCTTCTCGAAGGTGGCGGCCCATCACGGTACGTTAACGCTCAAAGGGTTGAGGGAAATCCCTGCAATCAGAGACATCGTAGAATGGAAAATGGTGCCGGTGGAGAGGATCGAACTCCCGACCTTCGGTTTACAAAACCGCTGCACTACCGCTGTGCTACACCGGCCCCTGCGACACCTATTTTCGGTGCCTATTCGGTACTCGTCGGGACCATGCGCAGCCTAAGCGCATGATCCGATTCGCATTCTCGCCTCCAGGCCCTCCGATTACAAATCAGGTGCTCTACCAACTGAGCTACAAGGGCTTCGCCGAAGGCGTTAGCATAATTCGCATCGCTGTAAAATGGCGGCGAAACGGAATGTGCGGGCGACGCGCTCAGGCCCCGTCCCGCACATCGCCCTGCCGCAAAACCGGTTCCCACGCCCGGCCCGCATGCTATAGGTCGCCATGGGCCGCAAGCGGCGGCCCGCTTGCGGCAGACCCATCATCGCGGCAGACCATGACAACCGACGACCTCGCCATCGCCTTCACCGCCAACGACACCCCCGACGCCCGCGAGGCCGCCGCGCGCCTTTCCGCGCTTTACGGCCAGACCCCGCTCGAGGAGGCCGACGTCGTGGTGGCGCTGGGCGGCGACGGCTTCATGCTCCAGACGCTCCAGGAAAACATGGATTCGGGCCGCTCGATCTACGGCATGAACCGCGGCACGGTCGGCTTCCTGATGAACGAGTATTCGGAAGCCGGCCTGCGCGAGCGCATCGCCGCCGCCAGCGCCGAAACCATCCGCCCGCTGGTGATGGAGGCGCAGACCGCCCTCGGCGAGACCGTCTCGGCCCGCGCCATCAACGAGGTGTCGCTGTTCCGCCAGTCGGCGCAGGCGGCCAAGGTGCGCATCTCCATCGACGGCAAGGTGCGGCTGGACGAACTGGCCTGCGACGGCGTCATGGTGGCCACGCCCGCCGGCTCCACCGCCTACAACCACTCCGCCCACGGGCCGATCCTGCCGCTCGACGCCCGGCTTCTGGCGCTCACGCCCGTCAGCCCGTTCCGCCCGCGCCGCTGGCGCAGCGCGCTGCTGCCCAACCGCTCCGTGGTGCGTTTCGACATCCTCGAGGCCGACAAGCGGCCCGTCAACGCCGTCGCCGACCACAAGGAGGTCAAGTCGGTCACGTCGGTCAGCGTGCGCGAGTCGCGCAACTCGACCGTCACGCTGCTGTTCGACGCCGACCATTCCTGGAGCGAGCGCATCCTGGCCGAGCAGTTCCTCTATTGAACGACGCGCCGATCTTCACGATATGACACGGAAATCCGCGCAAACACGCGCTTTTGACGCCTGCGCCGTTGACATTGACGCCATCGCGCCTTAACGGCGGCACGAGGTATCCGCGCGCCGAAGATCGAGCCGGGGCCGGAACCGGGACGCAAGCGCGGCGCCGTCGCCCATCCGCGAACGCATATCCGCGAAACAAGCAAAGACATCCAGAACGTGTCATCATCGCAGCAGACTGAAATCGAGACCGCAGCCACGGTCGAAGCTCCCACGGGCGAAGCGCCCGCTGTAGAGGCCCCCGCGGGCGAGACGCCAAGCGTCACCTTCGCCGAACTCGGGCTGTCGCAGAAGGTTCTGTCCGCCGTCACCGATGCCGGCTACACCTCGCCGACGCCGATCCAGGCCGGCGCCATCCCGCACGCGCTGGCCGGCAAGGACATCCTCGGCATCGCCCAGACCGGCACCGGCAAGACCGCCGCCTTCGTGCTGCCGATGATCACCAGGCTCGAAAAGGGCCGCGCGAGGGCGCGCATGCCGCGCACGCTCATCCTGGAGCCGACGCGCGAGCTCGCCGCGCAGGTCGAGGAGAACTTCGTCAAATACGGCAAGAACCATCGCCTGACGATGGCGCTGCTGATCGGCGGCGTCTCGTTCGACGAGCAGGAGAAGAAGCTGGAGCGCGGGGCCGACGTGCTGATCGCCACGCCCGGCCGCCTGCTCGACCATTTCGAGCGCGGCAAGCTGCTCCTGACCGGCGTCGACATCCTCGTCATCGACGAGGCCGACCGCATGCTCGACATGGGCTTCATCCCCGACATCGAGCG
>ERZ869909.1769-NODE-1769-length-16529-cov-4.404024_pt1 | contig 16529 bp, 15 predicted proteins | sample MGYA00520892_ERZ869909 | MGnify/ENA primary metagenome ERZ869909 (study PRJEB32215, sample SAMEA104723947) | bioreactor metagenome | biome: bioreactor; feature: anaerobic bioreactor; material: water | place: China | collected 2015-03-12 ...
CATAGTGATCCGGATCGATTTCTTTTGGCACCCCATTTGGATACCGTTCCAGCCAAATCTTATCCACCGTGAACGCTCCTGATTTACGTAATTTTTTTAAATAATAGTCACGAATAACACGTCATCTTCTCATATCCGACCAGTCGATCATAGCGTTAATCGGCCTTGATCGCCTCACGATCCTGCACGATCGAGCAAAATTCGTGCAATGTCAGCTGGGCTTTGCATATGTGCATGATGCCCGCCTTCTATCGTCAGTGTCGTCAATTGTTGAACATGATGTTGCCAGTTTTGAATCGCTTGATGCAAGTCGTTATGGCCGCTGTCGCCGAGCACAACGTGTAACGGACAGCGAATATTCTCTAACATATCGACCGCATGCGCTGCTGTAAAGCGAATTGGTGAGGGCAACCGAACTCGGGGATCAACACGCCACTCAAATCCGCGTTCAGTGGTCACCACGCTGCGCTCAATTAATAAACGCGCTAAATCTGGCGTCAGATCGTTTAACTCAGCACGCAGATTGACTAAACGTTGTAGGTCTTTATAGCAGGGAGCGGCTTTGCTGCGCAATTCGCTGCGCTGTGCGGTGGCTTTTTGCAGATGAGTGACAAGGTTGCCACCTTGGCCGAGCCACAATCCCATGGCTTCAATTGCAGTCACACGTTGCACTTGGTCTGGCAATGCTGCCGCCACGAGTTGTGCCACATAGCCACCCATACTATGGCCGAGCAATTCTAGATTCGACCACTGCTGTTGTTGCTGCTGTTGTTGAATTAATGCAATCACATCGGCAACGTATTCGGTGAAGTAATACCACGCACCTTGCGGCCGATGATCGGAATGGCCGTGGCCAGCAAAATCAAGTGCAATCAGGTCGAGGGTATGCGGTTGCGCAGCGGTTTCGGCTGTGGATTCCAGCTGGGCTTGAATTTCCAATTCTTGCAACAGTGGGGTAAAGCTTGCCGCATTGTCTAACCAACCATGCAGCGCCAGCACCGTCCGTGGTGCTGTACTCGGAAATTGCGCATGGACTCCCGCGAGTTGAATATACGGGAGGTTAAATTGAACCGCCCTCAATGCTGCTGCCGCACAGGTTCACGTTGCATCTGTGGCCGTTGCTGCGGTGCTTGCTGGGTCGGTGGACGCTGGTCGCGCTGGTCATCGACATGGCGCACACCATAAGGGAAGTAGTATGGGTGTACGCGGTACGGGCCGGTGCCGTACAAGCGGTGGCGATACCAAGGCGAATACATGTCATGATGCCAGACATCCACGCGCTGCGGCTCTTCTGACCACAAATGGACGCCCTGCGCGCGCACTAATGGAAAACGATAAACAAACTCGTCAATGGTGTCTTCGACCATGCTTTGGTAAGTACCTAGCACCGTAATCGAACGGCCACGGGCATACACTTCAGGGTCAGCAAAGCCTTCAACGCGCACCCGGAAACGGCCTGGAGTTTGGTCACTGACATACGGACGGCCCGTGCCACGCAAGGTGAAAAACACCACTTCGATTTCGGAGTGCTCGGCGCGGTTACGTACCTCGGCAATGACCCCGCCCCAGCGCACCAAGTCACCTTGAGTCGCTTCAGGGCTGGCCATCACGGTAGAAAAATTGGTCAGGCTTTCGTCGGTTGTACGAATATTTTCTGGTAACCGTGCAGCACAGCCGCTCAATAACAGCAGTGCAGCACTGGCACTCAGGATCCATTTCCAAAAACCAAAATTCAGGGTGTCGATTTTCATGAGCTACCTCCTCGGCAACAACCTTGCTCGCGCGCGTCTCGGCTCTTACGCCTAGCCACGCCCCGGCAGTTTCTGCCATGTCACTTCATTCCGGACATAATGCAGTTCAAATTCACTTGCTGGTACCGCCTGACCGCGCAAAAATGCGTCGCGACCAAGTGCTAACATATCAATCGCATGCGGGAAATGCACTGTTGCTTCTGCATGGGTTGCCACAACTGTAGCCCCCACATTGGCCAGTGCCTCAGCGAGTTCTGCCGCATAGGTGACAAAGCCCGTACCAACGCCATACCATTCACTACGTTGCTCTTTCTTGGCAGCTACATTGGCAGCTGTGTTGCCAGCCATGTTGCCAGCCATGTCGAGCGCAGTGACGATCGTATTTGGCGCGCACACCACTTCTGCATGCTGTGCAACCATCAGACCATTTTCAACCTGGTAGGTTCCCGCATACACCTCGCCCATGCGCGCATCAATAGCAGCAAGAACCTGTGACACTTGCCCTAAACGCCAAGCCTGTTGCGCCATCGCCTGCAAACTCGACACGCCAACTAAAGGAATACGTTGACTGAATGCCAGGCCTTGCGCAATCCCAGCGGCAATGCGTACACCGGTAAAGCTACCCGGGCCACGCCCGACAATAATGGCATCCAATTCAGCTAGGCTACTGCCCGCTTCTGCAAGAACTTGCTGAACAAACGGCAGTAATAAGTCCGCATGTTGCCGCGGTGCTTCTTGCCCGCGAAATACCAGCTGTTCACCATCACTATACGCAACCGAACAGTATTCGGTTGCACTGTCTATTGCCAATAACTTTGGCTCACTCATTCGACGTTCCTCAAAAACTCTAACGCTTTAGCGAGCGACCGCGTGCGCTGCATCGGCGGTAAACTCGCAATAAATGTTTGTCCATACTGTTTCGTGACCATTCGATTATCGCAGATGATCAAGACACCGCGGTCATTGACATCCCGCACCAAACGCCCCGCCCCTTGCTTCATCGCAATCACGGCCTGGGGAATTTGAATGGCGGCAAACGGGTCTTCGCCCTTCAAGCGACAATCTTCAACGCGCGCCTGCAACAGCGGCTCGTCCGGCGAACTAAAGGGGAGCTTATCAATAATCACACAACGCAACGCATCGCCACGCACATCAACCCCTTCCCAGAAGGAACTGGTACCCAGCAATATCGCATTTTCTGCCGCCACAAACTGATTTAACAACTCGCGCTTGCTCGAGGTTCCCTGCACTAAAACCAGCCGATCCGTATCGTTACGCAACGCTTTGGCGACCAGTTGCAACATCCGATGGCTGGTAAACAGCACAAAAGTGCCGCCATGGTTCGCTGCCACAACTTCTTCAACTAACTGCACCAGCGCCTGACTCATGTCGCGCGAATTGGGTTCCGGCAAATAGCGCGGTAAACACAACAAGGCTTGTTTTTGAAAATTAAACGGACTGTCGAGCACCAGTGTATGTAGTTTTGCAGGTGTTAAACCAAGCCCTAAACGCTGATTAAAAAACGTAAATGAACCGTTTACGGTCAGCGTCGCTGAGGTAAATACCCAGCGCGCTTCTTGTGCTTCAAGCTGGCGACCGAAAGGTTCAGCAACCGACAGTGGCGTGCGATGCACACTTAAATGCCGCGGTGTCGTTTCGTACCAATAACTGTAACCGGTAACCTGAGTATTTTGCAGTAATTGCCAACGCTTGTGAATGAGATCGAGGCGCTCATAGCACTGATCGAGTTCTTTAATCCGCCCCAACAAATTGCGGCAAATATCCAATGCCCGCTGCAGCATGTCCGCTAACCGTTGCACGGCCACACCGGTTTGTTCTGTCGCTAGCGCGTCGCGCCAATTACCGCGTTCTGGGTCTACCGCAAAGGTCAGACGTAAATCCCGAGCTGAGCGTTCAAGTTGATCGGCAATTTGCGACAATGGCCGGGCGTCGCGCACTTCAGTGCGGTACAACAGCTGCAGATCCTTACACAGGTCGACGATCATGCGCGTCGACACGGTTTCACTGAAATACTGACTGGCAATGTCTGGGAGCTGATGTGCCTCGTCGAAGACAATCAAATCGGCGGCCGGAATTAACTCACCGAAACCGGTATCTTTTAAAACCAGATCAGCACAGAACAAATGATGATTAACGACAACAATGTCCGCTTCCAGTGCTTCTTTGCGCGCTTTCACCAAATAGCAGTCTTCGTACTGCGGACATTCCCGGCCAAGGCAGTTATCTATGGTGCTCGTGACTCGTGGTAATGCCGGCGAATCTTCCGCCAGTTCAGCAATTTCACCCAAATCGCCGGTTTTGGTCCGGTTTGCCCAATCGCGAATAATTTGCAGTTGAGCGAGGATCTCGCTATCGACTTCACCCGGATAACGAATAACCTGTTCCATCCGATTCAGACACAAATAGTTACTGCGCCCTTTTAGCAGCGCTGCGACTTTGCGTGGCGCTAACGCCGCGCGCAATTGCGGTAAATCGCGATGAAATAATTGTTCTTGAAGATTGCGCGTTCCGGTCGACAAAATGACCTTGCCACTTTGCAGCAACGCCGGTGCTAAATAAGCAAATGTTTTACCAGTTCCGGTTTCCGCTTCCACCACAAGCTGCTCGCCCGCTTTTTGCAATTGCGTAATCGCCGCTGCCATTTGCTGTTGGGCGGGGCGGGGTTGAAAACCGGGTAATGCTTTACTGAGTGCTCCCTCGGGTGCAAAAACTGCAGTAACCTCTGACATCAGGACGTCCTTTACGATATGCTAGGGGCATTATTTCATATTCAGACTTGGATGCCGACACTTATGCCGAGTAATTTCATTCATCAATTGCGCATTTTGCTGCTCATAGCCTGTTGCTCGTTCGGGCTAACGAGTGCAGTTGCACAGGCTCAAGGGCAAGCAACCACGCCTATATCGGCGGAAGAAATGCGTGCCGCCTATTTGGCGAATGTTGTTCATTACGTCACCTGGCCGAATGAATCCGTGCGTGAAAGCTTGACGATTGGGGTCCTCGGCAGCCCGAAAGTCTATCAAGAATTACGTAATTCGCCATTGGGCAGTATTCGCGGTTTACGCATTGAAGTCGTTGAAGTCACACGACCAAGTGGCGGCAGTGAAGTGGATGTTTTGTATATTGGTACCGGTGCTTCGCACTTGCTCAATAGTAGTTTCAATGCCGTGCGCGGCCGAGCAATTCTGGTGATCACCGAACACTCGCCGGTGCGCGATGACATGATGATCAATCTGGTCGTCACCACTCAGAATCGCCTCGGCTTTCAGGTTAATTCCGATCGTATTGAAAGTACCGGTTTGCGCGCCTCTGGCGACCTGCTCATGCTGCGCGGCAACGAGTTGGAAATGGCCGTGATGGCTCGCCGTGCGCAAGCGCGCGCGGCGGACTTACAACAACAGGTCAATGGTTTAACCAGCGAACTCGAACAAAGCCGCGCCGAAAATCGGCAACTATTAAATCGCATCGACTTACTCGAGCAAACCGTGCGCGAACGTGACAATGTGCTGCGAGCGCAGCAAGGCACGCTCGAAGACAAACAGCAGGTGATGGACTCCCAGCAAACTGCCTTACAAGAGTTACTCCGTGAGCTCGACGGTCAGCGACAGTTGTTATTTGAACGCGAAGAGCAGTTACGGCAAATTCAAATTACCCTGCGTCGCAGTGAGCAAGCGCTTGAAGAGCAGCAAGTGCAGCTGCGCCAAAAAGAGTTTCAATTGCGCCAAAAACAACAAGAAAGTGACGAGTTAGCCGAGCGCATTTTAGCCAACCGTAACGTCCTTGCAGTGCAACAACAGCAGCTGCGCGATCAGCGCACCGCCCTTGACGAACAATTGGCATTACTCGAGTCGCGCGAGCGCACGATCGACCGCCAACGCTTGTACCTGTGGGCCATTGGTTTTGCGTTTCTAATCGCCTTAGTCATGGCCGTCACAACCGTTGTCATGTTCCTGAATAAGCGGAAAACAGCAGGCAAGCTGTTGCTAACGCTCGATGAATTACGTGACGCCCAAGACAAGCTGGTCGAGTCTGAGAAAATGGCCGCACTCGGTAACCTCGTTGCCGGTGTTGCCCATGAGGTTAACACCCCACTCGGCGTTGCCATCACAGGTACCAGCATGGTGCATGACCGTCTCGCGATTTTGAAAGAGCAACTCGAACAGGGACAACTCACGCGAGACCAACTCAGTGGCTTTATCGAGCGCAGCACCGACAGCTTAAGCCTCACCCAGAAAAACCTGTCGCGGGTGGGTGAACTGATTAGTAACTTTAAGCAAATTGCCGTTGACCAAATGGTTGCTGAGAAACGTGAGATTAATCTCAAAACCTATCTCGAAGAAGTCATGTCGACCCTGTCGATCGAACTGCGACGTGCCGGTATTGTGTACAAGGTCGAGATGGCTGATGACATTGTCATGACCACCATTCCAGGGGCCATGGCGCAGATCATTACCAACTTAGTCACCAATGCCATTCGTCATGCATTCCATCAGCGCAGCGCCGATGAACCAGCCATTTTGACCTTGTCGGCCGAGACCGCCGCAGGTAATCAAGTGCGTTTGCGTTTTAGTGATAACGGCGTCGGTATGGACGAGATCATCTTGGGTCAAATTTATGATCCGTTCTTTACCACCAAGCGTAGTGAAGGCGGCACAGGTTTAGGTATGCCGATTGTGTACAACTTAGTTCGGCAAAAACTGAAAGGCGATATTTCTGTGGAAAGCACCGTAGGTGTCGGTACGACCTTCACGTTAATGCTGCCGCGCAAACTTTAAACTGCAAGAAAGTACTTGCAATCTGAACTTGAGTCGGTAAAATCCATACAACTTAAGCAGACTTGTTCAGATTTAAGCGGACTCCATGGCAGCAGTGCCAGCTAGCAGCAGTGCCAACTAAAAGATAGGAACGGAAATGAATTTATATGGTGCACAATCAGCAATGAACGCAAAACAGAGCCTCTGCTCTGGCGTTGCTGTGCATCACCATCATCATTTCCTCTAGCGGCCTTCTGCATGAGGAAGGTCCTTTGGTACCTTCCTGAGCCCCTTTGATTCTTGAGCCCCGGAAGCGTACCTTCCGGGGCTTTTTTCATGTCTTCGCCGCCCATAGCAGCAACACACGAATCGAATTTAACTTTTTATTGAAACAGTTTTGAAATCAAGCAAATAAGGTGAAACCCAATGAGCAGTGAACGTTTAACGATTGCAGTGCAAAAATCTGGTCGACTCAGCAAAGAGTCACTGAAGCTTCTTGAAGCCTGTGGCGTCAAGTTCAACCTTCACGAGCAGCGTTTAATGGCCCACAGCACCAGTCACCCAATTGATTTATTGCGTGTTCGTGACGACGATATCCCAGGCTTAGTGATGGACGGCGTTGTCGACCTCGGCTTAGTGGGTGAAAACGTGCTTGAAGAAGAGCGTCTCGAGCGCAGCATTAAGAATCAGCCAAGCAGTTTTCAGTCCTTGCGTCGGCTCGATTTCGGCTTCTGCCGGTTGAGCATCGCCGTGCCCAAAGAAACCAACTACCAAGGTTTAACTGACCTTAATGGCAGTAAAATCGCCACCACCTATCCACGCATTCTGGAAAGCTACTTGGCCACCCAAGGTATTCAAGCCAAGCCAGTCATGCTCACCGGCTCCGTTGAAGTTGCTCCGCGGGCGGGCTTAGCTGACGCTATTTGCGATTTAGTATCAACCGGTGCAACCCTGGAAGCCAATGGCTTAGTTGAGCAAGAAGTAATTTTCCGCTCCCAGGTGCAAATTATTCAGCGCAGCGAGTCATTAAGTGACGAGAAGCAGAAGCTAGTCAGCAAATTATTAGCTCGTCTTGACGGTGTGCAGCTCGCGAAAGAGAGCAAATACATTATGCTGCACGCACCAAAAGACAAACTCACCGAAGTCGAAGCCATTTTACCCGGCGCCGAGCGGCCGACTGTGTTGCCCCTAAGTCACACTGACGAGCAAGTTGCCGTACACGTGGTCAGTACCGAGAACTTATTCTGGGAAACCATGGAACAACTGAAAGCATTAGGCTGTAGTTCGATTCTAGTTATGCCAATTGAGAAAATGATGGGGTAAAACCATGGCAACCGACATTCAAGTGATCAACTGGCAAGACGCATCGGCGGCCGAACGCAGTGCGGCTCTTGCGCGCCCGGTGCAAGCCGTCAGTGCACGTTTGCAAGCACAAGTGCGCGACATTATCGACCGCGTTGCCAGCCAAGGTGATCAGGCGCTGCTCGACTACACCGCGCAATTTGACGGTGTGCGTTTAGCCAGTCCGGTGCTGCCGATGGCAACTGTTGCTGCCCTCGCTGAGCAAGCGAGTCCGGCAGTGCAACGTGCAATCGACCAAGCATACAACAACATTCGCCAGTTTCACCTCGCTCAGCAACCGCAAAACGTGCAGGTTGAAACCATGCCAGGTATCGTCTGTGAGCAACGCTTTCAGCCCCTTGAGCGCGTTGGATTATATATTCCGGGTGGCAGCGCCAGCTTACCAAGCACGGTCCTCATGCTCGGAATTCCGGCCCAAATTGCGAATTGCCAAGAACGCATTCTGATCAGCCCGCCAAGTGCCGGCGGTCAGCTTTCGCCGGCAATTTGTTATGCCGCAATTAAATGCGGTATCACCCAAGTTTGCTTAGGCGGTGGCGCGCAAGCGATTGCCGCATTAGCGTTGGGCACCGAAAGCATCACCAAAGTGGACAAAATTTTTGGGCCTGGCAATTCCTATGTCACCGAAGCCAAGCAGCAGGTCAGCCAAATTGCTGGCGGCCCAGCCATTGATATGCCTGCAGGACCGTCGGAAATTTTGGTTATCGCCGATGACAGCGCCGAGCCTGCCTTTGTAGCCGCTGATTTGCTTTCACAAGCAGAGCACGGCCCTGACTCGCAAGTGATTCTGTTGTCGCCGAGCCGCACGCTGATTGAACAAGTAAAAGTCGAGCTGAGTGAACAGCTCGCTGCATTGCCGCGGCAGTCCATTGCCCAACAAGCGTTAAGTGCAAGTGCGTTGATTCTTACCCGTGACCTAACCGAAGCGGTAGCCATTAGTCAAGCCTACGCGCCTGAACACTTATTGCTGCAATTTGACGATACCGACAGTTACTTACCCAAGTTAACCAATGCTGGTTCTATTTTTGTCGGTCACTATACCCCAGAGTCTGGCGGTGACTATGCCACCGGTACCAACCATGTGTTGCCAACGTACGGCTTCGCCCGCAATTACAGCAGTCTAGGTTTGCTCGACTTTTATCGCCGTTACACGGTACAAACCGTCTCAGCACAAGGCCTTCAAGATCTTGGTCAAACACTGATTGACCTAGCCGCAGAAGAGCAGTTAGACGCTCACTTACGTGCGGTTTCCTTGCGCCTTGAAAGCCCGCGCATGCAAGCTGACCTAGCCGCAGAGCAATTATCACAGGAGTCACGTTCATGAGCACCGCCGTTGCAAACTTAGTCAATACGCTCATGCGTGAGCACTTACGTTCGTTTACGCCCTACGCGTCAGCACGGCGCAGCATGTCCGGCGGCAGCGTCTGGTTAAATGCTAACGAGTCGCCCTACTCGCAAACCTACAGTGTCAAAACCGAAGGTTTGAATCGCTACCCCGACTTTCAAAACCAGGCGCTGAATCAGGCCTATGCCGACTATGCTGGTGTTGCCGCGAAGCAAGTAATCAGCCACCGAGGTAGCGACGAAAGCATTGAGTTACTCATTCGCACCTTTTGCGAGCCAGGTCGTGACAAAATTCTGATTTGCCCGCCAACCTATGGCATGTACGCCATTAGTGCGGCTATTAATAACAATGAAACCGTTGCTGTGCCGCTGCTTGCCGATACTTGGCAGCTGGACCTTGATGGTATTGAACAAGCACTCAACAACGAGCCTGGCATTAAAGTGGTGTTTTTATGTAACCCGTCGAACCCACTTGGCAATGCTTTGCAACGTGACAGCATGCAGCGCGTTATCGAGCTATGTCAGAATCGGGCTCTTGTGGTTATCGACGAAGCTTACATTGAGTTCGCCCAAGCGCGGTCACCGGCTGCCTATGCGAACTCCAATACGCTGCAGGGCAACTCGAACGTTTCGATGGTTGCGGCGATTGATCAAAACCCGCACGTGATTGTCATGCGCACACTGTCAAAAGCATTCGGCTTAGCCGGCATTCGAGTTGGCTTTACGCTCACTAACGCGGATTTAGTTCAGGCGTTATTGCCGGTTCTCGCGCCGTACCCATTGCCAGATTTAAGTATTCAGGTGGCGCAGCAGGCGTTGAGCTCGCAAGAACAAGCTCGGGTGCAAACAAATACCGCGCAAACCATTGCCGAGCGCGCTAAACTCGCACTAGCATTACAGGGTTATCCGTGGGTGAAACGGGTACACAATTCTGTGACTAACTTTATTCTTGTTAGCGTGAATGACGCCGATGCATTGATGCAACACTGTATTCAAGCCGGTGTTCTGATTCGTAATCAATCGTCGCAAGTTGGCCTCAGCAATTGCGTCCGTATTACCGTCGGCAGCGCCAGCGAAAATCAACAGTTACTGGCAGTCCTTGATGACTTTAAAGCCAGCAAGGCAGGAGCATAACCATGAGTCAGCAAAAAATTCTCTTTATCGATCGTGACGGCACCTTAGTGGAAGAACCAGCGGTCGACAAACAACTCGATAGCCTCGCAAAACTTGTGTACGAACCAGGCGTCATTAACGCCCTACAAGACCTCCAAGCTGCCGGCTATCGCTTGGTGATGGTCAGCAATCAAGACGGACTTGGCACCGACAGTTTCCCGCAGGCGGACTTTGATCCACCGCACAACGCCATGATGGATCTTTTTACCGCCCACGGTATTCGCTTCGACGACGTGCTAATTTGCCCACACTTCCCAGAAGACAACTGCAGCTGCCGTAAACCCAAGCTCGGTTTGGTGAAAGACTACTTGCAACAAGGTAAAGTCGACTTCACCACGTCCGCTGTCATTGGCGACCGTCAAACTGACCTTGAATTGGCAGAAAACATGGGTATCGCCGGTATTCGCTACGAGCGTGGCGTCAATGGTTGGGCGCAAATCGTTAAGCAATTGACCACCAAGCCACGCACTGCTGAAGTTGTTCGTACCACCCGCGAGACCGATATTCGTGTGCAAGTAAACCTCGACGAAGCGGGTCCGGTGAAACTTGCGACCGGCATTGGCTTCTTCGACCACATGCTTGAGCAAATTGCCACCCACGGCGGATTTTCCTTACAAGTCACCGTCGACGGCGACCTCCACATCGACGATCACCACAGTGTCGAAGACACTGCGTTAGCGTTGGGCGAAGCATTACACAAAGCCCTTGGTGACAAACGTGGCATTGGCCGCTTCGGTTTTGTCTTACCAATGGACGAATGCCGCGCCGAATGTGTGCTCGATATTTCAGGTCGTCCCTATTTGGTTTTCGACGCCGACTTTAGCGCCGAGAACGTGGGTCAATTGGCGACGCAAATGGTGCCGCACTTTTTCCGTTCGCTGTGCGACAGCATGAAAATCTCGTTGCACTTAAGCACCACCGAAGGCAACGCTCACCACCAAGTAGAGGGCCTGTTTAAAGTCTTTGGCCGCGCCCTACGTCAGGCCATTCGGCGTCAAGGCAATGAAATGCCCTCGAGTAAGGGTGTTTTGGCATGAGTACGTCCGCCGTAAACAACAACTTGGTTATCGTCAATACCCGGGTTGCCAACTTAGCCTCGGTGGCGTTTGCATTTCGCCGCCTCGGCGTTGAACCCGTCATTAGTGCTGACCCAGAAGTCATCCGCAATGCAGAGCGTGTGGTTTTACCCGGCGTAGGCACTGCTGAAGCCGCCATGCGCGCCTTGCACGAGATCGACTTAGTCAGCACCTTGCAAAACTTAACACAGCCGGTGCTCGGCATTTGTTTGGGCATGCAAATGCTGACGCGTTATTCAACTGAAACTCGTGCCGCAGAGCCAGTGCCTGCACTTGGTGTCATTCCGACGCACATTGAGCGGTTACGCAGCCAAGCCGGTTTGCCTTTACCGCACATGGGTTGGAACCGCACTGAAGTCAGCGACCACCCTCTGTTTCAAGGTCTCGAACAGCCATGGTTTTACTTTGTCCACAGCTTTGCCGCACCGGTTGACGGCGCCACCATTGCCAGCTGTGATTATGGCCAACCGTTTGCTGCGGCCATTGCCAATGGCAATTTCCTCGGTGTGCAATTTCACCCTGAACGCTCTGGCGCCGACGGTGCGCGTGTTTTACAGAATTTCTTGGAGTTTACATGCTAATTCCAGCTCTCGATTTAATTGACGGTAACGTCGTTCGCCTGCTCAAAGGTGACTTTAACCAGCAAACCACGTACAACAGCAATCCGGTGGCTGTTGCACTGCAGTATCGTGATGAAGGCGCAGAATTTCTTCATTTAGTCGACCTCGACGGCGCCCGCGATACTAGTAAACGCCAGCTGAACTTACTCACTGAAATTGTCACCGTGACTGGCTTACCGATTCAAACTGGCGGCGGTATTCGCAGCCGCGACGACGTCGCTAACCTACTAGCCGCTGGTGTTCAACGCGCTGTGATTGGCTCGAAAGCCGTCACTGCTGTTGACGAAGTCTTAGGTTGGCTTGACGAGTTTGGCCCGGAAGCGATTGTCTTAGCGCTTGATATCAATATTGACCAGCAAGGCAACCGCTGGCTCGCCACCCATGGCTGGCAAAGCACCAGTGAAGTTCGTCTAGAAGACGTGCTCGACCGCTACCAAGTACGTGGTTTGAAGCATGTACTTTGCACCGATATCAGCCGCGACGGCACCTTAGCGGGTAGCAATGTCGAGCTTTACCGCGATCTCAAACGCGCCTATCCGAGCATTATCTGGCAAGCGTCCGGCGGTGTTGCTAGCTTAGCTGAGCTGGAAACATTAAAAAGCGCCAATTGCGACAGTGTCATTCTCGGCAAATCGCTGCTGACCGGCCAATTCACCTTACCGGAGGCACTCACATGCTGGCAAAACGCATAATTCCGTGCCTCGACGTCCGTGACGGCCAAGTCGTTAAAGGCGTGCAGTTCCGTAACCACGAAATTGTTGGAGACATTGTGCCTCTGGCGAAACGCTACGCCGAAGAAGGTGCTGATGAATTAGTCTTTTACGACATCACCGCATCGTCCGATGGTCGCGTGGTCGACAAGTCCTGGGTCAGCCGCGTTGCCGAAGTGATTAATATCCCTTTTGCGGTCGCTGGCGGTATTCAAAGTATCGAGCAAGCGCGCGAAATTCTGGCCATGGGCGCGGATAAAATCTCGGTCAATTCACCGGCTCTGCGCCGCCCTGAGCTAATTAACGAACTGGTTTCTGAGTTTGGACAGCAGTGCGTTGTCATTGGTATTGACAGCTTTTATAACCAAGAGACCGGCACCTACGACGTCTATCAATTCACTGGTGACGAGACTCGCACGCAGAAAACCAGCTGGCAAACCGCCGATTGGGTGCAAGAGGTGATCGCGCGCGGTGCCGGTGAAATCGTGCTGAACTGTATGAATCAAGACGGCGTGCGCAATGGCTATGACATTCAACAGTTAAAAGCGATTCGCGCAGCCTGCAATGTGCCACTCATCGCCTCTGGCGGTGCCGGTGCGGTTGAACATTTTATCGAGGTGTTTCAACACGCCAACGTCGACGGTGCGCTCGCGGCATCGGTTTTTCATAAAGGTGTCATTGCCATACCGGACTTAAAAACCGAATTGCGCAGCGCTGGTGTGATTATTCGGCCTTAGGGTATTTGGCCTTTGGAGATTCGGCCTTAGGCGATTCGCTCGGCACAATCAGGCTCAGTCACACTTATTTAGGCTCAACATGAGTTAGGCTCAACATGAATACAATTCACTTTATAGCGAGCCTAACTTGAACAGAATTCATTTTAGAAGGGATCCAACATGATTGTTGATGGTAAAAACCTCGACCAACTCGCTTGGCAAAAAATGGACGACCTCTTGCCCGCAATAGTGCAAGACAGCATCAGCGGCCGTGTCCTCATGCAGGGCTACATGAACCGTGAAGCACTGAGCCATACCATGCAAAGCGGTCAAGTTACTTTCTTCAGCCGCAGCAAGCAACGCTTGTGGACTAAAGGCGAAAGCTCCGGACACGTGCTGGAGCTGGTATCCGTCACTGCTGATTGCGACCAAGATTCCCTGCTGGTGCTAGCCAAGCCACACGGCCCGACCTGCCACCTAGGCACTGAAAGCTGTTGGTTACCGCCAGAGTTCCCAGCCATCAGTGAATTGATCGAGTTGGAGAACACCGTCAAACAGCGCAAAGCAGAACTCGCCAACGGCGATGCGGGCAGCAGCTACACCGCCGAGTTACTCGCCAGCGGTATTCGCCGCTGCGCACAAAAAGTTGGCGAAGAAGGTGTCGAGGTCGCACTCGCCGCTGTCGCTCAAGACGACGACGCCCTGCTCAACGAAAGCGCTGATTTGCTCTACCACTTAACTGTGGTGTTGCAAGCCCGCGACTTACAGCTCAGTGATGTCATTGATGTGCTGCGCGCGCGGAAAAAATAACGCTGCGCGCTTCCTGCTGGAGGTGAGACAGTACGGTAGGAAGCCACTCTGAACAAGCTTCCCTACAACTAGCTCAGTAGTTTGATTCCGTTAAATGCCATTAAAATTCAATATTTCAGTAGATTGTTACCGTTTTATTGTCTATATTGAGCGAATAACAGTATCAAACTACCGAGCATGAAAATGAAAACCGTCACATTGCAGCTATTTAATCAAGGTCGATGGTGGGACGCCGCAGAGCTCAGCTTTGGCGGTGATCAGATGAATAGCCAGGTCACGTTATCATACCTCCCCGACTATATTCAGCATGCACCTCACTATGATCTTCGGGATCGCTGGGCGTGTAGTGTCAATGCGCCTGTCGGTATCATTCCTACTGATTACCCGAGCTGGCCCGCATTGCTCGATGATTTACTGCCTGCGGGCGAGTCGCGTGCATGGTGGCTTAATTACCTCAATGTCAGCAGAAGTAATGAGTTTGACAAAAACTACGCGCTACTTGCGAGCGCATGTATGGCACCTGTAGGAAATTTACGAATTAAGGAAGCTGCGGAGAACATCGAATACGACACAGTACGTCGTTTTCCAATCGATTCGGTGATTGAATTACAGCACGACTTTCTCGAGTACGCGAATGAGCATGGCGCAGCAGTTGGCGGCGCCACCGGCGCAGGGGGTGTTGCTCCGAAGTTGCTGCTGATGGTCGATCATAACCAAGTGTTCATTGACGGTGACTTTGCTGGCAAGCCCCTTACTGCAATTCCATACCTAACTAAATTCGCAAGGAATACGCGTTCAACGCGCGATAACAATGTACTTCGTGCTGAAGGCGTGTATTACCGAGCTCTAAAGAGAATACTCGTAGGAACCGGCATCGAAACGATTGACGTCGAGCATCTCATGATAAAAGAGCACAACGGGCAAGTAAGTCTATGGCTGCCTCGGTTCGATATCACCATTGAGAACTCGGTAGCCACTCGCATAGGTGTGGAAAGTGTTTATTCAATTATTAATGCCGCACCGGGCAGCTACCAAAATCATTTTACGGTCATGAACCAGGTGTGGCAGCAGATTAAAGCCACCACACAAATGTCTTCCTTTGAGTTCGCAACACAATATCTTGCGCGCGATTTACTCAACTTGGTATTTGGAAATTCCGATAACCATGGCCGGAATATATCTTTTTTGAAATTCGAAAATGATATTCGTTTTGCACCCATATACGACTTTGCGCCGATGAAAGCAGATCCCGAAATGGTCACTCGATTATTTAAGTGGGACAAGGACTGTGAGCAAGGCGGTACTGTCCGATTTGATCGCGTTGTCGAAAAGCTTAGTTACTTTGCTGAACCCGACGCGCTACTGACCTATCTGCGCAACCTTGCGGAGCCGCTCGTTGGATTACCTAATCTGCTTAAGTCACTCAATTGTCCAACTGAAATTTTGAATTTTCCCGCCATTGGTTTTGAACATATCGAACAAAAGCTCATAAGCTACGGGGTCTATCATGTCTAACTTATCCGTCGATGAACGCAAAGCGATAATCGCCGAAATCGATGCAGCCTTTGCGTCGAACACCATAACAATTGGTGAGGCAGTAAAGAAAATCAGAACTGAGCTTTACGGCATGAATCAGAATCACTATGCGCGATTCATCCGCGTGTCAGACAAAACCTTACGCGAAGTTGAAAAGGGAAACACCGATGCGAGATTATCCATTCTTAATAAACTACTCGCACCGGGTGGCTTTCAGGTCAGCGCTCGAGTCGTTAAACGCGAGATCTAGTATCGTGATTTTGAAGAGTGACTCGCATTTTCATCTTGATAGCGATACCTATTTGCTTATGACTATACTCGCTCCTCAAGCATTAGGGCATTGCCCAGCATTTTTTAGAGTAAGAAAAGTCAACGCGGTGCATCGCACCGCGCTAGTGATTAACGTAAGCGAGCAGCTAGCCCTTCGAGTGTCTCACCCAGGCCGTGGAAACGCTGGCGATCAATTCCTTCACGGGAATTTGCCTCACGCTTCATGTCCGCCGCCATACTATTCAGACGATTAGATAATCCGCGATTACGACGACCCCGATCTAGCGCTTGCTCGGTTTCTTCAAGCATGCTGGTCAGTTGCGTCACTTGTGCTTCGCTCAGACGGTTCGAACGTTGCAGCTGGTCTCTGTAAGCGAGTGCAATCA